>ERZ791809.28-NODE-28-length-142748-cov-6.084755_pt1 | contig 142748 bp, 140 predicted proteins | sample MGYA00509946_ERZ791809 | MGnify/ENA primary metagenome ERZ791809 (study PRJEB30046, sample SAMN00791993) | human gut metagenome | study: EMG produced TPA metagenomics assembly of the A metagenome-wide association study of gut microbiota in type 2...
AACGTCGATGATACTTGGTGGGTGACTGCCTGGGAAAGTAGAAAGTTGCCGGAACTTATGGCCCGTTGGTCAAGCGGTTAAGACACCGCCCTTTCACGGCGGTAACGCGGGTTCGATTCCCGCACGGGTCACCAACATTTTAAACAGCCTTTCTTGTGAAGGCTGTTTAATCTATTTAATATTATGGACCATTAGCTCAGTTGGTTAGAGCATCCGGCTCATAACCGGACGGCCCTAGGTTCGAGTCCTAGATGGTCCACCACCTATCAACGATAAAGTTGATACAATGAAAAAGGCTTGATTTCAAGCCTTTTTTTCGTTTTTGGAGAAAAATTTCAGCCTAATTTTAGTGGGTTTTCAAGTAGGCTAATTTGCTCCCGCCCCCCTTAGACATAATCGGTTAAAAGTATAGCGGTTTTGTCCCACCTTAAAGTAAAAACAAACGATTAAAAGTATAAAACAATGTTTGCTTTACAAAAATATAAAACTGTGATACAATCATCCCATCTAAAAAAATATTAAGTTGGAGGGCAGAGCAATGGCTGAGTTTCTTGACAGGGCATTATATCGTAAAATTAAAGGGATGAACCGTGAAGCATTAGAATCGCTTATTCAAGAGTTCTACAACATGGGTAAGGAAAGCGCGGAAACGACCAAAGTCGATATGGAGGCTCTAAAAGCCGAAATAAGTGCGATAAAAGGTATTGGTGAAACAAGACGAGATGAAATATTGAAAGTTATTCAGAGGCATTTATGCCCATTAGAGAACACAGTAGGATAATAGATACGAAAAAAAGCAGCTTGCTGCTTTTTTTATTTACACAAATGGCGGAAAGGGGGTGCAATAATATGAGTGATGAGAAATTTAAAATACCTCAGAGTGAGATTGATAGCCTTGCCAGAATGCTATTGCCTAAGATTCAAGAATACTTTTCAACAGAGAAGGGGTGGCGAGAATATGAGCAGTGGAAACAGCAAGAAATGACAATAGCTGAAACAAAAGATTAGGGAAAATGCAGTTCAATTAGAACTGCATTTTGCTATATATAGCAGTTCTTAGAGCATATTTTTACATTCTTTTAAAGACGAAATCAATTCTTTAAGAACATTTTCAATAATCCTCAGTTCATAATTTGAGCAATCCTTTAAAACATCTGAAATAGAGTTTATATAAACGTTTTCGGCAGAATTTAGATTATCGCAACATAATTCGTCCATAGATACACTAAGAGCATTTGCCAAACTCAGCAATACATTTAAGCCAACACTTGTGTTGGCGTTTTCTATATATTCTTAGCAATACAGCAACTAAACTAATAAAGAAACATTCTATCTAAACAAGCAGAGAACAAATAAATGTTCTCTGCTTGTTTTACTTTTTATTGCGGTATTCGGATGGAGTACATTTCATAAATCTCATAAACATCTTATCAAAATAGCTGCCGTTGTTGAAGCCGCACAGGAAGGATATTTCAGAAATGCTTTTATTTGTATTGCGGAGCATATATGCGCTTTGGGTAGTTCTATATCTGTTCAGATAGACAATCGGTGATGTATCCGATATATCGCGAAAAATGCAGCATAAATGCTCCTTGCTTATATGTGCGTGAGAAGGAGCTGTAAAAAAGCCCCTTTTCTCATAGCTTCAAAGCTCTATTGTTACTGAATCAATGATCGGTTCTAATTTATCCGTCCAGATAAATATTTTAGCAATGTGTTCATTTTCCAATTTGTCTATTGGGACACTCGCTTTTTTTGTAGTATCTAATGACGCTATGCGTACAGCAATCAAACAGTGGTTTTCGTCATATATTGCCACATAAACATTACAATTATCATGTGGCTGCTCTAACTCTACATCAAAAATATATTCTTGATCGGTTTCTGTTTTCGTCACTGTTGCACCAATAACAGATATCGGTGTACCGGACGGCACAGGTGTTTCATCGGGAGCCGGAGTGTCTGTCGGAGCCGGAGTGTCTGTCGGAGCCGGAGCCGGAGTATCTGTCGGAGCCGGAGTGTCTGTCGGAATCGGTGTTTCTTCAGGCTCGTCTTCTTCATTGGTATAGAACTCTATATCTGCAAGAATAAGCTTATTACCACCGGCATCTGCCCAGTCAATATAACTGTTTTTCTCCTTTCTGATATATTGGATAAATTTATAATTATTTGGTCGTGCAAGGTTTATAACAACCTCACTCTGAGAATCAGTCCCGTCGGGCTTTGTATTCATGGTGTATATTGTTTCCCAGTTTTCTCCGTCAAAGCTACCCTCGAGAACACATCCTACTGCGTAGGCGTGATCTGCCCAGTAGGATGTATTGCTTGATAAAGTAATCTTCTGCTTTTTAACTACTATGGTATCTATTGATTCGGATTGGTCAAACTCAAATCGGATATATTTTTTCGGATATTCCGACTCAGATTGATATCCAGCCGTAAATGCCGTATTTATATCCCCATCAGCTGCGTATTGAGGATTATCCGCACCCTGCGCCGTAACATTATCAGCTTCAAACTTTTTCCCAGCGGGTAGTCTTGGGAATGAGGCCATTATATCATCAAAAGGCTTGGAATAAACAAGGGAATTATAGCCTGCAAAGGATGATTTCGTCTTTGCATAAAGCGTAGGATAGCCCTTTAATTTGTTTTCATCATATTCTTTTTGCCATTCTGCCCAAAGCTGATCGTACTTCAAAACAGCTCGATTCATTGCGGGTGTAGAGCTTTCTCCTATTGCCTGAGCCTTGAGCCGCTCAACCGAGGCAATATGCATCTGATTGAATATATCAAATAAGTAATATCCGTATTCTGTTGTCATAATGATATATTCTTTTACGGATGTATCTGAATCAGCCAATTTTACGTCATACAATCTGTCATCAAGATTATATGCAATATCTATCATTTCCTTCCATAGCTTTACCGACTCAGCTTTTTCAGCAAGCATAACATCTGCTGCCGAATTTTTATAGGCATTGTTTATATTTTTATTGAATTCCGTTATCTGTATGCCGTCATCGCGTGTCCACCACACATCTACTCCGTATTTATCGGTGTTTCTTGCGAGGCCTAACAGAACTGCCATAGACGATTTCTTGCACAAATCGTAAAAACTCTGCGCATCTGTCTCATTCATCTTAAGCTCTGCTCTTGCATATTCCTTAACAAGATCTTCATCGCTTACAGATGTATCTTTTGCCCACTTATTTATAACATAGCTGTTTAAGTCGCACCACATTTCCGAACCATTTATAACAGGGATTGATTTATCTGATTTATCCTTGTTCGGGTCTGATGGGTTATTATTTGGGTATCCGAGACCGTTTATGTAAGGGCCTGCCCAACCGCCGCCTCTTGACCACGTCCAGATACCTTTTACCATGCTATTTTCTACATTTATAACATCTCTTAAAGACTGAGTTTCGTCATCGCTCATAAGGAAGGAATATTCCTCAAAGCCATTTATAACCCCGCCTGCTATATAGTTCGGATATGCTCCTTTACCCTCATATTCACGGGCAGCCTGTACCTCTACGATCTGCTGGTGCTGACCTATGTTCAGCGTCTGGTTAAAAGTAAAGGTTCTGTGGAAGTCACCTGCGGTATGCTTGATTGCAAAATAGAAATTTTTATGAGGTTCAAGTTGGTTACTGATAGTAAGGTATGTGTTGGGATCATACTGGAAAGCACCGAAGCCCCATGTTCTGTAGATGATCTCCTTGTCATATCCTACGCATATCTTATTTCTCAAGTAATTCATCAGAAGAAGATGCGTTTGTGTTGAATCACCCATAATAGGGTTATTACCCGTGTGATACGGAATTCCCCAGCTGCTTCCGGTATATGTTTCTCCGTATCTTACATAGATACCGTCAATAAGCGGCGTTCCGTTTTCATCACAAAAGTCTGTAAACATTTCATCATACATGTAATCCATAACTTTCTGTGTTTCGGCTTTACGTATATCTATTTTTCCGCTTGACTGAATATCTGATCTGCTGTTTTTCAGGCTCGTCGGCAGAACTATAACATCCTGCATGAAGTAAATCTTTTGTCCGTTCTTTTTTGCATCGGAATACATTTTTATGATTTCGGCACGTTTTTCCTCAACCCATTTTCTTTCCTTGCTGCCGTAGGGGAATACCTTTTTTGCATTCATCTGCGAAACTGAGGAGTCATTAGGATTTTTTAGATAATCTTCCTCGGTGAGTGCAATGCCTCTGTCTTTATCGTATTGATCCCATAACAGACCGTATTGCGCTGCCTCAAAAAGTGAGAAGGTCATACCGTCATATCCTCTTTCGGTCATAAAGTCACCGTGTTCATAACGTGACGTATAGCCAACTTCTCCGGGATTATCACTGAGCATATTATGAGTGAACAAACCTGTTCTTGTATACTCATTCTTATCCTCCTCAGGTGTTCCATCCGAAATAACTATTTTCGGCAGATATGGGGATTGGGTCGATATGTTCACGCCTGCCTGCGGTACCTGAAGTCGGAATTTCAATGTAATTTTGTCACTGTCTGTCTGCTCGCTGCAAGCGTCCTCTACCGCTTTTGTAATATTTATTTCTTTCCATGAATTTGCCGATGAAGGATGAATTTCATCAGACCAATATGCGGCAGAGTATGAATAATCATTATTTACTGCCGGATATCCCACTGCGGAGGAATCTTTGCCGAGTACCGCGTTTTGAGGTGCTCCAGTAGTTCTGTAACATGCAAGCTTCATCCATCCCGATAAATTTTCGTTTACGGATGTAATATACAGCATGAGTTTTGCGTTTGTTATCTCTGAGGTCGGGCGGTCAATTGCAAATTCTACATAACCTATACGGTTGCTGTATATTTTGCCGCCGGTTTGAGAAACCGTAACACCTGTTATGCATGGCGCGCCGTTTTCGTTTCCAGCTTCTGAGTTCTGGTTTGTTCCCACGAATATTCCTGAGCCTGACGTGGCTCCTGAATAGCTCATAACAGTGGCTGTCGTTGTCTTATTTACTGCCATAACGCCGGTAAATGATGTGCTTAAGATTATAAACGACATAATTAAGCTTATCACCACTGGTAAAGAAATTTTGGTTTTCATTTTTAATCGCTCCTTTCATTAATTAAAACCATTAAACTTGTTGATATAATAATTATAATATCTTTCTGGTTTATTTTCATCATGTTTTTTGAACAAAACTATTGAAAAATAAAGTATTTTGAACTATAATAGAAAATAGAAAGGGGGTATATGTATGATATATGAACAGCATCAAGGCTTCAGTATTGAAACCAATAAACGTTCAAAGCATTATTCGATGAGTGAGCCGCATTATCATGATGCATATGAGATTTATATACCACTGAGCGGAAAAAGCACATTAATGATAGGGGATGAAATACTGTGTATAGAGCCTGACCGTGTTGCGGTTATTAACGCGCTTGTACCGCATGGGAATTTTAGCAAAACTGAACACGAAAGAATAGTTTTGTATTTTGATAAGTTATTTTTAAATAACTATCTTACACACGAAGCACAAAATATTTATCTTTCATTATTTACAGCTAAAGTTATCCAGCCTTCATCGGTAAATTTTAAAAGAATGCAGACATATGGGCGTTTGCTGCAGCAGGAGTATCTGGAGGGTAAGGATGCATCAAAAATATTTTTATTATTGTCAGAGCTACTGATAATCCTAAAAACATCACCGCCTGTCAAATCCGTTTCTCCGCATGAAATTGAAGGGATATTAGGCGCGGTGCTGTTATATATAATTCTTAACTTCAAATCTATAAATAGTGTAACAGAGCTTGCGGAACGTTTTTTTGTGAGCAAATCATATATCTGCCGCATATTTAAAAAAGGTACCGGACTGACAATTACTCAATACATAAATTCACTTAAAATAAATGAAGCCTGTAATCTTTTAAAGGATACCGATATGGATATAACGAAAATCTGTTATGATGTCGGATACAATTCGTATACGCATTTTTTTAGTAATTTTACAAAAATTATAGGAGAAACTCCATATACCTACCGAAAAAATAATTTTGACATGAGTAATCAAGAAGAAGCTCAAAAACGTATATCAGGGAGCAGTCGAAGTTATCGGGACAAAAGTGTAGGATTTGCGAATATCAAGCACCATTCATAAAGCGAATATGCAGGGCGCTTAAAGGGATGAACCGTGAAACATTAGAATTGCTTATTCAAGAGTTCTACAATATGGGTAAGGAAAGCGTGGAAAAACCCGATGTCGATATGGAGGCTCTGAAAGCCGAAATAAGCGCGATAAAAGGTATTGGTGAAACGGACGAGATGAAATATTAAAAGTCGTTCAAAGGCATTTATGCCACGCAGAGGGCTCAGGAGCATGTTGACAAAAACTCTATGATTGTCAGATTGAATGTGAATATCCTGATATTTGGGTTGTTCTATTGAACTTTACGACGGTATTCGGATGGAGTACATTTCATAAATCTCATAAACATCTTATCAAAATAGCTGCCGTTGTTGAAGCCGCACAGGAAGGATATTTCAGAAATGCTTTTATTTGTATTGCGGAGCATATATGCGCTTTGGGTAGTTCTATATCTGTTCAGATAGACAATCGGTGATGTATCCGATATATCGCGGAAAATGCGGCATAAATGCTCCTTGCTTATATGTGCGTGAGAGGCTAAATCGCGTAGAGTTATCGCGTTTGGATAATTCATATGTATATAATCAAGCGTTTTCTTTACAATTTCAGATTGAATGGTGTTTTTTGTATACGGGTGTTTTTCAGCGTTGGCAATGTATATGGATAACATCTGCAAAATATTTCCCTTTATAGCAAGCTCATAACCAAAATCTGCTCTGTCAGATATTTTTTTTGTCTTCATTATTATATTAACAATTTCATCAGGCAGTACAACAGGCAGTGCAAATTTGTTCTTTATAATAGGGCGTATAAACCTTTTATATAAATTGTCATATTCGGGAGCGATTAACTCCGGAGAAAATACTATCGCAATAAAGGAAAAGCCATCGTTTTCCGTAATATTAACCGATGAGTGCAGCGTCTGTGAATTTATAAAAATCCCCTCTGATGAATTAAGATAAACAGCATTGCCCTCAAGCTGTATTTTTGCTTTTCCATGAGTCACCACGAGAAATTCAAATTCTCTGTGGTAATGCAGCGGAATATGACCTTCTTTAGCTGCATCAACTGAATATATCCCTACAGGCAGGTCGGCTGTGCCGCGTATGAGATGTTCTTCTAAAAATTTTCTTTCCATAACAGTAACCTCGTCAATATTGTTTTAATAATCATCAAAATAGTTATATGAAATATGTAATTTTAATAATATAATTATATTATATAAATAGTTTAAAGTCAATTGTAATGAGAGGGTTTTATTGTGTATTTTGAAAAAAACAGCAACCGGCTTACCGCGCGTAAGCAAAATGAAAGGATATTGATTGAGGCATGGGGGAATAATGCCCTTCGCGTCAGAGTGACACATAATGCTGATTTCACGGAGGATGATAAGGCGCTGTCGCCTGTTTTATCGTCAGCGCAAATAACTATTGACGACAGCAAAGCAAGTATCCGAAACGGCAAAATCAGCTGTGTCATTGCAAAAAGCGGATGGTTGGAATTTTACAGTGACAAAAAGCCCATATTGAAAGAATACTACAGGGGTTTTGGCAATGCCAATGAGCATAGTCCGAGCATGAAATTCCACGCGCGCGAATTTAAGGCGGTGAGCGGAAACGACTACAGTATTACAGCGAGATTTGAGTCGCAGGATGGAGAAAAGATATTCGGCATGGGTCAGTATCAGCAGCCCGAGCTTGATTTAAAGGGCTGCGTGCTGGAATTGGCGCAGCGGAATTCACAAATCAGCGTGCCGTTTTATCTTTCAAACAAAGGCTACGGATTTTTATGGAATAATGCCGGAATAGGCGAGGTAATGTTCGGAAAAAATTACACTCAATGGCGCAGCAAGCTGTCAGAAGAACTTGATTACTGGATAACCGCTGACGATACCCCAAAAGCTATTATGGAAAACTACACGGAGGTTGTCGGACGCGCGCCGGAATTTCCCGAAAACGCGCTCGGCTTATGGCAGTGCAAGCTGCGCTATCGGACGCAGGACGAGGTTCTGGAGGTTGCGCGCGAGTATAAAAGGCGCGGTATTCCGCTTGATGTTATAGTTATAGACTTCTTCCACTGGATACGACAGGGCGACTGGAGCTTTGACCCTGAATACTGGCCAAATCCTCAGGCAATGATGGACGAGCTTAGGGAAATGGGCATAAGATGCATGGTTTCAATATGGCCTACGGTGGACAGAAAGAGCGTGAATTTCAATGAGATGTTTGATAGAGGACTATTCATAAGAACGGAGCGCGGTTCGATACAATGCTTTGATTTTCAGGGTGACACTGTGATTTATGATGCTCTTAATCCCGAGGCGCGGGAATTTATATGGAACAAGGCGGAAGAAAATTATTATAAATACGGAATAGATATGTTCTGGCTCGACGAGGCAGAGCCGGAATATTCAGCGTATGATTATGAGCATTACCGTCATTATACAGATCCGTCTTTAAAGGTCGGCAACAGCTATCCAAAGGCTCATGCAAAGGCATTTTATGACGGAATGAAGACTCAGGGGCAGACGGATATAGTAAATCTGCTTCGCTGCGCATGGGTAGGCAGTCAGAAATATGCCGCACTCGTATGGTCGGGCGATATTAAATCAAACTTTACGGCTCTTAGAGACCAGCTAAGCGCGGGACTGAACATAGGAATTGCGGGAATACCATGGTGGGTATCAGATACTGGCGGATTTTTCGGAAACGTCCTTGACGAGCATTTTAACGAGCTGCTTATACGCTGGTTTCAGTTTTCAACATTCTGTCCTGTACTGCGTATGCACGGCGACAGAGGTCCGCATGATATTCCACGCTTATCCGATCTCGATTACGGCGGCGGTTTTTCTGAAACCGGCAGACCTAATGAGCTGTGGAGCTACGGCGAGGATGTTTATGAAATACTGAAAAAGTACCTTGATATACGTCTTGGTATGAAAGATTACATTAAGTCGGTTATGGATGAAGCAAGCGAAAACGGCTCGCCCGTAATACGCGCAATGTTCTATGAATTCCCGGAGGACGGAATGTGCTGGGATATAGATGACCAGTATATGTTCGGCTCAAAATATCTTGTTGCGCCGGTAATGTATCAGGGCATGACAGAACGGAAAGTATATCTGCCGCACGGTAATTGGAAAGATATTCACACGGGGAAGGTATATGACGGATTGCAGACAATGAATATGCCTGCGCCGCTTGAGATTATACCCGTTTTTGAAAAAATATAAGTATTAAAAGTCTTTGTATGCGTAAAAGGAGGGTGTATCATGTCAAAGAAATTAATTACAACAATTTTGACAGGAGTTGTTTTTATGTCAAATATGCATATTGCTACTTTGCCGGTAAAAGCAGCAAACAATTCGGATTTATCGGTGCCTTTGGAGAATATTGTATATGTGTCTCCGAATGGAAATGCAGAAAACGCCGATGGAACCATCGATGATCCGTTTTCTACAGTTGAGGCTGCCAGAGATTATCTGAGGACAAAAGATATTGGCAAAGATAGCAGGGGAATTATTTATTTGCGTGAAGGTACTTATCATGTTACGAACAGCATTTCTTTGACAAGTGAGGATTCTTATGTTACATATGCGGCATATAAAGGAGAATCGGTTGAGATTACAGGTTCTGCGACACTTGAGAACGGCAAATTCAAAAAATTAAGCGAGGTTTCAGGAGAAAAGTATTCCTCACAGACAAGACTGCCGTCCGGAGTGGCTGATAAGGTATATGTATATGACCTTGGCGCAGCGGGGATACCAGTAGGAGATGTTTATAAAAACGGATTTAACTGGACAAAACAGCCGCCACAGCCTGAGCTTATTGTAAACGGCGAACTTCAGATTCTGGCGCGATATCCGAATAATGGTACTATAACAAAGTCGCATCTTGAAATTCCAAACAAAGGCGGCGTTCCCAGAGACTACTTCTTCGATAAAACCGACTACTCAAAAACATATGAAGAAATGCTGGCAATGAATGGTCCGGTATTTTGTATAAAAAATCTTCCTGACTCAGCTCATATCTGGGCAGGAGCGTATGATTACGATAATGTCTACAGTGCTGTTAACGGGGATATGCCAGCGGTTAATCCACTCAACGATAACACGAAATATGAAACAGACGGATGGTTAAGCGGTTACTTTGCTAACGAATATGGCAATGACAATGTTCAGATGTATTCGGTAAGACTGCATACGGACGGCAAATATTATATTTACTGCAAATACCCTTCGTTGTATGGAGTAAGCGCAAATAGTCTGAAAGTAAGTGCAATCAACCTGCTCTGCGAACTTGATAGCGCAGGAGAATACTATATTGACCGCTATAACGACAATAACGTTTTGTATTACTATCCGCAAAATGGAGTAATTGATAATCAGTCTATTACACTCAACGCATTTGACAAACCGCTTGTGACAATGGAGAATGCCGAGGAAATTCAAATAAGCGGTATCCGCTTTACGGGAACCACTAACAGCGGAATAACAATGACTGACTGCGAGTTATGTACAATCAGTGGCTGTGAGCTGTACAATATAAGTATGGACGCAATCAAAATAGGTGATAACAACGGAATGATTACAGCAGATTCCGGTTATGATACCTTCGGCGGCGGACATAACAATACTGTTGCAAATTGCGTTATTCATGATATGGGTCATGGCGGCATATATATGGCAGGCGGGGACAGAAAGTCTCTTGAACGCGGCAATAACATGGTGAAAAACTGTGAATTTTATAATGTTTCACGTCTTGAAACCTATACTCCGGCAATATATCTGGAAGGTGTAGGAAACACAGCGCAGGATAACTATATACATGATGCGCCGCACATGGTTATTCAGATTATGGGAAACGATATGTTAGTTACAAGGAACAAAATAATAAACACATGTTATAATGCCAATGACATGGCTCCTATATACATTGGGCGCGATTGGACATGGTTGGGAAATGAAATTTCCTATAATTACATAGAAAATGTACGCTATTCCACATCTACGGATTTTGATTTCGGTATCTATATGGACGATAACGCATCAGGTGTTATCATTCACCACAACATATTCAATAAAATCGGAGGTAATGCTATTTATTCAAACAAAGGTTACGGACATTATGTAGTTGATAACATTGTTGTAGACGGAACGGGTCCGTACTATCGTTACTTGACGAATGGGTATCACAGCTGGGCGCGTCCGGTGCCGAACGAGAAGTCGCTTAAATACAGATTTTATGATATACTGAGAACTTATGATGAGGCTGTTGCGGCGGGCGACGAAAGTAAGGAAGCCACGAAAGGCTACTGGAACACGCAGGAAAATATCAATAAGTGGATTGAGCATTATAATACTTTGTATAATGAACTTGACGAGTACAGCAAAAAATCTGCTTATGCTTTTGATTTGGGTGCAAAATGTTTCCCTACAGAAGGAGATAACAGCAGCGCTACATGGACAGATCAGAACTCCATTGCTGCGCAGGCAAATATGACGACAGTCAGAAACATTACGGTAAATACTAAAGATTTGTGGAATCTCGGCGGTTTTTATAATAATGTCAATCCATCAGACGCTGAAACATATGACGTTAAGCGTCACAAAGCTGCTTCCATATCAGCACTGGGACTTGATTTAAGCACGGGAAAAATCAGTTCTAATAGCTCTTTGGCGAAAGATGCAAATTATGGTCCTAAGTGGATTGCCGAATGGAATAAAAACTATTCAATTTCCGAAGCCGGCGTGTCATGGCCGATTAATAAGCAGCATTTGTGGAGAAAAATAACCGAAGCGGAGGCCCTGCTTGAAAGCAACTCCGAACTTAAGTCTTTGCTTGAAAAGGCGCATGCGGCAGCATCTGACGGACTGGCTTCTCAGGCTGAGGTTGACGCGGCATATAATACTCTTATATTAAATTCCGGTAATCAAGATGTACTGATGACGGATACAATCTATGTTTCTCCAAACGGAGATGACAGCAACACGGGCACAAAGGATAGTCCGCTGAAAACGCTCGCTGCGGCACAAAGAGTCGCACGAATAAATTCCGATGGTTCTAAAGACGTTACGGTTGTGCTGCGCGGAGGCGAATATAACATATCAGATACTCTGTGCTTTACATCTGAGGACGGAGGTAAAAACGGACGTAAGGTTACATGGAAGGGATATGAAAGCGAAATCCCCGTCATAAGCGGCGTAACTGAACTTACCGGCTGGAGCATTTATGATGCAGATAAGAACATATACTGCGCTTCTGTTCCGGAGGGCTTTAATACCCGTCAATTATATATTAACGGCGAAAAGGCGCTGCGTTCAAGGAATATATCATACTCAGGCAACACATATAATCATCTTAAACGCACATGTGAGCTTGGTTTGAATTCCAGAAATAATCGCGAAATATATTTTTATCGTGACGATATTGCGGACTGGAACAATTTTGAAAATGTCGAGTTCCATCTGATTACCGCATGGACGGATAATGTTCTGAGATTTGCGAAATATGATAAGGAAAATAATTTTAAACCGACAACCGTTAATAACGGCGGCAGTGAAGGCGTTGTCGACGCGGCGGCGGTAAAGCTGCGCGAGCCTGAAAGTACGCGCTTGTTTAACCGCGCGCACCCTGATATTACAGGAACTACACTCGGATATAAATCAAGATCATACTATTATTTAGAAAACGCTTATGAGTTTATTGACGAAGATAATGAGTGGTATCTTGACACAATTGAGAACAAGATATATTGCAAGGCTCCTGCGGGTTCGGATATGAATGATGTCAGGGTTACAGCGCCTGCGCTTGAAACTCTTATAAATATAGACGGAAGTAACCAAAACAGAGTATGCAACCTGAATTTTGAAAATATTGTTTTTGAAGGTTCTACTTGGACTCGACCCAGCGAGGAGGGACTTGTAGGAGGTCAGGCATCGCAATATATGCTGACTTCTTCTTTAGCCAATAAAGTAACAGCATATCACACTCCGAGCGCATTTTACGCACAATATGCGGACAGTCTCAATATAACAGGCTGTACATTCAGAAAAATAGGTTCGACTGCGATTGACCTGTATTTAGGAGTTACAAACAGCAATATTTTCGGTAATGAGGTATATGACACTGCTGGAAACGGTATTTCGGTAGCTAAATTCTTCCAGGATGAAGACACCGAATATCATGAAGCATATAACCCGACGGATAAATCGGAAATATGTGAAAATATTAATGTAATAAACAATACCGTTCACGATATCGGTACTGAATATGAAGGTGCGGTTGCGATTGCAGCAGGATATCCGAAAAATATAGTAGTTGCTCACAATGAGGTTTACAATGCGCCGTATTCAGGTATTTCGGTAGGATTTGGCTGGACAAGTAAAGATAATGCGATGGACAGCAATATAATTTTTGCGAACAGAGTTCATAACGTAGGACTTGTTTCGTGTGATTTTGGCGCAATCTATACTTTATCAAAACAGCCGCAGTCTCTCTGTGCGAGAAATTATATTTATGATTTAAGCCAGAAGCCTTGGTATGACTATGGCTACACGGCAATATATTTTGACGAGCAGACGGAAGGCTATACTATAAAAGAAAATCTGACCTATAATGTGGGAAATAATCTATGGGGTAACGGAATTAACTTTAACGGTTGCAAGGCTAAAAACACGGCTACAGATAATTATCTCAACACCAACCCTAACTCAAATGAAATAGTGTCCGCTATCTCAGCTGAGGCAGGAATTGCAGCAGGGAAGAGCTGTGCAGAACTTGAGGCTGAGGCAGAACAATATATTTACGATATTTTACATCCGGAATATAATACATACATCCGGATAACACCGACTAAAGTATCGGCAACGGCAGCAGACAGCGGAAGCTCGGCGGAATACGCAATTGACGGGAAAGCTGATACAGTTTATACCCTTTCCGGACAGACTGCGAATTCTATGGCAAACCAATACCTGCTTATTGAATTTGACGGAGAAACTCCAATTGACAGAATTGTAATCGACCGTCAGTACCATGCCGGAGGCATAACACAGTACGACCATTGGCCGGACTGGTGCCTTGCAGTGGGATGTGAGCTTCAGGGTTCGTTTGACGGTGAAAACTGGGAGACGATAGGAGTTATGAATTCGTATCCGGAAGGTACTGGTGATACAACCCAGGATATTTATGAACTTGATAATCCGCAGGCGTATAAATATGTAAGATATATACGAACGAAGTATAAATCCGGTTCAGATTATGGCGTATGGTTATGGTCACCGAGCAAGGGCGGAGACGGCGGAAATCGTTTGAACGTGCAGGATATCAGCTTTTACAGTAAAACTACGCCACTTCCTGTAACCGGTTCATATGATGCAAATACAACTACATATACATGGACATTTGCTAATGAGCCTGAAGGCACTGACACTGCACAGTCAAGAAACTATGAGACTAAGGATAAGATTGCAGATCTTCGTCTTGTACTCAGAAGCGGCGACTATGTAAGTAACGCCGCAGGAATTCACTTTAATGATAAAAGCGTTGGCGACAGCGGATCTATACAGAACAGTCGTTATATCCTTGTAAAGCCCACATATGACGGAACACTTTCTGCTACTATCGAGTTCCCGACCGCCAAAAGCAACGTAAAATGCAGACTATACGCATATGATTATGGCACCGGGGCTGATTTTGACAGCATTGATGAAACGCTGGCAGCGAAGGGGGGTACAATGGCAACTACGCCTGATATTACTAATGCTAATGCTGCAACGCGGACATTAAATCTTCAGGGTGGTCATACATATGCGATTTACACTTATCAGAGGGCGTCGAATATTTCTGCGCTTTCATATAAGGTAACAGAGGAAATTGTACCTGAACCGGATACGACACCGACACCTGAGCCAGACGTGACACCAACGCCTGAACCGGATGTTAAACAGTGGGTTGAGGCTGAAATCACCTCTGTAAGCGCAGATGGCATCAGTGTGAACGCCAAGAGCAACACCAATGGCGAATACAAAATGATTACGGCTGTTTACGATGAAAATGGCACATTGCTTTCTGTAAAAATACGTCAGGTGGAGTTTGAAAAAGATGTTCCAAGGGAAATAAACGTTGATATAGAAGTCAGTGGAAATGTGGCAGTATTTTTCTGGAAGGACGAGATGACACCTGTTTCGGAGAAGATAGTATATGATGATTTTGATAAAGACGGCCTTTTTCCCATAATGAATTATATGAAAAAAATATCAATGAATTAGGCAGCCTTGCATTTAGACACGAACAGGACACTTTTGTTAAAAAGCAGTCTTGTTTGTGTCTGTTTTTAAAATAGGGAATATGCTAAAATTAACATATAACTAAAATATGATATATTCATTGGAAGGAGTGGCTAATATGAGAGTAAAAAGGTTGTTTAGTATTATTTTATCTGTGTCTATGAGCATAGCGCTTATGCCTATATTGGATTTAAGCACGGCGCTTGCGAACGATACGATGATTTATGAATGGGATTTTCGAGATTATTCAGGGGATGAGGCTGTTTCATCGACAGGTGAAACAAGCGAGGCCTATGCGGTATCAGACCATGTTCTTGAAATTCATCTTGCAAACGGTGACAGCATAACGGAAAATGGTCTTTATTGGAGTACACCCGGAGGCACAGTGTCAGATGACACTACAACGGTGAAGAACAATCGCTATATTGTATTTCGACCGAAATATGACGGAAACCTTGCCGTTACTTATAAAGGTTCTGATAATAATTCAAGAAATCATCCGAGAATGTATCTTTCATGCGGTGATGCCTTATCATGCACTGTAAAGGGGACGAGCGATTCGCAAAAAGAACCTAACCAGATGTATGACAATAATTCGCTTGAATTTGCGACAGGTTCATATAATGTGAAATCCGGAAACACATACTACATCTGGGGATATCATTACAGCCGAACAGGTACAGCTTTTACCGTTTCGGATATCGTTTACAATGCCGACACATCAACAGGACAACCACAGGCAACCTCAAAGCCGGAGGATGATGCTCTAAAACTCATGGCATTGGATTTTAATGATGAAAATGACCGATTGAAAAGCATAAACGGCTCTGTTGCTATTGAGCAGGGACAGATGACATACAGTACAGGTAAAGACGGTACAGGATGTGCGTATTTTGATGGTACCGGATCAGGCTGGCTTGATGTAAAGAACAGCAACGGACAAGGGTTATTTGCCGGCAAAGATAATATTACAATTTCATTTTCGTCAAAGACCGATGCGGCTCCGAGTTGGTGGATGTTTGCGGCTTCCAATTCGGCAGCGCCTGTATATCAAAAGGAAAAGTATCTCGGTATTTTAGATGAGAAAAACAAGCTGACCGTAGAGCGTTATAAAAATGAAGGGGCGCGTGCGGATTCCGTATCTTCGTCATATTCTTCCGGTGAATGGAAGGATGTTGTTATATCTTTAAATAATAAAACAACGGAGTTATATGTGAACGGCAAATTTGTAGATTCAAAAGATTATGAGTATGCTATAAGTGATATTTGTGGCGAAAATCCGATTACATATATAGGTAAAGCAACATGGGGCAGCGGTGAATATGCAAATGGTTATCTTGATAATTTTGTTGTATATGATTATGACATTATTCCCGATCTAGGTGATACTTCAGCGGTTACATCGGATTTAAACCTTCCTACATCGGGCAAGGGATATAGTATTGTATGGAAAAGTTCAAATACCGACGTAATATCAAACACAGGCAGCGTAAAAAGACCTGAAAAAGGCAAGAAAAAGGTTACGCTTACCGCAACAATTATGTTTGATACGCACACGCTTACAAGAAGCTATGACGTATATGTACTCGGAGAGGAATATTATGATTATCAGCTGGAGATAAGCCAGAAAAAAGGCGTAGATATTCAACAAAATATGTACGGTCTGTTCTTTGAGGATATAAATTACGCAGCAGATGGCGGATTATATGCTGAAATGATAGAAAACTGTTCATTTGAAGCTCAAAAGAGCAATGGAAAGGGATCTGTAAGTTATGACGGACTTTATGGCTGGAGCGTATATCCGTCAAACGGAAGCGGAGCATCTATGCTCACAAAATCAACAGAAGGTTTGAACGAAAATAATAAGAATTATATTGAGTTTACAGCTTCAGGCATACAAAAAGGATTTAAAAATCAGGCATATGACGGTATATACATGGAAGCGGGTAAGCCGTACAAAGTGTCTCTGTTTGCGAAAAAAGGGACTTACGCAGAGAGAATCAAGGCATCGGTTTACAGCGGCGGCACTCTGGCGGCTCAAACAACAGTTGCTGATAATCTGACCGACATATGGACAAAGTACGAGGCAACGATAGTCCCTGATAAGACCGTAAGAAACGCAGAGTTTGTCATTGAACTGGACGGAGAGGGCAGCGCGGACTTTGATATGATTTCATGTATTCCCGCAGATGCTGTTGATGGAGTATTCAGAAAAGATTTGGCAGAGAAATTAAAAGCATTAAATCCGGGATTCCTCCGTTTTCCCGGCGGCTGCATAATTGAAGGCTATAATCTCGCAAACAGGTATAATTGGAAAGATACTGTAGGACCTGTAGAAGAAAGAAAACAGAACTGGAGCCGTTGGTCGTGTCATACGAACAGCGGACTTGACAACGGTTTTAAACATTATAATCAAACATACGGTATAGGTTTTTACGAATATTTTAAGTTATGCGAGTATTTGGACTGTGATGCTGTGCCTGTTGTAAATGTCGGTATGGCGTGTGAATATCAGAGTAAAGAGACGGTGCCGGTATTTGAAAGCGATGGAAAAACATATACATCAGAATTTTATCAGTACATTCAGGACGCACTGGACCTTATAGAATTTGCTAACGGGGACTCATCGACTACATGGGGAAAAGTAAGATGCGATATGGGACATGAAGAACCGTTCAATCTTTCCATGATAGGAATAGGCAATGAGCAATGGTATATAAATGGTAATCAGTGGTATGACCGCTACGAAGCGTTTGAACAGGAAATACATAAGGTATATCCTGATATTAAGCTCATTTCAACATCCGGACCGTCTGCAAGCGGAACATCGTTTGATGAGGCTTGGAAGTGGATAAGAGAAAACAGCTCTAAAAATGACAGTTTTACTTATGCTGTAGACGAGCATTATTATATGTCACCAGAATGGTTCTTGGCAAATGACACGCGTTATGATAAGTATGACAGAAACACAAAGGTATTTGCCGGTGAATACGCGGCACATACTACGCTTACAGGAGCTGCGGAAAAAAAGAATAATTTAGAGAGCGCAATCGCCGAAGCTGCGTTTATGACCGGACTTGAAAGAAATGCTGATGTTGTCTATATGGCTTCATACGCGCCGTTATTCGCAAGGCTTAACTATACACAGTGGGCGCCGGATATGATATGGTTTAATGATGTGGCAAGCTATGTTTCGCCGACTTATTGGGTACAGAGTATGTATATGAACAATAACGGTGACTATACACTAAAAAGCACAGTAAACGATAATTATGAAAAAGTGTATCAGTCAGTTTCGTATGACAAAGAGAGCGGAGACATAATTGTAAAAATGATTAACCCATACACAACAGAGAAAAAGAGTAATATTGTAATTGATTCGGGATTTACTCTTACAGGAAAAGCCGACGTTGAAATGTTAAAAGGTGATAGTCTTACAGACGTGAACAGTATTTCAGCTCCAGATAATATAGCGCCTGAAAAGACAACAATAGATATATCAAATAACACTGATTATATCTTACCTCCTCTGTCGTTCACGGTAATGCGTGTGTATACAAACTCGCAGCTAATTAGATTGGCTGATTGCCGTGCAGATAAGGGCATTTTTAAATATGAACTTGAATCTGGCGGCGATATATCGGAGTATGACATTTACACGGCATTATACGATAATGATGGTAAACTCGTTAATGTGTGGAAAAATGAATTAAGCGGCACAGCAAACCTTGATGTGGGTGCAGACTATGATATTAAGGTCATGGTATGGGAGAAAAACAGCATGAAGCCTGTGTGCGAAGCTATTGAACAATCTGTAAATACCGCCGAAAAGATAACTGAATATAAATATCTGTTTACAGATGATAAGGTAGTCAAGACATCCGGAAGCGCATCAAGCGGTGATGTATATGAATGGACAATTACATCTGCACCGCAGTATTTCTATATTGATAACATTGATTTCGATGCCGTTGAGTCAATTACAATAAGATCAGGTTATCAATCAAATTCAGCCGTAACATCTGTATATGCTTATGATAACGACGGAAACTATGTAAGCGAAAATGAGCTGAAAAAGTTTGTGACAAACCCGACTCCGCTTGGAAATCCGATTGGTACAATCGCTGATACAAAAACAGCAACGTGGGGATATAGGACCGGAGTAATAGGCAGAAACAACGTGACAATTTCAGAGGGCTCAAACTATACCCTGTCGGATACGTCAAAAATTCTGGATATACCGTCAGGAACGGGTAAAAAAGCTCTGATTGTTGGTATAACAGGAAATATAGGCGAAAAAGGATATTTTGATTATATCACCGTTAAATACAATAAAGAGGTTGACGCGCCAATGCCAGTTATAGAGAGTATCACAGGTGAAGGTATTAAAGATTTCACAGTAGAGATAAATCAATCAGATAAATCAATTTTAATTCCGGTTATTCCGGGAACAAATCTCAATACATTAAAACCCGAAATTAAGATGAGCGGCAACGCTTCTGTAAAACTTACATCGGGAACATGGAAAGACGGACAGCTTACGATTTCTTACGGAGACGAAAGCGAAGTGTGGAGTATTAAGGCTGAGGACAGAGGAAACCCTGTGCTGAACGGATATTATGCTGATCCTAACCTTTGTATATTTGGCGATACGTTTTATCTCTATCCCACAACCGATGGCGGAACAGGGTGGAACAGCAGTTCGTTTAAGGCATTTTCATCAAAGGATTTGATAAACTGGAAGGACGAGGGTGAAATTCTGAGCCTTAAAGACGTTTCATGGTCAAGCGGAGTTTACGCATGGGCGCCTACCGCAGTTGAAAAGGACGGCAAGTATTATTACTACTACAGCGGAACGCAAAGTATAGGCGTGGCGGTTTCGGATAGTCCGACAGGACCGTTTATTGACAAGGGCGAACCTCTTGTAAATAAGAATACTGTCGGATTATCGGGACAGATGATAGACCCGGCAGCGTTTATAGATGATGACGGGCAAGCATATATATACTGGGGTAACGGCAGAATGTACATGGCAAAGCTCACGGACGATATGATGAGTATTGACGGCGAAATCCATACAATTACACCATCGAATTTTCGAGAGGGCGCATTTGTAATAAAACGCAACGGAATATATTATTTTATGTGGTCTGACAACGATACAGGTGAGCCTACTTATGAGGTGAGATATGGAACATCAAATTCCCCGTATGGACCGATACAGGGAAATACCAGAATTTTAACATACTCAAATACTGACGATTCGAGGATAAGAGGAACAGGACATCACAGCGTTATAAATGTTCCGGGAACAGACGACTGGTATATATGCTATCATCGCTTTAATGTTCCGAGATACGGAACTGTCACGTCCAAAAACAGTGAAGCGGGTAACCACAGAGAAATTTGTATAGAAAAAATGGAGTTCGATGAAAACGGCAATATTAAACCTGTAACAGCTACGTTAAAAGGAATAACAGAGCCTGTTACGATTGAAAGGTAAATACTGCTTGATTGCTGAATGAAACAGGGAGGAGAATCATATATGAAAAGAATATTATCAATCCTAATAGTGCTGACGATTGTACTTACATCGTTTAGCGTAACGAGCTTTGCGGCAGAGGAAAAAGCAGCATTGCCCACCATAACTGTTGATATGAAAAATGAGCAGCACAACATAATTCATGGTGCGGCAGGTTTCCTTTACGGAATAAGCAATGAGGGAGTACCGGATGTAAACACGTTAACTCCTCTAAAACCAAAAGTTCTTGCAACTAAAGGTGCATTGGGTACGGAGCATCCTTACGGTGATGCACTTGATGTTGCCGAGGAGTTTTTTGAAGCCGGCGGCGAACAGGTGCAGATGTACAACTCCAATTATTACGGTGTATTCGGAGTTACGGCAGATGCTTATGATTACGCAGATGTACTCAAAAATATAATATGTCCGGAAGTAGTAGCATGGAAGGAAAAAATGCGCGACCGTTTCCCTGACATAGATAAAATGCTTCAATATATTCCGATTAACGAAAGCACACCTATAAAGGTTAGCGGCAGCAAGAATTATAATGAAGCGTGGAAAATTTATTACAAGGCAATAAAAGAAGCAGACCCGAACGCCACTGTTGTAGGGCCTAATCATGCATATGATCCAAGCTATAACGAAATGTTAGGATTTTTGAACTTCTGCAAGACTAACGATTGTCTGCCCGATGTTATAACGTGGCATGAGCTTCAGGTAAGCGATTTAAATAATCTTAATATAAATAATACAAACAATTCTATTCAGCGTTACCGCTCTGCGGCAAGAGATGCAGGGGTTGAGGAAAAGCAGGTTGTAATTAACGAGTATGCCGACTTTGCCGACTGCGGTGTTCCGGGCAGGCTTGTAAACTGGATTGCGCGTCTTGAAGATAATCAGGTTTACGGATGCCTTCCGTTCTGGCATCAGGCAAATAATTTAAACGATCTTGCTGCAAACGCCAATCAAGGCAACGGAGCTTGGTGGGTATACAAATGGTATGGAGATATGTCGGGAAAGACTCTTGGTGTAGAGCAAAGCAACACATCCGTAGAGGGATTTTACGGTGTGGCGTCCTACGATAAGAACAAGCGCAGCGCGAGCGTTCTGTGCGGCGGAACGGACGGAGAAGCTATAGTTAAACTTGATAATATTTCATCAACGTCGGTTTTCAAAGATGCCGATAAGGTTCATATTAAAGTCGAGGCTTCATATTTCAGCGGCTATCATGGTGCGGTATATGCTCCTGAAACAGTGATGGAAGGCGTATTCCCTGTTAACAATGGAAGTGTTACAATAAATCTTGAGGATATGCTGTTTTCAGCGGCATATAACATAACGATTACAGAAACAACCGAAGATGTAAGCGAACCGGCAGTAGGAGCATTTCGCAGTGAGTATGAGGCAGAAAATGCTACCCCGTATGGCAGCCTTATAATCGACAATCAGGATACTCCTCTTGAAGAGCCGCGCTATTTCTGCTCGGGTGGAGTTCGTATCGGCGGAATTGACCAAAGCGGCGATGGTATAGAATATAACATTGACGTACCCGTAGACGGACATTACAGGCTTGATTTCCTTTATGGAAACGGTGTTGGCTCAACAAGAAACAATGCTAATACGCATAGTCCTAAAAATATTACACAAAAACTTGTAATAGACGGCGCGGAAAGTGAGCTTTTACTACCCAATACACTGTTTTATTCCATGGAGGGGATGGTTCCCCAATATGCTGACCTCAAAGCAGGGCATCACAAGATAGCGTTGATGTATAACGGCGAAGCGGGTGGATTTCACGATGCGCTATATGTGTCCTATACAGGCGCATATGGTGAAGAATATCCTGAATTTGATAAAATATACGAGGCGGAATCAGCCGATTTCAATGCGCTCGGAGAAACAAAAGAGAGCTTTGCCGTTACGGAAACAGCGATAGATGGTTACAGCTCAAATGGCTATGTAACAAGACTTAATCTCTTGCCTGTAACAAGCGGCGGCGGAATACGTTGGATAGTTGATGTCGAGGAAAGCGGTTTGTATGACCTTGAATTTAAGGTTAATTCTGCTAATACTGGTAAACTGAATGTGTACATTGATAATACAAACCTGACGTTTGACAATTTTGCTGTTAATATGGATATTAAACCGAATAATGACTGGCAGAAATATGGAGCTACGCTTTTCCTAAGACAGGGAATAAATATTGTTGATATTGATACCGACTGTGAAGCGGCAGTGGATTATATGCATGTTATACGCTCGGACAGCAATCCGGCAGTGGTCGTCGAAGCAGAGGACGCGCAGGGCAAGTTTGAAACGGCGATTTCAGGCGATGCAACCTATGTTAAGGAAATGCGCGGAGACGAGTATCTTGAAATGACCGTGAACGCTAAGCAAGATGGTCTGTACAAAATGCAGGTGTTCCAGTCCAACGATGACCTGTGCGGAACGCACAGTTACAATATTAAAATTATAGACCGCTACGCGACTGTTGAGGTAAACGGTGAACAATCGACACGATACTTTTTCCCTAACTCATTTTCAGACGATACCTTCCTTGAAAGGACTGTACCGATTGAGTTAAAAGCGGGAGAAAATAAGATAAGAATTTATAATGATGACAGCTGGCACGTTAAATGGGGAGGTACGACGTCAACGCCCGGTACAAATGAACTCGTAAACTATACGCCAAACTTTGATAAATTCATCATAACACCGGCTTCGATTCAATGGGAGGCAAAGGAAAGATCAAACACAATATTTCTTTCGTCTACAAAAAACGGATATATTTACTGTGACAAGAACACGGCTTATAATGGTGAAACCGCAACGGTATATCTTGTGCCTGACGGGGAGGTAAAGAGCCTTACTTTAAATGGGAAAAATATAACACAGACTCTTTCAACAGAGGATTATATTATATATAAGACTGAAATTGAGATTAACGGAGACACAAATCTGTATGCCGAGTTTACACCTGCTATAGAAGGCGATTTTGATAAGCCGATAATAGAAAATCCGGGAACAGTCGTTATAGACGGTAAAAAATATAAGAAAATAGGAGAAAACCTTTTCAAAAATCACAACTTTGCCGACTACAGCGGCGCGGATATGGATCAGTGGTATGTAGGTGTAAATAACGGAGGACACCCTACGGCGGAAAATTATCAGATACCAAAGATAAATCCGGACGGAAGTGTAGAAAATCTTGTTCCTATCGCCGAGAGCGGACTTCTTACAACCGGAGGATATGAGAAGACCGGCGAAGATACATTCTATTACGGAAAAGACAAGGCGGGACGTACATATCTGGTTGAACAACTGAGCAGCGATTGGCAAAACTGTGCGTGGAACGGAGCGCATTCGCTTTTAGGATTTATCCCAATAAAGCCGAATAAGAATTACTATTTCCAATTTGAAGCATTTTCTTCTAAAAAGTCTAATAAAAATACAAAAGCATCTGTACGTTACGGCGCCATAAATATGGAAAACTTTGTTCCGAAAAATTATACGGCAAGCGGTACGCTGAATTTCAGCGGTACCGGTTATATGACGTGTAAAAACGGAGATGAGCAGAATATAGGGGGAAACAGCTGGGAAACATATGATGCTCTGATAAACAGCGGTGACGGCGACTATTTCCTCTTTAATGCGTATTGGCTTCATATGGCGCATTATATGTGTTTTGGCGACTTTCAGCTTTATGAGCTGTCAGATACGCCTATGGTGAATGTTTCGGAGCTTAAAAATCCGGCGGCATTGGTGCTTAATCTAAATGATAAACTGTCGCTTGCCGATAAAGCTTCAATTGTTGCTGATGATGGTGAAACCTCGGAACTGCCCATTACATGGCTTAATGCCAACGGAGTTGACATAACAACCCCCGGTGTCTATGTTGTTACAGGATATGTCAGCTTACCGGATGATTATTATAGTGATAATGTATATGTTAAGCAGAAAGTAATTGTTAAGGGTATACCTGCAGCTGAAATAACCAAAACAAGCAAAGACGGTAACAAGGTCGGTTTCTGTGTAAATGTGAATAGCAATTGTTCCGGTGTGTTGTATGTGGCTGTAAAAGACGACGACGGAAAACTCTTAAATGTAAAATCAAAAGAAATTGAGCTTCAAACGGGTGAAACCTATGATGCGGAATTTGAATTTGCGGGTGAATTAAATACGGTCGAGATTTTCTTCTGGGAAAAGGATACAATGAGACCGTTCTGCCATAAGGTTACGATATAACTTAGTAATATTGATTTTGGGAGAAGATTATGAAAGATATAATATTTAACGGGGTGCCGTGGTTTGATCAAAACGGGAATACCGTAAATGCTCACGGTGCATGTATAGTTCGGGAACATGATACTTATTATCTGTTCGGGGAGTACAAAACTGATGACAAGAATATGTACAACGGTTTTTCGTGCTATTCTTCAAAAAATCTGGCGGATTGGAAATTTGAAGGCATGGCATTGACACCGGACGCAGATAAAATGCTGTACCCTGATCGTGTCGGAGAACGTGTTAAGGTAGTGAAGTCAAGAAAGGCAGAAAATTACGTTATGCTCATGCATACAGATAATATGCAATACAGCGATCCGTGTATAGGAGTTGCGGTCAGTAATAAGATAAATGGCAGATATAAATTTATAGGGCCTCTTATGTACAAGGGTGAAAAGGTGCGAAAATGGGATATGGGAACCTTTATTGACGAGGATGGAACAGCATATCTGATGACTCATGAAGGCAACATATACCGCCTCAATGATGAATGTACTCAAGCAGAGGAGCTGGTCGCCGAAAACATATCTCCCGGCGGAGAATCTCCTGCAATGTGTAAACATGATGGTAAGTATTATATTATGTTTTCCAATAAAACAGGGTGGGATAATAATGATAACTACTACCTTACCGCTGATAATATCAATGGGCCATGGGAAAACCAAGGTCTATTTTGTCCTCAGGGAAGCGCTACATATAATACGCAATGCTCCTATATATTTGATTTCCAAATTGAAGACAAAATTATAAAAATGTATTTGGGAGACAGATGGTCGTATCCTAAACAGGCATCGTCTGCAACACTGGTGATGTTGCCGTTAGAGTTTGAAAACGGAAAAATGTCGATAAGTGAATATATGCAGGCATGGTCAGCTGATGATGTGAGTGAATTTAAAGAACAACAACTTATATCATATAAATTTTACTCAAACAAAAAATCAGAAAGCAGAGAAATTCAGTTTTGCGGTGAAAGAATATCTCTGTTCGGCAAAGCCTCAAATGAAGGCGGGTATTGTAGGCTTGACATTATGGATAGGGCAAATAATATTGTCAAGACAGATATTATAAACTTTTATGGTACTGCGCCTATGAGCGGTGTACGGTATGTTTCGCCAAAATTGGAGAGAGCAGATTATGTACTGCGTATTACAGTGTTGAGCGAAAGTGGTGAATGGTTCACAAAGGACGGTATGCGATATGGCAGCCAAGATTGTTATGTAGATATTTACGGTTACTCTGTAGATGATTTTTAACGATGCAGAATGCAGATGGTTCTATAATGCGTTTGCCAGTCAAATTGTAAGCGTTCTTGTTGATACGAAGAGCATGAAGATTACGGCAAAATATACTTCCGAAGGCGCATTAACGGATATAAAAATCGAAAAGGCGAATATATCGGAAATAACAGCTCCGATAAATACCGCGACAGAAAAGATATTCTATTGGGAGTCATTTGAAAGCATGAAGCCAATAGAACTAAAATAGTATAAGCTATATTCATATTAGATGGGGAGCCGGTAGAAATATCGGTTCCCTGCAATAATTATCATTTGCAGAAAAAACTTCTTTACCATAATCGTTTCGATTTCTTCTCTCTTTCATATGGAAATATATTGCGGTAGAGGAGTTTTTCCTGTGAAGGATATCTTAAAGAATATGCCCAAAAATGAAAAATATCTCCCATTGTATATGTAGGAGATATTTTTCGTATATAAATGTAACTTGTATCGATTGAAGGGAAGTTATTTTTTTTTGATAAGTTTTAAGAAACTTCGCATATCGCTATAACCGACAGCTGCTACGGCTTCTTCGTATGTTTTACCGTTTTGCAAAAGCTCGCGCGCTTTATTAAGTCTTGCCTCACGTTTTAATTCTGAAAAAGTTTTCCCATATTGTTTTAGAAGTATGCGATGCAACTGGCGTTGACTGAGATTGAGCTTTTTAGCAAGTTCATCGCGTGTAACAGTGCTATATTTATAGAGGAACATATAATCAATAATATTTATACGTCTGTCATCCGAAAGGGCGGAGGTTATTTCGGTGCTGACAGAATTTCCTGTATACGCCCGTATAAGGACAACAAGAATACTTGAAATGATATTTTTTATATTATTCTGATAACCGATGCTACGGGTTTGCGATTCGGCAGACAACATTTCAAAAAGAGTCTCACCATTTCCGGAATCTTTGCCAATCCAAAATTTAGTATCAAGAAGTGCCTTGGATGCTTCGCTGTCACAAGATTTTTTTGGTTTTTTAACTTCAAATCCAAGACAATATTCTTCCAGAAGATCTTGAGAATCGGTAATCTGCGCATGTACAACATCAGGTCCTGTCATAAATAATGAGCCTTTTTCAAGCGGATACACTTCTTCATCAGCGATAAGAGTACCTTTTCCACCGCATATAAGATGAGCCTCATAATAATTTTTACTATGACTATGTCGCATGATTGAGTCATGAAATACACCATAGTCTACTTGTTCTATGGTTATATGCAGATTATCAAACCTGAGTTTAAGTTCTACATCTCTTAAATTAATATTTTTACCCATACAAATCACCGTAAAAGCCATTTATAAAAATTTCTTGCTGATAATTTTATTATACACTGAATCTGCTTAATTTTCAATACTTAAATAGGACAAAGAGACAAAAAAGTAGTCCTGTTTATGTCTACCTTTTCATGCTTGCCTATGTTATAATCATTATATAGTATACGTGTATATCATAAGTAGCAGAAAGGATGTTTGATATGAAAAAAATTATTGCATTAGCACTGGCGGCAGCTATCTCTGTACCCAGCGCTGTATTGGCGAAAGAAGCAGAGTCTGCTTCTGTACCTGAAACTTTATTTGCGAATGAAAGGAATGAAGAGCCTTTGTACGAAAAGGGTAATTTCTCTAACAGTTTTACCGAAGTAGAGCATAGGAATAACAGCCGCGCATGGCGTGAAGGAATGGTCGGAGGTAACGGCGAAACGGGATTTGTCACAAGCGGCAGTCCGTATACCGATACAATTATTTATCAGCATATGTATTTTAATTATCCGTCATCGCAGCCGAGAGTTATTCCGGATTATCTTACGGAGCAACTCGAGGAAGCTCGTGAAAACGTATTCAATCTGAATGATGCGTGGAAGATATGGGATTACGACAGCAACGGCAATAAAGTGACGCGTAGCAGAACATATTTCTATTCATACCATCCCGGTGCACAGCTAAGAATAACAAGCGAGAATACTGATAAATATTCGAATTATAAGCGTTGGACAAATTATGAAACTGCGGAGGTTGGCGTTAAATATACCGATAAATACGGAGAATGGAAGCGAACAACTTTCACCTCACGCGAAGATAATGTAACCATAACAAAGATTGAAAAATCCTCGGGAGGACAGCTTATAAATGATATTATCTCTATTGATAATATTTCCGAGATGTATAAAGCAAAGAACGGAAACAGTAGGGTTCTTGACCAGAGGTATAAAAAACTTGTCGGACAAAATGCGGATTATCTCGCGCTTGTTTCCCATTATCCCGTCTACACAGGCAGTCCACTTTATGACGGCGGTTTTGGAAATGTTATAAAGATTATAGCAGAGGGCGAAAATGCTGAAAAAGAAGTAATTTCTGATAATGCGGGCGATAGTATGCTCGTTGACGGCAACAATTCGATACGTGTCAAAAATGCGGAGGCTCTGTATCTGATTACCGTGACTGACCGTACATTTGACCTGACAGACCTTGATGAAACATCATCAGCTTCTCAGGTCATGGAGAGATTTAAGGCAATGGAAAGCTATCCGTTCATTGATAAGATGGCAGCGCAAGCAACAGCAGTTGCCGAGAAATATACGGCTGGAGGCAAGTTTGATTATAATGCGGCTCTTGCTCCATCCGCAAAGAAGCATAGTGAAGAATTTGACCGTCTTACATTTGACCTTGACGGCGACGAGGAATATCAAACAGCTGACAATAACACTTTGATTGACTTGCAGCGAGGAACCACGGACAGAATAAACCACGAGTTTATGGAACGCGCATATATGCAGTCGAGATATGCACAGGTATGCTGCGGCGGAACAACAGCTCCGCGTTTGTACGGTATGTGGACGGGCGAATGGAATCCGGGATGGAGAGGAATTTATACTCTTGATGCAAATGTAAATTTACAGGTAAGTGCGATGAATACCGGCAATCTCCGAGACTTTCAGTTGGGATATATAACATTCTTCCTTCGTCATTCTCCAGATTTTATGTATAATGCGGAAATGGCATACGGTATGCACGACGCTATACAGCTTTCAGTAAATGCAGATGCTGACAGGGCTATGCATGTTGAGTATGACAGCTACTATCCGTTTGAGTATTGGAATGCTGGCGCAAGCTGGTGTCTGCTGCCGATATATGAGTATTGGCAGTGTTTTGGAAACACTCAGATACCGATAAACGATTATATGAGAATAGATGACCTTCAAAAGGTACTTGGAGTTAATGACGGCGGTCTCACAAACGAGGAGTTTGCGGCTTTAAAGGCGAAGGGCTATCTTGACCTTGAGAAGGATATTTTGCTTCCGCTGCTCACAAAGCAGGCTAATTTCTGGGAACAGATTGTAACACCGCGCTATTACACAGATGTAAACGGTAAAGCGCGCCATGATGAGAATAAAAAGTCACTTAACGAGGGCGAGAAGTATATTATAATTCCCGCATATTCACCGGAGAACAACCCGATAGGCTACACAAGCACATTGACAGCCAATGCGACAATGGATATTTCTGCTGCTCGTGACGGACTTGATATGGTATGTGCATTAGAAAAGGCAGTAGGCAGAGACGGTGCGGACGAAGCAATCGTAAAATGGCAAAACCTCAAAAACAAAATATCCGATTATAAGACGGATGATGACGGCGCGCTTCGTGAGTGGGCAATGGAGGAATACACGGAGAATAATAATCACCGTCATTTGAGCCATTTGTATGTGGCATGGCCCGCATATGACACTCAGAAAGATCCGGAACTTGCAAAAGCTGCAAATATCGCACTTGATAACCGTAATCGTTTCAATACAGGAGATGCCACAGCCGGACATGGTTGGATGCACAAGGCTTTGGTAGAGTCAAGATTAAAGCGCGGTGACGGAATGGTAGGTTCACTTTTAAAGATGATGAACGGTACAGCGTATTATTCATCATTTATGACAGATCATGATACCAACCGCAGAAATGATACATATTGTACGGATACTGCGTTCGGCAGCGTAGCTGCGGTTAATGAGGCACTTGCATTCTCGAATACAGGTGAGATTGAGATTATTCCGGCACTTCCGACAGATTGGAACGGCGGAACAATAACAGGACTAATGACTCGTTCGAGAGCTGAACTTAGTAGTCTTTCGTGGAATATTGAAGATAAGACGGCCGATGCAACGATAACATCTAATATGGATGAAAATAAAATAAAGGTTCGCTGCGGTGAATCGTGGAGCAGCGCTGCTGTTAACGGAAAGAAAGCCGAAGTTCTTTCGGACGAAGTAGGTAAATATATACTTGTAAGCCTTGATAACGGAGAATCGGCAGATATTAATTTCTCGCTTCTTGAAAGAAAAGAAAATGTTTACGAAAAGGTGGAGATTTCTTCGTCAAACGCTGCTTTGGCCCATGACGGAAACGCATCAACTGCTGCATCGGCTACGAGCGGTGAATTTGTATTTGACCTCGGAAGAACGATAGATATTAATAAAATCGTAATAAAAAAGCAAGCAAATGTCGGCGGTACTACTTATAATTATTGGGGCGACTGGGTACTTGCCGTAGGCTGTGAGCTGCAGGGAAGCACGGACGGTAAAAACTGGAAGAAAATAATGACAATGAATCCGGCGCCGGACAACAAAAATGACGAATCAGAAGAAGTATATATACCTTATACACCTGAAGTCTACAGATATATACGTTATGTGAGAACTGAGGAGAAGAACTCAAAATCATACGGAGCATGGGTGTTCCCGGATGATAACGGCAACAGATTGAATCTTGCCGAAATAGAGGTATACACTGACAGTCTTTATAAAAATACGGCACAGATAACAATCTCGGATAATAATGTCAGTGCGGTATTCCAAACTCCCGTAAGAGATGAAAACGGCGAATGTGAGGCATATGTAGCACTTTATACCTCAGATGGGGCACTGGTAAAGGTTGAGCATAAGAGTGTATTGGCGGATGATGCGGAAAAGGTTGAGTTCAGCATTGATACCACTAATGTTGTATATGACAATGTAAAGGCATTCCTATGGGATAAAAATATGAAACCTTTGGGTTTGGAAACAACAATAAAGAAAGAAGAAAAACCCGTTGTAACACCGCCTCCAACAGAAGCGCCGTCAGACGGAAATTACACTTGGAAATTTGACAGTTTCAATGAATTTTCATCATCACCGGTACAAAATGCTCCGTATAAAACAGGAGATTCCGTATACAGTACCGCTAATAAAAACATTCAGCTTAGCAACGGCGGTCTGGCAGTGGATTTTGACCCTGCATATACAGATGAAAAGGTAACAATAGAATTTGATATGTACATGGGATCTCTTAAGGACAAATCAACAAGCTATACCATTGATTCCGCAGATGGAAATATCCTTACAGTATTCGTAAACGAATACAGCACAAGCAGTTCATATATCAGTGTTGAAGGCGCCCAAATTTTGGGCGGAGAAACATGGCCGTTTATAAATAAAGTGAATAATGACGGCATGGGCGCAAAGGCAACTCATTTTAAAAACGTAATTGACCTTGCCAACGGAATTGCGACTGTAACCATAAGCAACGGAACAAGCTCCCGAGAGGTAACGGGAAAATTTGAAGCGGATAAGATTGTGAAGTTTGCCGCAACATCAAATCATGCACAAAGATATACATATTTGGATAATCTTACTGTGAGTCATGAGGCAAGCGAAGCTTTGGAGAAGGAATTATCGGAATATGCTGATGAACTTGCCTTGCCGAGCGAAATCTACGGAAATCAGTATATGCCCGAAAAGTATGACGATGTTGATATAACGTGGTCCGTTTCAAATGAACAGGTTATGACAACTGACGGTGTGGTAACAAGAGGTTCGGATGATGCTGATATAAAGGTAAAGGCTATATTTACCCGTGGCGAAGAAAAGTTTGAAAAAGAGTATAACTGCAAGGTGAAGGCGCACCCTGAAAATCAAGAAGATATGAGCGCATATCTGTTTGTGCATTTTGTAGGCTCGGAGTCAACTGCCGATGAAGAACAGATTTATTTCTCTGTTTCAAAGGATGGTCAGACTTGGGAAACAATAAACGGCTCAAAACCTATTTTAAGAAGCGATGTCGGAGAAAGAGGCGTGCGCGATCCTCATATTATACGTTCACCGGAGGGCGATAAGTTCTTCCTTATCGCGACAGATTTAAGTATTTACAACAGAAGAGCTGACTCTAACCGTTGGGGAACGTGTCAGGTAAGCGGCAGTAAAGGTATAGTTATTTGGGAAAGTACAGACCTTGTAAACTGGTCGCCGGCAAGACGAGTTAAAGTGGCTGTGGACAATGCAGGCTGTACATGGGCACCGGAAAGTGTTTATAACGAAAAAACCGGAGAATACATGGTGTTCTGGGCGTCAAAAGTAAGCAGCGACGGCTTTAAATATCAGAGAATTTACAGAAGCTATACGAGAGATTTTAAGCATTTCTCAGAACCGGAAGCTTATATTGATAACGCTACTGCCGAGGATATTGCCGCAGGAAAAGCATCCACAAATATAGATACAACAATTCTCGAAAATAACGGTATATATTACAGATTTACAAAGAATGAAGCGAAATCGTCCGTTATAATGGAGCAGTCTACAGACCTTGACGGGGTTTTTGAGGCAGTAGGCACATACACAATTGACGGTAAAGCAGGAAATAGCGTAACCGGTTATGAAGGACCGACAGCATATAAGATTAACGGTGAAAATAAATGGTGTCTGCTTCTTGATTATTATTCGAAAAATCAAGGCTATAAGCCGTTCATAACAGATGATATTTCAAAAGGCATATTTACTGCCGGAACAAATTTCAGCTTTGACGGGAAATACAGACATGGTACGGTTATACCTATAACGCAGTCGGAATATGACAGATTAATTGACTATGCACCTGACAGTATAACAGTAAAACTCAATCCGGAAGAAGAATCGCCTTTTAATGACGGTGTATTTGAAGGTTGGGGAACTAGTATGGGCTGGTGGGGCAACCGTATAGGTTATAGCGATAAACTTGCACAGGACAGCGCGGAACTTTTTTACAGTGAAGATGGTTTAGGCTTGGATATTGTTCGATATAATGTAGGCGGCGGCGACGATCCGACCCATAATCACGTTACGCGCTCGGATTCAAAGCTTCCGTGCTTTGCCGAACCGCAGTATAATGAGGATGGAACATTTAAGACGGACGAAAACGGATGTTATATGTACGACTATAACTGGAATGCCGATAAGAACCAGACAAATGTGCTGCAAAAAATAAAGGAACAAAATGCAAATGTACATATTGAAGGATACACAAATTCTCCGCCGTGGTTTATGACAAACAGCAAATGCTCCGGTGGCGGAGTTGGCGGAGCCGAAAATCTTGACCCATCAAGATACGCGGAGTTTGCGGTATTTCTGGCAGATGTAACGGAACATTATGATGAGATTGGTTTAAAGTTTGACAGCTATTCACCTATGAATGAGCCAAATCCGGCAAGAAAATACTGGTTGGCAATGAATGCAAAGCAGGAGGGAAATCATGTCGCTCAGGGCGTGCATCAATCACAGCTTATTCTTGCGTTGGATAACGAGTATAACAAACGTAACATAGATACTATGATTGTCGGACCGGATGAAACGAGCCTCGTGGATTCAAAAACTGCATATGAGGCGCTGACAACTGAAGCAAAAGCAGCATTGGGTAGATTTGATACACATACATATAGTGACCGCAGTAGTGAAAACTTTGCGGCATTGAAGCAAACGGCTGTGAATAGCGGAAAGAACTTCTGGATGAGCGAGGTTGATAACGGAAACTTAGCCGGAACAAATGCGAAGAATATGGGTGCAGGTTTAAGCTTGGCAGTGAATATACTTGAAGATATGAACTCTATGCAACCCTCTGCCTGGGTAATGTGGGATATTCTTGATAAGCATAAGGACGCTGAGTTCGTGGCTCCAAACGGTACAAATTCCGAGGCAAACACTTCAAATGCGCAGCATATCGGAACTTGGGGAGTAGGGATGGTAAACCATGACACGAAGGAAATAGAACTTACCCAAAAGTATTATGTTTATGGTCAGTTTACAAAATATATAAATCCGGGTGATACAATCATTGCGTCATCGCCTACAACGCTGGCTGCATATAACAAAGATACCGGCGCAATAAAAATTGTTGCGGTAAATACAACCGGTGATACACAGAATTACAGATTTGACTTATCGGCGTTTTCACAAACAGGAACAAGCGCAAAAATTATACGCACAAGCGGTTCATTTACAGACGGAGAACATTGGAAAGATGTAGGAACTGCGGAAGTAAAAGACGGTAAATTCCGCTTTGATTTACCGGCAAACTCAGTTACAACATTTGTGATTGATTGATAACAACAGATGTGTAAAAGAAACTATATGAGCACAGCATTTTAATTAGGCTACATTCATATATAATAAAAACCAGGCTTGTGACAATGAAGCCAACAAGCCTGGTTTTTATCTTTGGAAACAGATACTTATATTGTATAATTAGAATATAAAAATATATCAAAGGAGAACAAAAATGAAAACAAAGTTATTTTTAGTGCTGGCCGTGCTGTTGGCTATTACGGGAATAACCTCGTATGCAGAGCGTTTGGACAATATAAGTATTGTCGAGGATGTTAAGTGCTATCAGGAAAATGAGAGCATATATGTGGCGAGCGAAAGTGAACGGGATATTTTCGTTTATACTGCGGTATACAATGCGGACGGAGCATTAAAAAATGTTAAAAAAATTAAAAAATCAATAAAGGATGAGACAGAGTTTACGAATATATATCCGTCAGGCTTAAAAAACGGTGAATATTATAAAATATTTGTATGGGACAGCAATATGCGCCCCCTAACAAATGTAATTTATGATATGCCTAATGTTGATACACCGTGGGACAATCAAGCGGAATTCCCGCCCTTAACAGCAGCTGATAATGGTATTAATCCAATCGCAGATAAATTTACAAGAAAAGAATGGACAGGAACGGACTATACTGCGGAGGACGGTTCCAAGCAGAATTACTGTGATGTATTTTCAATAAATACTATTGACGCGTCAGTTCCACTTATCGCATACGACAGCGAGATCTTAGCAAGAAACGGAGCTATAAATTATGACAGAGAAAGCTCACCGTACTATCAGCTTTTGACAGGCGAAAACAGCGATTGGCAGCTTAATGTGTTTAATACTGACGAGCTGGCAACTCCGACTATCAATGCGGGATATATGAACAGTGATTATACCGTAAATACAGCTGATGGCTGGAAAACTGTTCAGCTTCCGTGCAGCTGGACGATGCAGGGCTTTGACTATACAATTTATGACAATTACCAAAACCCGTGGCATAATACAGAAACAGTGGAATGTCCAAATGCGCCCGTAAAGCATAACCCCGTTGGACTTTACAGAAAAACCTTCACCGTAAATGACAGCTTATATTCAAATAACGGAAGAATATATCTTTCATTCCAGGGCGTCGAGTCTGCGTATTATGTTTATATAAACGGAAAACAAGTCGGCTATAGCGAGGACTCGTTCAGCCCACACGCTTTTGATGTTACAGATTATCTGAACAAAGATGGAGAAAATCTGCTTGCGGTCGAGGTACATAAATTCTGTGACGGAACGTGGTTTGAGGATCAGGATATGCTTTATGACGGAGGAATTTTCAGAGACGTATACCTGTATTCCGCACCGCTTGTGCAGATAAGCGATTATGCTGTTGAAACTGATTTGGATAATGAATTTAAAAATGCGGATTTAAAGCTGTCGGTCGATGTAAAAAATCTGAGTACGTCTGAGCTGTCAAATTATGCTGTATTTACAAATCTTTTTGATGCAGACAGTAAAAGTGTATTTACACAAAATACTAACTTGTCGGCAATACCATCAAACGGTACTGTTACAGCGGATATTAGCAGAAAAATAACCGCTCCGGAGCTTTGGTCGGACGAAAATCCGTATTTATATACGCTTGTTATCTCGCTTTATGACAAAACTTCGGGTAAGCTGTTTGAAAGTGTGGGACAACAGCTTGGATTTAGAGAAATAACATTTATAAGCACAAACACAAACAGCAACGGCGATAGCATTGCCACGACATATGAGCCTATAAAAATCAACGGAAAGCATCTGCTTATTAAAGGCGTAAACCGCCACGATACTGATACCGCATACGGTAAAACAACACCAAAGGAGTCGCTTGAAAAGGACATTGAGCTGATGAAGAAGTACAACATCAATGCTATTCGTACTTCTCATTATTCAAATGACGAATATTTGTATTATCTGTGTGATAAATACGGTATTTACCTTATGGCGGAAACAAACATTGAAGCAAACGCGCTGATGAAGGACACCATCACTGCCGGTTCAGAGGCTAAAAAAGCTCTCTTTAAGAAGATGTGTATGGACAGAACAAATACCGCATATGAGCGTCTTAGAAACAGAACGTCCGTAATTATGTGGTCAATTGGAAATGAGAGCGTTTATACAAGCAATGCAGCAAGCTCCGATTATATGTGGCGCGATATGATTCAGTTCTTTAAGACCAACGACAAGACGCGTCCTGTACATTCAGAGAGCCATTCATCAAACGGAACTGCCGATGTCGGAACAGATATGGCAAGCAATATGTATCCGCTCGTGTCAACAGTGAAAACAAGAGCTACTAAACAGGTTCCTTATATTATGTGCGAGTATGCCCACGCTATGGGCAACGCCGTAGGAAATCTTGAAGAATATTGGGACGCTGTAAGAAGCTCGGATTATATGATGGGCGGCTTTATATGGGATTGGGTTGACCAGTCGAGAATTACGGAATATACAAAAAGCGGCGCGTGGAACTATTATGCTGATGAAAACGCACATAAGAGTTTGTATGCTGATAAGATGGACGGTAAATATTTTGGTTACGGCGATGACTGGGGCGGCAAACAAAAGGACAGCAACTTCTGTATAAACGGACTTGTTTCGCCTGACAGAGATGTTCAGCCTGAGCTTTACGAAGTGAAATATGTATATCAGAATTTCCATTTTACAATAAATGAAAATGATAAGCACAGCGTTTCAATATATAATGAAAGCAACTTTACAAACCTTAACGAATACGACTGTAAGTGGGAGCTTACCGAGAACGGAACGGTTATTGATTCGGGAGTAATCAATGAAAGCATAGAACCAAATGAAACAAAGACTGTTAATATTCCGTATACGTTGGATAATCTAACGGCAGGCTCGGAGTATTTTCTGAATATCACCGTAACGCTTAAAGAAGATACAGATTTCAGAAATGCCGGACACGAAATTGCGCACGAGCAGTTTAAGGTGGCAGAAAGCAGAAATAACACCGCGCCCGTTATCAGCGGAGGTATTACAACATCGGACAACGCGAATGAAATTTCAGTTACAGGCGAAAATTTCGAGTTTACAGTGAATAAAACAACAGGTCAGATAGAGAATTATACATATAATAATGATGTGCTGATAAAGAACGGTCCTGTCGGAAACTATTGGCGTGCAAGGTTGGATAATGATAAAACAAGCAGTTCAGATGCGAAGAAAGGCAATATTTTTGAAACGGGTTGGCAGACTGCAATGGATACTGTAACGGTAGAGGAAACGACTGTTTCTGAACTGTCAGACGGAAGGATTGTAATAAATGTTCAGGCAATCCTCAAAAACGGCGCAAAGCAGACGGTAAATTATACTGTAAACGGAAACGGCGTCATAACCGTGGAATCCTCAATAGACGCTTCAAAAACCTCTATGACACAGTATTATCAGAAGATAGGTACGGATTTAATCTTACCTGAGGGCTTTGAAAATGTTTCATGGTATGGAAACGGTCCTGTTGAAAATTACATTGACAGAAACGGTTTTGCAAATGTGGGAGTGTACAGCGACACTGTATCAAATATGTTCTATCCGTATGTTAAGCCTCAAGACACAGGAAATCTTACGGGTGTACGCTGGATAACGGTTACAAATCCGAATGTGTCCTCCGCGTTGCTTATCGCAGGCAAAAATGAGGTGGAGGCAAGCGCATTGCACTTTACGGACTCTGATTTAAATGATAAGGGACACGTCTATGAGCTGTCACCGAGAAAAGAAACCGTTTTGTCTGTAGATTATAAGAACAGAGGTCTTGGAAACGGAAGCACAAATGCGGCTTGGACACTTGACGAATACAATATAAAGAATAACCGTTCATATACCTATGAATATACAATAATTCCTTATACAGCCCAGGAAACTGATTTAAATGAGCTTGCAATGCCGTACAGAGCGGTAGGAATAAGTAAAGAGGAACAAGCATTTAACCAAATAGCTAATGCTGCTGAAAGCGGACTTGCAACTTCACTTATGAAAACGGCACTTTCAAAAGAAAATCTTGAGCTTATTGGCACCAATGTAAGCGATATATCCGTGTATATAGGATTTGATGATTTCTCATCATATCAGCAGACTGTTCTTGACGGAATGGCGGACGGGACTGTTTATGCCGACGCGCTGGAGATAGTAAATCGATTTGCGGAGCTGACAGTACAGGCTGCGGAGCAGCAGAAGGCTGACAAAGAAGCGGAAGAAGCGAAATACACTATAACAAAGCTGAAGTTAGGCAACGCGTTCAGTTCACAGGCTAACGGAACAAAGACTTCCAACGCAAAAGACGGAACAAAGATGTGCGTATGGACCAACGGTTCAACAGCTGTAAATGCTGACGGTAATTATACCAACGCGGACTTCAACTTCAAAACAAACGGATACGGAGTAAATAACGATAAAAACGCTAAGGAAGAGATGACGTTCTATCTTGGCAAAAGAAAGCTCGCAGATATTGAAAGTGTTGTAGTTTACGGCGCAATGGGAAGCAAGAACACATCGGCCGATTATGTACTTTATACGACTGATTACGACTGGAACGGTGATACCACCAATCCACCGGTATATCCGGAAACAAACACTGCTACAGCAGCGGCATACGGTGCAATTACTTTAGAATGGACGGATACAAATAAATACGCAAATCCGCATACTGCAAATCTGAACGAAGCATTTGCGGAATCAAGTGAAGAAGAGGATGTATTCATACACTTTAAAGGTGGGTACCAAACGAAGGTGGATTATATCGTGATAACCTGCTCCAAGAATAAGTAATCAAGGACTAAGTATTATATATAGCATCTATGAGTGGAAAGCAAGATAAAAAGGTATGTGTTATGAACATGGCAGTTTTATGATGCAGGGATTATCGGCGCAGCATTGAGTGCGAAAGAGTAAATAATATGATAAAAGTATAGATTTCGTTGATGCAAAGGAAATAGTGATTTGTGATGATGTAAGTAGGGAAAAATTATGTTTAATATGAATTCATAAAACAATAAAATGATGGTAATAGTGCGCATTATGAAGTGGTTAAAAACCGTTTTGTAATGCGCTTTATTTTTTGTACCCAAAAACAATAAAAAGTAGTAATTTGCTTAACATATCCGCGCATTCGGAGTCTTAGTCTTCCAGAGGAGGTAAAAGACTCATTCACAAAACTGTATACGGAGAAGGGGGTGCCTTTGTGTCAACTTCCTTATCCGATAATAATGTAGATATGGCGATTTTTGATAGCTACAGCAAGACAGTAATGCGTAATATGAGTAGAAAAAAGACTGCTGTAATAAAGAAACAAAAAAATAATGAAACCGGCGGTGCGGAGGTGATGCAATATGTGATGGAGACATACGGAAAAGAGGATATGTATCCATCAGAATTTGTTGTCTCAGATGAACACGGACATAGTTGTGTTGTTACAACCGAGTGGCTATATCAAGCTATGACTAAGCTTAAGGAGTGTCAGAAAGAAGTGCTGATACTTGAATTTTGGTATGGGTTATCAAGAAAAGAAGTGGCAGAATTGTTTAGTGTCTCTGAAACGACAATCAGCCAATGGAAAAGAAAAGCTTTTAACTTTATACGAGATTATTATGAAAGGAAACATACATAATGGACGAGAAAAAACTTGATTATGAAACAGCGTATCGCGCAGTTCACGGAGACCATGATGCGCAAATGAAAGTTTTAGCGTATTACGATAGTTATATAAATGCGTTGTCCACAGTAGAGGAAGTTGATGGTGATGGAAATATGAGACGATATATTGATGAGGATTTGAAAGCAGCGATACAGGCAGGGTATCTTGAGGCACTACCAAAGTGCAGGGTGATGCAATGATGACGTTACAAACTGATTTATTCGATTTTGCGTATGTACCGGAATGGTACAGGCATCTTTATGATTTAAAATGTATGGCTTTGCCGGAGGCATGGCAGTTTAAGAAACCTGCGGTTGAAACAAAGAATTTTGAAACACCGATATTAGAACGATATATACATACTATCTTTCGCAAACAGGCTATTGAATTTAATTCGGAATCGGTAGAGGAGAAAGCATCAAAGTATTTTCATGTAGAAAATGAATGTGCTTGCTTTCATACAGGACTTTATACGCCAAGATATAAAGGAATATACGGTTTTTTCGGCAGAAACAAAAAGATGGACTCTATGCTTGAATGGTATTTCAGAGGTTTCTGCGATGAATTGTCGCCGTGGCTCAAGTACATAGAGCCTTTACCGGAACGGCCGATATATCCGATGGCGCAGCAAGGTCTGAACTTCAATCCCGAATGGCCAATAAGAGTAAATGTTGAGCATATTTTGGGCGATGAAGAGAACTTGGACAGACTTCCCGCCAAGATACGCAAGGCTAAAAACTACCTCTGCTGCTGGAAACAGCGGTAGAGCTTGCAAGACGAAAAGTTGTGGTGGAGCCGGGACTTGTTTCGGCACAGGGGTATATGGGACGGGTGCAATACCTTCTTCCGATATATCTTACAAAAATGGACAAGCCCGACCTTGCGATGACGCTGACGGTGATGGATGGGTATTATTTAGGCAATACCTGTCTGACGCTTGAAATGGCATACTTAAACGCCCGCGCAATAGCAAAGCCGGTTACACCGTGGCTTTTGGAGCTTGTAAAATAGCTTTAACATAAAAGCAAAATAAATTTAATGGGGAAATGCTCGGTAAACAGTAGTTTTTAACGCTGTTTACCGGGCGTTTTTTTGCCCTTTGGATGGAAAGGGGGATTTTGTCAAAAAACATAGAACAGCCGAATGGCTTGCATTAAAAAAATGCGAGTTTTTTCGGCTTGTTAGAGTGCCGTTTTTCTTGCAGAAAGGCGGCACTTTTTATGAAAATCAAATATGAGTTTGTAGACGGAGATGTGGAACTTGAAGTTTCCGATGAGTGGGCGAGTGTTCTTGCAGAGCTTGACAGGCTGGAGCGGAATAATGACAAAAAGGAAAAACGCAGACATTATTCGCTTGAGGCGCGTACATATGAGGGTGCTTATTATGCAGTAGAGGACAAGGGAATATCAGCGCTTTTTGAAGGATTGGGTGATGCGGAGAGATTAAACGAGGCTCTCACACATCTTTCAAGCAAACAGCAGGCTCTTATCAGAGCCATATACTTTGAGGGAGTAACAGTCAATGAATACGCAAAGAAGGAAGGTGTAGATCATTCGGCTATTTCTCATCGTCTTAGGACAATATATAAAAAATTAAAAAAGTTTATATAAAAATCCTCACATTTGACCTTTTATCTGTCCGTATAGTGAAGGGCATTAAAAATCAGCCTTTCGGAAAGGACGATAAAATATGAAACATACTTTAAAAATCAGTGTTTCAAAGAAACCGAGAGCAGACAGTATTGTCAACTTCCGCAGCGTTTCGGTAAGAGAGAAGTTCCTTCGTCTCTTATTCGGTATGCCGTGTAAAATGACAATTCTTGTCCCCGGTGACAGTGTGGAGGAGCTTTCCATACATGAGGTAAATGAGGGGGCTGGTATAGGATGAGCAGGATTAAACTTTTACTTGACGTTGTAAACGGTATGCGCTCACTTGCCGACAGCTTGGAAATTATGGCGAATGCGATGGCCGATGGGGATAGTATACCAAAAGAGAAAGTATCGGCGCAGAAAGGGGCAGACAAGCCCTCTGTGACGCACGAACAGCTTCGTGAGCTTGCGGTTAAGCTGTCCCGTGAGGGAAAGCGCGAGGAAATCAAGCAGCTTATTGAAAAATACGGTGTAAAGAATATTACAGCCGTAGCTGTGTCTGACCTTGACGCATTCTATGCTGATTTGCAGCAGATGGAGGTGGAGTAAATGCCGCCATTATGTACCGCCAAGAAGGGCGGGCGCACCGAAGGTGCGAGTTTTGCGCAAAGCGCAAAATCTACTGAACGTAAACACGCGGTTTTATCCGCGTCATCGGCGCATCGCTGGCTTGCGTGTCCGCCTTCGGCTATGCTTGAGAAGGAACTGCCCGATGAAACAACTGTGTATGCAGAGGAAGGCTCTGTCGCTCACGAGGTCGCTGAGTATAAGGTCAGGTGGTATTTAGGTGAACGGGATATTCCAATGCCTTCTACCGGAAACTTTAACGCAGAGGAGATTGACCGATACACAGACAGCTATGCGTATTATGTTACGGACAAAATTGAAACAATCAGAAAGTCGTGTCCTGACGCTGTCGTTCTTGTGGAGCAGAGACTTGACTTTTCAAACTATGTCAAGGACGGCTTTGGCACAGGCGACCTTGTCATTGTAGCTGATGATGTTATACAGGTAATTGATTTCAAGTACGGCAAAGGTGTGGCTGTATCGGCAGAGCATAATCCGCAGATGATGCTGTATGCTTTGGGTGCGTTAAATCTTTATGATTATCTGTATGATATAAAAATGGTTAAGATGGCGATTGTTCAGCCGAGACTTGACAGTATTTCCGAGTGGGAGATGTCTGTTGACGAGCTGTTATCATGGGCGGAAAACACACTCAAACCAATCGCGCAGCTTGCAGCGAAAGGCGAGGGTGAGTTCAAAGCCGGAAGTCATTGTCGGTTCTGTAAGCTTAGAGCCACCTGCCGAAAGAGGGCAGAGTTTATGCTTGAAACTGCGAAACACGAATTCAAGGAACCTGCAGAACTGACCGATGAGGAAATAGCGGGTGTTCTGACGATTGCCGCCGACCTCTCCAAATGGGCGGAGGATGTGTTTGCATACGCGCAGGCGAAGACGATAAACGAAGGTAAGCATTGGCGCGGATTTAAGGTTGTTGAAGGATGTTCAAAGCGTCAGTATGCGGATGAAGGCAAGATTGCGGAAGTATGCCGAGATAACGGTTATACGCTTTCGCAGATATATAAAAATACGCTTATCGGCATAACGGAGATGGAAAAACTGATGGGTAAAAAGCAGTTCAGAGAGCTGTTTGGTGAATACATCATCAAACCGAAAGGCAAATTGACGCTTGTTCCGGAAACGGACAAGCGTGAGGAAGTACATACATTAGGGGATTTTGATGAAATCCCTCAATTTTAACAATGAATAAGAAGTATGACTTGACGGGTATGCGCTTTGGAACTTTAGCTGTGACAGGATTTAATGGCAGGGATAAAGATGGACATTTGCAATGGAATTGTTTATGTGATTGCGGTAACCGAAGTGTTGTCAATGGGACTGCCTTAAGAAACGGCAGTGTTAAAGCCTGTAAGAGATGCGGACATTTGAAAGATATAACCAATCAGCGTTTTGGATATTTGACAGCAAAGGAACGAGTGTATCAGACAGAAAATGGAATGTCAATATGGAAGTGTCAATGCGACTGCGGAAATGTTACAAATGTTCCCATAAATCATTTGACAACACATCATACGGAAAGCTGCGGACATTGCATTAAAAATGATTATATAAATCATGGTACATATTGTGAGGGAAAACCGTAAAAGGTGAACTTTTTCTGTTTAGCTCTGAAGATTGGGATTTTGTCACATCACATAATTGGCATATTGATACTAAAGGTTATGTGTTAACTAAAATTAACGGCAGAAATATTAAATTACACAGATATATAATGCCTGCTTCAGAGGGAATACAAATTGACCATGTAAACCGTAAAAAGTATGATTGCTGGAGAGGAAATTTGCGTTACGCCGTAAATAAGGAAAATGCAGCAAATTCAGCGGCCTTTAAAAACAATCGCAGCAGCGGACACAAAAACGTATATATACAGGATGGCAAGTATAGAGTGATAGTCCGGAAAGATGGAAAAGCTATTCATTTTGGATATTATAAAAACTTGCCGGATGCAGTTATGGTTGCGAATACAGCACGAAAAAAACTGTTCGGAGAGTTTGCATTCTTTGATGATAGTTTCAGTGAAAAAGAAAAGGAGAGTTAAATATGGCGAAAGTAGTAACAAACGAAGTAAGGTTTTCATATACGCATTTATGGGAACCGCAAGCGATAAACGGAAGTGAACCTAAGTACAGCGTTTCACTGATTATTCCTAAAAAGGATACAGAAACAATAAAGGCTATAAAGGAAGCAATTGAAACGGCAAAAAAAGATGGAATTGCAAAATTTGGAGGTAAGATTCCGGCGAACTTAAAGCTTCCGCTCCGTGACGGAGATATTGAGAGACCGGATGATGAGGCGTATGCCGACAGCTACTTCATAAACTGCAATTCAAAAGAACAGCCTTAGATTGTCGATAGAAAGGTAAAACCGATTTTAGACAGAAACGAGTTTTATTCAGGATGTTATGGACGAGCTTCAATTTCTGTTTATGCGTATAATGTGAACGGAAATCGTGGAATTGCAGCATCGGTAAACTCAGTACAAAAGATACGCGACGGTGAGCCGCTCGGCGGACGCACAAGAGCAGAGGACGATTTTGAAGCGTATGAGGATGAGGATGACGATTTCCTGAGTTAAGAGTAAACGGATGTATATGCAAAAAAAGAACACCTTGCAAGATGTTCTTAAATAATATGCTGCTGAAGCCATCGAAGAATATCAGAGTCGGACTGAGTTCCTGACGCAACCGATAAAATAAGTTCAATCAGCTCGATGTCACTGTATTCCAAATCAATGCCGTTTATCGCAAGAAATACAAGCATTGCGTGAGTTCCGATACGTTTATTGCCATCGACAAACGGATGATTTTTTACAAGGCCAAAGCATAGTCGTGAGGCTTTATCCAGTAAAGTAGGATATAGTTCTTCTCCATCGTATGTTTGGAATGGTGTGTTGATAGCCGAGTCAAGAAGCGCTTCATCACGTATATCGGATGAACCGCCGAAATTCTCTATAAGCTGTGAGTGGAGCAGTAAAATCTGTTCTTTAGTAAGAATTTTCATTTTGCAAGCTCCTTATATACCGTCTTATTACGAGCGATTATTTTCTTGGATACGGCTAATACATCATCAGTTGGCGCAGCTAATTGCTCATCGGCTTGATTAAATTCTAAAATCAAGTAACGCGGCGAGTTGTTTTTAAGAATTACAGCAGAGCCGTACTGGTCGACAAGTCTTGCAACTTTAGAAAAATTCTGGTTGGCTTCCGAAATAGAAACCATTGTGTTTGTATTAACATTCATATAGCATACCTCCATTTATATTCTATAAATATTATACTCTAATTTTAGGATAAAGTCAACCTAAAATTTATTGGTAAATGGTGAGATTTATGAAAAAATTAAGCATAGACATTGAAACATTTTCTGACATAGACCTTATCAAGTGCGGAGTGTATAAATATGCCGACTCTCCTGCTTTTGAGATACTCCTGTTTGCCTATTCCATAGATGACGGGGAAATAAATATTATTGATCTTGTAAACGGTGAAGAACTGCCGGAGGAAATAGCCGAAGCAATCAAATCCGACACAGTTATAAAGACAGCATTCAATGCTCAGTTTGAGCGGGTGTGTCTGTCGAAGCATCTCGGCATCCTGCTTGACCCTTCGTCTTGGTATTGCACAGCGGTACAGGCTGCGGAACTGTCGCTGCCGTCATCGCTTGCAGATGTCGGTGCGGCTCTTGGCTTGGAACGGCAGAAGATGACAGAGGGTAAGGAGTTAATCAAATACTTCTGCGTTTCCTGTAAGCCGACCAAATCAAACGGAGGCAGAACAAGGAATATGCCAGGGGACGCTCCTGAGAAGTGGGCGCTGTTTAAGGAATACTGCAAAAGAGATGTTGATGTTGAGAGACAGATTGCAAAAAAGCTTGAGATGTATCCCATCAGTGAGTCAGAGCATCGGTTATATGTACTCGACCAGAGAATAAACGACCGTGGGGTGTTGGTGGATTTGGAATTGGCGCGGCAGGCAGTAAAGCTTAATTCCATACAGACAGCAGTCGCTACGGAACAGGCATATACATTGACAGGTCTTGAAAATCCGAACTCCGTAGCACAGCTTAAGGCGTGGCTTACAGAGAACGGTGTGGAGATTGAAAGCCTTTCAAAAAAGGCTGTGGCGGCGCTTGCGGATGAAACGGACGGCGATATACAGGAAATGCTGCATTTGCGGCTGTTAATGTCGAAAACATCGGTAAAAAAATATGAGGCTGTTATGCGTTCGGTATGCAGAGATAACCGTGTGCGCGGAATGATGCGTTTCTGCGGCGCTTCAAGAACCGGACGGTGGTCAGGGAACATACTGCAGCCGCAAAGCCTGCCTCAAAACCATCTGCCGGATTTGACGCTTGCAAGGGATATTGTAAAAGACGGTGATTTTGAAATGCTTAATATGACATTCGGTAATGTTCCGAATGCCCTGTCAGAGCTTATCCGCACCGTCCTTATTCCAAAACCAAATCACAGATTTATAGTTGCGGACTTTTCAGCCATTGAGGCGCGTGTATTATCGTGGCTTGCAGGTGAGCAGTGGAGGCTTGACACATTCAGGAACGGCGGCGATATTTACTGCGCTTCTGCAAGTCAGATGTTCCGTGTTCCGGTCGAAAAACATGGAGTAAACGGACATCTACGGCAAAAGGGCAAGATATCCGAACTCGCCTGCGGTTACGGCGGCTCAGTCGGCGCATTGAAGAATATGGGTGCAGTTGAGATGGGAGTGCCGGAGGACGAACTGCAAGGCTTAATCAACGATTGGCGAAATGCCAATCCGCATATCGTTAAGCTGTGGACAGAGGTCGGAAATACAGCGATGAAGGCAATTAAGGAAAAAACAATCGTTTCACTCGGCAAACTTGTATTTATGTACGAGCGAGGGATATTATTTATACGCCTGCCGAGCGGACGCAGACTGTCATACATAAAGCCTCGTATCGGTACAAACCGATTTGGCGGCGACAGTATCACATATATGGGCGTCGGCGCGTCAAAGAAATGGGAACGGCTTGAAACCTTCGGCGGTAAGCTGGTAGAGAATATCGTACAGGCGATTGCGAGGGACTTGCTTGCTTCGGCAATGATGAATGTCGCAAATGCCGGATACAATATTGTTTTCCATGTCCACGATGAAATAATAGCCGAAGCGCCGGACGGTCAAGGCTCGGTTGATGAGATGTGTATGCTGATGAGCATAAATCCTGATTGGGCGGACGGTATTCCCTTGAGCGCTGACGGCTATGAGTGTGAATATTACAGGAAGGATTAAGGTTTATGAAAAAGAAAGTAATTTTAACCGCTGTCATAATCGGCGCACTGTCCGAGCTTGCAGCGGTTATATATACAATACATATACGCAGCAATGCCGTAATCGGTGGAGAATATTTTATTCTGCCGCTCTTTATTATGGCGGCATACTGCGTTTTAGAGATAATCGGCACGGTAGAGAGTAATAAGAAAACAGCGGTAAGACTGACAAGGCGGACGAAGTATGGAGATGCGGTTTTAAACCATGAGGTATTTCCCGAATATGCAGAGGAAACTCTGATACATGAGGTGAATTGCTTTGAACCGATGAAAACAGCAGTCGAGAAATTGTGCGAGTACGAAGAAATGGGAGGAAATTAATATGCTTACACGAATACCGTGTACGGACAACACAGACTGCTTTGCAAATAATGACGGCTACTGTGTTTGTCTGATGAGTAATGATTTTAACGGACGAAAGTGTCCGTTTTACAAGGAGAAAACTATAACTGAGACAGAATGTACACTGTCAGAGGTCAGGCTGCTCAGAATAGGCAGAAAGGATTTGATAGAAATGTATCTCAGGAGGATGGTCGATGTACAGAAATAATGAACATTATCCCGACCCGACCTTCGCGTCCGCTTATGCGGCGATAAAGAAAGAAATTGCACAGAATAACGGCGAAACGTATATGCCTTGGGTTTACATAGCATCACCGCTCCGTGGGGATATAGAGGGCAACATCAAAAGAGCGAAGGAATACTGCCACTTTGCCATAAAGCAAAACGCGGTGCCGATGTGTCCGCATATATACTTCCCCTTATTCTTTGACGACAACGCGGAGCTTGAGCGGCGGATAGGTTTAATCCTCGGTTTGCAGATGCTTAAACGCTGCAAGGAAATGTGGGTGTTCGGCGACAGGATTTCCAAGGGTATGGCGAATGAAATCAAAATCGCCGAGAAGCGTAAAATCCCTGTCAGGTATTTTACATCGGAATGTGTGGAGGTGAATACGCTATGAAAATATCAGTTGGAAACAGCAGAACGTCAAGGGCGTGGAAGATAAAAGAAATGTCGTGGGACGAGTTTACGGAGAGATGTTCGCAGACAATCCGAACGGCGGAAACCGTGCAGGAATATCGAAAGCTCCCGAAAGGACAGCAGGACAATATCAAAGATGTGGGCGGCTTTGTCGGTGGCGAGCTTAGAAACGGTATCCGTAAGAAGGATACCGTTGTAAACCGCTGTCTGCTCACGCTTGACGCTGACTACGCAGACGAGGATTTTTGGGAACAGATAGAGCTGTTTTTTGACTTCCAATGCCTGATATACTCAACGCATAAGCATACACCGGAGAGACCGAGACTTAGGCTTATAATACCTCTGTCCCGCCCTGTTACGGCGGACGAGTACACGGCTATTGCAAGACGCATCGCCGCCGACATCGGAATAGAGCAGTTTGACGATACGACCTATCAGCCACACCGTCTTATGTATTGGGCGTCAACATCTGCTGACGGTGAATTCGTATTCAAGCATCGTGACGGAAATCCTGTAGATGCTGATGATGTGCTTGCAAGGTATAAGGATTGGCACGATACATCGGAATATCCCGTATCGTCAAGACAGAAAAAGATAGTATCCCATGCATTGAAAAAGCAAGCCGACCCGCTGATAAAGGACGGCATAGTCGGCGCGTTCTGCCGCGCGTATCCGATACAGCAGGCAATAAGCACATTTTTGTCGGATGTATATACGCCGAGCAGCTTAAGCGGACGTTATGACTATATCCCGGCAGACTCAATCGCAGGGGTTATAGTCTATAACGATAAATTCGCATACAGCCATCACGCGACCGATCCGGCTTGCGGTAAGCTGTGCAATGCGTTTGACCTTGTGCGGATACATAAGTTTTCGTATCTTGATAAGGACGAAACTGACAGTGAGAAATCACCATCCTTCAAAGCAATGATGGACTTTGCGATGAATGATGACAATGTCAAAGCACAGACGCTTACTGATAAGGAAACGGCGGCGCAGGAGGAGTTTTCGGCTATCTCGGACGATGACGATGTAATGTGGCAGCACAGGCTGTCTATGAACAAGCGAGGAGATATAGAGAACACTATACAAAACCTCACGATTATATTGCAGAACGATCCGAAGCTTAAAGGTATCGTTTTCAACGAACTGTCGGATTGTATAGAGATAAAAGGCAGTGTGCCGTGGCAGCATCCGTCTAAATATTGGCGCGATGCGGATGACGCACAATTACTCACATACTTAACCTACCACTACGGTAAATTCACAAGGGTGAACTATGACGTGGCATTGGCAAAAGTAGTCGATGACCGCTCGTTCCATCCTATCCGTCAGTATCTTGACGGCTTGCCGGAATGGGATAGGACGGAGCGCGTGGATACGCTTTTAACCGATTACCTCGGCGCGGAGGATAATCCGTACACACGCGCCGTAATCCGTAAAACCTTATGCGGTGCGATAGCCCGTGTTATGATACCGGGCATTAAGTTTGATACGATGCTTGTATTGTCGGGACCGCAGGGGATTGGTAAAAGCACGATTATATCAAAGCTTTGCGGTGAGTGGTTTAACGATTCGCTTTTATTATCCGATACGAAGGATAAGACAGCGGCGGAGAAACTACAAGGGTTTTGGATTTTAGAGATAGGCGAGCTTGCCGGACTGAAAAAGACCGAAATCGAAACCTTAAGAGGTTTTATCTCTCGGCAGAACGATGTGTTCCGTGCGTCCTTCGGTCGCAGAGCGACTCCGCATTTAAGACAGTGTATTTTCATAGGCACAACGAATGCGGAACACGGATATCTCAGAGATACCACGGGCAACCGACGTTTTTTTCCTGTTAAGGTATCGGGGAACTCGGAGAAAAAGCCATGGCAGCTTACGCAGAATGAAATAGACCAGATTTGGGCGGAGGCGCTTGTGTATTACAGGAACAACGAACCGCTTATTCTTGACGCGGAAACCGAGCGGTATGCGAAGAACCTTCAGCGCGAGGCTATGGAAACCGACGAACGAGAGGGAATGGTACGGGAGTACCTTGAAACGTTGCTGCCGGATAATTGGAATGAGATGTCCTTGTATGAACGGCGAAATTTCCTTAACGGCAGTGAGTTTGGAGAGGTGTCCGCAAAAGGCACGGTGCGCCGTCAGAAGGTTTGCAATATGGAAATATGGTGTGAGTGCTTCGGAAAGAACAAGGCGGATTTGAAACGCCTTGACGCAAATGCTATCTCGGCTATTATGGCTAAGATGGAAGGCTGGCAGAAATCCGGCAAAAAGTCGAGGTTCGGTATGTACGGAATTGTCGCGGGCTATGAACGGATATAGGGTAGAAATGTATGCGATTGTGTTTCCGAGGTTGCTTTGGATTGCCATAAAAATAGTGCGTAAGCAACTTCGGAAAACGGCATAAAATCAAGGTTACTGACTATGTTTGTTGCTTTGTTTCTGAAAAATTCTATATAGATTATATATTATATATAAAAATATTACACACACATGTATATACGCGCACGAGGGATTTTTGAGCAAATGGCAACAACATCGGAAAATATGGAGGAAAAATGCGCGAAAAGGATATAGAGCGAAAGCTTGTAAACGCAGTAAAAATGCGAGGTGGCATGGCTTTGAAGTTTGTATCGCCGAATATGAATGGCGTTCCAGATAGATTGTTACTGTTGCCAATGGGTAAGGCAGCATTTGCGGAACTTAAGGCCCCAGGTAAGAAAATGCGAGCCTTGCAGATAAAGCGAAAAAGGCAATTAGAAGCATTAGGGTTTTCGGTGTATTGCATTGACGGCATAGAGCAAATCGGAGGGGTGCTTGATGAAATTGAACAGAGATGATTTGCATGAGTTTCAGAACTACGGTGTTGACTTTATAATAAATAAACCGATTTCAGCATTGATGCTCGAATGCGGTCTTGGGAAAACAATAACCACGCTTACCGCTGTCAGTGATTTGATATATGACTACTTTGAGATTTCAAAGGTGCTTATAATCGCGCCTATGAGAGTAGCTCTCACAGTATGGAAGCAGGAATGCGATAAATGGGAACAGCTAAAATATCTCAGATGCTCAATCGCTGTCGGCAGTGTGTCTGAAAGAGAAAAAGCCCTGCAATCAGATGCGGACATATATATCATCAACCGCGAGAATGTGGAATGGCTTGTAAAGAATTATCCGTTTGATTTTGATATGGTAGTCGTTGATGAGCTTTCGAGTTTTAAGTCGCATCGGAGTAAGAGGTTCAGAGCATTAAGGAAGGTACGACCGAAGTTTGACAGGATTGTCGGGTTAACGGGAACACCTGCGCCTAACGGGTTAATGGATTTATGGGCGGAGATAAACCTGATTGATATGGGAGAGAGGCTTGGAAGATATATAACTCGGTATCGTGATGAGTATTTTAAGCCGGATAAGCGTAACGGCGCAATCGTGTATTCATATAAGCCATTGCCTGATGCAGAGGAGAGGATATACGGGAAAATATCCGACATCTGTGTTTCGATGAAAGCAGCGGACTATCTTGAAATGCCGGAGAGGGTTGATAATATTGTTGAAGTCGGTATGAGCGATAAGGAAACGGCAATGTATAAACGGCTTGAAAAGGAGATGCTATTGCCGTTTGCCGATGGCGATATTGACGCGGTAAATGCGGCGAGTCTTAGCAACAAGCTCCTTCAGCTTGCCAACGGTGCGGTCTATGATGAGAACGGAAAGGTCAAGAAGATACATAGCCGTAAGCTTGACGCTTTAGAGGGCTTAATCGAAGCGGCAAACGGAAAGTCTGTGCTTGTGTATTACAGCTACAAGCACGACAGGGATAGGATTTCAGAGCGGTTCGATGTCCGTGAGATAAAGGACGATAAGGATATATCGGAATGGAATGCAGGAAAGATACAGCTTGCCATAGCGCATCCGGCAAGCTGCGGTCACGGTCTTAATCTGCAAAGCGGAGGCAGCACGATTATATGGTTTGGACTGACTTGGAGTTTGGAACTGTACCAACAGGCAAACGCAAGGCTTTACAGACAGGGACAGAAAAACACAGTGGTGATTCATCACATCATTACCAAAGGCACGGTTGATGAAAAGGTGATGACAGCCTTAAAGAATAAAGATATAGGACAGGCTTCTTTGATGGAGGCTATAAAAGCGAGGATAGAGGAGGTAAGGGATTGATGACGGCAAAGGAATACTTAAATCAGCTTATCGCAATGGATAACGCGATTAACAGGAAACAGCAGCGTCTTGCGACACTTCGTGATGTGGCGATGAACACAACTCCGAACTATGCTGACGAGGCTGTTCAGCGTACACGGGAGAAAAATCCTCTTGAGAATATAATGTCAAAGATAGTTGACCTCGACCGTGAAATTGATGAGGACATTGACGCACTTGTCGATTTTAAAGCAGAAGTATGGGAAAAGCTTGATAAAATCGCAGATGAAAGATATAAACGGATTTTGTGGCTTAGATATGCCGACCGTAAAACGTGGAGATATATTGCGTTGGAACTTAATTTTACAATACGGTATATTCATAAAATGCACTTGAAAGCTTTGGCTGAACTTGATAAAATCATATAAAAAGAAAATTGGACACTATAGTTCACGCAAGTTCACTTCAGTTCACTCTTGAACATCGTAAAAAAGTGTGTTATGCTATAATCGCGAGAGAAGAATAAACAGAGAGATGATATGTAACAGTCGGCTTTGTGTATTGTTCCAATAATTGAGGTTGTATTATTCCGATAATACGGTATTGCAGGGAAGATTAGAAATAAATATTTAAGACTTGAAAGTGAAAAGTTATATAAAGAAGGATGTTTCCTATACGGAGCGTCCTTTTTTCGTTGGAGGAAAGAATATGCCATACAGACCAAAGAAACCATGCAGACATCCGAGCTGTGCAAATTTAACTGACGGAAGATATTGTGAGGAACATATATCATGTCACCCTGAAGTTACTCGCTCAGCCACAAAGCGTGGATACGGAAGTAAATGGAGAACATCAAGCAAGGCATATCTTAGAGAACATCCTCTGTACGAGATTTGTAAGAGGAACGGGAAATACGTTCAAGCTACGGTGGTTGACCATATCAAACCGCACAGAGGTGATAATAAATTGTTTTGGGATAAAAGCAACTGGCAGAGCCTTTGTAAGAGCTGTCATGATAAAAAAACGGGACGGTTTGACAGTAAACCTACATACAGTTACTGAAACCGTCCCGATATTTATTTGTCGAACAAATCGCTGTGCGTTCCGGTTCTTTGCAGTGTAAGAACAAGAATGCTTTTTTCAATGCGATACATCAACAGCCAATCCGGTTGAATATGACATTCACGGTAATCCTTGAGATTGCCCGTTAACTGATGGTCATTGTATTCTTCCGGCAATGTCTGTCCTGCGGCAAGCATACGAATTACATCGTCAAGAAGCTCAATGTTTAGGTTGCGCTTGATTGCGAGTTTGTAGTCTTTTTTAAATCTGGAAGTCCAGATGACTTTTAGATTCATGACTTCAACTCCTTTAGAGCGTCTTCAACATCATATGCCTTTAAATTGGGATCGCGCAGCATACGCTCGGTTTCAAGCATTGCCGCCACTGTTTCTGAGTTGGGTGTGTTTATAGTTATGTCGAACGGAATACGTCCTTCGCGTACTGACTGACGCAGAAAAATGTTAAACGCTGTGGTCATATTCATACCAAGCTGAGAAAACAGTGTATCGGCTTGAGCTTTCAAGTCGCTGTCAATGCGAAAACTTACATTTGATATGTTAGCCATGTAAAATCACTCCTTCCGTTGATTGTAGTATTATTATAACATATTAGACTGCTAATATCAAGCTAATAAAACGCAATCAGCAGTTTAATATATAAATATTATATGCAATTATAATAAAAATCTCATAGGCAGCGAAGCAAATAAAAAATATATAATCGGTTAAAGGTTTACAATCCCGAATGAACAAATAATCGGGCATTTTATGGGTACACTCTCCCCAAGGGGTTATATAATCTATAGTGGTACCTAAGAAATGGACAAATAACACAGGGGGTATTATAATAATATTACAGTGCAATTTGTTATGGAGGTATCATGATGGGAATTAAGTATTTTACAGAGGAAGAGATAGAATATTTGTCATCAAATATATATGTTGAATCTGTTAATGAAAAACAGATAACATACACAATTGAGTTTAAGCAATTTTTTGTGCGAGAATATATGAACGGGAAAGGTCCTACTTTGATTTTTGAAAGTGTTGGATTATATAAGCGAATATTGGGTGCTAAGCGTATAGAAAAAGCAACAAGCAGATGGATGAAGGCTTATGAGAATGGTACATTAGATGTTTCTGCAACATTGCTTAATCGTCATCCGGTATTAAAAGCAAAAAATATTACAGATAAAGAGTTGATAAGAAGGCAAGAAGCAAAAATCAAGCTTTTGGAACTAGAGGTAGAACTATTAAAAAAAATCGACTTGAAAGAAAGGGGGCTGATAGGAAGTCAAAGACTGAAAAGTAGTGATATTTTTGAGTTGATAAGGATTACAATACGTGATAATAATCTAAAAAATGTTGTGTCTTATTTATGTGCGAGTGCAGGCGTATCAAGAAGTGGTTACTATAATTATTTATCAAATGAAAGTAAACGTGAAAGGCGTGAGGAAATAGATATAAAAGTGCGTGATGATATACTGATGGCAATAAGCTTTAGAGGATACAAAAAGGGTTCACGGAGTATAAAAATGCTGTTAGAGGATAAGTTTGGGATTTGTTACAATCGAAAGAGAATTATGCGGATAATGCGTAAATATAATATTGTATGTCCAATTCGCAGAAAAAAGTATAAATATAAAGTTACAAAGGAACATAAAGTCTGTAAAAATTATCTTCAAAGAGAATTTAAACAAAATGTACCTGGAAAGGTGATGTTGACAGATATATCTTATTTACAGTATGGTAACGCAAAAACAGCATATCTGTCAACAATTCTAGATGCAAGTACAAATGAGATATTATCATTCAAGGTGAGAGAAAATATGAAATTGGATTTAGTTATAAGTACGTTGAATGAATTAAAGGATAATCAATTTGTACATTTTGATGATGGAATGATACATTCAGACCAAGGATGGCATTATACAAATCCTCAATTTCGTATCAGAGCCGCAGAAATGGGATTGCAGCAATCAATGTCACGTAGGGGCAATTGTTGGGATAATGCACCACAGGAGTCTTTCTTTGGTCATTTAAAGGATGAAGTAGATATAAAGCACTGCAATACATTTGATGAATTACATACGCTTATATCAGATTACATTGATTATTACAATAATGATCGTTATCAATGGAACTTAAATAAAATGACACCTATACAATATAGAAATTATTTGTTAAACACTGCATAGGTGTATTTGTTATCTAATAAATTATGAAGGGTGTTAAAATTGTTCTTGACATAGGGCCCATGTTAATTTTCTTATAGAAAATAGTATCGGTTAAAAGTATACCCCCTATGGCTAAAACGGTTAATTGTATCAAATCCGTAGTACTTAGCCATAAAATAAATCGCATTTTATGCGGTTTATTTTTGTATATACACCTTTTTATACAAATGCTGATTGGATTTTATTGATGAGAAGGATGAAAATAATGAAGATATTAGATTTTTATTGGTCGTCAAAATGTTGGGAAAAAGATGATTTGATTTTACAATATTATGATAGTTCAAAAAATAATGGAAAAGGTTTAAATGATGAGATACCTCTGCCGATTGTGTTAAAAATTAAAAAAAGATAACGTATTGATATTTGAACAAACGGAATATACCAATAAATATTTATCTAAAAGTTAATTACTATCAGTTTTTTGAATTTTAGTAAAAAAATATTGACAAAATATAATTTTACATATATTATGATAACAAATAATAGCAAGGGAGAAATAAATATGAAAAAATTAATATGTTTGTTGGTGATATGTGCTAATTTAGTGGGAGTAGCAGTTAATGTATCGGCGTATTCGGATTATGATACAGAAGAAACAAGATTTTTAAGGATTATGGACATTATGAACGGTTACGAGGACGGAACATTTAAACCTTATAATGTACTTACGCGCTCTGAAGCTATAAGAATAGTTGATGATATGATGGGATTCAGCGATGAAACATCATATACAGGAAAAGAAAATTCAGATTTACCGTTTAGTGACATATCAAAGGATTCGTGGGATTGGAAGTATTGGAATTATGCGTACTGTAACAGTGTGATAAGTGGATTTTAAGATGGTACGGCACGACCGAATGATAATGTAACGTATGCACAATTTGTAAAAATGTTGGTTACATCAATAGGATATGACTTTTATTCAGAGGCAGTTGGAGGATATCCGAATGGTTACTTCAAATATGCTGAAAATTTTAATATTACAGATGATATAAATTTGAATTATGATGATGCTATTACTCGCGCATCAGCGGCATTATTAGCCCAAAGAACAATGAACACACCAATAATGGAGTTTATTTCTAAACCAATATCAACAATATTGTCGGAACAAAAGAGTGAATTTGTTGAAAGTAAAATCTATAACGGTACAGGTGCAGATTACAGAACACTTCTTACAAAAAAGAAATGTTATAATGCTGACGTAATCATTGAAAGCATATCGGGCGATATTACTACGGCGAAAATAGTCAATGCAAGAAATTTTTGCGACAAAGAATACAATGGTACGGAAAATTACAGTTTTGAGTTAAACACAAACGGATATGAATTATCAGAAAATGAAAAATACAATGTGGTTGTGGAATGCGTTGATAACAATTATATTTTAAAATTTGTATATGAAAGTGATATATAAGAAAAAGGAGAAACAGATGGCATCGAGTAAAGAATTTTTAGAATACATATTAGAGCAATTATCGGAGGTAGAGGAAATAACGTACAGGGCGATGATGGGGGAGTACATTATTTACTACAAAGGCAGAATTGCCGGCGGAATATATGATGACCGACTGCTTATAAAACCTGTTAAATCGGCTATTGACTATGTTTCTGACATTCGATACGAAGTACCTTATGAGGGTGCGAAAGAAATGATTTTAATAGAAGAAGTTGACAACAAAGAATATTTAACCGAATTATTTAAGGCGATATATGACGACTTACCGACACCGAAAAAGAAAAAATAACCAATATTGAAAACATCTCAATATTATGGTATAATTCATATAATGAGGTGAGAGAGATGAAAGTAAAGGAAATATGTGATTATTCGGGTTCGACATTGCTTGGAATGAACGGCGGAATGGTTGAGAGCCCGGATTCAAAAAGAATTATATATGCACGCAAAGCAGACTTGACAAAGCCTGAAACGGAAATATGGATATGCGACAGAAATTTTGAAAACCACCGCAAGGTATATGACGTACACTGTGGCAATCACAACGGCCCGTCAGCAACATTTATAACAAACAGCCTTATAGTTTTTCGTGATGTGGAATTTGAGGGCATAGCCGGCAAAGAGCCGTCTATATGTGTATTCCGTATACTCGATGTTGATACGGGTGAGGTTAAGTACAAAATTCGCGGCAAAGAAAGTCATTGTGCGGAAAACGGCAAGTATCCGTTTTCAATATCGACAGAATATCTTGACAAAAATCCCGATTATCCCGAAATTGATTCGTGCGGAATTTACATACTTGATGTTGAAAGCGGAAAAATAACGCTTGTTGCAACAGAGGAAGATATTTTAAATATGGTAAGGAAACACGGTCTTACTCCGAACGAGCATACCGCGTCTGTCAGCCACGTTCAGCTAAATCCGTCCGCAACGGCAGTTATGATGCGCTTGGGCGTAAAGGACTGCCCTGTATTCGGTGCGTTGGGTTGTATAGATTTAGACACTAAAAAAACGCATATGATAGCGGACAAGCCTGTACATCAGCTTTGGTATGACGACGACACATATATGGCAACGCGTCAGTTTAATCAAGGCAGACACATTGAAATGGAAACAAGCTATATTGCACGTTTTTCAAAGGACGGAGAGGAATTAGAAGTGCTTGGCGGAATTTCAAATCATATGGACGGAAGTTTTGACAGAAAATATTTTGCCGGTGACAGATGTTATCCCGACTTTGCACCGAATGTTTATTTGTACAAGCGCGGTGACAAAAATCCGATTGCGACTTTTGAAATATCGCAGGACGAATACACCACATGGAAACTTCAGGTACATCCAAATCCGTCGTTTTCGCATGACGGAAAGCGTCTGTACTTTAATAAACAGTGCAAATGTTACAACGGAACATACAGAACGGTAGCTGTTTTTGCAGATGTTTCTGAAATTATTTAAAACTAACTTGCAAAAATTGTCCTTTTTTGCTATACTGTATATGTTGTAATTATTAAAGAAAGAATGTGAACATAAATGATTATTATTATGAAAGAATCCGCATCGGCAAAGGAAATCGAGAGTGTTGAAAAACTACTTGCCGAGTTCGGATTCCAAACGCACCCTATTCAAGGCGAAAAGAAAACAGTTATCGGCGCAATCGGCGACAAGCGTCTTTTAAGTATGAATCAAATTCTTACTATGGACGGTGTTGAAAACGTTGTTCCGATTATGAAACCATATAAACTTGCATCTAAGGAGCTTCACAAAGAACCGTCAGTTATCGAAATCGGTCACGGAATAACAGTCGGAGGCAAGCAGCTTGCAGTATTTGCAGGCCCTTGCGCAATCGAAAGCCAGGAACAGTTCACAACTGTATCAAAGGCTGTTAAGGCCTCGGGTGCAAACATTCTTCGCGGCGGTGCGTTCAAGCCGCGTTCATCACCATATTCATTCCAAGGTCTTGAGGGTGACGGCTTGAAGATTATGTACAACAGCGGTCAGGAACTTAATATGCCTATCTGTACTGAAGTACTTGATACAAGAGATGTTGAACTTGTTGCAAAGTATGCTGATATTATGCAAATCGGTGCAAGAAATATGCAGAACTTCAAACTTCTTCGTGAAGTCGGTAAGTGCGACAAGCCTATACTTCTAAAGAGAGGTCTTGCTTGTACTATGGAAGAGTGGCTAATGGCTGCCGAATATATTATGTCTGAGGGTAATGAAAAGGTAATCCTTTGTGAAAGAGGTATCAGAACATACGAAACTGCTACAAGAAATACATTTGACATTTCGGCAATTCCTGTTTCAAAGGAACTTTCTCATCTTCCTATTATTGCCGATCCGAGCCATGCAACAGGTACATATAAGTATGTTCCGGCTATTGCAAAGGGTGCTATTGCGGCAGGTGCTGACGGTCTTATGATTGAAGTACATAACTGCCCTGAAAAGGCTGCGTCAGACGGCGCACAATCGCTTACACCTGAAAAGTTTGACAAGCTTATGAAAGAGCTTGATCCAATCGCGAAGGCAGTAAATAAGATTCTATTATAAGAAATTTATAGGCTGGATGAAGTTGCCCACATTGTGTGAACAATTTTATTTCAGCCTTTCGTTTTATTGAAGGGAGTTATTGACTTAATATGTTAGGTTATCTTGGTCCGAACGGGACATTTTCACATCAGGCGGCTATGGAATGGTCTGAGGGTAAAGAAGAAATAAAGGAGTTTTCAACGATTTATTCTGTAATTTTAGCGGTTGAAAAAGGCGAAATTGACAGGGCAATCGTGCCGATTGAAAATTCTATTGACGGAAGTATCAACACAACTTTGGATACTCTTGCTTTTGATGTGGATTTATATATAACAGGTGAATACATTCTTCATATAAGCGAAAATCTTATGGTTAAAAAAGGTGTAAAGAAAGAGGATATAAAAATTATCACTTCCCACCCTCAACCGATAGGACAGTGTTCAAAATTATTGTCGCACGAATTTGCGGATGTGAAAATTGAATTTGCCGATTCAACTGCGTCTGCGGCAAAACGTGTAAAAGAATCGGACGGCTCTGTGGCGTGTATCGGCTCACCGAACAGTGCAAAAATTTATGACCTTGATATTTTGTGTCACGACTGCGGTGACGACGCAAATAATTCAACTCGATTTGTTATTATTGAAAAAACGCCGAATAAGACGGTTACAGGTCACGATAAGTCATCAATCGTATTTGCGATTGATAATAAACCGGGCAGCTTGTACAGTGCGATTGAGCTTTTGGCGAAGTCCGGAATTAATATGACTAAAATCGAGTCACGTCCTATGAAAAAGGAACTCGGTAAGTATGTGTTCTTCATTGATATTGACGGCAATATTGATGATGCGTCAATTTACTTTGCACTTGATAAAGTAAGACAGAATACATTTTTCTATAAATTTCTCGGATCATACAATTACTAAAATGCGAAATATTAAAAAAGGAAGTTTTGAAAACTTCCTTTTTTAGTTTGAATTTATAATATCCATAATAGTTTTTTCGGCGAGTTTTACTTCCTGCAACAGTTCATTTGCGGAAAGTCGTGTCGCACCGTTGCCGAGAATGATAATTTGTTCAAGGTTATCCGAAGTGGCAACACGCACACGATGTTTTTTACCGATTTCATGTGTGATTTTTTCAATATACATATCGGCGGTTTCAGCCTCTTTTGTGTACACAACGTTTATATTGTGAATTTTTTCGGCACTGCCGACATTTCCTTTGACTTTATACGCATCAAAAACAAGTATTAAATTGCATTGCTTAAAGCCTTGATAATTGCAAAGAATATCAATCAGTCGGTCACGCGCCATATTAAGGTTATCTTTGGCGAGTGCTTTCAGTTCGTCCCACGCAAAAATTATATTGTAACCGTCAACAAGCAAATATTCGTCACCTAATTTAACAGGCTTTGATTTTTGATGTTTTTTCTGTTCGGGAGTGGATTTCTTTACAGTGTATGACGCTACTTTACGGCGCACAGGACCGTATGTACGTTCAAAAATCTGCATAAGCTCATTATCATCGGCAACCATATTGATGTAGTCGTTTGCACGCTGATAGACGTTTTCTTCTTCATCATCGTCTTGGTCAAGCTTTATGCCGTCAATGTGCATATGGTCGTAAACCTTATCCCACTTTACAACAAAGCCTGCACCGTGCGAACAGAAAACCGAATCGGCGGGATTTTCAATATCGGTTTCGCTGTCGTAACCGATTTCGGCAATCACTTCTTCGGTGTTGTGGCAAGGCTCATAACCGCTTAAAATACAGTTTAATCTGCCCTTACCGTGCGTGTAGCCTGTTACGTCCATTTGATAGTCACGCATTGTCGCAACGGGTGCAGAGCCTGAAATTCGCGTCATATCACCGATTGTTTCGGGTTGACTGAATGTACCGCCCATTTGCTGAATGTCGGTCATTGCACGTCCTACGTTTTCGGTAGGTATTTCAAGATGAAATTCGTACCACGGCTCAAGCAAAACACTTTCAGCCATTTTCAAGCCTTGACGTACCGCACGATAAGTAGCTTGACGGAAGTCGCCGCCCTCAGTATGTTTTTGGTGTGCGCGTCCTGCGATAAGCGTTATCTTCATATCGGTAATCGGTGAGCCTGTCAGAACACCGATATGTGCTTTTTCTTTTAGATGGGTGAGAATAAGTCGTTGCCAGTTGCGGTCAAGACTGTCCTCACTGCAATTTACCGCAAACTGCATACCGCTGCCTTTTTCGGTCGGCTCCATAAGTAAATGCACTTCGGCATAATGCCTTAACGGCTCATAATGTCCGACACCCTCAACAGGTGCGGCTATTGTTTCACGATACGCAATACCGCCGTGACTGAATTCAATATCAATACCGAATCTCTCTTTTATAATTCGTTTTAAAACTTCAAGCTGAACTTCGCCCATAACTTGAACGTGAATTTCCTGCAACTGTTCGTTCCATATTATATGAAGCTGTGGGTCTTCGTCCTCCAAATGACGTAATTCGGTAAGTGCTGTATGCACGTCAATACCGTCCGTAAGCTCCATACGGTACGTCAAAACAGGCTCAAGAACGGCATTTTTTGAATCAGGCTCACAACCTATACCTTCGCCGGAATATGTCTGTGTAAGACCTGTTACGGCACAAACCGTACCCGGAAATGCCTCGTCAACCGCTTGGAATTTTGCACCGGAATAAATTCTGATTTGATTTACTTTTTCCGACCACTCATTTTTCTTGTTACCCTTTAAAAGTGTTTTTACCTTTAAAGTACCGCCGGTAATTTTCATATAAGTAAGACGTGTGCCTTGCTCATCTTCGGCAATTTTGAATACCTTTGCACCGAATTTGTTATCGTAAATAATTTGTCTTGTGTACAGTTCAAGTCCTTCAAGAAATTCCGATACACCTTCCATTTTAAGTGCAGAGCCGAAATAGCACGGGAATATTTTTCTTTGTACAACGGCATTTCTTATATCTTGATTTTTGACAGTACCGTCCGCAAGAAATGTATTCATTATAGATTCGTCACACATAGCGAGCGATTCTCTGAAATCTTCATTTTCAGGATTTTGCGTAAAATCAATACAACCGTCCGAAAATCTTGTATGCAATTCATCAAGAACGGCGTTTCTGTCGGCGTTTAAGTCCATTTTGTTCACGAATATAAATGTAGGTACGTTGTATCGCTCCAAAAGCCGCCATAATGTTTCTGTATGATTTTGTATCCCGTCTGTACCGCTTATAACGAGGATTGCGTAATCAAGCACGCTCAAAGTACGCTCCATTTCGGTAGAAAAGTCAACGTGACCGGGAGTGTCAAGTAAAGTAAATTCGGTGTCACGAAAACGCATAACGGCTTGCTTTGAAAATATCGTAATGCCCTTGTCGCGTTCAATTTCGTGTGAATCGAGAAATGCGTCACCATGGTCAACACGACCGATTTTTCGTATTTCACCTGCACTGTATAACATTCCCTCAGATAGCGTAGTTTTACCCGAGTCAACGTGTGCAAGTATTCCAATTACAACTCTGTTCATATCATCTCTGCCTTTACAGTATATATTATTTTAATTATATCATAATAGAAATGTTTTGTCCAATTCAAACAAAAAAACGGTGTTGCAATGCAACACCGTTTCAGACTGTCGACAAATTGTCCGGAACATGCAAAATATTATTTTTGTATTTTAAAACTAAATTTATAGCTATAACAAATAACAGGCAAGCCTATCTTCGATATACGGCTTGCCTGTGCACTTTTTGCGAAAATAAACTCTAACGTACCCACGTACGCCGAGGAGTTCATTTTCACAAAATCCGAACTAATTTCTCGACCTCTGTCAGCCTGTCGACAGCTCCTTTTTTTATTCTTCAGCGCCAAGAACAGCGATTTCGCTGATATGACAGTAATTCTTGTCAGGGTCTGTTGCACCGTCACCGTTGTAGCGGATATAACGTGCTTTTACCGTTTCAGGGAACATATACTTTTCAAATTCGCTTGATTCACCTGTGTTTTGAGTTTTTGGAAGTGCAGTTTCCCAAGTCTTGCCGTCAACCGAGTATTCGATTGTGAACGGATAAATTCTTTCACTGCCTTTCCACATTGCGATTGCAACACCAGAAACGTCCTTTTCTTCGCCTAAATCAAGCGTAAGCGTACTCTTACCGTAACTTGACCAACGCGTGTTTATATCAAGGTCAACCGCACCTGTTTCAACGTTACCGTCATTGTCGCTTGCCTCAACGGCAAAAACGTCAAGTTGGTTAGGGTAATATTTTTGACCTGTTCCGTTTATTGCGACAACTTCAATTTTGTCAGGTACTTTTGCAGATGTGATTGTAGATTTTCTTGACATTGCGGAATCGTCCGACATATTTAAGTCAATATCGCTTATGCAGATATATTTATCGTTGTAGTAAACAATCTTTCCGAGTGCTTCACCGATTGCACGAAGCGGAACCATTGTTCTGTCGTTGTTCAAAATCGGTGCAGTGTCCATTGTTTTTGTTTCGTTGTTTACAGTATAATCGTTGCTGCCGATTTTCATTGTAACGGCGTCGCCGTTGATTTTGATTTCCTGTGTATCTGCCACCCATTCAACGTCTGCGCCGAATGACTCAGAAATAAATCTCAACGGAACAAGAGTTCTTTCGTTTTCGTCAAGGTATGGTACAACGTCCGTGCTGTCATTATCAACACGTTTCGGAACACCGTTTGTAAGTGCTGTCGGTGTGTCAAGTACAAGCTCAACCTTTTCACCGCTGTATAAATCGTTTATATTCCAAGACTTCTTTGCAAGGTCGGGATTTTTTTCATTGTTGCCTACTGTATAAATCTGCGGTACAGGTACATTTTCAGTGTCAAAACCAAGATAATAGCTTAGGTGTGTAGGCTGATTGTAACAGTCGTTTTGATATGCAACGTGCATTCTGTATTGAATGTCGTGCATAAGTGTAGGAATTTTGTAGCTTGTCGGTGTAGTGGTTGTGTAAATTCTCAACGCACTGCCGTCCTTTAGCGGATACATAACTTCTTCACGCCAATCGCCGAAAAGGTCGGCGGTAAGTGACGGATTAGCTTTTGTACCGTTTACAGAAGTACAGCCCGAAGCGGTGAAGATAGTTTCAACCTTTTCTTTTTCGGGATTCCACTTGCTGATATAAATGTTATCCTGAACTTCACGACCTAAATCGCCGTCCCAATAGCATAGGAAGTTTGCCGGCATAGTGTATTTTGTTGAAATGACGGTACCGTCTGCGGCGGTAAGTATTCCTGCGGCTGACCAGCCTTCGCAACCCGGATAACGCGGGTCTATGTCGTCAGATGTGCCGCGACCGTTGTCACTGCCCATTTGTTCGCCGCCGACAAGTATTTCGCCTGTACGTGCGTCACGCATTTCAAAGCTGTATTTTGCTTGAGTTTCTTCGTGACAAGAGTAAACTTCAAGTCCCGGTCTTGACGTGTCAAGGTCACTGACGTGCTGTGCGTCACCGTGTCCCAAACCTGTCGAATACATAGGCTTGCCGTCGTTGTCTATTGCAAGCGCACCGTATATAAGCTCATCGCAACCGTCATAATCAACGTCTGCGGCACTCATTGAGTGGTTGCCCTGTCCGATATATTTATTGTTGTAATCCATTGTATCAAAGCGCCATTTCTTAACAAGTTTGCCGTCTACAAGATCGTATGTTGCAATAACTGTTCTGCCGCCTGTTTCACCCTCAGGACCTGTGTAATAACCTCTTGCAAAAACCATGCTCGGTCTTGTGCCGTCAAGATATGCAACGGCGGCAAGGTATCTTTCGGAACGGTTTCCGAATGTATCGCCCCAAGAGCTTATATCCCATTTTTGACCGCTTGCGGTTTTGCCTGTGATTTGCGGGTCATAGTCAACTGTATCAATTACAGAGCCGTCCTCACCCTTGAATACTGTAAGATAAAGCGGGCCTGTAAGGTTTTTACCGTTGCTTACAACGGCATAGTTTTTGTTTGAGTCACCGATAACAGAGCCGTCACCTGCGATTGTGCCGTCAGCCGTACGGCAAGCAACTTCGGCTTTTCCGTCACAGTCATAGTCGTATACCATAAACTGCGTATCGTGTGCGCCTGCACGAATGTTAGGCCCCATATTTATACGCCATAGACGTGTGCCGTCAAGCTTGTATGCGTCAAGAATACATTCGCCTGTAAAACCTGCCTGTGCGGCATCTTTTGCGTTTGACGGATCCCATTTTAGTACGATTTCATACTCACCGTCACCGTCAAGGTCACCGACAGACGCGTCGCCCGGTGTATATGAATATTCTTCGCCGTTTACTTTGTTGTTTTCGGGCTTTTGGATTGGAATATCCATATAATTGTTATCCCAAGTTTGAGAAAATTCAGCCTTGTCTGCCTGTTCTTCACCGTTTACAACGGGTATAATGCAATACTGTGTGTTAGAATCGGCAGTAAACACATCGGTAAAGTTTGTTACATTTAATGGCTCTGTATTTAATTTTTGTCCGTAAGAGGACATCTCTTTTGAGCCGCGATAAATGTTATATCTCGTATCCGCACTTTCAGTACCGAGCCAACGCCACGAAATATATGTATAGCCGTCCATTCTTACGGCAACAGCACCTCTGTTTAGATTTTCCATAGGACGCTGAATATCAGGTCGTGAGTCGATTAATTTTTGTGTTTCGGCGGCGGATTCTGTGTAATCGCCGACTTTCAGGCTTTCGCCTACCTCTGTGGCAAGCACGGAAACAGCCGAACTTGCAAGCATTGCAACTGTAAGCATAGCCGAAATGATTTTCTTTTTATTCATAGTGTATTAAAATCCTCCTTTTCAAAGTATCTAAACTATATTTTATCATATTATAAAAAGAATTTGGGAAAATTTAATAATGAATTCTGATTTTTATAAATTAATATCTGATTTTTCAAGCGATTTGACAAATAAAGATTAAAAGGGTATAATATGAATATATGAACATATGACCGAAAAGAGGAGAAGATAAATGGATAAATGCAGTACCTGTCAATATAATCCGCAGATTTTAGATAGATTGAAAAATCAACTTCCTGATGAAGATGTAACGGATAAATTGTCGGAAATGTTTAAAGTGTTCGGCGACAGTACAAGAATAAGAATTTTATGGACGTTGTTTGATAAGGAATTGTGTGTGTATGATATAGCGAACGCGCTCGGTATGAGCCAGTCGGCTATCAGTCATCAGCTTAAAACTTTAAAACAGGCAAGGCTTATAAAGTCACGCCGTGACGGTAAAAATGCCTTTTATTCGATTGATGACGACCACGTTAAAAAGATTATAGAACAAATGCTTATTCATATTGAGGAAAACTAAAAAACGGTGCAATTAATTTGCACCGTTTTTGATTGTTGTTTTATAATAAATAAAATAGAATACTGCCGAAATAACGGCGGCGATAGTCCAGCCGACAGGCCAAGAAAGCCATATTCCGACTTCCGAATTAAGTGCGTATGAGAAAACATACGCAAGAATAACTCTTAAAAGCAAGTCGGTAAACGTGCTTGCCATAAACGCCCTCATACGTCCCGCACCGCGAAGAATACCGTCAAATGTAAGCTTTGCGGAAATTACAAAATAGAACGGTGTGACGATTTTTAAAAATATTCTTCCTACGTCTATAATACCTGTCTCACTGCTTTTTACGAATATATTCATCATAGTATTCGGGAATACGAAATACGCAATGAAAAACGGCAGAGAAACAACGATAAGCATAACAATACCTGCTTTAAGTCCTTCAGGTATGCGGAGAAGCTTTCGCGCACCTGTGTTTTGTGCCGTATAGCTTGACATTGCATTTCCGAGCGTTGAAAAACTTGTTATAGCGAATGTATTCAGCTTTATAGCCGCACTGTAACCGGCGATAACGTCAGAGCCGAAACTGTTTACGCGACTTTGTATAAATAAATTTCCGACCGATACAAAACTTTGCTGCAAGATACTCGGTATTGCAATTCTTGAAATATGTCCGAGCATACGGATTGAAAATTTTTTATATGTCCCCGATTTTATACCGTGAACGCGTTTTAAAAGTACGGCGAATGCGAGCAGGGAAGATATACCCTGTGCAATAAATGTTGCCCAGCCGACTCCAGCCACGCCCATATTAAATACAATTACGAAAACAAGGTCAAGAATTATATTTCCGACTGACGACATAATCAAAAAATACAACGGAGTTTTACTGTCCCCCATAGCGGTAAAAATACCTGTGCATATGTTGTACAGAAACAGAAAAATCAATCCGCCTATGTAAATATTAAGATATGTCATTGAGTCGGAAAAAATATTTTCGGGAGTAGATAACATTTTTAACATTCCCGAACAGAAAACAATTCCGAAGATTGTAAAAATTGCGGCAAGTACAGTCATTGAAATTATTGAAGTGAAAATGGAAGTTTTGAGTTTTTCAAAATTTTTCGCACCGAACAACTGCGAAATAATAACAGCCGCACCGACGTTTGCACCTGTGGCTATTGCCATAAAAATCATCGTAATCGGATAAGAGGCGCCCACAGCAGCTAATGCCTGGGCGCCTACAAATTTTCCGGCTACGATACTGTCTACTATATTATAGAGTTGCTGAAATACCACGCTCAAAAGCATAGGTATCGAAAAGCTCCATAATATTTTTGAGGGTTTGCCCTCTGTCAAGTCAGTAATCATTTACCTCATTCTTTCTTATTAAATTTTATCAGTCAACATCAACAGGATATTTACCCGAGAAACATCCGTCACAGAATTGACATTTTGCGTTAGGAATAATCTTTTTCAAAGAATTAACGCTTAAAAATCCGATACTGTCCGCACCGATAAGTTCTTTAATTCCGTCCATGGTGTAGTTACAGGCTACAAGCTGATCCTTTGACGGTACGTCTGTACCGAAGTAACAAGGGAACATAAACGGCGGAGCAGATGAACGAACATGAACTTCTGTTGCCCCGAAGTGACGTAAAAGGCTTACAATTCTCTTTGAAGTCGTACCTCTTACGATTGAGTCGTCAACCATAACGACACGTTTTCCCTCAACTGTGCTTTTCAGTACGTTAAGTTTAATTCTTACGGAATTCTCACGCATTGCCTGTGACGGTTGAATGAAAGTTCTGCCGATATATTTATTCTTTACAAAACCGATGTCGTAAGGAATTCCCGATTCCTTTGCATAACCCATTGCGGCACTTAGTCCCGAATCCGGTACACCGATTACAACGTCAGCCTCAACAGGAAATTCCTGTGCCAAGTATTTGCCTGCAAGCATACGTGAATCGTGTGCAGACTGTCCTTCAATAATACTGTCAGGACGTGCAAAATATAAGTATTCAAAGATACACATTGTATGTGGCTTTTTGCCGACGTGAGTTCTGATAGTGGAAATTTTACCGTCTTGAACGACAACAATTTCACCGGGCTCAATGTCGCGGACAAATTCCGCACCCACACTGTCAAGTGCACAAGTTTCCGAGGCAAAAACAATAGCGTCGCCTTTTTTACCCATACAGAGAGGTCTGAAACCCCAAGGGTCACGAGCGGCAATAAGTTTTTGCGGACTCATAACGATAAGTGAAAACGCACCTACAAGGTGATTTATTGTCTTTTCAACCGCCTCTTCAACGCTCTTTGAATTAAGACGTTCTTTGGCGATTGTGTAAGCAATCATTTCTGTGTCGGTTGTTGTTTGGAAGATAGCACCTGTAACGCTTAGTTCTTGTGCCAATTCGTCCTTGTTTACAAGGTTGCCATTGTGGGCAATGGCGATATTACCTTTTACATATCTAAGTACAAGCGGTTGAGCATTTTCACGCATACTTTCGCCTGTTGTCGAATAGCGAACGTGACCGACAGCCATTTTACCGTCAAGTTTTGTCAATATTTCGTCATTAAATACATCGTTGACAAGTCCCATATCCTTGTAATGAGTAATGTCACGATTGTTATTTACTGCAATACCGCAGCTTTCCTGACCTCTGTGCTGAAGTGCGTAAAGTCCGTAATAGGTCGTTCTTGCACAATCACCGTCAGGATCATAAATGGCGAATACACCACATTCTTCACCGATTCTGTTGTCATTTTGCATAATCTTTATCCTCTCTTAAAATACGCTTTGTATTAAAATTTTGATACATATTATATTATATACTGTTTTCCGATAAAATTCAACAGTTTTTATAAGTGAATTTGCATAGCGAGATTAAATATTGCTTTTTCGACAAAATAAAAAATCTCAAGAATATAGCTCTTGAGATTTTTCAGGTCATTTTGTGAATGCTTTTGTCAATAATTTACAACGATATTCGAATTAAAATTATTCTCCAAACAATTTTTTGTTTTCGTTATCAATTTCAATCTGTCTTTGCTTTTGTTCATCCGAATAGTTAGGGTGCATATTATGTTCTTTTTCAATCTTGTCTTTTAACTCATCTATAACTTCGGTATCTCTTTCATTATCGACTTCCATAGAACTTATATAAGTATTGATAGTATTACTCGAACGTGAGTTTTCTGATTCTGATAGGTCGTATTTTCCTTGTCGCATACCTGTTAAAACATAATAGTCTTCATCGGTTGCAATGTCGCTGTCATCTCTTGAAAGGAATAATAAAACTTTTTCATTAACTTCAAAGTCAGGATAACCGTCGGAAGAAACGATTGTGTTTTCATCTTCGCCTTTATCTATTCTTACTATAGCTTGATTATCGTCACGTTCGCCGAAAAGGTAATTATCAATGTTTACAACTATGTCTGTCTGAAGAATATTTCTGAAATTTTCACCTTTTTCATTATTGGGATTACTCCATTTACTGTCCATAATTTCTGAAACAGTACCCTCTATTATTAAGTCTGAACGTAAAATAAGCTCACTTTCAGATATTAACGGTATAATACCGTCAACGACTATTTCTTCTTTTTTTGCATTATTTCCGCAAGATGTTGCAGTGAGCATTATTGTGAGACAACACATTAAACTGATTATATTTAAAATAGATTTTTTCATAATAAACCTTTTTCAATAGTGCTATAAAAGTGACAGATTATCTGCCGCTTTTGTCGCTTTTTTTATTAATTATCTGCAAGCATTCTGTTTACTGCCGAAATAAGTGCATAGATTGATGCGGTATTTATATTTGCGTCAACGCCTGCACCCCAATAAGTTTTTTGGTGGTTGTGGTCGTTGATTTCAATATATGTTGCCGCTCTTGAATTTGATGAACGTGTTAGGGCGTGTTCTGTGTAGTTGCAGATTTCAAACTGCTGACCCAAGAATTGTCTTAAACCGTTGCAAAGTGCATCCAAAGGACCGTTACCTTTACCCTCGATAGAGGTAACTTTTCCGTCCTTTTCGATAGTAGCCGAAAGAATTGTACAGTCATCTTCCTCCGTTGAACGATAGAAACGGGTTTTAATAGGCTCTGCCACATTCACATATGTATCCTTGAATGCTTGATGTATTTCGTGATTTGTAAGTACGGTTTTCTTTTCGTCAGACATATCTGTGATAAGTGAAGAAAATTCCGCAAGCATTGGCTTTGGTAGGGTGTAGCCGTACTTGTTTTCCATAATATAGCTTACACCGCCTTTACCTGACTGACTGTTGATAAGAATAGGCTCATATTTTCTGCCGATGTCGGTAGGGTCGATTGTAAGGTATGGGTTAGCCCATTTATTTGATGGACTTGAACCGAATTTATCCATACTCTTTTTGATTGCGTCCTGGTGAGAACCCGAGAATGCAACGTATGCCATTTCACCTGCGTATGGGTGTCTTGGGTTAATCGGCAAACGATTATACTTTTCGTATACTTCGATGATTTCATCAATATTTTCAAGATGAAGTTCAGGGTCGATACCTTGACAGAACATATTAAGTGCAACAGTGATAACGTCCGTGTTACCTGTTCTTTCACCGTTACCGAATATTGTACCCTCAACTCTGTCCGCACCTGCAAGCAATGCAAGTTCGCTTGACGCAACGCCTGTACCTCTGTCGTTATGTGCGTGAACGCTGATAACAAGATGTTCACGATTGTTAAGGTGCTTGCACATATATTCGATTTGGTCGGCATATACGTTTGCTGTTGCAACTTCGATAGTTGACGGAAGATTTACGATAACTTTGTTTGTTTCGGACGGCTTGAATACATCAAGTACGGCATTTGTAACTTCTGCCGCGTAGTCCGGCTCTGTACAAGTGAAACTTTCAGGTGAATATTCAAAACGAATATTTCCGTCAAGCTGACCGTCAACAAGGCTCATTACAAGCTTTGCACCGTCAACGGCAAGCTGTTTGATTTCTTCCTTGCTCTTTCTGAAAACAACTTCACGTTGAAGTGTTGAAGTTGAATTGTAAAGGTGGATAATTGCGTTTTTAGCACCCTTCAGAGCCTCAACGGTTTTCTTTATAATATGTTCTCTTGCCTGTGTAAGCACTTGAATTGTGACATCATCGGGAATAAGATTTTCGTCAATAAGACGGCGAACAAATTCAAATTCAGTATGCGACGCTGCCGGAAAACCTACTTCGATTTCCTTAAAACCAAGCTTTACAAGGAATTTGAAAAATTCTATTTTTTCTTCTGTCGTCATAGGTGAGTAAAGTGCCTGATTACCGTCACGAAGGTCAACACTGCACCAAATCGGAGCATGAGTTATTTCATTGTTCGGCCACTGACGATCCTCAAGCGGAATCGGATGGTACATTTTTTGATATTTTTTATAATTCATAATGAACACTGCCTTTCCGGCGAATACGCCTAAAATAATATATGAAATTTCTAACTAAAAAAGCTGAGCCACAATGTGACCCAGCATAATTTCAATACAGTTCAGTACAGAAAAACAAAACTGAAGACCACATTGTCGATTCAGCTTAGGAGTAGGAGGTTATTCAAATTTGCCTTTGAAAATTTATCCATAATTCCGTACCTCTTTCTATACTATATGGCTATTCTACAATAAAATCAAGGCTTTGTCAATATTTTTTCGAAAATTAATATATAGAATTTATAGGGCGAAATTGCGGATTATATAGTGATTTTTTATACATTAAAGGAATAGACGGAGCATATATTGGACGTAGGAGGATTGATTTATGGATATACTGTCTTTATTGCTCCTTGCTGCTGCACTTGCGATGGACGCATTTTCGGCGGCGGTTACGGACGGAATGATTGTGAAAAAAATACGATTTTATGACGCGATTAAAGTGGGATTGTTTTTCGGTGTGTTTCAGTTTCTGATGCCTTGTATCGGAAATTTGGTGTCGGGGGTTGCGACTGATATTGTGGAACATTTTGACCATTGGATTGCGTTTGTGCTTTTGGGATTTTTGGGACTGCATATGATATGGGAGTCACGCTCAGAACAGGAAATACCGAAAAATCCTTTAAAAAATTCATCGCTTTTGCTTGCGGCAATCGCAACAAGTATTGATGCACTTGCGGCGGGGGTTACGCTTGCGGCGGTTGATACGCCGATTTTGTTTTCTTCCGCGGTTATCGGAATTACAGCATTTTTGTTTTCGTTCGGCGGTGTTTTTATCGGTAAGAAGTTCGGCGGTTTTCTCGGCTCAAAGGCAGAATGTATCGGCGGAATTATTCTTATATCAATAGGTATAAAAACACTTGTCGAGCATTTATATTGACTAAATTTGCAAAGTGGGATATAATGATATTCAGAGCTGTCGAAATTTTGTCGGCAGGTTCAATGATATGTACTTAATATGTATGAAGGGATATTATAATATGGATTTAACTTCACCACGCACGATAAGAAATATTCAGGAACAATTCGGTTTTACGTTTAAAAAAGGTCTTGGACAGAATTTCCTGACTGCACGAAACATACTTGAAGAAATAGTTGACGCCGCAGAGATTGAAAGCGGTGTTATAGAGGTCGGACCGGGATTCGGTGTGCTTACGAGCGAGCTTGCGCAAAACAGCGATAAGGTCGTTACGATAGAAATAGACGAACGTTTGATTGATGTGCTTGACTACACACTTGCGGAATATGACAATGTAAAAATCATAAACGAAGATATTTTAAAACTTGATTTAAAAAAAGTTATTGACGATGAATTTAACGGCGAAAAAGTCAGTATAGCGGCAAATTTGCCGTATTACATCACTACACCGATTATCACTAAATTGCTTGAGGAAAAATTACCGATTAAAAATATAGTGGTTATGGTGCAGAAAGAGGTTGCCGAGCGTATGTCGGCAAAGCCGTCAACAAAGGATTACGGTGCGATAACGGTGCTTTGTCAGTATTATACGGAGCCGTCAATCGTGGCAAATGTTCCTGCGTCACTGTTCGTTCCGCCGCCAAAGGTGGACAGTGCTGTGTTAAAATTAAAGGTACTTGATAAACCGTCGGTGGAAGTAAAGGACGAGGGTGTATTTTTCAGAGTGGTGAAAGCGGCATTTTCACAGCGAAGAAAAACTCTTTTGAATTGCCTTTCGGCAAATTTTCCTATTCCGAAAGATGAAATATCAACACTTCTTGAAAGTATAGGAATTGCACCGTCAAGACGCGGTGAAACACTTTCGCTTAAAGAATTTGCAAATATTGCCGATACATTATTACAAAAGATAAAATAGGAGGATTTTCAATGGAAATCTTTTCATTTGGTGAACGACTTATGATTTACCGTAAAAGAGCGGGATTTTCCAAAAAAGAACTTGCTAAAAGAGTAGGGATAAGTGTTTCGACACTTACCAAGTATGAAAATGACGAATCACAACCGAATGTTGATATGCTTACCGATTTGGCTATTGCACTTGACATATCTGTTATGAAATTGCTTTCAGGTTTCGGTGATCCGATTCGTGAAAAATACAGACAAGGACTTTTAAATATTTCGCTTGAAAAAATGAATGCTTTGCAAGAAAGGCATTTGCTATAAAAAAATAGGATTGCGATTAATGCAATCCTATTTTTATGTCATGTTTTTTATTTCTTCTTGTTGCCTGCTTTTGCTCGAAGGCTTGTGCTTAGAATTTTCTTTCTCATTCTAAGATGGTTTGGAGTTACTTCCAACAATTCATCATCAGCGATAAAGTCAAGACACTGTTCAAGACTCATTTCTCTTGGAGGAACAAGTCTTAATGCATCATCAGAACCTGATGAACGGGTATTTGTTGCGTGCTTTTTCTTGCATACGTTAACAACAACGTCCTCAAGTCTTGCGTTTTCGCCGACAATCATACCTTCGTAAACCTTAACGCCCGCACCTACGAACAAAGTACCTCTTTCCTGTGCGTTGTAAAGACCGTAAGTAATAGTTGTACCGTCCTCCCAAGCGATAAGAGTACCACGGGTTCTGCCGTTAAAGTCACCTTTGTACGGCTCGTATTTTTCAAGAATACTGTTTATGATACCAGTACCCTTTGTTGCGGTAAGAAGTTCACTTCTGTAACCGATAAGACCTCTTGACGGAATTAAAAATTCAAGTCTTGTGTATCCCTGTGCAGTCGGTGCCATATTTGTCATTTCACCTTTACGGTTTATAACACCGTCCATTACAGTACCTGTGTATTCATCCGGAACGTCAACTGTAAGTCTTTCGATAGGCTCACATTTAACGCCGTCAATTTCTTTATAAATAACAACAGGATTTGAAACTTGGAATTCATAACCCTCACGGCGCATATTTTCGATAAGTACTGAAAGGTGAAGTTCACCACGTCCCGAAACGATAAAGCTTTCTGTCGAATCTGTTTCGTCAACTCTAAGACTTACGTTTGAATCAAGTTCTCTGAACAATCTGTCACGAAGATGACGGGAAGTAACGAATTTACCGTCTTGACCTGCAAACGGACTGTCATTAACGCTGAAAGTCATTGAAAGTACAGGGTCATCGATTTTTACGAACGGAAGTGCTTCGGGATTGTCAACGTCACAAACCGTTTCACCGATATTAATATCAGCGATACCCGAAATTGCGACAACGTCACCGGCACCGACTTCGTCTGTAGGAACCTTTTTAAGTCCTTCAAAAGTAAATAGCTTTGTAGCTTTTCCTCTTGTTACTTTACCGTCATGACGGCAGATCGAAAGCGGCATATTAACCTTTATACTGCCTCTTTCGATTTTACCTACTGCGATACGGCCTGTATAATCATCATAGTCAATGTTTGAAACAAGCATTTGGAACGGTGCGTCGTCCTCGCATTTAGGGCAAGGAATTGAATTTACGATAAGTTCAAACAATTCTGTAAGGTCATTGTTCGGTTGTTCCGGATTGTATTCTGCGGTTGCCCAACCGTCACGTCCCGACGCATATATAACAGGAGTGTCAAGCTGTTCTTCTGTTGCACCCAAATCGATAAACAGGTCAAGCACTTCATCAACAACTTCGTAAGGTCTTGCGTTCGGTCTGTCAACCTTGTTTACAACGATAACGGGCTTTAGGTCAAGTGCCAATGCCTTTGACAATACGAAACGTGTCTGTGGCATACAACCCTCAAATGCGTCAACAAGTAAAAGTACGCCGTCAACCATTTCAAGACCGCGTTCAACTTCACCGCCGAAATCGGCGTGTCCCGGTGTATCAATAATATTTATTTTAACACCCTTGTAGTAAAGAGAAGTATTCTTTGCAAGGATTGTGATACCTCTTTCTCTTTCAAGGTCGTTTGAGTCCATAACTCTTTCGTCCACTTGTTCGTTTTCTCTGAATGTACCGCTCTGTGCAAGCATTGCGTCAACAAGCGTTGTCTTACCGTGGTCAACGTGGGCGATAATTGCGATATTTCTTATATTTTCACGTTTTATCATAATTAATCTCCTAATCTCCTCATTTTATTACTCTAACCTCTTTATTATATACCCGTTTTGCAATTATTACAATATTTTTGCCGAAAAAACAGAATAATGTACAAAACCGACCTTGCATAAACACTGTTTAAATGTTATAATAACAAGTGATTTAATAAATGAGGAGTAAAGATAATGGATTTTAAAGAACATATAATTGAAAAAATTGTTGATATAACAGGACTTGAAAGAGAAGTTGTGGAAAAATCCGTCGAAGTTCCGCCTGATGAAAAAATGGGTGACATCGCATTTCCGTGCTTTCCGCTTGCAAAGGTTATGAGAAAAGCACCTCCTATTATTGCGCAGGAGCTTGCTGAAAAAATGTCGGGTGACGATATGATTGAAAAAGCACAGGCTGCCGGCGGTTATTTAAACTTCTTTTTAAACCGTGAAAAGTTTATTTCCGAAACAGTTTCTTCTGCACTTGACGCAGGCGAGGATTGGGGCAAGTCGGATATGGGTAAGGGCAAGACTGTACTTGTCGAATATTCGTCACCGAATATAGCAAAGCCGTTCCATATCGGTCATCTTTTCTCAACGGCTGTCGGAAATTCACTTTCAAAGATTTACAAGCACCTTGGATATGACGTTCAGTCGCTTAATCACCTTGGCGACTGGGGTACGCAGTTCGGTAAGCTTATATGTGCTTACAAGAGATGGGGTGTTAAAGAGGTTATCGAAAAAGACCCTATAAACGAGCTTTTAAAGATATATGTAAAATTCCACGAAGAAGCTGAAAAGCACCCTGAACTTGACGATGAAGCAAGAGGATATTTCAAAAAGCTTGAGGACGGTGACGAGGAAACAACGGCTCTGTGGACATATTTCAGAGATATAAGCCTTGTTGAATTCAAGCGAGTATATAATATGCTTGGCGTTAAGTTTGATTCATATAACGGCGAAGCATTCTATTCGGATAAAATGGACGAAGTTGTCGATATACTTCGTGACAAAGGATTGCTTACCGAAAGTGACGGCGCACAGGTTGTTGACTTGTCAGAGCTTAACATACCGCCTTGTATCGTACTTAAATCGGACGGTGCGACAATTTATGCAACACGTGATATTGCGGCGGCTCTATACCGCCACAGAACATATGATTTCTATAAAAATATATACGTTGTCGGTATTCCGCAGTCACTTCACTTTAAGCAGATATTTGCCGTAATGAAAAAAGCAGGCTGGGATTGGGCAGATGATTGTGTTCACGTTGGTTTCGGTCTTGTAAAACTTCCGGGTAAGAATATGTCAACACGTCACGGTGACGTTGTATTCCTTGAGGACGTTTTAAATGAATCAATCGAAAAGACTAAGGAAATTATCGAGAAAAACGGCTCAAATGTTGAGGATATCGAGGACGCGTCAAAGAAAATCGGTATCGGCGCAATACTTTATACATTCCTTAAAAATTCGCGTGAAAAGGATATTATATTCAGTTGGGATACTATGCTTGACTTTGAGGGCGAGTCTGCTCCGTATTGTCAGTACGGTTATGCACGAGGCAGAAGTATTTTGAGAAAAGCAGAGGGTATTGATTACTCAAACGCAGACTTCTCAAAAGCAGCATCTGATGAGGCATATTCGCTTGTAAAGCAAATTAACGGATTCGGTGACGCGGTAAAAGATGCGGCAGACAAGAACGAGCCGTTCTATATAAACAGATACGTTACAAATCTTACAAAGTCATTCAACAAGTTCTATAACACAAATCCTATTATGAAAGACGATGTGGATGAAGAAACAAAGAAAGCACGTCTTGCAATAGTTGACGCAACAACAAAGGTTATAAAGACAGCATTGGGATTGCTTGGAATTGAAACTGTTGAAAGTATGTAATTTATAAAAGGGTGTTGTATGTGCAATGATATATTCGCAAAATATAAATAAAGTGTGTGCCGTCTGTCAGATGGCTCATAAAAAAAGCGAAGATGAAATGTATTGTGATATAAAAAAACAAGCGGTGTCCGTTACCGATACCGCTTGTGATAAATTCAAATACGATATTTTAAAACGTCATGTAAGACGTATGCGTAAATTGAAAACGAATTTTAATCCTGAGGATTTTTCACTGTAACAGTGCTTGACATGACATTTGTTAAGTGTTATAATTCAAATAGAGAGTAGGAGCAGTAAAACGATTGTTTCTACTCATGTAGTTTGGTTTTAGTAGAAGAAATCTACATTCAACCGCCCTATGCCAGTAGGGCGGTTATTTCTTTATTACCCATACAATAAGCAAAATCAACAATAATTGTACCGTTGTTTCACTCATAGCTGAATCCTTTCCGAAACAACCGCCTACCGCTCAAACTCAATATCCGAGCCGTTAGGCTGTTTATAATATATCATATTTTTCGGTTATGTGCAAGCAAACCGCTTTTTTTAAAATTCTTTTCCGTTTAAAATTTCAACGTAATCTTTATAATTTTCCTCCAAAAGTTTTGGGGTATCAAGTCCGTAAGGACATTTTGATTTACATTGATTACAGTGCAGACAATTTTCTATCTTTTTCATTTTAGCCTGAACAGCCGGAGTAAGCTGAAGTTCGGACGGTGAACGTCTTAGAAGAAGTGACATTCTTGCACAGTTATTTATTTCGATACCGACAGGACAAGGCATACAATATCCGCAACCGCGACAAAATTCGCCTGCAAGCATTTTTCTGTCATTATCAATAAGTTCCTTAATTTCACTTGTCACAGACGGTGGGTTTGTGTTGTAACTCAAAAATTCGTTAAGCTCACTCATACGCTGAACACCCCAAATAGGAAGTACGTTATCATATTGTGCCATAAACGCATAAGCGGCGGCGGAATTTGATATAAGACCGCCCGAAAGTCCTTTCATTGCTATAAAACCGAGATTATTCTTTTTACAGTTTTCAACTATCGCAATATCTTTATCCGTTGCAAGATAGCAGAACGGGAACTGAATTGTGTCGTAAAGTACGGAGTCGATAGCCTCTTGTGCGACTGCAAGACGGTGATTTGTAAGACCGATAAAACGAATTTTTCCTTGTGCTTTTGCCTCAAGCATTGCCTCATAAAGTCCTGTACCGTCGTTCGGTTTCGGACAGAATGACGGATTGTGGAATTGGTAAATATCTATGTAATCCGTTTTCATATTGTTAAGACTTGTATTTAGGTCTTTCCAAAAATCATCGGCATTTTGTGCGGCGGTTTTTGTGGCGATGTATATTTTGTCACGAACATCCGACAGCGCATAACCGATTTTTTCTTCACTGTCTGTGTAAAAACGTGCGGTGTCAAAAAAATTAATTCCGCTGTTATACGCATGAAGAAGTATTTCTTTTGCGGAATCAAAGCTTATACGTTGTATCGGCAATGCACCGAATCCGTTCTTACAGACTTTAATTTCTGTCCTTCCTAAAGTTACATAATCCATATGTTTTCGCCTCTTTAAATCAAGTTTTCTTAAATTATATCATATAGATTTACCACATTCAACATAAAAAGCAATCTTTGCAATATAAAAGACAATTATTGAATAACAAAAATGTGTGTGATGTGGTAAAATAGAAATAACATTATAATGGAGGAATTTTGTTTATGAAAGAGGGTAAAGTTTTCTGTTTTCATCACGGCTGGCATTTCCTGCTTGCGGATGAGTTTCCTATGCAAAAAGCACTTGAAAAGCATAAGGATAAAAACGGACGCTGTTTTTATGAACTTGATTATATAGAAGAAAATTGGGAGAGCGTAACGCTTCCGCATACGTTTAACGATACCGATTTGTTTCGTGACAGAATAAAGGACGCCGGCAGCGGTCAAAAACGTACTGCGGCATTTTACAGAAATTATTTGACCGTTCCGAAAGAATATTGCGGTCAAAAGGTACTTATCGAATTTGAGGGAATACGTCAGACGTGCTATTTGTACGTAAACGGTAAAATGGTCGGATATGTCGAAAATGGTGTTGCGCCGTTTGGGTTTGATTTGACGCCGTTTATCGATTACGATAAACCGAATTTAATCGCTGTTGCTACTGACAACACCGCCACGCGTGAAACGGATTTTTGCATTGCAGAAACACCGAACAAGCCTGACGTTATACCCGGTTCGTACTTGTTTCCGCAGGACAAAGAGGTCGATAAAGTGTGTGAGGGTGTGGGATATTTCTGGAATTGCAATGACTTCAATCCGTCTGTTGGCGGTATAACAAGACCTGTAAAAATTCATTTTAAACCAAAGGTGCATTTGACTTTGCCGCTTTACAGCAATCTTATGACAAAGGGTACATATATTTATGGCAGTGATTTTGATATACAAAACGGTACGTCGAAAATAAATGTTGAGTCGGAAATCAGAAACGAAAGCGGAAAAGATGTTAAGGCATATATTGAGATAATCGTAAAAAATATTGTCGGCGAAGAAGTAACGCGTTTTAAATCGGACGAATGTGTTGTAAATTCAACAAGTGCTAAAATACCGCCGTTGTCAATAACGCCGACAGACGCATATATTGCGGAGATTTTGCCTGACGGGAGAAAGCACTATACAGCGGTTAATGATGAAAGCAAACTCGGCGAAACGGTTACAAAGTCGTTTAACGTAACGGAAGTAAGCGCCGTTTCGGATACAACAAAGCTGAATTTTTGGAGCATATCCAATCCGTTTTTGTACAGAGTGGAAGTAAGACTTTTTGCGGACGGCGAATTGTGCGACAGTGTAGTTATCGAAACAGGTTTCAGAAAGGTCGGTTACGACAAGGATAGGGGCGTGCTTTTGAATGATGTTCCTGTTTGGCTTAGGGGTTACGCACAAAGGGCAACGAATGAATGGGCGGCAATCGGCATTGCACCTGAATGGCTGAAAGACGTTGACGCAATGCTTATAAAAGAAAGTAATGCAAATCATATTCGCTTTATGCACGTTGCAGGCTCAAAAGCAGATGTTCGTTCGTTTGACCGTCACGGTATTGTTTGCACACAACCGGCAGGCGACAAGGAACGTGAGAATTTCGGCAGACAGTGGAAACAAAGAGTTGAACTTATGCGTGATGTGATAATTGCGTTTAGAAACAGTCCGTCAATTTTGTTTTGGGAGGCGGGCAACAATTCGATAAATAAAGAGCATATGGCTGAAATGCGTGCGATTAAAGAAAAACTTGACCCAAGCGGCGGAAGATTTATGGGTTGCCGTACATTGAATACAGAGGACGTTATAGAAGAATCCGAATTTGTCGGAACTATGCTTAACCGCCATGCCGCAAGATTTACCGCCGAGCATGGACCGATTATGGAAACTGAATATTTGCGTGAAGAAGCACCGAGAAGAATTTGGGACGATTTTTCACCGCCTGATTTTGATTATAAGACAAAGTGGGGCGGAAAGGGCGGCCGTAAGCAGGTCGGTATTGATTTTTACGATATGACGTCGGAGGACTTGGCACTTGCTTCGGCTAAAGGCTATGGCGAATTTTTTAATGACAGAATAGGCGGTGCGTCGAAAAAGGATTATTACAGCGGTTGTGCGGCTTTGTGCTGGACAGATTCGGCACAACACGGCAGACAGGCGTACAGTGAAAACGCAAGAATGAGTGGCAGAGTTGACGCGGTACGTAATAAAAAGCAGAGCTTTGACGTGTTCCGCGTTATGCAGTCACCGAAAAGTGCGGTTAAAATTTTCGGTCACCGGAATTATCCTAAAGCTGACGGCGACAATTACAAATACAATGTGAAAAAGTTCAACGGCACATATTGGAAAGAAACAGGCGAAACGGATTTTCGTGACGCATATAATAAGACGGTGTATGTAATCGGCAGTTATGATATTGCGAAAATTGTTTTAAAAGTCAATGGCAGAGAAGTCGGGGTGTGTGATAAACCGATTTACACATTTGTGTTCCCGTTTCCGAATATCGACATAACCGAAAGCGGTGAGATAACCGCATACGGATATGACTGCGGCGGCAATCTTGTTGCAAATGACACGATTAAAACAGTCGGTGAACCGTCACAAATTCACTTAACACTTCACACCGATACAAACGGACTTAAAGCTGACGGCAATGACGTTGCATACGTTGATATTGAAGTGACCGATGAAAACGGCGATATTTGTCCGTTGTGTTATGATAAAATTGACTTTGAATTCAGCGGTGACGGTGTATTCTTGGGCGGATATAACAGCGGTAAATTTGATTTCGGAGATAAGCACGAGAGTGTTATACATAAAAATTACGTCTATGCCGAGTGCGGTACGAACAGAGTGTTTATTCGTTCGACAGAAAATGTCGGAAAGCTAAAGCTAAAAGCGAATATGAACGGCATAACGGCGGAAATCGAATTTGAAAGCGTTGAAACCCAAAATGATACTCTTACGGAATGTACGTTTGACGGAATATATGAAGATTGCAAAAATGACGCAGACAGAGCGGAATTTGAGGCGATAGAACAAATCGACAACATTAAGTATGTTCCCGAATCCGAGCCTTACTGCAAAATACTTGTGAACGGTCAAGAGCCGGATACAAGGGGAGTAAGGAGCCTGAATAAAAACGGTCGTATATGGGGTGCGGTGATTTGTATTCTTGAACGACTTAAAACCGAGTGGAGCGAACATTTTGACTTTGAATATAATTCGGACGAAAAAATACTTACACTGAAAAGCGGTGAATATGTCGTTACGGCAGAGTGTGGACGTACTCATTTACTTGTAAACGGAAATGAAAATCTTATGGACGGTGAGCCGTATATTTCGGACAGCGGACAATTCGTTATGGAAGTCAGCGCGATAGCGTCATATATTGACGGCGTAAGTGCGTGGTATGACGATAAAGTGGAAGTTTTCAGAATTGAAACCAAACAATAAAAGACTGTCGGCAAAAAATCGCCGACAGTCTTTTTTAATCATTATCATTATTGTTATTCTTCTTTAATTTTCTGCGACCGTCTATAACGACCAAAAGCAGAAATATTACAATAAGAACAGTCAATACAATAGCCTTTGTAGACATAATTTATTCTCCTTATTTACAGAAAACGTGTTTTCCGATAGTTTTAATAATAGGTCTTGTACGAATCCATGAACTTGTTGCTGTGGATGGGTTGTAGTAATATATTGCACCGCCTGTCGGATCCCAGCCGTTCAAAGCGTCACGTGCGGCATTATAGCAAGATGATTGTATCGCTTTGTTAATCTGTCCGTCATCAACGGCGGTAAATGCACCGGGTTGATATACAACTCCTGCGATTGTGTTCGGAAACGAGGAATGACGTACGCGGTTTAAAACAACAGCACCTACTGCCACTTGCCCCTCATAGCTTTCACCTCTTGCTTCACCGTTTATAACCATTGCAAGAAGTGTTGTATCATTAGAATATGAACTTGATGATGAGCCTGTCGGCAAACCTATTTTTGAAAGTGTTGCGGGACCTGAGATACCGTCGGCGGTAAGACCGTTCTTACGCTGAAATTCTTTCACCGCATTGGCGGTACGCCAACCGTATATTCCGTCAATACTTCCGCTGTAATATCCCCAAGACTTAAGCCTTGTTTGAATATTTGTGACTTCCTGACCTTGCGAGCCTATCTTTGACAATGCGAAAACGGTACTTTCGCAAAACACACAACATATTACTGTTGACAATAAAATTACCGATATTCGTTTAGATATATGTTTCATAAGAAATCCTTTCTTTCTTGATGTAATATATATCTATTTTTAACGGATATTTTGTTTTTAATACGCAATTATAGGTAATTTTATTTGAACGTGAATTGCAAGCGTCAAAGCACATATTTGTTCAGCACCGTTATTCGCCAATTCTCTTGCACAAGACTGAGCGGTGTTTCCTGTGGTGTAGATATCGTCAAAAAGCAATATTTTCTTACCGTCACATTTTTCTGTGCATTTGAATGCACTCTGAACATTTGTAACACGTTCCGTTCGTACAAGTGAACTTTGCTTTTTAGTTGCTTTTGTGCGGATAAGCAAATCTGTACGCATAGGTATTTTTAAATACTCCGCAACTTCTTTTGCTATAAGTTCGGATTGATTGTAACCGCGTTCCTTTAAACGTTTCTTGTGCAGAGGAACCGGAACGATATAATCAAATGTATCCCATATATCATACGAATCAAGATAATCTTTCATCGTATCGGCAAGTAATTTTGCGTAGGCTTTGCAATTTGAAAATTTTAAATCAAGTATAACTTTACGCATACTTTTTGTGTATTCAAAGGGCGACATTGTGAAAGCGATATGTTCCGTACCTTGATAAGGTGAGGCGTATGCCGTTTTGTCAAGATTTTTAAAACAGTGACGGCATATGCCGATTTTACCGTTTATAAGGTGAGCGGTGTCGCTCTCTTTTCGTTCGTCACAAAATACACAAATATACTTACTCATATTACCACTTTTTCTTCGGACATTTGCCGTCCGATAATCTTGCTCTTACCTGCATAACACAGCCACATACACCGCACGTTGAACCGTACATAAAATCATCGCAGTTTTGACAAATATCAAATCTGTTTTTATATACATCACTGCTTACAAGCCGTACACTTTTCATTGAAGTGACTTGCTCAACCATTTTTTGAATATCGTCTTCGGAAAGAACGGTTTTTAATTCGCACCGTTTACATTTTGCCATTACTTTAATGTTATTACACAAGCACTCATTTTAGGCAGCTTGAATGAAAGTTTGCCGTTTTCAAGTGATACGTCAAACTTTTTCGGCTCAACTGTGTTCGGTGCGTCAAATGTGTTGCAGTCGTTCATATGCTCCGATACAAGAATTTCTCCGTCTGCAACAGAAAATTCACCGTCACGCAAATCAAGCTCCATATCTTCGTCACTGTCAAGACTTGTGTTGCAGATTGAAACAGTCATTTCACCGTTTTTCTTTGAGGCTGAAATGCTGATTTTAGGGAACTTCAAGCCGTTGATTTCCTGTTCTTCGCAGTCATAGTCAACGTCAACTCTTTCGCCGTCCATATGACCTTTCATCATTCTGAACAAGTGATATGTAGGTGTAAGCACCATTTTTTCACCATCCGTAAGAATCATTGCCTGAAGTACGTTCACCATCTGTGCAATGTTAGCCATCTTAATACGGTCGTTGTGCTTGTGGAAAACGTGAAGTATAAGCATACCGCTTATAACGTCACGCATAGTATTCTGCTGATATAAAAATCCCGGATTAGTTCCGATTTCAACATCAAACCAGTTGCCCCATTCGTCTACGATAAGATCGATTTTCTTTTCCGGATCGTATCTGTCCATGATTGCAGTATGAACGTTTATAACTTTGTCCATCTTCATAGCGTTAGCCATAAGTTTATACCAACCGTCATTGTCAAATTCGGTTGCACTGCCTTTGTTTTCCCAAGCACTTTCAAAAGTATAGTTGTGCAGAGAAATACCCTCTGTCATATGACGGATATTCTGCATTAATGTTTCCATCCAACGAGTATCGTCAACATTCGGACCGCCTGCAATTTTGTAGATTGGCTCATCGCCGTAGTTTCTTATAAATGTTGCATATCTCTTGTATAGGTCGGCGTAATATTCGGGACGCATATTACCGCCGCAACCCCAGTTTTCATTGCCGACACCGAAGAATTTTAACTTCCAAGGCTTTTCGCGGCCGTTTTTACGGCGTTCGTTTGCAAGCGGTGAATCACCGTCAAATGTCATATATTCAACCCAGTCACGCATTTCCTGTACAGTACCGCTGCCGACATTTCCGCATATGTACGGCTCTGTTCCGAGCTGTTCGCAAAGCTCAAAAAATTCGTGTGTACCGAAGTGGTTGTTTTCGACAACACCGCCCCAATTTGTATTAACCATATAAGGACGCTGTGATTTTTCGCCGATACCGTCACGCCAGTGATAGTCGTCCGCAAAACAACCGCCCGGCCAACGCAATACCGGTATTTCAAGCTCCTTTAAAGCATTTACAACATCACAACGCATACCGTTCTTGTTAGGTATGTCCGAATTTTCATCAACATATAATCCTTCATATATACATCTGCCAAGATGTTCGGCAAATTGACCGTAAATATATTTGCTTATCTTTCCTTGATTTCTTGCTGTATTTATTATTGCTTTTGCCATTTCATTTCCTCTCTTTCACATACAAAAAATATCCGTTTTGATTATACTATGACCGAATTTCAAATGCAATATGTTAAAAAAAATACTCTGATATTTAATGTTTTTTTCTGATTTTTAAAGTACTTTTATGAATAAACCTTTCATAACGTCAAGCGATTTTTGATGCAATTCTTCGTCTGCCGCGGCGGTAAGAGATGAGTCGACAATTATTTCGGAATTCGGACAAGCCGATTTTGCCATAACGGCATTTGAAAGTACGCATATGTTGCTCACAAGTCCGCAAAGCTCTATTGTATCGAAGTCTTTGCCCTCAAGATACTTTGCCATTTCAAGCGACGGGAATGTATTTTTTTCAAAACATAGCTTGCCTTTTAAAGCGTCGGCTAATCCGCCGTAAAGCTTGTGACCGACGGTTCCTTTAATACAGTGAGGAACAGGCAGACTTTTACCCTCTGCTGTGGTGAGATAGTCGTCAAAATGAGTGTCTAAAGTATATATTATTTCGTCATTTTGGTATTCGGCGATTTTTTCTAAAATGCCTTTTTCAAGCTCTTTTGCTTTGTCAAAACCAAGACTTCCGCATACAAAATCATTTTGGTAATCTACTACTATAAGTAATCGTTTCATATTCATTCACTCCTTTTTCATTATTATAACTTAAATCAAGGTATATGTAAATAAATTTCACCTTTATTGGTATAAAATCATACTATATATTACGGATATGTAAATCCGAATTTGAAAAAAGGAGTTGTTATAAATGTCAGAATCAAATAAACCGAGCTGCCCTTATCCGAAGTGCGGTTGTGCCGGCTACGGTTATGTTCCTGTGCAGGAAATGGAAGAAGTTTATGATGATTGTACAGGGCTTATGCAAGGTACGATATTCCCTGAACTTGATTTGAATATGTGTGAATACGGTAAGGTTTGTAAACAGTGGGGAGGCGGTATGTGATGGAATGTTCAAGAGTTGAAATGCTGAAAAAAATTCAGTGCAGTAATTTTGCCGCTTATGATATGCTTTTGTATCTTGATACCCATTCGGACGATAAAAAGGCATTCAGAATGTTTCAGGCACTTGTTAAGAAAACAAAGGAATTGAAATGTGAATATGAAGAAAAATTCGGCCCGCTAAACCAGTTTTCAACCGCTATGCAGGATGAGTTTAACTGGCTTGATAATCCGTGGCCGTGGGAAAAGGAGGCTAATAAGTAATGTTTAGTTATAATAAATTTCTCGAATTTCCGGTAAAGGTTTCAAAACCTAATCCACGTCTTGCAAATGTGGTTATAACTCAATACGGCGGTCCAAACGGTGAACTCGGCGCATCACTTAGATATTTGTCGCAAAGATATACTATGCCCGATGAAGTTTCAAAGGGGTTGCTTACAGATATAGGTACGGAGGAATTGGCACATTGAGGTTATCTATAATATAAAAGCTGCTCAACAGTGAACAGCTTTTCATTATGTAATATATTTCGGAATTTTCGGATAAATTGTGATATTGAAATTATCAAGGTTGCCTTTTTTTGAACGTTCTTTTTTTGTATAGACAACTTTTTCAAGAACATCTTTCAGCATATCATTTTTTGCTTTTGGGGAAGGCAAGTCATGATAAACCTCAAGCAGTTTTTCTACTTTGGGGATTATATTGACAGCACTGTCTTCGCGGGTGATTTCGGTCTTAAGTTCTTTATCTAATATGGCGATATGTTCTTTAACTTCGTCCATTCGCAGGGATAAGGCTCGTGAACGTTCAAGAAATACATCAGTGGTGTATATGCCCTGCTCCAATAGGTCGTGTGTTTTGCTTATTTGTTTATTTAATGTATCAAGTTCGTGTTGTTCTTTTTGTAATGCTTTTTTCTTTATGGAAACTTGAGAAATTCGTTCAACAGGGGGTGAAGTTATATCCCATGATATTTTATATTCTCCTAACCATTCTTTAAGGGATTGAAGAATACGTTCTTCGACAACTCGTAACTGTGAGCCTACGTTGTTACAAGTCGGTTCACTGCAAATTAACATATCGGGGTATTTTGTATGCGGTCGTCTAACCATATGCCGCCCGCAATCACCACATACAACAATGCCGCTCAATGAGTTTTTTACTGTATTTTTTTCGCCGATAGGACGTGCAGGGTTATGCCGCATTAAGTCTTGAGCTATGTCGAATGTTTCTTTGGATATAATAGGTGGATGTAATCCTTTGCAAAGCATATAATCTGTTGCCCGTGGTCGTGAAATATGGAGTTGACCGTCTATCATCTTTTTTTGTTGTGGTCGCCAGTTCCAGCGAATCATACCTATATATACCGGATTGATTAATATATCACGAATAGATGCTACTACCCATACTTTGCCTCGCTTTGGTGACACTTTCATTGTATTAAGACGTTTGGCAATAAAACCTGTGCCCAGCCTATTAAATGTATTATCCGATTGTTTTTCACCGACAGTATATAATTCAAAAATCAATCGGACAACATCAGCCTCTTCCTTGTTAATCTCAAGAGTCCAGCCTTTATCGTTTTCAATACGGATCCGATTGTATCCGTACGGTGCTTTATTGGCAACATATTTTCCGTCTTTTACTGAAGCCATTCGGCCACGTTGTAAACGTCGATTAATTGTTTTATATTCACGGCGTGACATAAACAAACCAAATTCAAAATATTCCTCGTCAAATTCGTTGTTCGGATTGTAGGTTTTTATTGGAGTAATTATTTTTGTATCGCTAAATTTGAATGTTTGAGCAACAATACCTTGGTCTATGGTGTCACCTCTTGCCAGACGCTCTACCTCCATAACCAATACACCGTCCCATATGCCTTGCTCTACCTCTTGCAATAATTGTTGCATAACAGGACGGGCGGCAATAGTTTCACCGGAAACGATTTCACGATAAATAGCAGTGATGTTTAGATTAAGTTTTTTTGCAAGGTCCAATAATGCTTTCTCGTGACGAGCCAATGTTTCGCCCTCACCTCGAGCTTCTGCCTCGCTGTCGGCACGAGATTTTCTTAGATATAAACAATATTGCATAATCAGTCATCCTTTCGCTTTTCATCGTTTTTTCGGTTTTGACGAAGATTTCTTATAAAAATCAGTACAAGTTCAGCTTCTTCAACGGTAAGTTGGTTAAATAGCTTTACCATTTCAGAATATTCGTCATTGTTTGATTTATTCATATATGTACACTCCTTTATTTGTATTACAGTTATTTTACAACTACATTACAAAATAAAGTTGCTTTTGATAGAAAATATCGAATTTTGATATATTTAACAGTAAAATAGGTATAAAATAAGCAACCGATTATTTTACGGTTGCTTATTATTTTTTGTATGGTATTATAATGATTATGTATTATTAAATGTATTCTTATCCACTAAAATTTGTAATTGATCGCAGTTTACGTTATTGAAGTCATGGTCAACAGTTACATAGTGTGTAAATTTTTCTTTTATTGCAATAGCGATTTGCTTTGCGTCTTGTAAACCATGTATCTGATACTTATTTTGAATATCATTTGCAAGTTGTAGAAGCATATAATCTGTATTCCCTACAATGTCAGGATAATAATTATTAATTTTTTTTAGATTCATAATATAATTATTTGTTTCATCCATAGCCATTTGTATAATTTTTGAATATTTATCTGGATCAAGACTCCTTAAACGTTTTTTATCACTTTCTGTCGAACATTGGTTTTGTTTGAAAAAATCTCTTTGAATGATTGATAATAGTTCTTCGTATGTGACTGTTGATATTGCAAACATAGCATCAGCATCAATAATTTTGCTTATTAGATTATTACATTCCATTTTTCTGGGGACTAAATCAGCTCGTCCTTTTGTTAAAGTGTCGTAACCAGAATATGCTAAAATAAAGGATGTATCCATTAGTAAAAAGTCATTAGAAGTAAGGTTTGCATCGTTAAATGGGAGAACATTAGCCATTAATATCCCCCTTTCTGATTAAGTTATATTCCTTCATTAGGTCTTTGTGACTATGTGATTTAAAACCGTTGAGAGTTTTAATAGCAAAGTCGATTTGTTTTTGTTTATCTGAAACGTTATTTTTTGTGGAACGTTGCATTTTATAAATACGCATACGTTCATAAGCTGTATTGCTTACCATAAATATCACCCTAAATTAATTTTTTAAATATTGTTATCCTATCTTTAAAATCTGAATAAATATCATTTAATATTTTGTTAAGAACCGAACTGTTAGAAAAATTGCTAAAATTATATATACCTTCAAAATATATTTTATCTTGGTTACGAATATACGGTTCAGCTTTAAATTCACTAAATCTATTACTTTTTTTGAAGAAATACCTATAGCCGATGCCGATTATTGATTTGTCGGCAGAAGATGAAGAACATAATGCTTTAGTTTTTGTAAAAGAATCGATACAATCATCAATAGAAACTAATCTAAAACAATAATTTGCTCCTTCAATCCATTCTATGATACTATTTATAGTAGATGAAATATCTTCTATAATTTCAGAAAAATTTTCAACTGCAAAATCTCCATTGATTTTATAAGAATATTGTTGCTGTGTAATCATAATTGCATGAATATTATCTTTGGTAAATAAAGCTAAATTGGGCATTGTTACTTTGTTTTCAAATCCTATAGAGGACAAGGAAGTGACTAATTCCGAAAGCTTATCGTTTAAGTTTAATGTGTTTTTAAAATCAATTACTAAGTCAAAAGAGTTCATAATCAATTCATCCACCTTTCTTTAATATTATATCATATTTTCTATATTAAAGTGCATATAAAATAATAAATTTATTTTAACACTTTTCTTTTAATTTCATTTATTATTTTCCTCATTTTTTTGTCTTTGACTAATTAAAAATAAAATATATTCTTGGACTTTTTTTCTTTCTTCTTTGGTTAATTGCTCATATAATTGTCTACTAAAAGCATTCATATCAACATTATCAAATATATTTATTGCTTCTTTGGGTAAAGGGGATTTATCATCTGTTTTTTCGAGCAAATAGTCAGCGGAAACATCGAAGAAATCAGCAATTTTATCAATATATTTCATATATGATTTGCTTCTACCGTTTTTCCAATCAGTTATAGTATGTTTTGTAACACCGATGTTTTCGGCAAATGTTTTTTGTTGAATGCCTTTTTCGGTAAGCAAAGATAATATTTTATCTAAAGTGTTCAAAATTCACACCGCCAATCTATACAAATTAAACAAAGTTGTAAAAATTCACACCAATAGTATTGACAGTGTGAATTATTCACACTATAATAACATTATAAACAAAATGTGTTATGAACTTTATCAACTTAAATGAAAGGAGTTATTGTTATGTCAAATAGTTATATAGACAAGAAGTTAGATAAACTATTGCCTATTAAAGGATATCAATACACAACTGCGAAATAAGTGAACAGAAATACTGTTCTGAATTCCATCAAGCACAACCAAATTCGGTCTGCAAAAAGTAATGTTTTGCATAAGGATTGGCTAAGCAGCATTCACTGTTAATTAGTCCCTTCATCAATATGTGTTATATACAAACAGTGTAACACAATTATACAAAAAAGTCAATTTGATTTAAAGGAGGTGTTTATTAATGAAGAGAAAATTATCCCCTTGGTGCAAAGAGGTTAAAAAAGCTATGATTGATAGAGATATGTCGATAGCAGATTTAGCGGCGGAACTTAATCTTTCAAGTGCATATATAACAAGAATTATAAATGGAACTTTTATTATTCCGGAAACTAAAAAACGCATATCGAAGTATCTGGACATTTCATCTGAACTAATTTCATCATAACTAGATTATAACATGAAAGGTAGGTGAAATAAATGGGAAGTAACCCTACAAAAGCGGCCAACAATATGTACTGCAAGTGCAGATTAGCAGCGGCAAAGTACAATGACAAATTAAACAGTCGTGATGGAGCGGCGGAAATGTTGGGATTATCAAGTTCGACTTTGGCAAGTTATGAACTTAATTTAACAAAAGTTGTGCCAGTTGAAAGCATTATGATGATGGCAGATGTATATAATGCTCCCGAATTAAAAAATTGGTACTGTTCCAATGTTTGCCCTTTGGGTGCTGAATTTCCGAAAATCGAAATTGAGGATTTAGACAGGCTTACAATCAAAGCATTATCGACATTACGCAAAATATCAAATGTGAAAGAAGACTTATTAGATATAACCGCTGACGGTGCTATATCTGTCGAAGAACGACCGAAATTAAATAATGTCATAAAAACATTAGATGAAATATCTAATGTGGCTCAATCACTGAAATTATGGGCGAAAAAGAATTTGTCAAAAACAGAATAGGACAATTTGTGATGTAAATATATTAAGTTGGGAGGTGGATTATATGAGTGAATTTGTTGAAGAATTTAAGATTGGTAACACCAATGTAAAAATTGCAGATGATTATTGTCGCGACAAAACACCGGAAGATGTTAATGCAATTCTCAAGCGAATTGGAGCAAATGCTTTACCGCATTTTGCAATGAATAAACAAGATAAGGCAGGGTAGTAATTATGAGCGGTTATTTACGAAATAAAAAAGAGAGCGTGACGCCCTATGCGTACACACTCCCACAACCAATATCATTATAACATAGCTCATTAATTATGTCAAACAAGAAACGGAGGATAACAATGATACAGATAGGTTTGGCAATGGTGTCATTCGGTATCGGCATATTTGTCGGAATGAAAATTATTGGAGGAAAAAATAATGGATGACGCAATGAAATTGATAATTGATATATGGAATAGCTTAAGTCCGGAGGGACGTAAGTTATGGATTGGAGAGGGACAGGTTTTACCTACACTTAAAAACGGCAGATATGCAGCTAAGAAAAAGCCACAAATAATAAAACGCAAATTTGATGCGAAGTGGAATGCTGATACAAATCAAATTTTGGCAATTATAAACAAGTAAATAATAAATAAAATCTCGCAGGCAGATATGAGCCGTCAACTTTTAATGTGTAAGACGTCCCATAAAACTTATCTTTAATGTGTTGGCGGTTCTGATGTGTCTGTGAGATATAGTACAAGCCTTATAAGCAGATACGGACAGGGTTGTTAAAATTATAAATTAAAACTAAATCCTATGAATTAATTTCCGTACAGTTCTGCTGTTAAACTATTACTTATTATCCGAAATAAATATGTATAGCAACCCTGTCTATATGTGCTTATAAGGTGCAAGAAAGTGAGGAGATTAAAACTGAAACAAAAGCAAGAAAAATTAGAGTATATCATATCAGTTGTTATATTCAGCATGATATTGATAGGCTTAGAAAGTTTAATGATGATAATCGGAGGTGGCAAATTATGAAATTTTACTTTACATTCGGATTGGTCAATCAGCCTTTTATGGGTGGTTGGGTTGTTATCAATGCAGATAGCCGAGCTCGAGCGTGTATGTTATTCAGAGCAGCATTTCAGCCTGATGATGAAATGTTGAATTGTTGCAGTATCTATGAAGAAAGAGAGTTTAAAAGAACAAAGATGTACCGAGAAAATGATAACTTCGGTAGTGCATGTCATTGCGAATTGAGTTTGAAAATTGAAAAAAAATAGACCGCAGAGTTGCAGCTCAATGCGGTCAATGCAATCAGGTACATATCAATATACCATATTTTTATTCTATCAGAAATGAGGTGAGTTGTCAATGATTTTTAATAGTGATAGCTATGACGCACTTATGGCAATGGAAGAGGCAAGAACAGGACATTACGGCGAAGATTATTTTGATAATGGCAGACCTGATGATTATTGGGATGTAATGGCTGATGCAAAGTATGAGGAGGAACGAGATGAACGATAAAGAAGAAATGATTATAGTAGAAGATAATCCAGATTTGATAGTTATAAACCAACTGCCAATTATATCGGAGCAGTTGGACAAGGTAAAGGATGAAATTAAACGACGTACTGCTTTTGCCGATACCGTAACAGTATCGGAGGAAAACAGACAGGAAATCAAAAAAATACGTGCGGCTATGAATGCCGAAAAGTCAAGACTTGATGAAGTTTATAAAAAAGCACTCGAAGCAGTTATTGCTCCGATACAAGTGGTACAGGATAAGTACAAAGATTGTGTCGGGTTATATACAAAAGCTAATTCACAATTAAAAGCCAAAATTGATGTTATTGAAGATGGCTTAAAACTCGAAAAAGAAAATTCGGTAAAAGAATATTTTGAAGAGTTGGTCACTGCAAAAAAGATTGATTTCATTTCATTTGAAAGATTGGGGTTAAAGATAACATTATCTGTGTCAGAAAAAAAGCTGAAAGAACAAGTAAACAACATTGTAGAGCGAGTAGCAACTGACTTAAAGGCTATTGAGATACAGGAGAACAAGGAAGAAATTTTAGTTGAATATAAGAAAAGTTTGAATGTTTCCGAGGCGGTAAGCATAGTTGATGCACGTCATAAGGCTATTCAAGCGGAAAAAGAAAGGAAAGCAAAGCAAGCCGAACAACGTGCAAGGGAATTAGCTGCTGCAAAGGCGGTTGAAGATGCGGCAAGACAACAAGAGCAGATACAGCAAGTACATATGCAACAGGAAAATAACAATTCAGAGCCAATACAAGAAACACAGCTTACACCGCCTACAGTTAAATTAAAGAAATACCCGTTTAATTTCTACGCATACATTGAGGCATCTTCAAAAGAAGAGGCAATCGAAATATTGAGAGATTTCAAACCGGAGCTAATTGAATTTATGGAAGATAGGGGTGTTCATTATGGCAAGTAATATGCAAAAGCCAAAATTTAGTGTAGCGATAACTACACCGGCATACAAACAATTAATAAATAACACGTTGAAAGACCCTCAACGTGCAAACAATTTTATAGCAAATGTTTCAACCGTAGTTGCGAATAATCCGCAATTACAGGAGTGCGAGGCAAATACGATTCTGTCTGCTGCATTTTTGGCAGATAGCTTGAATCTATCTATGTCACCACAGTTAGGCTATTGCTACCTTGTACCGTATGAAACGGCATTAAAGGATAAATACGGAAAAACAATGTGGCTATTTGATGAAAACGGTAATCACATATTGGATAATAACGGTAAGTGGAGAAAACACACCGTAAAAAAAGCCCAGTTTCAAATGGGCTATAAGGGATATATACAACTTGCACAAAGAACAGGCAAGTATGAAAAAATTGTAGCATTGCCTATAAAAGAGGGCGAACTAATCAGCCGAAATGAAATAGAAGAAGAATTTAATGTATGCTTGATTGAAGATGAGTTTGAACGTGAGCAAGCCCAAACAATAGGTTATTATGCAATGATAAAAACAACTGATAATTTTCGCAAAGCAATATATTGGCCAATTCGCAAAATGATGGCTCATGCCGATAGATATTCTCCCGCATTTAGTGCGGAAATGTACGAAAAAATACAAAACGGAGAAGTCCCTGAAAAAGATATGTGGCGATATTCTTCATTCTGGTATAAAAACTTTGATGAAATGGCTATAAAGACAATGCTTAGACACATTATATCAAAATGGGGCCCTGTATCAATAGAGATGGAAAAGGCAATTCCGGCAGACCGTGAAGAATCAGAATTTGATTATACATATGCTGATAGTGATAATCAGATATTACAACAATCTGAACTTGATATGGTAGGCAATACTAACGATTTTAAAACAATAGATGAAATGGATAACAGAGAGCAGACCGAACAGGAACAAAGTGGCAGTGAGATGACCGAACAGGAACAAAGTGGCAGTGAGATGACCGAACAGGAGGCGATAGATATTGATTCGATATAATATCATAGCCACAGGCTCTACAGGTAATGCAGTTAAAATCAATGATATATTAATAGATTGTGGTGTATCGTTTAAAAAACTTAAAGACGTGTACAAGCATATAAAACTTGTACTTCTGACACATGAACATTCGGATCACTTCCGAACGCCAACTATACGAAAGTTGGCGGCGGAACGTCCAACTTTGAGATTTGGTTGTTGTCGTTGGATGGTTCCCAAGTTGATAGAATGTGGAGTTTTACCAACACAAATTGATGTATACGACATAGGAAAAAGATACGATTATAATATATTTGCATTGTCACCTATCAAACTATATCATGACGTTCCGAACTGCGGATATAGACTATATTTCGGACGTCAGAGGATATTGTATGCAACAGATACTCGAACAATGGAAGGTATCAGTGCAAAGGGGTACGATTATTACTTTATAGAGGCTAATTACAAAAAGGAAGAAATAAAGCATAGAATTGCAGAAAAAAAAGCATGCGGAGAGTATCCATATGAAATAAGAGCAATGAATGAACATTTGTCGCAAGAAGAGGCTGAAGATTTTATATATTCAAATATGACCTCGAAAAGCAGATATATATTCTTGCACGAACACACTGATAAATAACAAGGTAGGGGATAAGAATGTCGCAGATAACAACAGCAAAAATTGTAGAGTATGACGGCTGTAATATGCTGATAATTCCACAAGAACCGATAAGCCGTGAGATGATTAGAAAACAAGTAAAAAACGTTGAATTGCGGTTATGCGATGGTCGGGAATGTACGTCTGAACAACGAAGAAAAATATTTGCAATAATCGGAGAGATTGCTGATTGGAGCGGACATGACAGTGAAGATTTGCGTAAATACTTTACATCAAATTATTGTATGGATAATGACCTTGAGTATTTCAGCTTATCCCCCAAAAAGCCTAATTTAGCGGATATGGAAACTGCAACAGGTTTTATATCTTATTTGATAAAATTTTGCTTTGAATGGAATGTACCGACACTCGATACCATGCTTAATCGTGCCGAAGAAATCGGTAAATATTTATATATGTGCTTGGAGCATAGGAAGTGTGCTATTTGTAATGATAAGGCAGAAGTACATCACTTAGACGCTGTCGGTATGGGTAGGGATAGAAATGATATTGTTCATGTAGGTATGAATGCTATTGCGTTATGCCGCAAGCACCATATACAGGCTCATAATATGGGCAAAAACGAATTTTTAAAACAGTATCATGTATATGGAATAATACTTGATTCGTACTTATGCAAAATACTAAATTTAGGACGAAAGGCGGTATATAACGAGCTGTTTGAACGTGATAAACAGTTTTTGCAGCTTGAGGAGGTGAGAGAATAATATGGCAAGACCCTTGAAAGATGGGGTTGATTATTTTCCAAAAGATACTGATTTTTATGCAGATGATAAAGTGCGACTTTTAAGAGCGGAGTTTGGCTCAAAAGGAATGTATCTTTTAGACTACATATTATGTGACTTATACGGCAAAAATGGATATTTCATCAAATGGGATAAAAACAAGTGCTACCTTGTGTCAGACGGTGCGGGATGTGGTTGTTCTCCTGAGTTTGTTGCAGAGTTTATTTCCGGGTGTATCAGATGTTCTTTCTTTGATAAAAGGGTGTTTGAAATGTTTGGAGCATTGACATCTGTGGGTATCCAGCGGCGCTTTATAAGAATGTTAAACAGCCGCGAAAATTTCACATTTATTGAAGAATACTTTCTGCTTGATACATCTGATAAAAAAGATGTTCCGCAAGGTATTCTTAATAAACTTGCATTTAAAAAGGTTTTCGATAAAGAAAACGAAGTTAAAAGTAAAGATAACCCCAATAAAAATAAAGATAATTCACAAAGTAAAATAGAAGAAAATAAAGTAGAGGAGAGTAGAGTAGAGGAAAGTATAATAGATGACTCTCACCGCTCGCCTGCACCGTATGAGCAAATCAAAGATATGTATAACAACATATGTACATCATATCCTAAATTACGCTCAATGTCTGATAGTCGAAAGAAAGCAATTAAAGCAAGACTTAGACAGTACAGTATTGACGATTTCAAATGTCTGTTTGAGAAAGCGGAAAATAGCAGTTTTTTAAAAGGTGCAAATAATCGTAACTGGTCTGCCACATTTGATTGGTTAATAAAAGATTCCAATATGGCAAAGACACTTGACGGAAATTATGACGACAGACCTATGCAAAGAAATGATTATAATGCCGGTGCAAGAAAAAGCAATAATCTATTTCTTGATTTACTTGATAACGATAACGGAGATGATATATTATGACATTTCAAGAAACTGCTAAAATTATGGCGGTATTTAAGGCTGCATACCCACGCTACTATGCAAATATAGACGTGGAAGAAGCAAGACGGGTAACAACATTATGGGCGTCTATGCTTGCCGATTACAGCTATGAAACTGTTTCAAATGCTGCTAAGGCATTGATTGTATCAAGCAAGTTTCCACCGACAATAGCCGAGGTAATAGAAAAAATACAGCTATTAACCAAAGAACCAGAACTGACGGAGGGCGAGGCTTGGAGCATGGTGCGAAAAGCTATCCGTAATGGAATTTACGGATATAAAGAGGAATATAGAAAATTGCCTGACAAGGTAAAAACGGCAATAGGAAACCCTCTGATGATACACGAATGGGCTAAGGTAAGTGCAGATGAACTCGATACCGTAGTAGCAAGTAATTTTATGCGGAATTTTCGTTCACAAACGAAAAGCAAACAGGAATATGAAAGTTTGCCACAAAGCGTAAAAAAATTTGTTGAGGAAATATCCGCAAAAATGCCGAAACTGGAGGAAGTAAATGAGAGGAATAAATGATATAAGAATAACCTTTGAAGAAAAAATCAACAAGTATGCCGTAAAGCAAATACAACCTCATATGATTAACGCACTTGCAGTAATGTTGTGCGATGAAGCTGTAAATGAAACGTTATTTAGTTTAGACACAATAGAAAATATGGAGGAGATCGCATGAAAAAACACAGTTGCAGAATGACTGATACAGAAAAAGAAATGCACGATAGAGCAGTTAAAATTCGCAAAATGACCGATGAGCAGTTGTGCAAGTACATAGATGATACACAAGGTAAGAATGATACACGGGATAAAAGTGTGAGTAAGTTTTTAACTTGTGTGGCAGGATTGAAAGGTATAGGTAAAACAACAGAAAATAAATTATATTATCTGGCAAGAGAAAAGGGGTTTATTGATTAATGCGTTGGAGTGAAGCGGAGTATGCACGATATATTCAAAATACGAAACAATACACAAATAACCAAAAGCCTAAAAATAAATACTATTCTCAAAAAACGTGGATTGACGGTATATGTTTTGATAGTAAAAAGGAGGCAGATTATTACTGTCAATTAAAGTTGCTTACAAGAGCGGGAGAAATAAAAGGGTTCTGCCGTCAAGCAAGATTTGTTGTGACAGAGGGTGTAGGGAGTATAGAACGTGGTACTGAGTATGTTGCAGATTTCGTTATCTTCAACAATGACGGGACAAGTCGCATTGTTGATACGAAAGGGGTGAAAACCAATGAATTCAAGTTGAAAATGAAATCATTCCGAGAAAAGTATCCGACTCTTAAAGTAGAGTTGGAATAAAGGAGTAGATAATTGATGGGTAAAATAAGAACTCGAAATCAATATCAAGCCGAGTTTGTGAAGTGTATTCAGAAATTCGGCGGTAAATATCAAACATGGGAAATATTCGCTGATTTCATATCAATGTTTGCCTGTGCTATATCGAATGGCATAGATAGGGTGCATTTCAAACCGAGAGAAGAAATGTATATGCAAATTATTCGCAAATACACAAATGAAGAACAGGCAATCTTTCCTGAGATGATGGGTCACGTCATTAATGGCATGGAGGAAAACAGGGATTGCGATTTCCTTGGTGAGTTGTATATGGCTCTGGACTTGGGAAGCCATTGGAAAGGACAGTTTTTTACACCGTATAGTTTGTGTAAAATGACTGCTCAATTACAAAAAAATGATATAGAACAAGAAATAAAAGCAAATGGATTTGTATCTGTAAATGACCCGGCATGTGGAGCAGGCGCATTGCTTGTTGCGGTAGCAAATACTGCGGCAGAAGAAATAAAACAATTTAATTGGCAAAATCACATCCTATTTGTTGCTCAAGATATAGATGCAGTTACGGCCAAGATGTGTTATATACAATTATCTCTATTGGGGTGTGCCGGGTATGTTAAGATTGGCGATACAATGGCGAATCCAATAACGGCAAACGAGTCATTGTATGAAATGACAAAAGAAGATAGTTGTTATTGGTATACACCAATGTATTTCAATGATGTTTGGAATTGGCGAAGAATGTTTCATATGTTTGATAAAACCATGCAAAAAAATATAACGATAACAAATAATGATGAAAAAGAAAAGACCGCCCAGCCAGTAGAAAACTCGCAAGATATAGATAGAAACGAGTTTAATACCGAAAAGAACGGTCAGCTATCATTATTTTGAAAGGAGTTTGGATATGGAAACTACAAATCAAAATAACTTAGACAAAATTATATCACAAGATACAGAGAAAATCAATAATGACGAACAGACAAAATCTGAAATCGTGTATATTGAAGTTGATAAATTACATCCACATGACGCAAATCCTCGAAAAAATATAGGTGATGTAACGGAACTGGCGGACAGTATAAAGAAAAACGGTATATTGCAAAATCTTACGGTTGTTCCTGCAACCGGTTATTGGTACGGTGACTATACCGTAATAATCGGTCACAGACGTTTGGCGGCGGCAAAACAAGCAGGATTGAAAACTGTACCGTGCGTTATTCGTGAAATGGGCCAAAAGGAACAGATAGCAACAATGTTGCTTGAAAATATGCAACGTTCGGATTTGACTGTATATGAACAAGCTCAAGGAATACAGATGATGTTAGATTTGGGCGAAACGGTTGAAACAGTTGCAGAAAAAACTGGTTTTTCCGAAAGCACCGTAAGACGTAGAACTCGTTTGTTGAAGTTGGATAGTGATGTGTTCAAGGAAACTGAGGGCAGACAGATAACTATGTCGGAATACGACAAGTTATTTGAAATCAAAGACGATAAAAAGCGAAATGAAGTGCTTAAGACTATCGGAACCAATAATTTTGAAAATAACCTATTGCGTGCCGTCAATGCGGAAAAAGAGATAGAGAAACGAAAACAACTGTTTGAAGAATTAAATAAAATTGCTGAAAAGATAACGGATACAGACGGTTTAGTATATGTTGGTTGGTGTGCAAATGTAGAAAATATAAACGATTTTTCAATTTCTGACGATACAAAATTGTATTATAAATGTTATGGAAGCGGTGTAGGTGTATCACTATACCGTAGCCGTACGGCTGAAGAAGAACAGACCAGGCAACAAATACAAAAAGAACAAGTGGAACAAGCAGAACGAGAAAATAAGATTAAGGAAGAAAGGGATAACAGAATACAAAGGCTTAAGGAAGCAACGGAACGTGCGTATAATCTCAGACGAAATTTTGTAAAAGATTTTAAGCTAAACGAAAAAGCCACTTCAAAGAATTTACAAAATTTTCTCATTACAGCACTGTTTGAAAATGAATGGTTTGACTTAGAGAAATTTCTTAATATGTTAGATGTCAAATATAGCGAAGATGAAATTACAGAGGTACAAGGCATTAAAAGAAAATATAATCTTTCAAGTAAAACGCAACAGAATAAAATGGTTATTGCAGGTTATGTATTATACGGTGACAACCCTGTAACGAATTGCTTTGATTATAAGGGGTGTTATTGTGGAAATGAAGAATTGCAAAGACTTTATGACGGATTAACAACGATAGGATATGAAATGTCAGATGAAGAAAACGCCCTAATGGACGGTACGCATGAATTATATACCACTGAAGATGAATAATTGATAAAGGAGAGATGAAGATGACAAATATTATAAAATGCAGATTTTTGGATAAAGACGGTGAACCGAGAGGCAGAGAATACAGCTATAAAACAGAAATACCTGTTGAAGTCGGTCAAATAGTAGATGTACCTGCACCACGTCAAAGTGACGCTGACAGTGAATTGAAAACAAAATCAGTTATTGTATCACAAATAAATGTGCCGGAAGAAGAAATTGCGACCTTTGCGGATAAGGTTAAAACTGTTGTAGGTATTCATACGGAAGATGAAAAGGAGAATTAATAAAATGCACACAACGGAACAAAGGAGAGAAATTTTCAAAAGCTGCGAAAAGGAAATGTTATTTCTTCATGAAATAATGGGTAATAAAAATATGTCGGAAATTTTACGTCCGATGATTAAAGAAAAGTTTATGGACATGAATTATAAAATGGCAGAAATGTATATGGAGGATATCGGAGAAGTAATCCAGCTACTGCCTCGTTATGCGGTTCCGTCAGTTATAGCAACTCTAAAGCTTATTTTAGAGGCTTTGGAAAAGGACATGACTGAAAAGGATAAAATGGTGGCACAAGAAATTAAAGAGCGAGGGGCAGTTGCTATTATAAGACATAAGATAAAATAAAGTTTAAAAATTACAATGGGAAGTATCTAATTACTTATACAGAGGTACTTCCCGTAATAAAACTTGTATTGGAGTGATTCCATGAGTAGAAAATGGACCAAAGAAGATGTTGAATATCTCACAGAGAAATGGGGAAATGTTTCGATCCCAAGCATTGCCAAAAAGCTAAATCGAAGTGTCAATGCAGTGAAAATAAAAGCAGGGAGATTAAATCTTGGACCTATGTTAGAAAATGGAGCATATGTAACATTAAATCAGTTGGCGATAGCTTTAACCGGAAAAAATTTGTCCCCATATTGCAAGAAATCATGGATAGAAAACAGAGGTATGCCGGTTCATAACAAGAAGGTTATAAAAAATACTTTTAAAATTGTCTATTTAGATGAGTTTTGGAAATGGGCTGAAAAAAATCGTTCATTTTTAGATTTTTCAAAGATGGAGCCGTTGGCTTTAGGCAAAGAGCCTGGATGGGTAAACGAACAACGTAAGAAAGACTATAAGTCAAACGCACTACAAAGAAAAGACCAATGGACACCATATGAAGATGATAAATTGCGATATTTATTAAAACAACAGAAATATGGGTATGCGGAAGTTGCCGATATACTTCATCGAAGTGAGGGGGCAATACAACGGCGATGTACGGACCTTGGTATTCGCGAACGTCCAATAAAAGCGGATACAAGGAGGAATCCGTGGACTGATGATATGCACCGTATTGTTGTAGAAGGTATAAAAAACGGTGATTCATATTCGCTGATAGCAAAGCGTATAGGAAAGTCAGAAAGAGCAATAAGAGGAAGAGTATACAACAAATATTTAACTGAGAATGCTGATAAAGTTAGAGCTATGATTGGTGATGGTCAGTGGGGCGATAATGCTCCGGAACCGAATGTTAAGCAAGCATTATATTTATCTCACACAAGAGGGAAGTGCCAAAAAAGTCTTACGGATTTAGTGGAATTACTGAAATATCGCACATTGTGTATGATGAAAGAGGTACATAAATGATAGATAGAATTGCAAATGAGGTAGCAATTCAGTGCATGGATTGTGGAATTATAACGGATATACGACAGTTTAAGGACATACTTGTTATGGCTTTGAACAATTACACAGTATCACCTAAAGAAAAAGCTATTGCGGTATATGATGACTTGAGCAAGGGATACCAAATGTTCTTTGTCACGAAGAAAGTAAAAGGCTTATCCGACAAGAGCCTAAAATACTATAAATGCGTTATAGATGATGCAATGATAAGAATAAATAAGCCATTAGACAGGATTACGGCTGATGATATTCGGTATTTGTTGGCTTGCAAAAAGAGAGATGGCAGAAGCAATACAACTTTGAATAACATTAGACGTGTTTTATGCTCGTTTTTCAAGTTCTTGGTGAATGATGATTACATTGTTAAAGACCCTATGTTAAATATAGACGTTGTAAGGCAAGAAAAAGTTGTGAAAAAGCCATTCTCGCCGATTGAACTTGAAAAAATACTTGATGTATGTCGAAATGATAAAAATGAGCTGGCAAGACGCAGGAATGTAGCTATGATAGAGTGTTTTTTATCAACAGGCTGCAGAGTAGGTGAGATAAGCTCAATAAAAATTGAAGATGTTGATTTTCGTAAAGGCGAGTGTATTGTACATGGTAAGGGCAACAAGGAACGAAAAGTTTTTTTTAATGATAGGTCAATATTAAGACTGTCCGAGTACATAGATTATCGAAAAGATAATTGCGAATATCTGTTTTGCTCGATTAAAAAACCGTTTCAAAGATTAAATGTGGGCGGTGTAGAAACGAATATAAGAAATATCGGTGAAAAAGCTGGTGTAACAAATTGTCATCCGCATAGATTTCGTAGAACTATGGCGTGTAATGCACTGAAAAAAGGTATGCCGATAGAGCAGATACAAGCATTGCTCGGACATGAAAATATTGAAACAACAAAAGTATATTTGTGTATCGATACAGATAAACTTGCGGTCGAACATAATCGATATTTAGGATAAGTATATAAAAAGGTGAGTGTTTATAAATGAATGAAGTAGAAATATTAAATAAAATAATGCAGGCATTTCCCCAAGGCTCTCAAGGCGGCAATGTAGTTATAAATATTATTAATACTTCGAATCAGCAGAACAACAATATTTCACAGTCAACAAGTATATTAAACACTAATATACAGACTGATGAAATCGAACGCTTAAAAAACAAAGATATGCCCGAGTTTGAGGAATATTTAGCCCAACAAAGAAGGTCACACAATACAACATATTCCTATGTATTCTCCGTGAGTGATTTTTTCTCTCGCTATGACTGTTTGGATGACAAGCATGTCGAAGAATGGATACAGTTATTGAAAAGTGAGAAAAAAACACCTAAAACGATAAATTTACGATTATCAGGCTTAATGGCATTTGCCAAATTCAAAGGGATAAAACTGAATGTGAATAAATTGCCCGTTCAAAAGAAGTCGTTTGTTGACAATGTTATATCCGAGGAAGAATATTACAAATTATTAAAGTGCCTAAAAGCAGACAACAAGATGAAAGGGTATTGGATGATCCGCTTTTTAGGACAAACGGGCGCAAGAGTCAGTGAATTTGTGCGGTTTGAGAAAAAAAATTTAGAGGACGGCTACATAGACTTAGATACGAAGTGTCATAGCCGACGGATATTAATACCGGATAGACTGATCGAGGAAAGCAAGGAATATTTTGCAGGCGTGCAAGGACGGTGGTTGTTTCCGGGGCAAAAAAAAGGACAGCATATGACCACAGGAGGTGTTAATTCACTATTAAAGGATTTTGCTAAAAAATATGATATACGAGAAGATGTAATGCACGCGCATGCATTCCGGCATTTCTTCGCGATACAATCCCTTAATAACGGTGTGGATATGTCGTTATTAAAAGATTTATTGGGACATGGCAGTATTGATACTACGCAAATATATACCCAACTGTCTTCGGCAGAACAAAAAAAGCGATTTAACGAGGCTGTTAAATGGTAAGGTTGTAGAGCGTATGGAATAATACGAACAACTGTAAGCAGTATATTACAAGGAAAGGTGAGAGAAATATGACGGTACAAGAATTATATGACAGATTAGAACAGTTAATCCGTGATGGTTGCGAAGATTATCATGTTATTATTTCAAACGAATTTGACGAACAGATTTTATATGATGTTGATGTTCGTGAAGAGGACGATGAAATACTATTGTATTAAAAAGAGAGGGATGCAAAATGAAAGTAAATATTTGTGATATATGCGATAAAATAATAGGTCATAAACAGGGTGTAACGCTGAAAGCGTCAGACCATACGTTGACAAGGATAATAGATAATCATGTAATATCAAACATGAAACGCAAATACAAGGTGCATATTTGTGATGATTGCATAGAGGCAATCGAGGAGTATTGCAAAGCGGCAAAAGCTGAAAGCAATACAAAAGAAGTACAGACGAAAATTAAGGGATATACGAAGCTGAAGATGAAAACATGTGATGAATGCAGGTTTCTCAAAGTTTTAAATGATGATAAAACTGGTGTATATGCGAAATGCCCAACGAAAACATTTTTGCTATGGAAAGAAGATACACGGCATACAACTTGCGATTGTTGGGAGGATAAAAATGCTGACAAAAAAATATAAAAACGGATTTGTAACGCTGAATGCGGAAATGTTTCTGCCTATAACACAGGAAACAATCGATAGGGAAATACGCAACTTCGAGCCGGTGAAAACGGCAATAGAGAAGTTGCACGAGTATGAGCAAAAAGATATTCCGTTGAAAATAAGTCTTGACGAAGAATATGGATTGAGCCGTTGCCCTAAGTGTAATGCGTATATTATAGACTGTAACAAATACTGCGCAAAATGTGGGCAACGTTTAGATTGGAGTAGTATGATATGAAACGAATTGCTATACCGAAAATGAAAATAACAAAGGATTGCCAAGTGTATGGAGATTTATTTGGAGTAATGATTACGTTGTGTCTTGACACGAATCAAAAATGGACTATTACAAAAAGGTCCCGAAAATATTATCATTTAGCTCGAAATGGACAAAAATTACGGTTGACACATTGTGCATTTGATAGACTATTTGAGGAGGTATAAAAATGACGATAAAAGATTTGTATAAAACTTTAGGGAATATGATTAGCAATTATGGTGATTATGAAATTGCAATCGATCATGAAATGACTGGAGATGAAATTGCTTTTAGTTTTGATGACGACCATGAACAGGTTGATATATGTAATGATTTAAACTGTTAAAAAGGAGCCACAGGAATGAGAGATATAATTTTTAGAGGTAAACGTATAGACAATGGAGAATGGATAACGGGTGGTATATTTCAGCAAAAAGCTGATGGTGTCGAAGATGAAGTAGTGTATATAATTGATAATTCATCAAATGATGTTGACTGGGCACATAGAGTTATACCTGAAACCGTAGGGCAATTCACCGGAGTTGCGGACAAAAACGGAAAACGAGTTTTTGAAGGGGATATATTCCAATATGAGCCGCATTTCAAAACAGAAAAAGCATGGATAGGAATAGTAAAATACAGAAATACATACGACTACTATCGTGCGTGTAATGACTGTGGTTTTGTTATAGAGTGGCAAGACGAGTCGATAATGACACCACGAGAAGATTTATTATACTGGTGCGGTGACGGAAAATCAGCCAGTGTTATAGGCAACGTATATGATGACCCCGAATTATTGGAGGAATAAAAATGAACAGAAAGGAAATAACAAGATTCTTAAGTGAGTTACTTGTCAAAAAAAGATTATCTGGCATGGGTAAATACTATGCGAGTGAGGTCACTATGGATTGGTACATTGGCAAAATAACACATACAATGCGACGTGTTGATTTTATACAGTTTGTACCTAAAAATCAAACTGTAAGTGGTATAGAACATGGCGATTTTTATTTCTATGAGGTAAAAAGCTGCAAAGAAGATTACAATAGCGGGAACGGTTTGACTTTTGAGGGTGATAAAAATTATATTATCACTACGGCAGAAACATACAAGAAAATTATCAAAGATGTAGACTATGATGTCGGTGTACTTATAGCGTGTCCGGTGCTAAGAGAAATTAAAGATGAAATTGAAAATCCTACGCAAATAGACGGTAATATAGATGATTGGATACTCAAGACTGCGAAAAACGCACATAGTAAAAATCGTGAGCGACCATTGTCACAACTTCTATTTTTCATGCTGCGTTCGGGAAAGTGAGGAATAAAAATGATTATAAAATTACCGATGGGTGTAACTGTGGATACAAGTAATATACCAAATAATTTTGGTGTAATTATTCGTGACAGCTTTAGAAAATTTACTGACGGAACTAAAGAAGAATACCGATATGAAGATAAGCTAAGGTTTATAGATTGTTGTGTTGCATATATGAGTCGTTCAAACGACGCAGACGAAGCTGTACAAGATATAATACTTGGCGAAACAAAAAGACGAATGAGCGAAGACGGAGAATTCCCGAATAAAAGTGATTTTGAGAGTCTTGAATTTATGAGTATTTGCTACGAAATAGGACAAAAAAGTGCAAAATTATGCTCAAATGAATATGGGGATGATAAGCATGATAATGAGGCTGCGTTGAAGTTACTTGCAAGCATTGTAAAGATTGTTATCAATTTTTGAGGAATGATGAATAAAACGGAGGAATAAAACGATGACAGTATCAGAATTATTAAAATGTTTAAAGGCATTAGAAGAAGACGGCAAGGGCTATTATAAGGTGTTATTTAAAGGATGGGATTGGTTTGCGGAAATACATATCACTCATCTGGACATACCTGCAGAGGAACTTATATTGAAACTGTAGAAAGCGAGGAAAAATAAATTAAATGGTTGAGTGGGAAAAAATCAAAAAATTGATGAACTGCTTCCCGAGAAGTATTATAAATCATAATGGTGAATTTATAGCAAGTATAAAAGAAAATGAGTATTTTATACTTGAAAGTTGCAAAGATGAACGTGAAATAAAATGCAAAGTTTTAGCGTGGTTTTCAAGAGGCGCTCATAAAACACAACATTATAATTCAAAAAAGAAAAATAATGAATACCATCAATTTATGATTGACGGAATAAACAGGTATCTCGGAACAAACTTTGATTTTCAAGATATGGATATTATTTACACAAAACTCGGTAATGATGTTAATCGACCACTATGTGAAAAGTTTATTGACAGTGGATATGATATGAATATTTTGATTTCTAAATTAAAAGAACAACAAAAATTTGCAGAGTCTATTACAAAGAAAATTGAATAAAAAGTGTAATTTAATTTTGAAAAAATGCTTTTTGTACTCAAAATCTAATTGAAATGAATGGTAAAGTAGATTTCATTTATAATAAACAAAATATAATTATAAAAAAATAATGGAGGACAAAAAATGAAATACGAAGTAACAAACGAAATAATTGAATCAGCAGGCAGAAAATTGCACCGCATAAGAGCATTGGTAGATATTATAACACTTTACGGTAGACCAGTAAAAAAAGGTGAACGTGGAGGCTGGATTGAAGAAGAACGTAACCTTAGTCAAGATGGAAACGCTTGGATATACGATAATGCACGAGTATGTGGTGCTGCACAAGTTTTTGATAATGCATGTGTGAGTGAATATGCCAGAGTATGTGGCGAGGCAAAAATTTACGGTAATGCACATATAAGTAGAAAAGCGAAAGTGAGTGGCAAAGCGCAAGTATATAATAATGCATACATAGATGACGAGGCAAAAGTATATGGTCATGCGTTAATTCATGGGAGTGCTCATGTGTGTGGTGAGGCACAAGTTTTTGGTAATGCAAAAGTGCGGGGTGGAGCCAGAATAAACGACCGAGCCAAAGTATATGGAAATGCCGAAGTTCATGGAAGTGCACGAGTATGTGGTGAATCTGCGGTATGTGGCATAGCCGATGTGCATGGGGATACAAATTTGTGTGGCGATGCTTGGATACGGGACAATGAATGTTATTTAACAATTAAAGGATTAGGTTCAAGATATAGAGATACAACCATATTTAAAACAAGAAACGGAGATGTTGTTGTAAGGTGCGGATGCTTTTATGGTACACTGGCGGAGTTTGTTGATGAAGTTGAAATAACGCATGGTGACAGCAAATATGCTAAAGAATATCTTGCATTTGTTGAATTGGCTAAAATCCATTTTGGGATTGATGAGGTGTAAAATGATAAAATTATTAGCATTGCTCGTCACAGTTATAATAATTGTGATAGACATTAACAGAATGTGAGGTGGGCAGCAACCAATGAAGAATAAAGTGGCCGAACGTGCGAAGAAAAAAAGACGTGCGTTAAAAGAGGCGGAACGACGTAAAGAACAAGAAAATTTACTGAAAAAATTTAATGAGATTGCCAAAAAACACGGTGTGAATAATGAAAAATACAACAAACAAACATTGTGGCAAACATTCATGAAAGTCGATAAAGAAATGGTTAAATTAAGCATTGTATATAGCGTTATGGCAGTTGCATATTGTTTAAGAAAAACATTCGGTTGGGGAAAAATTAAGATATACAGATATGCTATGGATATGAACAGATATATTACTTCTGTCGGCAAGCAAGACAGAGATATTCCGGCATTAAATGATGAATTACGAACAGAGGCAGGAATTGACTGTACCAAAATTTTTGAGGGTTATAAGCCATATATGCTAAAAAAGGTAAGTCTTCAAAAATCGTCAGAAGCAGAGGCTATGTTTGAAAAAATTAAGTACATATTACCTATGGTTATATATCCGTTGTATTCAAGAGAGGGGTGGAAACAAAAACGAATGAACCGCTTGGGACAAGCTTTAAAGGAAACTTTAATTGATATTTTAGAAAGTGATGAAATCGATAATATCAAAAGGACCATGTATGAGGAGTGCGGTCTTAAATTCTATGATGATGGAACGGTAGATCCTAATTAAAAATGCTATTATAGAGAGCCTTCGAACTCCCACAACCAACACAGGAATCGGAGGTATAAAAAATGCAGGCAGACGAAAAAAGAATTATAACTGATGAAGAATTAACCGAAATAGTGAAAGTAGCTGCTAAAGCAGGGGCTGACGCAGCTATGGAACATTTTAGGGCAGAAAAGCTCAAAGAAAAACGCAACCGAAAGGATAGGAGATTACATAATACAAAACTCTTGATACGTCATTACAGAACGTTTAAAGAATATGTGAATAATGCGGTGTTTGAACGCGAAGAATCAAATGAAGATGCACTTGGCGCCATTGAAGAATTAATGTGGGAGCCACGAGTAACTGCAGATATGGTTGTAGAATCAATTAAACGCAGTGCGGCAAGAACACAGATTATAATAAATCATATAGACGGAATGATTAACGTGTATCAAGATATGTGTCAAAAGTCAAACAGTGAAATGAAAATACGTCGTAGCAAGGTGCTTTATGATATGTATATATCTGATACAGTTTATTCAAAGGAACAGATTGCAGAAATGTATTTCATTGATAAACGGACAGTGTATAAGGATATAGACGCTGCCTGCAAAGAATTAAGTGTATTGTTATTCGGAATAGACAGCATTAATTAGGGCACAAATAGGGCATTGACTCGGCTATATGGATATGATAAAATAGTATTAGTAAAATTCTAAAATAATTTAAAAAGTCCATTTATTCAATTTGCGAATAAATGGACTTTTTTATTGTCGGAAAGGAGAATTAGAAATGTATGCTCCCTCCTAACACATTTATAAACTTAGGAGGATGTATATGGAAAGTATAATAGTTATGCGCAGTGTCAGTGCATTAAAATGTTATGAAAACAATCCAAGACACAATGAAAATGCGGTTGAAAAAGTGGCAGAATCAATTAAAGAGTTCGGTTTTTTAGTGCCAATAGTAATTGATACGAATGACGTGATTATAGCAGGAGAAACCCGTTTAAAAGCGTCTAAACTGTTACAACTTGACAAAGTACCATGTATTATAGCAGATGAACTCACAGATGAGCAAATAAAAGCATTTCGATTGATTGAAAATAAAACATCTGAATTTGCAACATGGGATTTTGAAAAACTACAGGAAGAACTAAAGGCTATTGACATAGACATTGGACTGTATAATTTCCCAGAATTAGATGATGTAGAATTAAATGTTTCCGATGATGATTTTTTAAAGGATACGGAAATAGTGAGGGAACATCATAATAAGACAACAACGTGCCCTAAATGCGGCGAGGTGTTTGAAATATGAGAGTATTTCTTGCGTCCACCGGGTCGGGTATGTCAAAGGGATTAAGGGATAAGACGGTTAAAATATGTCGGCCGAGATATATACTTGAAACATTTTTCAATGGTGAAAAATCATGTCTTGAGGCTATGAGCATTGTAGGAAATGATAATTTTTTACTTGATAGCGGAGCGTTTTCATATATGAACGGTGCAAAGGTGACATTGTCGCAAATGGATAGTTATATTGACAAATATATAAAATTCATAATCAATTATAAAATCAAACATTATTTTGAAATCGATGTTGATAATATTTTTGGTCTTGATCGCGTTGAGTTTTGGCGGAACAAGATGGAGAGCGCAATAGGTTATCAATGTATTCCTGTGTGGCATAAAGGCAGGGGCGTTGAATACTGGAAACGGATGTGCAAAAAATACTCATATATAGCGATAGGCGGATTAGTATTCCATGTAAAGAAGCAGGAATATGAATTAATACGACGATTGGTTGAATATGCGTATTATCGTGGTGTAAAGGTACATGGCTTAGGTTTCACGAAAACACGAGAATTGAAAAATTACAAGTTTTACAGTGTAGACAGCGCAAGCTGGGTAGTGTCGGCCACAAGAGGACAACAAATACACTTTTTCAAAAACGGCTATATGAAAACTCGGCAGTTAGAGAAAAAAGGGCATAAAGTAGATTTACCACGATTGGTAGCTCATAATATGATAGAGTGGACAAAATTTCAAAAATATATGGATGGAGTGAATTGATTATGAAAAAGAATACATTTAACTTAACACTATTAACAGGAATATTTTGCTTAGGGCTTATAACGTCCAACTTATTCGGTGGTAAGCTTATAAGCGTCTTAGGATTAACCGTTGCGGGTGCAATAGTAACATATCCACTCACATTCTTGACAACTGATATTATCGGTGAAATATGGGGAAAGAAAGAGGCGAACGATTGCGTTAAAGTAGGTATAATTGTTCAAATCGGCTTTTTGATATTAGGGTATTTATCATTGAAAATACCGACATTATCGCAAACAACTCATTTGCAAGAGTGTTTGACAGCGGTATTAAATCAAGGAACAAGAATGACGTTCGCAAGCCTTGGAGCATTTGCAGTCAGTCAGACAATGGATGTTATTTCATTTCATTGGTTAAAGAATAAGACGAACGGAAAGTATAAATGGTTAAGAAACAATGCAAGTACAATGAGCAGTCAACTTATAGATACTGTTATCTTCATAGCTATAGCTTTTTACGGTGTAGTTGATAATATAATACTTATGATATTTGCTCAATACTTAATTAAATTGATTTTAGCGGCATTAGATACGCCGTTTTTTTATTTCTTCACGCGAAGAAGAAAATGCAAAAATTAAGGAACGAATTGTAGGGAGGTGTCTAAGGTGGCACGAGTGCCTAATGAAAAAGCATCGAAAGCAGAGGCTATGTATCATGACGGTATGAAACTCGTGGATATAGCAAGAAAACTTGACGTGCCGCCAGGCACTGTCCGACGATGGAAAAGTACATACCATTGGGACGGAATTTCTAAAAAAAAACAAAACGAGCGTTCGGATAATAAAAGCGAACGTTCGGATAAATCAGAAACACGTCATAGAGGCGGTCAGATAGGTAATAACAATGCGTTAAAGAATGCAACTTATGCCAGTGAATATTGGAAGAATATCAGTGATGAAGAACGTGCAATGATGGCAGATATGCCGACAGATGAAGAATTTATGTTAATTGAAACATTGAAATTGGCTACTTTGCGAGAGCGGCGTTATATGGCATTATTGGCACGATATAATGAATTGTTGAAAAATTCGCCTGACGGAATGATTTTGAAAGAAGATATACGGGTGTTGACTAAAGAAAGTAACGCATTCGGAAAATGTGTCAGTAGCAAACAACATCAAACGGTTACGGCACAACAAACAAAGGTTGACGCAGTAGAACAAATGCAAATAATAGAATCCGAATTAACTCGGGTGCAAAAACTGAAAATCAAAACACTTGAAGCATTGTCTAAAATTCGAGCAGAAAAGGCAACGGATGGCGACAGTGAATTAATAGATGATTGGATTAAAGCAGTAGAGGGGTGTGAGGACAATGAATAAAGCACTTGATATATTTAATAAGCGTATTTATATCTATCGAAAAAATATAAAAGTGTTTGCATGGGAAATGTTTAAGTTCACACCTGACAAATGGCAAGATGATGTATTTTGCGATATAGTTACCGATAATCGTATTACTGTAAAATCGGGGCAGGGTGTGGGAAAGACAGCAATAACGGCAATAATCCTATTGTGGTTTTTGAGTTGCTTTTCATACCCGAGAATAGTTGCAACGGCTCCGACCAAACAACAACTGAATGATGTATTGTGGTCCGAAGTTGCAAAATGGCAAGAAAAAAGCCCTGTGCTGAAAAAAATATTGAAATGGACCAAGACATATGTTTATATGAAAGGTCACGATAAGCGGTGGTTTGCGGTGGCGAAAACGGCAACAAAACCCGAAAATATGCAAGGTTTTCACGAAGATAATATGTTGTTCATAGTAGACGAGGCTTCAGGTGTTGCGGACACCATTATGGAAGCTATACTTGGTACATTGTCAGGTGAAAATAACAAGTTATTGATGTTAGGAAATCCGACAAAGACTTCTGGCGTGTTTTATGACAGCCACACGGTAGACAGAGCATTATATAAATGTCACACGGTCAATTCCGAGAATGTGGCGAGGGTAAATAAAAAAAATATAGAAAACCTGAAAAAGAAATACGGCAAGGACAGCAATGTTGTTCGTGTTCGTGTATATGGTGAATTCCCGACACAAGAAGATGATGTATTTATACCGCTCTCTATAATTGAACAGTGCAGCAGTAAGTTGTATGAACTTCCCGACAACAATAAATTACCCAATATTATATTAGGTGTGGATATAGCTCGTTTCGGAAATGACGAAACTATTATATATCGTAATGCGCAAGGAAGATTAAAAATTATGGCCGAGCGTAAAGGTCAAGATTTGATGGCGACTGCTGGTGACGTTATAAGAATATATAAAAAAACAATCAATGAATTTCCCGAATACAGAGGGAAAATATATGTCAACATTGATGATACGGGCTTAGGCGGCGGCGTGACGGATAGATTAAAAGAAGTCAAAAAGGAACAACAGCTATATAGATTAGCCATTGTTCCTATTAATGCTGCTGAAAAAATTGAAACTGATACAAAGGCAGGTAAAGAGGCGGCAGAGTATTATAATGACCTTACAACACATATGTGGGCGTGCCTGAAAGAATTAATCGAACATAAAGAAATTGAATTGGAAGATGACGCTGATACAGTAGCACAGCTTTCAACACGAAAATATAGAATAGCTTCAAACGGAAAGATTGAGATTGAGGGCAAAGACGAAATGAAAAAACGAGGATTAAAATCACCTGACAGAGGAGATGCCGCCGCATTATCGGTATATCTTGGAAAGATAAAGAAATACACAGGCAGTATGCCAAATATCAGTGACGGTCTGAAAAAAGAAAGCGAATGGATGATGAGGTGACTGAAATATGGGTTACATGAAAGAATTTGGTCGTGCAGGTCAAAAGCGTACAGGCGGAATTTTTTACGAGGAATTCTTACCGGAACTGCAAGGAAAAAAGGGTATAGAAACATATCGTGAAATGGCTGACAATGATGATGTAGTTGGAGCTATTTTATTTGCGGTTGATATGCTAATACGAGGTTGTTCATGGGACACTCAACCAGGCGGCAATACTCCAGCGGATGAGGAAGCGGCTGATTTTGTGTGGCAATGTATGAATGATATGACTGAAACGTGGATTGACACAATATCAGAAATATTGTCTATGTTGACATACGGATGGAGTGCTCACGAAATTGTATATAAGCGTCGAATGGGACGTAAAAAAGATATTCGTCTGAACAGTAAATATAATGACGGTCGAATAGGGTGGCAGAAGTTACCGATACGTTCACAGGAAACTTTGTACAGATGGGAATATGATGATAATGATAATCTGTTGGGATTAACGCAAATGCCACCGCCGAAGTTTGATTTAATCACAATTCCTGCAAATAAATTATTGCTATTCCGTACGAAAAGCAGTAAAGGAAACCCCGAAGGACGCAGTATATTGCGTAATTCGTACCGCTCTTGGTACTTTAAAAAGCGAATACAAGAAATTGAGGGTATAGGAATTGAACGTGATTTGGCAGGTTTACCTGTAATGACCGCGCCTGAAGGTGTTGATATATGGGATAATGATGATAAAAACATGGTCAGTGCAAGACGTGAAGCGGAACGATATGTTAAAAGTATACGTCGCGATTCATTGGAGGGAGTTGTAAAACCTGAAGGGTGGAAGTTAGAGCTACTCACGAGCGGTGGCAAGCGTAATTTTGATACAAATGCTATTATTGAACGATATGATACACGAATTGCAATGACGGTACTTGCAGATTTCATATTGCTTGGACATCAGAGTACAGGAACATATAATCTCGGCAGTGACAAGTCGCAGATGTTTTCAGTGGCAATCGGTGCGTATCTTGATATGATAGCAGAAGTGTTTAACAATAAAGCTATTCCCGATTTAATAGATATGAATGGTGAGGCATTTAAAGATATTACTGATTATCCAACGATAATTCATGGCGAAATTGAAAATAGAAATATCGGTGAGCTTGGTGACTTTATACAAAAAGTTTCAAGTGCAGGATTTATATCACCTGATGAACAGCTTGAAGATTATCTTCGTGATGCCGCAAAGCTGCCTGAACGTGCAGATTACTCAGGTAATGGAGGGACGGCACCCGAAAAGAGTGAATTCAAAGAGGAATAATATATGTTTACATTCAGAAAAGCAAGGAGAATATTTGAAAAAATACGCAAGCCCGATAGAAGTAAAAAAGGTGAAAATGCGCTACAACGTATTCGTAATATGTTGAATAAATACGAAACTCCGATAACATTGGCATTATTATTTTTATGGGATGACTATAACATAAATGAAGAAACGGCAGATGAAATCATGCGTGGTAATGAGAATGTAGAAGATGTACATGAATCGTTTGAATTAAATCTGCGTGATTTTGAAGATGAAACATTAACACCAACCTTGGAACAGGTTGGCGAAGAACGATTTGAAACCTCATATGAAGATAATAAAGACTTGATAAGTATCAATACCGAAACATCAGATGATGATAACGAAAATAATGAAGATAGTCAGTTTGATTATTCTGCATTTTACACCCAATGGTGTGATGAAAGAGCGGGTAATCTTATTGCAAATATCAATGATACACAGAGAGAAAATGTTAAAAGCATTATAAATACTGCATTACAACAAGGTGATACACCGTATTTTGCCGCTCGTAGAATAAAAGATACGGTAGGATTAACAGAGCGACAGCTTAATCGGAATAACCGCTATTATGAAAATATGCGGAATACTCTGCGTGAGAATAATCCTAAATTAACCGATTATGAAATTAATAGCAGAGCCGCAAAGGCAGCAAGACGGATGGCAGATAAGCAACGGGCGAAGAGGGCAAAGGATATAGCGCGAACTGAAATCGTTACAGCACATAATCAGGCAAACAGAGCATATATACAATGGGCGATAGAACATGGATATATGCAGAATGTATATAGACGTTGGGTGACATCAAACAATGACAATGTTTGTCCGATTTGCGTTGCATTGAACGGACAAACAGTACCATTTGATAAACCATATAATGTACCGTCCGATATTAAATATAACGGTCCTGAGATAATGGCACCGCCGGTACATACAAATTGTTGTTGCGGCGAAGAATTTTTCACGGGTGACAATAATAAAATACCGAGTGTTCCAAACAAATGGGACAGTATGAGTGAGGCGGAAAAGAAAGCATGTGTCAATTATTATGCCGACAAGTCACAATATGCGGAATATAAAAAACAGCTGGGGGCTGAAAATGTCCCTAAAACTCTTGAAGATTTCCAAAAATTAAAGTATAATAATAAAGAGGAATGGGACAAATTAAAGGCTGCATATAGAGCTACAAAGTCTGAACGAAGTGGATATAAATATTCGACTGATGGAACATTTATAGCAACTAACCATAGAAAAGGTGGCTCTGTTCCAAGACAATTAAAGCCATATGCAGTGTTAGATTTAGAAAAATCGGATGGACATATAGAACGTACAATATATGACAAAGACGGATATATGGTAAAACAAATTCATCCTACGGATCACGGCAATCCAAAACAACATCCATATGGTAAAAACGGAGAACATATTCATACATACAAGTGGAAAGATGGAACTTTGGAAGAACGAAGAACTCGAGACATAACGGATTCGGAAAGAAAGGTCAATGGTGATATTTTATGAAATTAAATTCAGAAGAAATAAAAAATTTAATATTATCGCTTGTACAAGATGTGGTATTCGAATATGACAATAAGACTTGTTGTATCAATCCATGGAGTAGGACTAAATTTGAAGTGGGTTATAATGACATTGTGAAGATATATTCGGATATAGATGATTTAATGAATGATACCATTTTTGATGGACGTTCATTAAGTGATATAGCGGATGAAATTGAAATTGAATAATGTTTAAAAATGAAATTTATAAATTAACACGTTGGTTTTAAATCAGCGTGTTTTTTTGATGCTAAAATTTTAGGAGGTTGATTAAATTGAAAAGTTTTAATGATTACATCATTCACAAGGCAAGGGATGAACCTGAAAAGGTAGTAAAGGCACGTTTTAATGTACAGAAATCATATGAAGAACAACACCTGGTATTTGGTTGGGCGAATGTATCGGCTCGTGCCGACGGCGAAAAAATCACTGATTGGCAGGAAGATATTATTGATATTGACGAACTTGAAAAAGCGGTTTATCGTTATGTTGAGTTTTACGGTGACGGTGGCGAACTTCATGAACGTGGCGGTGTAGCCACAATGATTGAAAGCATGGTGTTCACCAAAGAAAAACTCAAGGCATTAGGTTTGCCTGAAGACGCATTAGCTGACGGTTGGTGGATAGGTTTTCATGTGACGGATGAAAGCGTGTGGGAAAAAGTTAAAGATGGTACATACTCAATGTTCAGTATTGAGGGTGAGGCTATCAGAGAGGAGGTAGAGGGTAATGCCAAATAAGTTAAAAAATTTGAATATTACTAAGGTTGATTTAGTGCCAGAGGGTGCTAATCCTGACGCATTTGTTACAATGTATAAGTCTAAAACTCCTATAAGAAAGAGCGGTGAGGCTGAAAGTTTTGCTGATAAATTAAAGGATATTAAATTGGACGATGTAGTTAGGCAAATATGGCAATACACAGAATCGCTAAGTAGTAGTCTTATTTCAATTCTTAGAGATGATAACGTTACAGATAAAAAATCTGCAATGGATAAAAGTCTTGAAGAATTTTACGGTGCCGCTACACTTTCAACAGAAAAATGGAGCGGCGGCAGTGTAAGTGACTATGTTGCGACAGGTTCGGAAGAACCACAAACAGCCACGATTGTGAAGGCATTAAAGGCAGAAACACTCGGTATATTAAAAAGCAATAATGAAGGAGCTGATAATGATATGAAAATTGAAGATATTGATAAGGATAAGCTAACTGATGAAGAAAAGAAGCAGTTGGAGGCTATCGTTAATAAGGCTGGTATAACGAAGCCTGAAGATGATGACAATGGCAAAAATGACAATAAAGACGACAAGGACGTTAAGAAGATTAAGGGTGAACCGATAAATCATGATCCGGAAGATATTTATAAGGGACTTCATCCGGCAGTTGCGGCTGAACTTAAAAGTTTAAGAAAAGCTCGTGACGAGTCGGAAGAAAGAGAACTTACGGCTATTGCAAAAAAGTATGAAGTTATAGGCAAAAAGTCCGAAGAACTTATACCTACACTAAAGAGCCTAAAAGCCGCAGGCGGTACAGCATATCAAGATATGATTGGTGTATTGGATACGGCGGTTGAGGCAGTAGAAAAGTCGGGTGCATTTAATGAAATCGGCAAGAGTGGTCATTCTGATGTGGCAGGCTCTACTACCATTGCCAAGGCTCGTGCTATTGCTGATGAAATCAAAAAGTCAAATCCGAATATGAGTGATACAGAAGCTATGGCAAAAACATGGGAAACACACCCTGAGCTTATGAAAGACTATGATGATGAGATTGGAGGTTAATACAGATGGCAAAGCAGTATATGACAAATGGAATTAATACATCTCCTACACGAGTAGGTATAGCGGCGGAAGATATGCAAAATGTCGCAGGTAAAGCCGTGAAGTTGAACAGTGACGGATTATTGCAGTTTTGTGATACCAAAGGGGAAATGCCTGTTGGTATTGTGACTGTTGATAATGAAACGGATGTTTCAAAGGGCGATAATGTTACATATCAAATATTTGCTGTTGGTATTGCGGCCGTAAGTGCCACAGTAAAAGCAGGAACAGAATTAACACCCGGTTCAGACGGTACATTAGTTGCCGCTGAAGCGGGTGATTTTGTATGTGCAATAGCAATGAATGATTGTAATGCAAATGCAATGGGAACAGTCAAAAGAGTTGACTACTACAAAAAGGAGGCTAAATAATGGGTACAGAAGTTTTTGATAGAATAAGAAAGGGTAAAACACCTATTAATGTTCCACTTACAAGTATCAGTACAGCGTATTTTCAGGGCAAGAGTGGCGGAGCAACGTCTTTCTTCCCAGAAGTGCCTGTGCAACTTTCAAGAGCGTCATATTATCAATTTTCAAAAGCAGATTTGTTAAGAGATAATGTAAGCCCTAAGCCTATTTTAGGTAAAGTTGATCCTACCGTTATCGGTTACGAAACTGACGATTATAAGTGTGTGCCTGAACAAATTATTTTGGGTTATGATGATATTATCCAATCAGATGTAGCACGTATGGGAGCTAAAGGAATAATGCAATTACGTCAAAACAAAGCGAGGGTTATTGCTGAACAGATATTTATTCATCAAAACAAGGTATTTGCACAAAAATACTTTAAAAAAGGTGTATGGGGTGCTGATTTAACTGGCGGTGTATCGGTAAGCTCAGGTTCTACTGATTTTGTATCGTTTGACAATGATAATTCAAATCCTATCAAGTTTATATCCGATTGCATTACTGCGATGAAGAAGTCTACAGGAAGAAAACCTAATAAACTTGGATTGGGACAGCGTGTATTTGATGCACTAATTAATCACCCCGACATAATGAATCGTGTTATTTATGGCGGGAACACTGCTTCACCTGCAATGGTTACTACAAAATCATTGGCTGCTATTTTGGGGGTAGATGAGGTTGTCGTATTTGACGCTATATGGAACAGTGCAAATCTTGGTGAAGAAGAAAATACAGGTTTTATCTGCGATGAAAATGCAATGCTTTTGGCATACGCTACACCAACACCAATGATTGATGAGGCAACTGCCGGATATACATTCCGTTGGGATATGGGCACAGGAAATATTCTTCCTATCATTGAATGGGACGGTGATGAGGGAACGTATTCTCATTACATCGGCGGTATGATTTCACAGGATATGAAAGTAGTATGCAAGGACTTGGGTATCTATTTCCAAAATGCCGTTACCCCTGAAAACTGATTTAAGGAGGTGTGATTACTCTATGAGATACACAGCACTTAAATCTTGCCGTATTGGCGGCAACAACTATAACAAGGGTGATATAATTCAACCTAATAAATTGTCTGCATATGAGGGGCTAAAACTGGTTAGATACGGTATCCTAAGCGAGTTACCTATTAATGCAGAGGAAATGGTTGAACCGATACAATTTGTTGTATCGATACCGATTTTATCACAAGACGGAAAAAGCATTAATTGTACTTCGGACGATGTAACAGAAATTTTCCGTGTACTTCAAATGTCGGCCACAGATGCGGCGGAATATATAAAGAATATTAACAGTGATTCTGTATGTGACGTATTAGGCGCAGTTGATACGAGAAAAACCGTTTTAGCGGCAATTTCAAAGCATACAACAGAGCAGGAAGAAGATAGTGGCGGTGATGAGTAATGCCGAGATACTCATATAATCCCAATGCAATTACGGAAAACGGAGTTGACCGATTGAGGTTTGAACTGGGAGATACAACATTCAATCCGGCAGAGTTGACAGCGGCTTTGTCGGATGAGGAGTATCAAGCGGTTTTGGATATGAACAGACATTGGAAACGTGCTAAATTAGCAGCGTTGGAAGCTATTCTAATGAAGTTTGCACACTCTTGCACTACAAAAATAGGTCCTGTGTCGTATGATTTTTCAAGTAGAGTAGAGGTATGGAAAGACCTCTATAACCGATTGAAGAATGAAGCAAGTATTTCTGTTCCGCCCGTATCGGGAAATGATTACGGACAGGTAAGACCACCGTATTTTTATGAGGATATGCACAGTAACAGCAGAAAGGGCGAGTAATTATGTTCACAGCAAATATTGTACCTGGATATGGATTTCAAGAGGTAGAAATTTATATAAAAAGACATGGGAAAACAGCCAGCGGACGTGTGACAGAAGTAGGATACCAACCTGCCGAACAAGCATTTTTGGGTATTGCTGCCGAGGCAAGTCAACGCGAAAAAGAAGAATGGCGGCAAAATCAGCACCCTATAACACATACAGTTGTACAATATGGAGCAACGGTAAAAGCAAAGGCTACCGATTATCTTGTGTTCCCAGACGGACGTAAATTTTATGTTCAGGGTGTAGATAATGCAGGTAGCCTTAATGTATCTATGATTTATTATGTTGAGGAAAGGTTTGATATAAAATGATTAGCATTGAAATTATTGTTCAAGCTGAACTTGATAAGATAAAAGCACAGTTGCCGGGAAGAACCGCACGAGTATCAAGTGCATTGCGAAATTCTGTTTTTAATGTGATGGCAGGCGGCGGTGTATCTGCTCCAGGTCAACCACCGGGAGTGAGAACGGGAAATTACCGTAATTCTTTTGTTTCATCAACAGAAAGCAACGGAATGTCATTTACAGCGAAAGTAACAAGTGATTGTTTGTACGGTCCGTTTTTGGAAGACGGTACAAGTAAGATGGCAGCAAGACCACACTGTGACCGCATTGCAGAAGACGCATTGCCGCAAGCTATTGCAATATACAGTGAACCATATTAAAGGAGAAAGATTTATGTTTGAAGAAATTTTAAATAATCATCTAAGGAAATGTTCCGATATAACATCATATTTAACTAAATATGATGATGAGCCTGCGATTTTTAATCAGACAGCCCCTGACGATATGTCTGATTTATGGAACGATAACGTACAATATGGACGAATTGTATTTTTTGCAAATATGCAATCCGACACAGAACGTAAAATCAGTGGTACAGTAGAAATTGATGTGTATTTACAAGACACATCAGAGATTGAAGCAATAGCAGAAACGGTCAAAACAAATGTAGACGGCTATTTCTTTAGCGGTAAGTCGGAAACAACCATTCTTGCGAAATGGAATTCTACACGATACGTTGATGTTGCGGACAAAAAAATAACCGTTGCGGCGGTATTGTTTACACTACTTGCGTTTCCTAATCAACAAACCTGCGAGCCTGATCCGATTAAACTGGTTAATGAATGGACACGAAAATTACTACCCGATGTAAAACTGATAGGATATGATGAAGATATTCCGACCGTATGGAAACCTCAAAAGGATATTCCTGCGGTGTACTGGCGAAAATCAAAGGTAGGTAATTGTGAACGAATACCTAGCATGTATGCAGGTGATTGGTACACAGCTGTAATGAACGCTCATATCTTTACAGAAGATATAGCTGTTTCTAATGCTATTGCGAGTATGATGTGTACTAAGCTAAATCAAAAAAAGGTATTACAATTTCCTGATGGAACATGGATGCGTGTTGATAATAACAATCAACTTCAGCCTGGAACTGATGAATTAAGAGTCGGTCAATTATCTGTTGAAGGTGATTATTGCGTATTGCGCAAAGAGCCTGATTCAGAATTATTGAAACATATTAAAATAAATGATTAAGAACGTCTTATTTAAAGGCGTTCTTTTTTGTATAAGGAGGTAATCTTATGGCAACCAAAACTGTAAAAGATGAAAAAACAGCAGATGTGCCAGCTGAAAAGAACTCTGCAAAGGTAAAAACATCATCTGTATCAAGATATACCGTTGATGAATTATCAAAGGCAGAAAATGAATTTAATGCGAATAATGTTATTATTCGTACAGCGCTTTCAAGGGCAGACAAGGATTTATTTACTTTGGAAGAAGCTAAAGAAATTGTATCAAAATTTAAAAACAAGGAGGTAAAATAAGCATGGGATATGTTTATGAAGACGGTAAGGAGTACCCTCGTGCCGGTGTTTACAGACGTTCAAGTAACGGCAATGTAAATAATACTGTAGCGTCCGCTTTAGACGGTATAGGTGTGTTGCCTATTAAATCTGATTGGGGACCGCTGAATGAAGTCACTATTCATGAAATTGGAACGTCTGATGTTACTATGAAAAATACATATGGCACAGGCGGTACAATGAGTGTGGCAGAGGCTTATATGGATGGCGGCTTAGATAAGTTGTACTTAGTTCGTTTAGGAACAGGTGGTAAGAGCGGCAAGATTGAGCTAAAGTCGAATGAAACAAAGGCAGTTACATTGACACTTAAATATCCTGGAACGCATGAATTTACTGTATCAGTACGAGATAAGTTGGGTGCAGAGAGTACAAGAGAACTTGTAATTTATGACGGTGCAAAAGAGGTTGAAACAATCACATTTGCCTCTGGTGCAGGCGAGCCTCAAGCTTTGGAAAAAGCCGTTAAAGATAGTAATTACATTTCTGCAAAGGCTGAAGACGGTGTTACAGACGCTATTACAGACGTTTCACAGCAACCGTTTGAGGGTGGCGAAAATCCCACTGTCACAACAGCCGATTATAGTACGGCATTTGAAGCATTTGAGCCGTATTACTACAACACAATCGCATTGGATACAGTCGATGCGGATGTACAAGCATTATTGATAGAGTATATCAATGCCTCATTTAAAGACGGTAATCTTGCTATTGCCGTTATAGGTGATAAGGGCAGTCTAGATATAAACAAGAGAATGGAGAATGCATCTAAGATAGACAATTATCCTATTGTTTATTTTGCAAGCGATTTTATCAATTCTGACGGTGAAACTGTCAGCGGACCTGAGGCAATAGCCAAAGCGGCAGGTGTTATAGCTGCAACGCCATCAAGTAAAAGTATCGTTCGTACAGAAATGCCAGGTGCGGCAAAACTTACAGAACGACTAAAGAACAGCCAATACGAAAATGCGGTAAGAAACGGATTGTTATTACTATCTGTTAATTCAGACGGCAAGGTTGTTTTTGACAGCGGTGTTAATACACTGATTAATCCTGATGAAGAAAAACAGGATAACGGCTGGAAGAAAATCAAACGAGCTAAAGTAAGACATGAAACATTCTATCGCTTGGACTGTGAAATGGATAAATTAATCGGAAAAGTTAATGGTACAAAAGACGGTATTGCAAATGTTATCCAACGTGGTCAAGTCGTGCTTGATACTATGGCTGACGAGGGCAAGCTTATTGACCCTACATTTAAGCTCGATACAAATAAGGGTTACGGCGCCGATTATGGCTATTTCGTAGTCAATGCGGTTGACGTTGATACATTAGAGCGTATTTTCATTCATTACAAATGGAAATACAGTGAAAATTCTTAATGATTGGAGGTAAGAAAAATGGCAGTTGGAAACAACAGTACATTAGATACAACTGAATTAATGACAGGTAAAGACGGAAAATTATTTGTCGAAGTTAATGGCGTTAATACGTTCCTTGCAGAAATTAACGAGTTTAAAGTTGCAATGAATGCAAACACAACTGAATATCAAGGTGTTGGTTCAATTTTGGTGGGAACGGTTCCGACAGGTGTGACATTTGATTTGACATACACAGAGGCGGTAATCAGAGATGATGTTATAATGGCACCACTGCTTAAGGCGATACAAAATGGATATTTTCCTGTATTCAATTTTCAAGGGGTATCTATTAAGCCTGATGGCAGCAGTGAAGAACGTATAACATTTAACAATGCTATACCAAACGGAGCTTTTGACCTAATGAGTTTAACTCCAGGTGATGTGATTAAGAGAGCACATTCGTTTAGATTAAATTCTATTCCGAAGATGATTTCTGAAATGGCAGCAAAGCAACTTTACAACTAATCACATAAAATGGCTCGTTCTTGGTTTGAGAGAACGAGCCATTTTAAAGTTATGAAAATTTTTAATTTATATATGCGGAGGTAAGGAAAATGGCAAATAAAGAAAGTACAAATGTAACAGGTCTTGAGTCTTCAACCAACTTTGAACAGGACGAAAAAAGTCTTGTCAAGGCATTGCTTGAGGCGGCAGATTATAAAACAGGCAACGAAGATAATACAAAGAAAATATTTGTAAAAAAGCAAAGTGGTGAAACCCTATTTTCATTCAGAATAAGAGGATTATCACAAAGTGAAATACAAGCGGCGGCAAAAAAGGCAACAAAGCAAATTCCTAATCCGGCCGGACCGAAATACCCTAAGATTTCGGGTGAAAGAAGTACAACTGAATATCATAACAATCTGATTTATACGGCTACGGTAGATGAAGATAAACAGAGAATTTGGGGTAACAATGACATAAAGCAGAAATTCAATATCTTTGATGAGGCTGACTGTGTCGATATTCTGATTAATGCAGGCACAAAGTCAAAAATAGTTGAAGAAGTTCTTAAACTCAGCGGATTTGACGGTGAGGATGTCGTTGACGAAGAAGACTACATAAAAAACTGATAGAAGTCAGTCCATTAATGCGGAATTTGTATGATATATTTGTGTATTCGGGATTTCGTACATTTCCAGGTGAAATAATGCGGCTGACAGATGGTGAAAGAAAAATGGTGTTTGCATTTATGAAGAAATCCATAACTGAACGCAAATTGCCAGTTGTTATAGGAAACTTCCCTACAAAACAAAAAAGTTGACAAATCCTTTTTGCTTTGTTAAAATTATGTAAAAGGGAGGCTTTTTTATGAAAAAAATAAGCATATTTTTAATAACTATTTTTACTATAGGATGCTTATGCTCATGTGGTGGTAATGATATAAGGTATGACGCTATATATGATACTAAGACAAAAAAGTATATAGAGTGGGGTGATACCCGAGAAACTGTTACAGAGGCACTGGGTGATGGTATTGGTCAACTTCCAGGCGAAAATTATGAAACATCGAACTATCATATGGATGTTGATTATTATCCATATGATAATGAAGAACTAAATGCTCCTATATGGCGTGTTGATTTTAAGTGTTATTCAAATGGAAGATATAAGGTTTTAGGAATATCATCAGAAGATGAATTTCTAAAAAAATTTCCGAATGCTAAAAGCTGGAACGATGGAACATACAATTTGCATATAGCCATTGATAAAAGCAATGGGAATTACTATCTTCTCGAAAATGATAAAGTGAATTGGCCGAATAATAATTGTGTTCCTGCATACGATATTGATATTGAGTTTGCAGATGATGTGATAGAATATAGATTATCAAACTTTATGTTTCCGGAGGAATACAAATATTACAGTAGCATGGATGACCATACTATAAAGGACGTAAAAATTGTAAAATAACATATTCAAAAGCGGTTGTAACACAGCCGTTTTTTTTTATGCGTATAATTTTAGGGGAAAGGAGGACACCATGGCAAATTCAAATATAGAAATCGAAATAACCGCCAATTTAAAAGACAATGCAACAGATAAGGCTAAAGCTGTAAATAAAGAACTAAACAAGCTTGAAAAAAGGAATGTCAATGTTGATATTACTGCAACCGATAAAGCTTCAAAAGTTATGGACAGCATAGACAGTAAATTAAGAAAAGTTGATGGCTCAAAAACAGCTACTGACATTGATAGAGTAGTAGATAAGGCTAATGCTGCTGTAGACGGAGTGTCACAGGTAAAATTAACTGCTGATACATCAAATGTTGATAAGGCTATAGATGGTATAAAGAAAAAAGCTAATGATATTAAGGTGTCTGAAGTTAAGTTTGGAAAAGAATCATCTTCACAGATTTATAAAAGAGCTTCTGCTGATTTGGATAAATGGTATAGTTCGGCAAGCTATGCAGATGAACATGGGATAGACAGAGAAAGCATGGGCTTTAATGAACTGATAAGCTATGTTGAGGCTTACAAATAAGAAGCTGAAGAGTTGGATTACTTAAAAAACGCTGCGAATGAATATGGATTAAAATATTCTAAAAATGCAGACCTTGAATCTATGCGAAATCTTGTCTGGGGTTATGAAGATAAAAACTATAACGGTGTTTCATCGGAAAAAGATATTGATAGGAATACAAAGGCACTGGAAAAAACGACTAAGATGCTTGGCGACTATGGAGATGATGACGGAAATCAGACTATAGACAGTATAAAAGCTTTTGGAAAGAGTATGGCAACAAGATATTTAGGCGTGCAATCAGTCTATTCAGGTGCAACCGAGGCTTTTGGCGATATTGTTGACGCATATAGCAGTGGAAATCGCAATGATATGCAACGTAGTTTAACTCGTGGATTAACAAAAGGCGGTTTGATAGGAGCAGGTGCTGCAATAGGCTCATTTATTCCTGGAGTAGGAACATTATTCGGAGCCGGAGCAGGTGCATTGATTGGTCAGCTATGGGGTGATGATATTGCTGACGGTATATCTGGAATTCATAAATCGGCTGAAGAATTAAGACAGGATCGACTGGATGAATTATTTGGTGATATAGCAATGTCGGCAAGTGATTTGGGTAAAGTGGCTCAAAACATGGTCGGCTCATGGCAGATACAAGTATCACAAGCACATAAACAAGCATTGACAACAGGATATTCATTACAAGATACTACTAATTCGTCTTATTTGGGCGTTGTTGAAAGTGGAAGTAAACTCGATATAAAAGGAAATTTGGGATTTAATATTCCTAAAAAATATTTTACATCTTATGCAGATGAAGTTAATAGTTATATGAATAACATTGAAGAACAAATGAACCAAGAGATGTATAACGCATTTATGGTTAATGATGATTTGTTTGGTTATGGGCAATGGGATACAACGGCATTAAGTGATAAATGGAAGAATGCTTTTGAAACATTTGCAAAGCAGAAAAAGGAATTAGGTAAGTATTTAGAAATAGCATTGTCTGATGGTAATTTTTCACCGGATGAACGTGATTATGTTTTTGGGACTATACATAGTATGCAACAGTCATCTTCAGAACTTGCTCCGGATGAAGGGCAAACAAAAGCTGATACATATTCATATTTGGCACAAAACGGTATGTTGTCAAAAGATTCTTATGATAGTGTTATAAAAGATATTCAAACAGAATATACAAATGATATGTTTAATTTGGCGGAAAAAAGGTCTGTATCTATTGCTAATGGACAAAATCCTAATGAGGCTAATAATATATTTTGGAGTTCTGCCAATGATAGAACTAAAAGCCATTTGCAAACGCTTTTAGACAATGTTCAAGATATGTTTGGAAGTGATTACAACTCAGTTTTATCTGATGTATGGAATGGTAAGGTGGACGCATTCGGTCATAATGCGGGATTAAGCAGCCAGTTAAATGATAATAATTCAGCATATCAAAAAGCACTAAAGAAGTCAATGGAATCAAGCGAATTATCCAATAATGCCGTTGACATTCAAGATGCTACCCAACAAACTTTATATAGCAGACAATATTTATCTGATGCTCAAAAAGCACTGTCTACTTCATTTGAATTGGGAGATTCTGCATCAAAAGAAGTAGTAAAAGAAGCATATACAGGAATGCAACCAGCATTGGAACAAGCAGAAAAACAATATCAATCAGCTAAAGAAAATGGTCAAAACCCAAATAAATATTTAGATGAAATGATGGGAATGTATCAAATGGGTGCTATGGGCGGAGATAAAACAGCTCAAGGAAAATATGAAGCAATGCTTATGTCTGGAAATGCTGAATCTGCTAAGGCTATAAATGACGCATTTGGTACTGATTATAATTTAATGAAACAGTATATGGGTGATGATTTTGCAAATATGTGGCAACTGTTAAATGGCGGTAATACAGAAAGTGCCATTGAACAAACGACAGAAGCTGCAAAAAATGCACTCGAAAAAAATGCAAAAGATACAGTAGATGCAATAAAGGACAATAAAGACCAAAAGATTGATGCTATGAATGAAACTGACGAAAAAGCAGCACAAGCTGTTGAAGATAGCACCAAGGAACAAGAGGCTTTAGAAAGCAAAACCGATGGAACAGAGCAGTCCAAAGAAGATACAAAATCAACTGAGTTGCCGGACGATTTAGGAGAGAATGTACTCAATGCTGTCAGCAGCAGTATTGAAAATATTAAAGACGGAAAACTAAAGGATTTAGAACTTGGTAAAACGGTTATGGATTCAATCAGTGAAAGTCTTTCAACGGATAATATGGACTTCAAAGAACTTGGTTTTGGCGAAAGTCTTATGGGAGCAATCAGTGAAAGCCTTTCAACCGATAATCTTGATTTTAAAGAATTAGGCTTTGGCGAAAGCTTAATGTCAGCTATAAGTGAGAGCTTATCAGTGGACAATATGGATTTTGGTAAATTGGGTTTTGGCGAGAGTTTAATGTCTGCAATAAGTACAAGTCTATCGGCAGATAATATGGACTTTAGCCAAATTTCGATAGGTGAAAGTGTAATGAATGGCATTAGTTCTTCTTTGGCTGAAACTGATTTTAGCGGGTTAGATATAGGTACAAAGATAACTGATACTATTAATGCAAGTATGGGTGAAAGTGTTGAATTGCATCCTAATTTTACGGTTGTTCCGGGGAATATAGATACATCAAGTTTAACATCAGCTATCACGGAAAGTGTATCAGCATTGACAGGAGATACATCTGCACTATCGGTATCAGCAAATGTTGAGGGTATTGTAAACTACGAATTGGGAACATACCCTCAAGAAGTACCGGCTGTTAATGGTATATCAAATTATACACTTGGGACATATCCGACAGAAGCACCTGATATAACAGGCAGTGCAAGTTATACAGGAAGCTTCCCGACATCAGCACCTACATTGTATGGAACGGTTGTATATACAGCATCGTTTGGACATTTTGCACATGGTACTCGTAATGCACCTGAGGGATTGGCATATTTGAATGATGACGGAAGTGCAGATCCTCGCGAATTGGTTGAACACAACGGTCAATTTTTGATGTATGAAGGTCGTAATGTACTTGCTCCGCTGTCAGCGGGAGATAGAGTATTTACATCATCAGAAACAAAGGATATTTTATCAGGACGTGGCATTCCTCATTATGCGACAGGACTTAATAATGATGTCATAGAAAATGAGAAAATACAAGGTGGCGGCTCAACAAGTGGTGCAAATGTGCATTTTGAAAGTGGTTCAATGTCTATAATGTTTAATATTGATGGTTCTAAGGACGGCAATGTTGTTGAACAGATAAAGGCACATGCACCTGAAATAGCACAGTTAATATCAGATGAAATTGACCGACATTTAACGGCCTCATTTGCTAATTCGGGAGGTGATAATGGGTGAGAAATTGTGAAAGTATAATTTTTATAATTGAAAAAGGTACACATGATGTATTATCAATACCGTGGACACCACAAAAAATAAAATTCCGTTCGGGTGGACAAAATTTTGCCGAATATGACATAATGGATCTTGGTACTATTCAAGAGCCTACTGGTACAGGTGTACGTTCGATTCGGTGGGATGATGGTATATTACCCGGTAGAATGCAAGCAAATATGCCTTGGCAAAATGGTGCTTGGCAACCGCCTGTCAATTTTCAAGGTATGTTTTCAATGTGGAAAGCTAATAAAACGGTACTTACGATTTTGATAACAGGTACACCGATTTGTATGGATGTACATCTTTCGGATTATGATATTACATATCAAGACGGATTTGGCAGTTATCATTATTATATAGAATTTACAGACTGCGTTAAACCGACATTCACTGTTACAAATGCCGAACCTGATTCGGCTGACGGAACGGACAGAGATAAAGACCCTACACCTGCAATATATACCATAGTTGAAAATGATACATTATGGGGCATCGCACAATGTTATCTCGGTGACGGGTTGCGTTGGGAAGAAATTTATGAGTTAAACAAAGATGTAATCGAGGACACCGCAAAACAGCATGGTTTTAGTAGCTCGGAAAGAGGTTGGTGGATATTCCCCGGTACCGTTATTAAAATTCCAGGAACATCTTCTGGTGATAACTCTGCCGGTGCAACAGTCGAACTTAACAATGCACCGATATATGTTTCGTCTGATGCGGAAAGTATTGCAGGCAGAGTGACAGGAACATATTATTTGTATGACGGAAAAGAAATTCTCGGCCGATATAGGATAACAGATAAATCTTCTGATGTAGGACGTACACCAGTTGGTGAATATGTCATTGGTTGGCTGCCAAAAGAGTATATATAAGATTAAACAAACAGAATAGCACTATTTTTTATGATAGTGCTTTTTTTGTACGATTTTTAGGAGTGGGGTTAATGGATTATGTAAGAGTGGCGTCAAAGTCTTCACCGATATACAGCATTCATTTTCTTAATTCTGATAAATTAGATGTATTTGTTGACGCAGTGACAACGGATTTAAAACTTACCGAAAATAAAAACGAGCTTGCACAAAAGGTAACGATAAACCTTGTAAACTGTATGAACGGCGAGTATTTGTTATCAGAATTAATTAATGTGTGTGATAGGGTGTTTATATATGCCAATGACGGTGAAGAGTGCAGAGAGGTTTTCAGAGGGTATATATGGCGTAAAAATTATCAAAACAAGCAGAAGAAAATAATATCTTTGACATGCTATGATAATTTGATTTATCTGCAAAACAGTGAGGATAGCTATTATTACCCTGCAGGTTGGAAAACAGTAGATATATTCAATGATATATGCTCAAAATGGGGCATTGAAATTGTATACAATTATGAATCTATTGAACATAAGAAACTACCTCTTTCAGGTAAAATTTCAACTATGTTTACTGACCTTTTGGACCGAGTAAAAAAGAAAACGGGTATAAAATATGTTATACGCAGTGCAGAGGATATTATCTACATAGATAGGTACGGAGCCAATGCAAATGAGCGTGTTTACGAAATTAACCGTGGCGAAAATGCAATATCTACCGCAAGTAATATTTCAATGGAAGACGTTGTTACAAAAATAATCTTCACAGGCAAAGCTGATGATGACGGAAAAGTATCTATTACAGGCACTTTGGAGGGGGACACAGCAAAATGGGGAACACTTCAGAAAGTCATTAGAGATGATACAGAAGATGGAAAGTCAAACAAAAAGTCAGATAAAGAAAAGGAAGACTCTTTGTATGAAAATGCTCGTGATGAAGGTCAATATATTCTTGATGAAAAAGGAAAGCCTAAAGAAACATATGAAGTAACAGCTATAAATAATCCATGGATACGAAAAGGCGAGCTTGTTAAAGTAGGTGCAGGCGATATGAATTTTCGATATATTGTTACAAGTATTACACATAATGCAGTAAATCGACAAATGAATATTGATTTTGAACTTGCGGATGAAAGTAAGTTATAAGGAAGTGGTTATATGAATGCGTTTGACAGATTAGGACGAACACTTCAGGCACAGATGAATAACGCTGTAAATGAAGGTAGAAGTGTTTTAATTGAATACGGTACGATTACATCAGATTTTGGGCTTAAGGTTACAAGATTTGATACCGTTATTCCAAAAGGGGAGTATTTAATTGATAAGAGATTATCAATAGACTATAAGCCTGAGATTGAAGTTGTAACGTCATTATCTGACGGTCATAGTCACACTGTTAAAATTCCTATCACAGAGGGGATAGAACGTATTAAAGCGGGCGACAGAGTATTGGTATGTTGGATAGACGTTGATCCTATTGTTGTTGCTGTTATTGTAAGTAGCAGTGACATAGGAAAGGAGAGTTAATTATGGCAAATCTGTTTCCGACAGCAAATAACATTATGACGGTGCCGTTGGATAATCTTAAACAAAATACTCCTGTCGGATATAAACGTAGCTTGAAATTTGATTATGATACAGGTGATTTTGTTCGTGACGGACAACACAGATTAATTTCAGCGTCAGGTGTTGAGGCATTTAAACAATGGTGTGAAAATTGTATTTCAACGGACAGATATGCGTATAGCTCATATTCGACCGATTTTGGTATTAATTTAGATTTGATTATGGCATTGCCTGATAAAGCTGCACAAGAAATTATGCTGAAAAAAGAAATAACAGAGGCGATAATGGCTGATGATTATAAAAGGGCAAAGTCAGTAGATGATTTTTCATTTAATTGGATTGATACCGATGCGGTTGAGGTGGAATGTACGGTAACAGGCATTGATAATGCCGAGATAGATATAAAAGCTACGGTAGGAGGGTGAGAATATGTCGCAATTTATTATTCCTGATTTTATAAAAAATGCGGATGTCAATAAGATACATAAGCGAATGAGAGATAATCTGCCAAATGATATTGACAAGTCGGAAGGTTCGGATGTTTGGAATTTAACATATCCAACGGCATATGAACACGCATATTTTGCACAGTTTTGTATTCTGAATGCACTACGATTAATATGGCCCGAATTTAGTTATGGTACATATGCAGATTATCACGGAGCATGCAGAGGCATGGCAAGACGAAAGGCGCAGCATGCTACAGGAAGTGTCAAGATTATAGGGAATATAGGTGTAAATATCCCCAAAGGTACAGTTTTTACTACTGCACAAATCGCTGATGAAAGTGTAACGGAGTTTGTTACAACAGAAAATGTGTCAATAGGTGATAATCAAACGGTAACGGTTAATATCATTGCGGCTATAGCGGGAAAATCGGGAAATGTTCCGGCAAATACTATCACTGTTAATAGTGATAAAATTGTCGGTTTATCCAGTATTACAAATGAAACAGCTACAACAGGCGGCTATAATGAAGAAAGTGATGAAAATTTTATTGAGCGTATCAAGGAATATGACCAGTCACAGGATAATTCTTTTATCGGAAATGATAACGATTACAGACGTTGGGCGTTGGAAGTTGACGGAGTGGGTGAGGCTGTTGTAATCAGTCCCGAAGATAATCCGAATGTTGAAGATGATAGCGGTGTTGTAAATATTATCATAGTTGATTCAAACGGTGTACCTGCAGATACAACATTATGTGCGGCAGTTTACAATCATATTATGCAACCGGTCCCATTATCAACAGACGGAAAAAAGACGGATGGTCAAACCACCACAATCGAACGGCTTGCACCGCCCGGAGTTATTCTTGAGGTTACAGCACCAACAACTATAGCTATTAGTGTTTCGGGCTTAATTGAATTGGATAATACAGTTGGAATTGAAGATATAAAGAGTAATTTTATTTTGTCAATATCTGAATATCTTGTACAAGCAATAAAAGACGGTGAAGTTCGATATAGTAAAATTGCCTCGATATTATCAAATACCGCAGGTGTAGCTGATTATAAAAATTTGATTGTAAACGGAAATAACACAAATGTACAGTTGATGTCAAATCAAATTCCTACAATATCAGAAACAACAATAAAATTTGATGCTGGACTTGTAGATGGGTAGGTGTTGTATATGTATTCGACAGAATTAATGGAGCAGATATTAACCAGTGAAATAGGACAACAAATTATACAAACAGTTACCAATAAATACGGTAACAGTTATGTTGGACTATGGTTGTTTCAGGTTATTGGAATGTCTAATGATGAAGTTAAATCAATGGTTGATGATTTCAAAAAGCAAGCATTGCCGCAAACTGCAACATGGTCATTATCATTATGGGAGCAGTCAATGGGCTTGCCTGTTAATGAAAGTGAGAGCGTAGAGCAACGTCGGCAGAATATTATAGAAAAACGTCGTAGACGAAATGCTATGAATCCTGCAAGAATAGAAGAAATAATATCAGCAATGACAGGTACAGATGTACGAATTGATGAGTATTATGGCAAAAATAGATTCGCGATATATATTTCATCTATTCCGTCACTGGTAGATGAATTATCTGTTAGGAAAAAACTAAAAGTTATAAAACAATCTCATAAAGTTTTTGATATATTTTATGAACAGGCTATTAAAGGGGATATATATGTTGGTGGTGTTATTCAAAAATCAAAAGAAATTACGTTAGAGGAGGTATGACAATATGGAAAAATTCTATCCTACAAAAGCGGGTATTGAATATGCTGCTTTAACTGCGCAAGGAAAAATCATAGAATTTACAAAAGGTAAATTTGGGGACGGTGTAAGGAGTACAGAAAATATAACAGAGCTTACTGATTTGATACATCCTCTTGGCGAATTGCCGATATCGAAAAAGAGTGTAAAGAACAGTACAATAATTACAACGACACAATTTTCAAACAGGGTTGGCGGTAGTATATTGCCAACTTTTTATTTGATGGAAATAGGGTTATTTGCAAAGGTGGTTAATGCTGACGGTACTGATGATGACGAGCATCCGGAAACATTAATAGGATATGCGTTTGATGGCCACGGCGATAAAATCATCGGTACATCATTAAGTGAATTTATCATTAATATTCCGTTGACAGTCGCTGATGTTAATAATGTAACTGTTGATATTGACAGTCTTGTATATCCAACATTAAAGCAATTTGAAAATGAAGTCAATACAAGAAAAACAGAAGATGAAGAATTACAGAATAGTTTAAATGTACATATCACAGATACAAGCAATCCACATGGTGTCACGGCAGAACAGATTGGATTGGACAAAGTCCCAAACGTGGCAACGAACGATCAAACACCAACATATTCTCAAAATTCATCTTTGAGCAATATTACAAGTGGAGAAAAGTTATCAGTTTCGTTTGGAAAAATTATGAAAGCAATAGCAGATTTAATTAGTCATATTGCAAATCAATCCAATCCGCATGATGTCACAGCAGAACAGATTGGATTGGACAATGTACCAAATGTTGCAACCAACGACCAAACGCCGACATTTACTGAGGCAAGCACACGAGCCAATATAGCAAGCGGTGAAAAATTAAGTACATTGTTTGGCAAGATAAAGAAATTTTTTGCCGACCTAAAAACAGTAGCATTTACAGGGTCATATACTGACCTATCCAACAAGCCTACATCAATGCAAAATCCTAATTCATTGACACTGACAATGAATGGATCGGCTACAAGTTATAACGGTTCGGCAACAGCAAGCAAGTCGTGGTATGCGCCGACAAGTGCGGGAACGGCAGGATATAGCTTGATAGGTAGCGGAAGTGGCGCACCGGTGTGGCAAGGTCCACCTTATGCAGAATGTACCACTCAGGGTAATGTGGCGGCGAAAACTGTTTCTATATCAAACTTTAGATTGGTTATAGGTGCAAGAATTGTTGTTAAATTTAATTCGTCACATACCTCTAAAGAAGGAGCAACTCTAAACGTAAGCAATACCGGAGCTAAACCTATTATAAAATTCGGTGCTCGTGCATTTTTTGATAACGATGTCGCAAGCTACGCACCAATAACCTCATCAAAATCTTGGAGTGCTTTTGAGAGTTTAGAGCTTGTATATGACGGTACGAATTGGGTTATTGTCGGATCATCAGGTTATACATCAGGTGGTAGAAATTCTTCTGTTATCACTATAGGTTCGACAACTGATGAGGTGGCAGGAAGATATGTGGACTATATGTATAACCAATATGAAGATGCAGGGATTGTCATACAAAAAGCTATTGATTCGCTACCCAATAGTGGTGGCAAAATTATTCTTTTAGAGGGCACATATAATTTGTCAACTCAACTCACACATAGTAAAAATATTATAATTGAGGGACAAGGCAAAGGGATTACGAAAATCAATACAAGTAATAAGGTTCTTATATCTAAAACATCTGAAACAAGCGCAACCGCAGTGTTTAAGAATATGGATATTAATTTTGCTTGTAGAACTAATTGGTCCCCTGATGTTGGTGTTTTTTGCGACTATACCTCGTTGGAGTTTGATAATTGTTCAATTACATATGCAAACACACTACATAATACAGATTCACTATTTAAAAATTGTAATGTAAAGTTGAGCAACAGTAAAATAACAGTAACATTGCCTGCAAAGAGATATGATAGTAGTCACGTTTGTTGGTGGGTATTCAGGGAGTGTACTGTAGAACTTACCAACACGGGCATTTTATTTCCGAGTGGTAGTAACAATACTCTTAGCAACGGTGTTTTCTATGCGTGCAACGGTACTATGTTTGGTGGATTTATACAGCATATAGGTACGACTATAAGCAGTACACATAGCTATGTCGAATCATTCTCAGCAATTTCTTTTGTAGGCACACAAATTGAATGCAGAAGATTTAGTCAAACAGAGGTATCAACAGGAGATTTTAATACACTTAGTAATTGCCGTATTAAAATATTACAAGCGTCAGGTTATTTTAACGCCTCACACATAAGCCATTGTGATTTTTACATTTCAGGAGCGATAATTTTCTGTGCGTACTGTATGGCATCAAACAGCAAATTATGGTTTTCGGCAGCAAGTTTGGCTACATTACGAAATTATTGCTACTTTGAGGCGTGTTACGTGAATCAATCGACTTGGATAATCTCACAAGGAACAGGTGTATCAACTACTGATACAAAAACAGGAATAAGCATAACAGCACCGTCTTTCAGAAGTGTAAGTTAATTGGGAGGAGCAACTATGAATATAAGTGAATTTTTTAGAATTACACCCGACAATATTGTACAGTGTGTAAATTATATCGTGACTTTAAAGACCTTGAAGTCAGTAAAATACTTAAATGAGGGCTATGATGATCCTGATAACTTTGACCTAACACTTGAGTATTTTTTGGACGAGAAAGAAGTAAACGGTTTTAAAACAAATTATGTTGACAAGCATAAATTGTTAAGTGTTCAGAATGTAGAAGAATTGGACAACCCATATAAATGGGCAGAGGGGATAGTGTTACGCACAGATGACCCATACACTGAATTAGCCGAAATAGTCAAGTACGGCAGTAAGGAAGCATATGAGGCATCTTTGCCACAAGCACAGGATGAATTTAATATTGATATGGACTACAGAATGTCTAAAATGGAATTAGGATTATAAAGAGGAGGAAATATCAATGACATATGGATATTGTAAAAAAATAATTGCAAGCGGTAGATACGATAAGAATTCGATGAAGGATAAACTTGACGTGTTTCTTCTTGCAGAACGTATTACTGATGATGAATACAAAGAATTAATGCAAATGATGGAGGATTAATTTATGGAAGCAGATGACAAGGAGTTGTGGGAAAGGCTGACCGTGGTTGAGCAATCGACTAAATCAGCTCACCATCGACTGGATAGCCTTGACCGGTTGACTGAGAGTGTACATATCTTGGCGACTGAAACTAAGGCTATGAGGGAGGACGTTTCGGATATTACATCACGAGTTGACGAGATAGAGAAACGTCCGACTAAACGATATGAAACAGTTGTAGGTGCAATAATTACAGTATTAGTTGGTGCTGTAATAGGGTACGTTGTAAAGATGTTAGGATTTTGAGGAGGTAATGAGTTATGAAAGAATGGTTTAAAGCGGCAGGAATAAGAGCAATCAAGACGATTGCACAGACAGCGATTGCGACAATCGGTACGGCCGCCGTACTGGGTGACGTCAACTGGGTAATGGTTGCGTCAGCGGCGGCATTGGCAGGTGTATTGTCATTGTTGACATCAATCGCAGGTTTACCGGAAATTCAAAACAAAGATTAAAAAGGAGGAATAAAATATGACATTACAAGATACTGTTGCACTGATGAACAGTGCAGATTACAAGGAACGTTTCAAGGCGGAATATTATCAGTTGGAGAATCGGTTCAAAGGGTTAAAGAAAATGTTGGAGGAATGGGACAGGGGAAAATTAAAATTTTCCCCAACGTGTCCACGCAGTACATACGACATACAATTAAACGCAATGACTGACTATTTGGCAATTTTAGAGGCACGCGCAGTAATGGAATGTATTGAATTGAAAGAGGTGTAGGGAATATGACGGATAAAATTTTTATAAATGCAGTAAAAACATTAATCGCAAACTATTTTAACAACAATGTTGATGTGACAGATGGTAAGAAAATCACCACAAATGATGTGTATATCGTGTGGAGCTGTAAGACATTGCAGAATTTTAAAGCGTTGGCGTCAACAACTGTATCGGACGGAATGTATTACGAAATAACCCATAACGGAGATAAGAACGAAACATACTTTGATGTTTATAAGAAGTGGGAAAATTTCGTTGTTAGAGGTGGTAAGTATGAGGACAATAAATGATGGTTTCCCAATCAAACAGTTCAAGGGTATTGACATTGATACGTCAATACAGTCATCATCGGCAAACTATTACACATACAGTAGCCGTGTAGTGAAATTCATTGTAATTCATTACACAGGAAATGCAAAGGACACCGCAAAAGCAAATGCAACATATTTTCATAATGGTTCACGAGGTGCATCGGCACATTTGTTTACTGATGATGATAGTTGTTATCAATCAGTCGCATTGAATAATGCCGCATGGGCGGTGGGCGGCACAAAGGTATATAAGCATGCCGAATGCCGCAACATAAACAGCATATCCATTGAAATGTGTTGTAGCGGTAATTCTATTGTGTCAGAAAAAACAATCAACAATACCGCATATTTGTGCGCTGAATTGTGTAAATACATAGGTATTACGGCAGATACAGTTGATACGTTTGTTTTGCGGCACTATGACGTGTGGGACAAACAGTGTCCGGCACAGTGGGCAACCGAAAACAGTGCAGGTTGGACGGCATTCAAAGAAAAGGTTAAGGCGATTTTAAGAAATGAGGAGGGACTGACAGTGTCACAATATGAGGAACTTATCGAAAAAATAAAAGAGTTAGACAATAAAAAGGCAGATAAATCAGAAATGATTTATGACTGTATAGACCACAATATGCCTGAATGGGCGCATAAGCCTGTTCAATGGTGTTTGGATAATGGTATTGTATCAGGAACGGACGAGGCACATTTGAATTTGAATAATACAAAATTGTGGGTATGCGTTATTGTATATCGTGCAGTTAAATTTGTTGCCGGATTGATGAAAATTAAAATCTGATGAATAATCTATAAAAAGAAAAGCCAAACCGTATAGCAGACGATTTGGCTAGCAATAGACAACAATATTTTCTGCAAAAGAAAAAATATGTTGACCAAAGTTATAATAATTATTCATGTATATTATACCACGATATTGTTTATTTTTCAATACTGAACATAGTAAGTATATAGTTCAGAGTTGTAGTA
>ERZ791809.41-NODE-41-length-116220-cov-26.519253_pt1 | contig 116220 bp, 101 predicted proteins | sample MGYA00509946_ERZ791809 | MGnify/ENA primary metagenome ERZ791809 (study PRJEB30046, sample SAMN00791993) | human gut metagenome | study: EMG produced TPA metagenomics assembly of the A metagenome-wide association study of gut microbiota in type 2...
GCGACTTTTTTGTATCTGTTCTAAAACCCAGGGCGATGCCCTGGGCTAGGAGCTTTTGGGCTTTCAGCCCGTTTCAACCGTACAGTTCGTTATTTTTTAGCCTCAATGATCTCTTCAGCCCGCTTCAGCGCCTTGCTGATATGATCAGTGATGTTCTCCTTGCCGAGCATATTGTAGAAGCCAGCCTTCTCCAACTGGGCATTTACCTTTTCGCAGACACCGGAGAGAACCACCTGGATATCCTCCTTCTGACTCATCTCGCAGAGGTTGGTGAGGTTGTGGATACCGGTAGAATCCACGAATGGAACCTTACGCATACGGATGACGCGAACCAATGGACGGTCACCGAAGGCAGCCATCACTTCCTCAAATTTATTACCTGCTCCGAAGAAGAAAGGACCGTTGATCTCATATACCTCTACACCCTTAGGAATTGTATAATGCTCCAGGTTGGTAGAGAGGAAATCGTATTCCTTGTTCAGGTCAATCTCGTCCTCAGTGATAGCAGTTACATCGGTAGTCTCGCTCATTCGCTTCATGAAGAGCAGACAGGCGATGATCAGACCCACCTCGATAGCAACGGTCAGGTCGAAGATGATGGTCAGGAAGAAGGTAATCAGGAGCACGGTAACGTCGCTCTTAGGATTCTTCATCAGACCCAGGAAGCTTCTCCAGCCACTCATACCATAGGAAACCACAACCAGTACACCTGCCAGACAAGCCATAGGAATATACTTGGCGAGTGGCATCAGGAAGAGGAAGATGAGCAACAGTACCACTGCATGGATGATACCTGCGACAGGAGTCTTACCGCCGTTGTTGATATTGGTCATTGTGCGGGCGATGGCACCGGTAGCAGGAATGCCGCCGAAGAGTGGGGAAGCGATGTTCGCCAGACCCTGGGCAATCAACTCAGTATTAGAATCGTGGTGGTCGCTGATGACACCGTCGGCAACGGTAGCAGAGAGCAGACTCTCGATGGCACCGAGGATGGCGATGGTGATGGCAGGAGATACCAGACTCTTGATGGTTTCCCAGTTCATCTCAGGAACTTGGGCTGCAGGCAACTCGTTGCTGATAGAGAAACGGTCGCCGATGGTCTCGATGCTCTCTACGCCGGCAAACTGCTTGAGCAGCAGCGCCACAACGGTCATCAGGATGATGGCGATGAGCGATCCCGGAATCTTCTTGCTGAACTTAGGAGTGATGGCGATGACCACCACGCTAACCACACCGATGAGGGCACACCAAGGGTCGATGGTGTCGAAACTCTGGAAATAGACACCCCATTTCTCCAGGAAGTCAGAAGGATTGGAAGCCAATGTCAAACCGAAGAGATCCTTGATCTGAGTGGTGAAGATGGTTACGGCGATACCGCTGGTGAAACCTACCACGATAGGATAAGGGATGTACTTGATGATGGTACCGAGTCGGAGCAGACCGAAGAGCACCAGAAAGAGACCTGCCATCAGCGTTGCGATGGTCAATCCCTCGAATCCATACTTCTGGATGATGCCGTAGATGATGACGATGAATGCTCCTGTAGGTCCGCCGATCTGCACTTTGCTTCCGCCGAAGATGGAGATGATGAGACCCGCTACGATGGCTGTGATGATACCCTTCTCGGGTGTCACGCCAGAAGCGATACCGAATGCGATGGCCAGAGGCAGGGCTACGATACCAACGATGATACCTGCCATAAGGTCAGACATGAATGTTTTCTTGTTATAACTCTTCAAGCAAGAAAACAAACTCGACTTAATTGCTATTGCCTTCATTTAAAAAGTTTTGTTATATGAATTAATGTGATTTTTGCTTCGTTATCCGAAAATCGACTGCAAAGGTACAACTATTATTTCATATAACAAAATCTTTTTTAATGTTTTTTAATTACTGCAGCTGAGTCATGTGATAACCCAGTCTCTTCAGTTCCATGGCTGCGCCCATCAGATACATTTGATGTAAAGCTGCAATGAAACCACGGAAAGCAGCCTCAGTACCAGGCTCATATCCCTGATGGATGAGCAGGGTATAGGTGCGTGCGGCACACTCTGCTACGATGGTAGAAGTAGCCTTGTGCTCGTTCTCGTCGAGCAGCAGAACCTGGTCGAGAATATAGTCATCCATGTGGTCGAAATCAATGCGGTCTCTGAGGTATTCATAAAGATTATCTACCTTGCCATACAGCTCCCAGTCCTCGTCCCAGTATTTGGCGATGGCCATGCCTACAAACATAATCCATCCCAGAGCCACGGTAGGGTATTTGCTGAACTCGCGCATGGCATCAGGCAGATAGCTTTCGCCAATCTTCGCCCACTGCTCCTCGATGTCTGGAGCATCCGGAAGCTGCTCGTCAACACGCTGTCTTCCAGTAAGGTACATACTCAGATCCTGCTTGAAGATCTCTTCTATTCTTTTGCTTTTATTTTCCATATTATTTAATCTTTATTGTCTCTAACTGTAATTGATGGTACAAAGGTAAAACAAAAAACTCAGATAATGCCCGTTTTTTACAAGTTTTAATGCTTCCCCCCCCCCCGTGAGATAACACAGCGTAATTTCCTTTATTTATCAAAGAATCATTCCGAATATTGCTTAATTCTTTAGTATATAGTAAGTTGTAATACTCCGTTGGATGATGTTCCTTAAATATAAAGCAAAAACTCTGAAAAATTCACTAAAAAATTAACACATAAAATTTGGTCATATACTTAGTTTTTTGTACTTTTGCAACAGATTCTGCATCTCTTGGCAAGAGATCAACAGAAATCTTGAGATAAGAAATAGATAAAATGGCTTTCTAAGGCGCAATCAATATGAACAATATGTTGCAGTACCCTAGCTACGCTGTATCAGTGATGCAGCCAGCAGAAAGACATAAAAGTGTTGACGATTAGTGGAAGTTAGTCTATTGGTTTTCAATGCTGTGATACATATCACAACCCCTTATAGTCCGGGAAGAGTCATCTTTTCAGGGGAAGCAGAGCTATATACTTTCCACAATATCGATTAATGAATTTTAGCATTTTACCTATGCCAGTATTAACAGTCAATCATTTCATCAGATATGTGGTTTATAGTACAGACCGATGTGTCCGGAGAGAATAAATCCATTGAATTCCTGAAGGAGCATTACCCGGGAGTCATCTCCGACTATTACTTTCCTTTGGGTAGGAAGACCATTCCTGCCGAAGATGGTAGCGAGAAGGTGCGTTTCGTACCCATCCTTTCAGGTCTCTTCTTTATCCGGATAGAAAATAAGAAAGCTCTGGAGCGCATCCTTTCCCATAACGGCTATTTCCAGTATCAGGGCTATGACTTTGATATCAAAACCAGGGAAACGGTAGAGCGTACCTTCTTTGCCAAGGCTCGACTGCTCTGCGCAGATAGAGAGAATTACTCCCTGGACGAGATTATCGACCTCGCCCGCATCCCGAATGCGGATATGGAGCGCTTCATCTATTATAATGAGCAGATAGCTGAAAATATCCAGGGACTGAGCATCGTAGATAAGCGGTATGATGATCTCATCCTCGAGAATGATACCATCCGCATCCTCAACGGACCGTTGAAGGGTTGGGTAGGCGTGGTGAAGCAGATCAAGAAGAATGGCAAGAAAGACCGCCACCTTCTGGTACGTTTCGGAAACAACCGCTGCCTCAACATCTCCAATATCCGCCAGTATGATATCCGGGTAGAACACGAGGCAACCCGGGGAGCCAAGTCGGAAGCGGTAGGCGTATGGCGTGCCATCGACCAGCTCATCGGTTATCTCCAGTTCCGGTATCCGGCAGAAAATGCTGCAGCCACCCTGCGTCGTCTCTTTGAGGATTACCAGAAAAAGCTGACCTGCCATCGTGGCTGCCATCAGACAGACAAGGCATATAGCATTAAGAAATCAACATTAGAAGCAGCCCAGAAGAAGGAAGTGCTCGATCATATCGACGAAGCGATGCATCCCAACTTCCGCATTCTCGCGGGTTATTTCAAGACCGATAATGCTACTATCCGTGAAGGATTGAAGGAACTCATCCCCGATGTCCTGCTCCGTCCTTTTCTTACGCCAAGTACCGACATCCCGATTCCGCAGGATCAGGAATATGCCGTGTTTCAGCATAATGGTATCGTTGAGCTGGTTATCCGCTGCCATCTGCAGGAATACTTCAGGGGTAAGAATTATGAGGCAGATAAATACAATCCCGTCTTCGATGAGGATTATGAGTATGATGCCCATATCGCCCTGTTGCCGACAGATGAGGGTAAGGTGAAGGCAATTACCTCATGGGGTGCTTTCTACGACCGGTATGCCATGCTCGATGAGGAAGATCACCGGAAGTTCCTCCTCGATCTGGAAACTAAGAAGTATCCTCGTCTCCTGCGTCTGCTTACTCAGGGCAGATACAGATTTGAGAAAGTCCATCAGATAGGAGGTTTCTCTCTCGATATGGATATTCCTTATACGGAGAATATCCAGGAGATGGCACGGCAGGCAATCGCCCAGCTTCAGGCATCCGGTGATGAACCGGGCTTCTTGTCCCAGACCACGGCAGCAGCCGTAGAGATGTGGCAGGGCGCCCGACTCCTGATGTGGCGCCAGTTGCTTCAGCGATATGTCCTCCTCCATAAGGTACCGGTAGCAGATCTTCCAAGTGTCATTGTCTCCGACACTGGGTTGGAGGAGAAGTTCAGACTTCAGGAGGGTAAGCTCCAGATAGGAGAGGTTGCCCAGGCTCTTCTGGAACGCCAGCAGCAGATTGCTGTCTATCTGGAAAAAGGACAGTTGCAGCAGGCAGCCATCCGCTTCCTGGCAATGACGAAGGTCATCTCCGTCCATTTTGCCAAGGATGAGCTTTACAACTATATCACAGACGACTTCAATCCCAATGACACCTGTACATCGCTTTTTGACACGATAGTTCAGAAAACAGGAAAACACAGGAATGTAGTCAACTATCTGTATAAGGGAATGGTAGAGCTGCAGCAGGAAGATGCATGGACGTATTTCAAATACCCATCCTTCCTCAAGAAAGCAAAAGATGTGTATAATAAGATAAGAACTCACTAGATAATAGTGATCTTTATAATAACAAGAAAAGATATAAGTTTATGAGTCAACAGAATAATCAGAACGAACCAAACAAGACACTTTCAAATGGGATGCTGCACAAGATGAAAGTATCCCTCTTTGTCAACCGATTGACAAACTGGTATTTCTCTAAGAACGCCCTCCCATATTGGTGTATCCTGGCATTGGATAGCCTTGCTATCCTCTTTGCAGGAATTGTCGCTACTTATATTGCCGAAGGTGGAAATGCTCTGGCAAATCATTTCTGGGGCTATTTCGTCACATTCGTGTGTACCCTTCCTCTCTTCATGGTAGGAATGCGAATCTTCCATACCTATTTCGGCATCATGCGCTATTCATCGTTCGTTGATCTGTTGCGTATTTCCGCAGCCCTGGTCTTGGGTTGCCTCTTCAATTGTCTTCTCCTTCTGGTATTGCCGGATGGTTACTTCTATAAGATTTCGTTAGAAGGTATCATCGTGATGCTCTTCATCTCGATGTGTGAGATGTGGATGATGCGTGTCATCGTCAAATACATGTACGATTCTACCTTTGCCGTGGATATCCGTACCCCTGTATTTATCCTGGGTGTTCGTCAGGGTGGTATTTCTCTGGCTAAGTCTATGCGCAATGCTCATCCTTCCCAGTATGTTGTCAAGGGCTTTACTACCATCGAGGAAGATGTGGTAGGTAGATATCTGTTGGGTTGTGAGGTGTTCCTATACGATGAGAAGCTGATTTCCATCATGCACAGCATGAATGTCAAGACCCTCTTCATCAGCCCACTGGTCACAGATCAGTTCCTGGAGATGCAGGATATGATAGACAAGCTTACCGCTGCCGGCATCAAGATTATGATGATGCCAAAGGCACAGTGGTGGGACGGCAAGTCAAACATCCGTCACCAGATGATGCGTGAGGTGGATATCGAAGACCTCCTGCCACGAGATAAGATAGAGGTGGATATGGATGCCATCGGCAAGCTCCTCAGCGGCCGCACCATTCTCATTACAGGTGCAGCCGGAAGTATCGGTTCCGAGATGGTGAAGCAGATTGCCGTTTACCATCCAGCCCGTCTGGTTCTGGTAGATGCGGCAGAGACTCCTATGCACGATGTCCGTCTCTTCATGAGCAAGAACTATGCGGATATCCCATGCCAGACCATCGTTACCAGCATCACCAATGCTACCCGTATGGAGCATATCTTCTCAGCCTATCATCCAGACTATGTATTCCATGCAGCAGCCTATAAGCACGTGCCGATGATGGAGGACAATCCTTCAGAAGCCGTACAGAATAATATATATGGTACGCGCGTGATAGCCGATATGGCTGTGAAGTATGGCACCAAGAAGTTTGTGATGATCTCTACCGACAAGGCTGTAAACCCTACCAACGTGATGGGATGCAGCAAGCGAATCTGCGAGATCTACTGTCAGTCGTTGAACAAGGCGATAGTAGATGGCAAGGTCAAGGGAGTTACTCAGTTTGTCACCACCCGCTTTGGTAATGTCTTGGGCAGCAACGGTTCAGTTATTCCGATCTTCAAGAAGCAGATAGCGATGGGTGGTCCTATCACCGTCACCCATCCAGACATCATCCGTTTCTTCATGCTCATTCCTGAGGCATGTAAGTTGGTATTGGAGGCAGGCACCATGGGTAAGGGAGGCGAGATCTTCGTCTTCGATATGGGCAAGCCTGTCCGCATCGCCGACCTGGCAAAGCGTATGATAGCCCTCTCGGGTGTAGATGGCATCGACATCAAATACGTAGGATTGCGTGATGGCGAGAAGCTCTACGAGGAAGTCCTGAACGACAAGGAGGCAACGGTACCAACCCATCATCCAAAGATCATGGTAGCCAAGGTTCGTGAGTATCCATACGAGTTGGCGTGCCAGAACGAGCAGGAACTCTACGATCTCTCCTTCACCTACGATGATATGGCAGTAGTGAAGAAGATGAAGCAGATAGTTCCAGAGTACAAGAGCCAGTACTCGAAGTACGCCCAGCTTGATGCATAGCGGTTCCGAGCACCGGAGGGCGGTTACATTCCGAGAACAATATTAAGGTGTAATGGTTATGGCAGTAGCTTCATTTTCTTAGAAAAAATCTATTGTCTTTAAAAGAAAGGAATTATTATGGTTGATGCAATTAAGATAGCATCTTATATCAGTCAGCGTTACGAGTATCAGTATGGTGCTCGTATTGACGAGATGAAGTTGCAAATTCTTCTTTATTTTATGCAGCGTGAGAGTATAGTTCGGACAGAGAGTCCTCTGTTTGAATCAATATTTTATGCTCATTCATTTGGACCATATCTTCCCGAAGTTCATGCCGCTTACGTTTCTGATTCGTTGCATGATATTCTGCCGTCAAGCTTTCTTGAAGAATATAGGCCCGTTTTCGATAGTGTTTTCGAGCTGCTATCAACAAAGAAAACAAGAAGTTTATGCAATCTTGTCCATGGCGAAGATTCTTGGAAGCACGCCATGATGAAAGGTGAGGGTACTCCAATGGATATCCAAGACATCAAAAAAGATGCCACCCGTTTCCGGATAAGACGTTTCTTGTTAAGCAACTTGGAGCAATTCCATAAACCGATTTACGTATGAAGATAACTGAATCACAATTGGATTTGCTAAGGAGTTTAAAGTGTGAGCGGCTCTCGTCAAATCCTGCAAATTTCTCTTTGATAGATGATTTCTACAATTCTCGTAACAATAGTCTTGTAGATACCTTGCAAGGAGATGCCTATGATGATGATGAGAATAATCGTATTGCTTATTATATAGTGAAAAGTGATAAGGATGAAATCCTTTTCTTCTTTTCACTAAAATGTGGTTTGCTTTATGATGAATTCATTGAAGGTGATCGCTTGAAAGAGATACAATCCTTTTATGACACGATACTCCGTTTAAGTTTGGATGAGACCCAATCTGCAGAAAACAAGAAGGCTATAGCCTCTATTCTAGAAAGTGTTCGTTCAAAGAAGGGTATTAAGAAGGAGGATGTGGCAAGAGTTTTACATTTATTGGTTGATTCCGAAGAATTCACTAAAATATTCGGCAAGAATCTAAAGAATGTAGGCAAGACATTTCCTGGTGTTGAGTTGGTTCATTTTTGTGCGAATGATGCTCATCGTGATGTTTGGGATGGATATGATTTCCCTCAGAATATGGGAACCACTATATTTTGGTATTTCATAGTACCTAAGATAAAGGAACTATTGAAAATTGTAGGTTGTGAATATGTTTTCTTATTTGCAGCCGACTTGACACCTTATGAAGAATTAGTTCGCTATTATTCTGATCAGTTGAAGTTTGAGAAGGCAGATGAGCATTGTGTCGCCATTCCGATGTATGATTTCACCTGTCAATTTATGAGTCAGAAGACTTCTGAATTAGATGAGAAAAGGAAACAATTCTTTGAAGATTTTAATGAGTAGTTATCCCATCCTCGGAGGTATAATCATATAGCAAGTCATCCCTCTGCGGTCCCATCCCGCAAAAACTGGCGTAGACCTCTGATGGTCCGCCAACCCTAGAGCGTAGCGGTTCCGAGCACCGGAGGGCGGTTACATCCCCGCTTCCTGAGGTTTCTGTCCCCTTGAAGGGGAACCGAAGGGGTCGTAAAGACTATTGAAGAGGGGCTTGTGGAGAAAGTGGAGCTCTCCTTGCAGGAGAAACGGAGAGGTAGAAAAACTTTTACCAAAAAAGGAGATATAATTATGGATACAATAGCAATAAATAGCAATATATATAAGGGAGCAGAAAGTTACGCTAAGATGCATAATATGAGTGTGACTGCTGCAATAGAAAAGGCGATCTTATTGTTTCTGCAAAAGGTGCAGCCTAAGCAGAAACCAATGGAAACCGCCGAGTTCAAGGATGCTTTGTCTTATGTAAAGACATTGAAAGCAACTGGTGGACGCCCTATACCTGCTGATGAAAACAGTTTAGAAGCGTTGGTTGATACGAAATATGCCTTATGAGAGCTTTTATAGATACTTAGAGGTATTTTTTTTAATATAAGAGGATTAAATATGATTGAAATTAAAGAAACATTAGTTATTCCAAATGCAGAAACTTTGGCAGCAATGAAAGAGGCTGAGAGCGGACACGATGCTGGTGTCGTTCGAGTAGATAGCCTAGAGAGTTTCATGGCATCACTATAATACTTATATTTGCATAAAAAATCAATTATGAATACAGCTACATATACATTAGATGTCCCTACAACCGACATCTCACTTTTCAAGTCATTGATCAAGAAATTCGGTTGGGTTGCAAAAAAGCAAAAAGCCCCTAAAGGTTGTAGATTAGACAAGGCATTAGAAGCAGCAAAGAATGAAAAGCTCTTTGCTACTAATGATTTGGATGAATTAATGAAGAGTCTTGCAGAATGATGAAATATACTGTTAAGTATTCAACTTTGTTTAAAAAGTCATTTAAGAAATGTATGAAACGAGGTTGTTCTGAGGACAAATTTCGTAAGACCATTTCTATTTTGGCAGAAACAGGAACCTTGCCACCAGAATATAAGCCACATCCTTTAAAGTTAAACTATAAAGGATGTATGGAATGTCATATAACATCAGATTGGCTTTTAGTTTGGAAACAAAATGATAAAGAATTGATTCTGATTTTAACCGACACCGGTACGCATAGTGACATTTTTGGTTGGTAGCCTCATTAGACGAGTTATCAAAGCAAAATGTGTTCGAATAGCAAACCTTTTCCTTGCGGTCCCAGCCCGCAAAATCTGGCGCAGACCTCTGATGGTCCGCCAACCCTAGAGCGTAGCGGTTCCGAGCACCGAGTAGGGCGGTTACAACCCTAATCCCTATGGTAGGGATTTAGGGCTTGGGTATAGGGTAAGGACCCTCCCGCTGGGGAGGGACAGGTGGGGCATATATAGCACAGTAGGGCGGTTACCTCCTTCCTTCTGAGGTTTCTGTCCCCTATAAGGGGAACCGAAGGGATCGTAAAGACCATTGAACGGAGGGATTCGAAAAATAGTATTATTATGGCGAATCAACTGATATATGCTTTTCGACTGACGCATATTGATAATATACAATATATTATGAGTCATGGCTTGGTGCGTTCAGTATCAACACTGCGAGACGAAAACTATGTACCCATAGGTGATGTTCAAGTATGATACATTACGTTAAAGGAAATCTATTGGAGAGCGAGGCTGAAGCCTTGGTCAACACGGTAAATACAGTTGGGGTGATGGGTAAGGGTATTGCCTTGCAGTTCAAGGAGGCTTTCCCTGAAAATTTCCGTGTGTATAAAAAAGCTTGTCAGAAAAAAGAGATGCGAATTGGAGACATGCTTATCGTAAAGGATTCAAACTTGACTAGTGGACCAAAGTTAATTGTGAATTTCCCGACAAAGACTCATTGGAGGTTGCCTTCTGAATATTCATATATAAAGCAGGGACTACAATCGCTTCGCAAGGAAATTGAAACCCGTCATATTAGTTCTATTGCAATCCCTCCACTAGGTTCACACAATGGTGGCCTTGATTGGTTGCGTGTTAAACAGATGATAGAGCAATCGCTTTCTTCGATAGATTGCGATATTTATTTGTATGAACCATCAGATGCCATAGTGGAGCGCATGAAAACAGAACGTGTGAAGTTGACGCCAGCTAGAGCTATGCTTCTGCTGATGTTTGCCGATATGAATAGAGAAGGTGAGTTTGCCTCTGTCTTTGCTGCAGAGAAACTGATATATTTTATGCAGCGATATGGAGCAAAGAATTACTTTCGGATAGATTTCAAGCCCTACTATTATGGTCCATATTCCGGAGGAAAGGTGGCACATGTTCTTTATTACATGAATGGAAGCTATGTGAAAGGAATGGGAGGTATGAGTGCACGGCCATTTGACTATATCTGGTTGACGGAGGATGCTGCTGCAGAGGCGCAGAAATATGTAGATAATTATAAGGATAGAAGTTTGCAAGATATTTGCGATAAGGCAATGCACTTTCTCAGAGGCAATTATTCCAATTATTCATTAGAACTGCTCTCCACGGTAGATTATTTGCTGGAGAACAAGCCCGAGTTAAAGGGGTGGAAGAATGCTGATGAAAAAGAAATTGCCGGTTACCTTGAGCATGAGATGAAGGAATGGAGCATTCGTAAAGGCAAGATGTTCAATGCTGCATTCATCAAGATTGCTTTGCAAGAAATAAAGAAATTCTAAAATTTGGAAGAAGGTCTAAATTGTGATAAGCTTTATTCTTTGCAATACCATCCGGTCCCATCCCACAAAACCTGGCGTAGACCTCTGATGGTCCGCCAACCCTAGAGCGTAGCGGTTCCGACCACCGGAGGGAGGTTAAACCCCTAATTCCAATGGTAGGGATTTAGGACTTGCGTAGATAGTAACTATGGAAGAAATGAAATTTTTTACAGAAGAAGAAATTCTGGATAAGCATATAGGTAAGATAGGAACCCCTCATAGAAACCAATTTGAAGATGAAATCTATACATTCTTAATTGGTGAGGCAAAAAAGAAAGTAGTAATTTAGCGGTAGTTTTTAAAATATAGGAGGATTAAATATGATAGAAATTAAAGAAACATTAGTTATTAAAAGCGATTCCCCAAAGGTAGCAGATTAATAAGGAGATTATATTATGAATATAGAAGAAAAAAAAGCAGATTTTATGCGTCGCTTCAAGGCTTCTAGGGAGCGAAAGGCTGAATACATAGCACAAATGGAAAAGCGTATGCGTGATGACTATCGCCGCAGAACCGGTAAGGAAGCAGAATCATTTTGTGTGTTGTAAGAATGAAAAAATTAGATTTAGTCAAGATTAATAGTTGTGCACCATATGCAGTGAAAGAAGACACGCAAGAAGGTGCATATACTTTTATTGCAGATTCTGGTGCTGAGTTTTCAATCGGCTTTATGCCTGATGATTTGATTCAATCCGATGAGTCCTACGAATTTATCATTGGTAATCTCAATGGTGTGAAATCACCTCGTGATAAAAATGTCAAAGCTACAGTCATAGCAATTGTAGAGGAATTTTTCAATGCCAATAAGGCAACGATGTTGTTTTTATGCTCTACAAGTGACGGCAAGCAATTGATGAGAGGACGGTTGTTCAAAAATTGGTTCGATACATATAAATATCGTAATCGTTTTACAATGGTGACATCTACTTTGTTAGATGAATATGGAATAGACAATGTTGCTTCTGTAATCATCAGAAATGACAATCCTAATCTTGGTAAAATATTGGCAGAATTTGGAGAAACGATAGAAATGTTTAGTCATAAACCAAGTATAGGTTGACAAATACAATTTTCCTCATTCGAGTGGCGACAAGCACAGAGCGATACTGCAATGAGGACCTATTCTGGCGGTCTTAATCTGCAAGCCGTCCCCCAGCGGTCCCAGCCCGCAAAACCTGGCGCAGACCTCTGATGGTCCGCCAACCATAAAGCGTAGCGGTCCCGAGCACCGAGTAGGGCGGTTACATCCCTTGCCCCTGAGGGGCGAGGGCTTGGGAGTGAGGTGGAACTCTCCTTGCAGGAGAGACGGAGAGGTAGAAAATCCATCTTCTTTAACGGTAAAGAAGGCGGGATGATTTCCAACAATATTGTAATAATATATAAGGAGAAGTAATGAAGACAATAGATCAGATATTAAAGATAAAGGCAGTAGTGCTTTATATACTGAAAGCATTTCCAGAAGGCGTAGATTATATTCACCTCTTCAAGGTAATGTATTTTGCCCAGCAAAATCAGTTGAAAGAGTATGGCCTGCCCATTATTTATGATACGTTTGTAGCGAGAAAGCATGGACCAGTACCAGCTTTAACCTACAAGGTATTGCGAGGAATAGAAGGGAAAGCAGACCTTTCTTCACCAGAGTTGAAAGATTTTGCAGATTCTTTGAATATAGCTATCTCACAAGATGGTCATCAACTCATTTTTGCAGCGAATACTGCTGAATGCGATATGGATGAGTTATCCAGAGCCGATGTGAAGATGCTTGATAAATGGATAGAAAGATGTAAGAATATCAATTCCTTTGATTTGTCCGACAAGTCCCACGAGGACAAAGCATGGAAAAGGGCAAAACGCCAGTCAGACAAAACAGGCGAGGACACCAAAATTACTATGTACGATATGGCAGAAGCTGCTGGAGCCACCAAAGCTATGCTATGTGTGATTCGTGATCGTCAATCTGTTCAAAAAGCATTGGCATGGACTTAAGGGAATTACAGAAATCCTATCTTGATAATCTTCGTAAGGTTACTGAGGAAAAACTAGAAATCGGATCATTGATCCGAACAGTTATTTCTATAGACGAGGGCCTAGTCTTTAAGGATGGAAGAAAACAGAAACCAAAGAAGTTGGTAATTATCGGAGTAGATAAAGTGGAAAAAATCTGTTATGGTTCTGTTTTGGTTAATACCAAAATGAGTCCAAAGGCAGCTTATTCCGCTTCTTTCCTTTCTGCTCAATATCTTCTTCATCAAACAGATTATCCTGAGTTCCTGAAGTATGATAGTTTTGTAGATTGCGGTATGCTCTTTTCTATTCCTGTAAAGAAGTTGATGGAAGGAGAGTATTTTGGGTGTTTATCAACAGAAGATCTCTCTGGAATCTTTGAGGTTCTTAGGTCGACCGAGACTCTTACTAATAAAGAAAAAAAGAGATTTGGCATCCTTTGAAGAAGTGCGAAGCTAAAACCTTAAAAAAGTTGCAAGGGGGGCCATGCGGTCCCATCCCGCAAAACTTGGCGCAGACCTCTGATGGTCCGCTAATTTCCCTCTTCTTCCCTGAGGTTTCTATCCTCTTGAAAGGGAACCTAAAGGATATAAGTTTAATTAAGATAATATAATGTTAGAAAGATTTAGGGTTCTTTATTCAAAAGAAGCTGATGACTTTTTGGATAGTCTTCCACAAAAGGCTAAGGATAAGATTTTGTCGAATATTAGAAAGGCTAAATATGTGTTAGATCCTAAGCTTTTTAAAAAGTTAGAAGGAACTGATATTTGGGAATTCCGTACGAAATATGATGGAATTCAATATCGCTTGCTTGCCTTTTGGGATACCTCAACTAATTCTTTAGTTGTTGCTACACATGGGTTTATCAAGAAAGTACAAAAGACTCCTAAACAACAGATAAAAAGAGCCGAGGAAATTAGAACGTTGTATTTTAAAATGAAAGGATAGTAACTATGGAAGAAATGAAATTTTTTACAGAAGAAGAAATTCTGGATAAGCATATAGGTAAGATAGGAACCCCTCATAGAAACCAATTTGAAGATGAAATTAATACATACTTAATTGGTGAGGCAATAAAGGAGGCTCGTAAGAAAAAGCAACTTACTCAAGAGCAGTTAGGTAACCTTGTAGGTGTGAAGAAAGAACAGATTTCGAAAATTGAGAGCGGTAAGAATCTTACACTCAATACGATTTCCCGAGTGCTTCATGCAATGGGATTACAAGCTCACTTAAATATTCCTTCAGTAGGTCAATATGCCCTTTAATTCTAGTAGTAAAGAATGTTTGAGACCTGATGACTGGTAATTGAAGAGGTGCTTTAATTAGCAAGTTGTCCCCTTGCGGTCCCAGCCCGCAAAATCTGGCGCAGACCTCTGATGGTCCGCCACCCCAAGAGCATAGCGGTTCCGAGCACCGAGTAGGGCGGTTACATCCCTTGCCCCTGAGGGGCGAGGGCTTGGGAGTGAGGTGGAACTCTCCTTGCAGGAGAGACGGAGAGGTAGAAAATCCATCTTCTTTAACGGTAAGGAAGGACGGGTAGGTTTTCGAACAAATAGCACCGAGTAGGGCGGTTACATCCCTAATCCCTATGGTAGGGATTTAGGGCTTGGGTATAGGGTAAGGACCCTCCCGCAGGGGTTTCTGTCCCCTATAAGGGGAACCGAAGCGGTCGTAAAGACCATTGAACGGAGGTATTCGAACAGAAATATGATATTAGGTAGGCGAAGCACGATTAGTATTGTTTATTAAGCTACTTTTCGCTTTTGGTGTGGAGCTTGTCTTCACTAATAAATAAAATGAGATATGAAAATTTTATGGATTACTAATGATTTATTGCCAGAGGCAAAATCAATATTGTCAAAACAATCTTGTTCGGTGAATGGTTCTGGTAGTTGGGTTTACGCTTTATATGAGTCTATTCAGAATTATGTCCCAGAAACAGAAATCCGTATAGCTTCTGTTTCGAGGTTAGTGAATAAATTAACAGTGATTTCCGGAAAAAGTGCAATTTATTATGTACTCCCATTTGAAAAAGGTAATAGTGGTGTTTATAATTCTAAATATGAGCAATATTGGCGTGAAATAGAAGGTTTATATAAACCAGATGTTGTCCATATTCACGGTTCGGAATATTCTCATGGTCTCGCTTACGTAAAAGCCTGTGGAAATAGCAAGGTTGTTGTCTCTATACAGGGATTAGTAAGTGTAATTAGTAATTATATGTATGGAGGTATAGAGAAAAAAGTATTAAATCGTTGTCTTACAATCCATGATATCTTGACCAGATTTACCATCGGAAGTCAAGTGAAAATGATGAAGAAAAGAGGCAATTTGGAGGTTGAACTTTTATCTTCAGTAAAACATATTATAGGTAGGACGACATGGGATAAGGCCCATGGTTTTATCATAAATCCAACTGTGTGTTATCACTATAATGGTGAAAATTTAAGAGATGAATTTTATAGCGATTCTTGGAACTACAATAGATGTACGCCTCATACGATTTTTATGAGTCAAGGGCAATATGCTTATAAAGGATTGCACAACTTGTTAAAAGCTCTTGCTATAGTTAAAAAGTTTTATCCCAATGTTAAACTTATTGTTGCTGGACCAAATATTTTAAGAGGTGGTTTGTTAAAGAGTTATATATTTTCTACTTGTTATGGCTTGTATATAGCAAAGCTAATTGCAAAATTTAAATTATCACAAAATATAAAATTTGTTGGACCACTCGATGCTGTAGGAATGAAAAAACAACTATTAGCGTCAAATATTTATGTTTTGCCATCCTATATTGAAAATAGTCCTAATTCTCTTGGTGAAGCTCAACTTTTAGGGGTTCCATGTATAGCTGCCGATGTTGGTGGAGTTCCTGATTTAATTTCGAACCAGGATTGTGAGGTTTCTTATCGTTTTGAAGATTATGAACTTCTCGCTTATCATATTTGTCAGCTTTTTTGCAAAAGTAAAATCTTTGATAATAGAGCTTTGAGAGAAATTGCAGCAGAACGTTATAATCGCAAAAAAAACGTTAATGATTTGTTGAATATTTATGCAGACATTTCAAAAAACTCTAAAGGATGCTAGTTCTGCTTGTTATGAGATAATGTTTTGAAACATATCTGTATAATAAATGATTTAATTTAAATATGATGAAAGAAATTTGTTTAGATGAACTTAAGATAGTACAGTTAGATATTATGTCTTCAATTCATCGATTTTGTGAAAAATATCATTTGAGATACTCCTTATCCTGTGGTTCTATGTTGGGGGCAGCCCGTCATAAGGGGTACATTCCATGGGATGATGATATAGATATATATCTTTTACGAGAAGATTATGATAAAATGGTTCGAAATTTTCCTGATTTATGGGAAGGAAAATATCAGTTCTGTACGTTGGAGCGAGATTCAAAGTGGGGATTACCTTATGGTAAGGTATGTGATTCTAGAACTATACTTAAAGAGGGAGTTACTTATACTAATGAGTTAGGCGTTAATATAGATGTATTCCCTATAGATAAGGTTCCTGAGGATGATAAACTATGGGAAAAGTATGATACATATAGAAGAAAATGTTATACTTTATATTCAACGAGAGAATATATGACTTCTGTTTTTAGTTTTAATAATGGAAAGCCTTTTTTGAAAAATTTACTCACTTTTTTTATGAAGATTTGTTTTCATTTAATAAGTGTTCGTAATATGGCAAAATGGTATCAGAATATTGCTATTAAATATAACAAAACAAATTCTTCTAGAGTTTTTGAATGTGTACAAGGTATTTATTTTAAGAATCCTTTTCCAATTACTTTATTTGATAATCGTGTTTTGATGCCTTTTGAAGATAGAAAATTTATGGGTTTTGCAGATTATGAAACCTATCTAACCAACGCATATGGTGATTGGAGACAGCTTCCTGCTGAGGAGAAACGGATAAGCCATCATAATTTTAAAGCATGGTGGAAAGAATAATATATTAAAGATAAATTGATGTCTGCGAAAAATCGTGTTATTAAGAATACTGTATTCTTATATGCAAAGATGGGAATTACAGTATTTATTTCTTTATATACCACACGCCTTATTTTAGAATCCTTAGGTGCTTCTGATTTTGGTGTTTTCAATATCATAGGTGGTGCAATTGTTATGTTAGGTTTTCTAAACTCAACATTAGCTAACGCTACACAAAGATTTATGTCTTATGCTGAGGGAGAAGGAAACTTGCTAAAAAAGAAAAAGGTTTTTAATGTCAGTATTGTTCTACATGCAGGAGTGGCATTGGCTACAGGTATAATCTTACTTATTGCAATGTATCCATTTTTCCATGGTGTATTGAATATTCCTTCTGAACGTGTCTTTGCTGCTAAGATTATCTATTTGTGCACTTTGCTGAGTACGTTGTTGACAATAGTTAATGTGCCATACGATGCGATAATGAATGCTCATGAGAATATGCTATACTATTCTCTTGTTGGCATTTTTGAGTCGTTGTTAAAATTGCTAGTAGCTTTTGCTTGTGTTTATACTTCAAGCGATAAATTAATACTTTATGGTATCTTGATGGCTCTGATACCATTCATAACACTCTCTATCATGAAAATTTATTGCCATCGTAAATACGAAGAGTGTGTTTTTGGGCTTCATAGATACTGGGATGTTAGCTTGGTTAAGCAGATTACTTCTTTCTTTTCATGGAATTTTTTAACAGCGATTTCTAGTTTAGCTTCTTTTTATGGCACAAGTTTGGTTTTAAATCATTTCTTCGGTACTGTATTGAATGCAGCTCAAGGAATTGCTAATCAGGTTAATGGGCAGTTGTCGAACTTCTCTCTTAATTTGATGAAAGCAGTTAATCCTATTATTGTTAAAAGAGCTGGATCTGGTGACAATGAAGCCATGAATAGAGCAACGCTCGTTAGTGGTAAATATTCAACACTTTTGATCGTTTTCTTTGCTATTCCGTTTATATTAGAAATACATTTTATCCTGCGCCTATGGTTGAAAGAGGTTCCTCAATGGACGTCTTTATTTTGTGCAATGCAATTAATAATTACGATTATTTGTCAGATGGCTAATAGTGCTGCGACTTCAATTTATGCTATTGGTAAAATAAAAGGGTATGCAATATTTAAAAGTATGATGAATATTGCACCTGTTTTTTTAACATTCATAGCATATAATCTCGGGGGTGCTCCTTATTGGCTCTATATCTTCATGATCCTTATTTGGAGTATTGGTGGTAATATCGTGATTATTTATTATACAAATAAACAATGCCATCTAAAAGTACTCGATTTTATCAGGCAAGTTGTTGTTCCTGTATTGGGTATTTCAATGATGATGATAGTTGTAGGTAGTCTTATTCAATTAATTATGGAAGAATGTTTTTTACGCTTATTATTTACATGCTTTATAACTACTACTGTTTTTGTTATACTAATATGGATGTTTATCCTACGTAGCAATGAAAGAAATATGATATTAAAGCAAGTAAAATATAAATTGTTGCGAATAGATTCTTTTTGAAAATAGAATATGATTTATCTATATAACATCTGAGTAAAATTCATTTCGTGCAATAGTAGATTTTAAATTGTTATGATGATTCGATTATTTTTAAGAAAGTATATAAGAATACCAATAATTATAATAATAGGATATTTATTTCTGTTTTATCCCTATGTTTTCCAAAAACTGTTTGGTATTCAAAACGAAATTCCGTTTTTGTTAGGAGGTTTATTGTTTTTCCTTATTCAATATGTTCTTTCATTTAAGAAGACATCAAATTTTCCTTCCTTTTTAAAAAAATGTATATTGATCCAAATATTGTTTTGGTTTTTATTTTGTTTTATTCATTCAGATACTTCTTATCTTGTTAGGTGCTTGGTTATTTTGTTGACATTTCTTATGTTAACATATTTAGGAAGACATAAAATGCTTTTTAAATTCTGTGCAATATATAATGTGGTTATTGGGACTCAAGTTTTTTTGGGATCAGTGGCGTTCATCTTAATATTTTGCGGATTATTGAGTCCTATCACTACTTTTGAAAATGTTGATGGAAGAGAAGCCTACTGTTATGGGTTAACATGCTCAAATTATGTTGTTGGAAACTTGATTAGAATTGCTGGTTATTTTGATGAGCCAGGTGCACTAGCTTATTGGGGTGTTTTTGCCTTATTATTTAATAAGCTATTTATTAATAATAAAATTGTTGAATTTACTCTTGTTATTGGCTTGTTCTTTACGCTTTCTGCAGCCTATTTTGTACAAATAGTGTTGTATTTTATATTTTTTTATTTTACTCATTTAAAGAAAAATATAATACCACTCATACTCATACTTTCATTGGTATTTGTTGGATTTCAAAAATTAGGAACAAATGATGTTGTTGCAAGTTATACTGTCGAACGTTTTGCTGGAGGTAAGATTCAATCTTCTCGTACAGAATTAAGTATGGTTGCTAAACGTGCGTTTTTAAAGAATCCTATAGTTGGATGTGGAGCGAAGAAATTTGAGTCAATGCAATATATGGGAGATAATCCTTTTGAAATTCCAGCAAAAGATGGAATAGTAGGATTGATTATTACATATTTACCACTTATTTTAGTATTTCTGAGATATTATAAGCGCAAGGAAGTTCTCTTTGCTGCTCTGATTCTTTCTGCGGGGTATTTGCAGAGACCTTTTCATATACATATTTTACATAGCTTTATGCTTTATTTATTTGTAATATTATTATATCTTAAATATAAGGTACGAAAAAAGGTTATTACTTCTATTGATTCTCAAATGGTAAAAAAACAACAAAACAATGGCATATAAAATTTCTGTAGTAACAGTCTGTTATAATGTTTGTGATGATTTAAGAAAAACCATATTATCTGTTGCAAACCAAACGTATCAAAATCTTGAGTACATAATTATTGATGGAGATAGTTCTGATGATACTTTAGATGTAATTAATGAAAATAAATCTCATATAGATAAGTGGATAAGTGAGCCTGATAAAGGTATTTATGATGCAATGAATAAAGGTATCGATCTAGCAACAGGAGATTGGATTATCTTTATGAATGCTGGTGATTGTTTTTATAATAATACCGTTATAAGTGATGTCTTTTCAAAAAAATACAACGATGATGTAAAGCTTATTTATGGTGATGTGGCGTTGGATTTCGGTAGCCTAGGTATTTTGCCTAAAAAATTTGCTAAAATTCCTGCAGAAAAGATTCCATTTGAAATTTGTCATCAGAGTGTGTTTACTGATACAAATATATTAAAGAAAATTCATTATGATTTGTCTTTTAAAATTTGTGCAGATTGCAATTCGTTTGCCAAAATAAGTAAAATGGGTTTTAAATTAGAATATACTCCATTCTTTGTAAGCGTATTTGAAGTTGTTAACGGTGTTTCCTCTAAAAGAGTTATACAATCATATAAAGAACATTCTTTAGTTGAAGAAGTGAAAGTGTCACCACTTCATCATTTCTTAATTCTAAGCAAGTTGTATTTGAAGTGTTTTTTGCAGAAAATTTTGCCACATTCATACTATAATAAGATTCGTTTCAAGAGTATCAAAAATAGGATGGAGTATCAGTAATTTTTTCTTAAAATGATAAATATGTTTAATACGATGTGAGTGTTATTCTTATTAATTGTCAAATAAATTATAGATATGTATTATGAATGGAGAAGAATTATTAAAACAATATTATAGTAGATATGGTGGTTTTTGGAGATTTCCTGAGATGCTTGATTATTGCTATCTGGTTAATCCATATTTCAATCGTTCTTCTATAATCGCAGACATGCAGGAATTCTTTCCTGTTCTGGTTTCAGAATATCCCTCAGGGATGGGCGTTAATTCGCTTTTGGCTAGCAAATGCTGGAATATCAAGCAAGAATATGTTATTCCTGGAAATGGTGCAGCAGAATTGATTAAAGTCTTAATGGAGAATCTCGAAGGTACAATTGGGGTTATACGTCCTACATTCGAAGAGTATCCTAATCGCCTGCCTGATGAACGTGTTTTTACTTTTGTTTCTAAGAAAGCTGATTTTCGTTATGATGAAGATGATCTTATAGAGTATTTTAGCACAGTCCCTGTTGATACTCTGTTGTTGATAAACCCGGATAATCCATCGGGTAATTTTATATCCATGCAAGGTATCCGTAAATTAGCTGATTGGACGAAACAGAAAAATATACAATTCATTCTTGATGAAAGTTTTGTCGATTTTACTGATGGATATGAAAATAATACCTGCATAGACAATTCTTTCCTAGAGGAATTTCCGCAGATGTTTGTAATGAAGTCTATATCTAAGAGTTATGGAGTACCTGGCCTTCGCCTAGGTATCCTTTGTAGCTCAAATGTTGATGCAATTGCTAAAATGAAGAAGCAAGTTAGTATTTGGAATATTAATTCATTTGCAGAGTTCTTTATGCAGATTTATCCAAAATATAAGGAAGATTATAAAAAGGCATGTGATCAGTTTATCAAAACAAGAAATGATTTTGAAAAGGAATTGAAGAAGATTCCGTTTATCCATGTGATGCCTTCGCAAGCTAACTATTTTTTCCTAGAAGTATTGCCTCCATATAAGCCAAAAGAACTTTGCGCAATTTTGCTTGAAAAATATAATATCTTGGCAAGTGCCTGTCTGGCAAAGAAAGGTATTGAACCAAATCGTTATATGCGTATTGCTGTGAGAAATCATGGTGATAATGCTAAGTTTATTAAGGCGATGAAAGATATAATAGCATAAAGATATAATGATGGATAGAATTTGTATTTGTGGTGGAGGTGCTCTAGGACATGTTATTGCATCATGGATTTCTGGGCATCATCATGTACGGGTTAATATTCTCACGAATCATCCGGAAAAGTGGGAACACCATATAGTCGTTGATACACCCGATGGAGAAGTGCTTCAAGGAGAAATTGATTTGATTAGTAATGATGCGAATGAAGTAATCCCCTCTTCTCATGTTGTGCTTTTATGCTTACCAGGTTTCTTGATTAAAGAAGAATTAGAAAGAATAAAGCCATATCTAGATTCAGACACTTATGTTGGAAGTGTTTTTTCATCTACCGGCTTTTTCTTTGAGGCACAGAAGATTTTGGATGAAACTCAACCATTATGGGGCTTTCAGAGAGTTCCTTTTATTTCAAGGGTGCAAGAATATGGTAAATCAGCTCATCTGTTGGGGTTCAAGTCTTCTTATAATATTGCAATCGAACATGTTGCAGAAGAAGAAAAGGTAAAGTTTGCAAGTATAATACAGCATTGGTTTGAACGTCCTGTAAATGTTTTGAATAATTTTTACGAGGCTAGTCTTACTAACAGTAATCCTCTGCTTCATACATCCAGACTTTATACAATGTTTGGTGGAAAAAATGAAGGTAGAATATACCCACGTATGTTACTTTTCTATGAGGAATGGACAGAAGAAGCTGCTGATTTATATATAAAGATGGATGAGGAATTCTTTAAATTGCTTAAAGTTTTACCGGTTTCAGAAAATTATCTTCCTACAGTGCTAGATTATTATGATAGTTATGATGCTAAGTCTTTGGCAGCTAAATTATCTTCAATCACAGGTTTTAAAGGTATAACATCACCAATGATTGAGACTAGTGAGGGTTGGATAGCAGATTTCAATAGTCGTTACTTTACAGAAGATTTTCCTTTTGGCTTAAAGTATATATGGCAATTAGCGCATAAACATGGAGTTTTTTGCCCAAATATAGATAAGGTTTACCAATGGGGTATTAGTAAAATTTAGTATAATATAAAATGTCACATATAAAAACTTCTAAAGGATTTTTGGAATATCGAAGCCATCTTCTTTACTTTGGTAATAAGGTGATGAATAAGGATAAAATGCTGGATAATCTCCATGTTCTTTCTGTTTATCTGGATAAGATAGACATCAATTGGGGACCAGCATTCGGATCACTTATTGGTGTTGTTCGAAACGATGATTTTCAACCCTGGAAACCTTTCTTTGACATCTATATTCTGAAAGAAGACGAAGAGCGATTTAAGGATGTGCTATGGCTATTGTTGGAGGTTGGATTCAAATTAGTACGTTATGAACGTATTGGTCTTTATGTCCTTGAGCGAGGCGATGAGTTTATAAAGGTTTACGTTCTTCATAAAATCAGTACAGATGTTCGTCATACAGGTGGTGCAGATTTTATTCATGAAAAGTATATTCAGAATACGGTCAAATGGGATTTTAAAGGAATTAAGTTAAATGTTCCAGCAGAAGTAGATGAATATCTTGCCTTTCAATACGGTGAAGATTGGACCATACCAAAACAGACCGTGGTTTATTCGGCTACTCCTTTTGTACGTTTGTGGCATTGGGCTAAAACTTGGATTCAGGACCATCTGCCAGATTCTTTATATTATGTTTGGTTGTTTCATCATCGCAAAAAAGATTTTGCTAAATTTAAAATACGTTGTGATAATGCTGGTATTCCTTTGCCCAAGAACATACAATTGGCAAGTATGAAACCTCGAAAGTATAAGAAGGTTCTTACAGTTGGTGTTTATGATCTTCTTCATAAAGGTCACGTAGAATTGTATCGTAGGGCAAAAGGATTAGGTGACTATCTTATAGTTGCAGCACAGGATAGTGATTTTATTCTTAAGTATAAACCGACAGCCAAGATCCTTAATTCAACCGAAGACCGTAAGTATATGATAAAAGCAATTCGCTATGTTGATGAAGTTATTACATATACTGATGTTGATAAAATAGTACAAGAAGTCGATTTCGATGTGTTCGTAACAGGTCCAGACCAATGCCACGATGGCTTCCAACGAGCAATTAGGTGGTGTGAGGAACATGGCAAGGAGCATATCGTGTTAGGAAGAACTGATGGGGTAAGTTCGAGCGAATTGAAAGCAAAGATTGCTGCAAAAACACAGCGCTAATTATATATATAAATGGCTTGGACTTGTTTTTATTTTGAAAATAGGAATGAGGCGGGTAGCATATTTGTTGAGTAACAAAAATAAAAACTTACATTGAATGATTTCCATAATTATACCAATATTTAATGCTGAATCTTATTTAGAAGAGTGTTTGTCTTCTATTTTGCAGCAGTCGTATGTTTACTATGAAGTTATTTGTGTTAATGACGGCTCTTCTGATAAAAGTCCAGAAATTTGCCAAAAATATGTAGATATAGATGATCGTTTCAAGCTCTTTAATAAAGAGAATAGTGGCGTTAGTGCAGCTCGTAATGTAGGGCTTGCTCATGCGCAAGGTGACTATATCTGTTTTGTTGATGCAGATGATAAAATTCATAGGAATTATTTAAAGCAATTGTTATCGTTGCATCAAGATGGTACTATTCCTATATGTTCTTATGCAACAAATATAAAGGATTTGGGAGTAGGAGACAAAAAAAACAAATATGAAGCTAAAAAATATATTCGCCATATATTTGATGAAGACATTCCTCATCCAAACCTTTGGGCGATGTTGTTTGATGCTAAAATAATTAAAGATAATAATATTCAGTTTGTTGTGGGGTGTATAAAAAATGAGGATACTGAGTTCTTCGTGAAATACATGGCTAATATTAATAGTGTTATAGTTACTAACTATAAAGGATATTATTATCGAGTTAACCCTAACTCTTGTATGAATACAGGTATAGATGTTCGGTCGTTGACAAGTATTGAGGCACAAGCAAGAATTGCAAATTATCTATATGATAAACAAATCGTTTCTGACAGAGATAGAATATTAGGTGCTTCTGTTCAAGTTTATGTATTCGCTACGGCAAAGGACGGAAATAATAAACTTTATGATATAATACATGATAAATATGATGTAAAGTATTTTATGGCATGTATGCTCAGACATCCTAGATTGTCTCGAAAGGGAGTTTCTTTATGTTATTTACTTTTAGGACGGCCTATTTTTTATAAAGTGTTGAGTTTTGTATCTCGGGTATAAATTTTTTATAAACATGAAATATGGTATTATTACGCATTATGATGTACATAATCATGGTGCATTACTTCAGCTTAATGCTTTAAAGCAGGTTTTGAAGTTATATGGTATAGATGCACAAGCCCTTCAGTTTGATAAGAACTATGATTTTATGGGCAGAGAAATGAAGGCTAAATATGACATTTCTTTCAAATCAATTGGCATATATATAAAGTATTTCTTCGAAAAAGGTTTGAAATGTTTTGTTTACAACTTTAAGAAGAAAAAGATTCTAGATCAATATCGTTCTTCTGCAAATCTTATAGGTGACTATTATACAGAATGCAGTAATCTTAATGGCGTTATTGTGGGTAGTGATGAGGTGTTTGCCCTACATACAGGACCAACGCCGGCATTTTTTGGTCATTGTCTTCCATCAAATAAGGTTTTTGCTTATGCTGGCTGTTTTGGTCCGACTACGATTAATGATGTTGATAGATGGCATGCTAGAGCATTTGTTTCTAGTGGTTTGGCAAGTATGTGTGGACTAAGTATGCGCGATCAAAATTCAATATCTATTGCCAAAGAATTAACAGGGATTACTCCTGAATTGGTTTGCGATCCAGTTATTCTTTATGGATATGAGAATGAAATTGATAGTTCAAAACAGATGCTTCATAAACCCTATATGGTAGTTTATTCCTATGATGGAAAGTTCGAAGATTCTGCTAACGAAATCATGGCTTATGCAAAGAAAATGGGGCTTCAAATTGTATCTCCCGGTTTTTATCAGAAGTGGGCTGATATTAATGTAAATTGTGATCCGATAGAATTGCTTGCATGGTTTAAAGGTGCTCAGTTTGTTGTTACAAATACATTCCATGGATGTGTGCTTAGTATTATTACAGGCCGCGAAATGGCTGTTAGACTCAGAGGAAATGCTAATAAACTTCTTAATTTAATGACAGAATATAAGATTGAGAATCGGGAGTTTGGTAACACACGATCACTTGATGATGTATTTTCAACTAATGTTGACTGGAATGCTGTTAATGACCAAATTAAACTAAGGAGAGCAAACTCGATGGCTTATCTGAAAAAAATGATAGAATTATAATGAATATACTTGATTCTTCTGCAATTAGAAAATGTACAAGTTGTCAAATGTGTGCTGCCGTTTGTCCAAAGGGGGCAATTACTATAGAACTAGACATGAATGGTTTTTATCGACCTATAGTTGATGACAACAAGTGTGTAGATTGCTCTATTTGCACTAAAGTATGCTATAAATTTGATACTTGTATATCTGTTTCTGATAATCAAAAGCTAAATTCTACCATTCTGTATGGTGGTTTCGTCAAGGATCCAGGATTGTTGAACAAGACGACTTCTGGAGGTATAGCCGATCTGTTGGCGCATCAACTTGTCAAGGATGGATATAAGTGTGTTGGAGTAGTTTATGATTCAGAAAAAGATAATGCTAAAGATATTATAGCTTGTCGTGAAAACGAACTCAAAGACTTTAAAGGTTCTAAATACATTCAATCTTACACTTTTTCGGCTTTTAAGGAAATAGTTAAAACCTGTAAGACTGAAAAGTATGCTATCTTTGGTACTCCGTGTCATATCTATGCTTTAGATAGATATTTGAAATTGAAAAAAGTTAGAGACAATTTTGTGTTGATTGATCTTTATTGTCATGGTTGTCCATCTATGAATGTTTGGAAGAAATTTATAAAGGATGTCAAAATAAAGACTCGTCAATCCAAGATTGATTATGTCAATTTCAGAAGTAAAATTAAGGGATGGGGTAGCTTTTATGTAGTTGTAGTAGTAGTAGATGGAAAACCTATATACTACAGTAGCGACGATAAAAATAATGATTTTTATGACCTGTTTTTTTCTGATCATATATTGAATGAAGCATGTCACGACTGTAAGTTACGTAGTACTTTAGACTATACAGATATTCGTTTAGGTGATTTCTGGGGAAAACAATATGTATTGAATAATAAAGGTGTTTCGGCTATAAGTCTAGTTTCGGATAGAGCACGTTCTTTATTTTCAGAAATCTCTTCTTATGTTTCTTATCAACAAGAGAAATATGATGATTTCCTGCCATGGCAAAGTTGGGGTAAGATACATGCTCCCAATCAGTCTTTAAGAGAGTTGATGCTTAAACAACTACAAGATGAAAAAGTTCCATTGCATGCAACAGTCATCAGTTTTAAAGAACACCAAACTTTTGTTACGAAAATGATTGGTGTTGCCAAAAGTATTGTGCATTTATTACCTCTTTCTTTTGAAAAGCAAATTCGTTGGCTATTTTATCATATAAAAAAATAATATGCTATGGTGTCTAGAATTGCAGTTATTATGTCACTGTATCGTAATGATACGATAGAATTCGTTACGCTGGCAGTAGAGAGTATATTAAATCAATCATATACTGATTTTGACTTGTATATCCAATATGACGGTCCAATTAAAGATGAAGTTGATGCATATCTTTCACATTTAAAAGATAAAAGAATTCATATCTATAAACGATTAGAAAATAAGGGATTGGCCCAATCGCTGAATGATTTGCTGAAAATAGTGAAGCCTTTGGAGTATGACTATATTGCTCGTATGGATGCTGACGACATTTCGACAACAGATCGATTTGAAAAACAGATTCATTATTTGCAATCCCATTCTCATATTGATATGGTGGGGGGTGCAATCAATGAGATTGACGAAAATGGGCGTAATAGAGGAAAAGTTACTTCTTATCCTTGTACTGCAGATGAGTGCCGTGCTTTCTTTGCAAAACGAAATCCTGTGGCTCATCCAACAGTAATGTTCAGACGTAGTTTTTTTGATAAGGCAGGTTGGCATTATCCTACAGATTATGTTCGTAATGAGGATACTAGATTATGGCATGAGGGATATAAGCACGGATGTAAGATAGCTAATATACCTGATGTTGTTCTTAATTTCCGAATGACTGATGATATGTTTAAGAATCGACGTAATGGTAAGGCGTTTGCTAAAAGTCAATTGGAGTTGCGTCTGCAAATCAAGAATGACTTGGGGTATGGATTCATGGCTGTTGTGTATGCTTATGCAATGTATATATTGATGATATCGCCTAGCTGGTTGTTGAAATTTGCATATAAGGTGCTAAGATAATATTTGCAGTTATGATTTTCAAAAGACTATTTGATATTGTAGCATCCCTGTTGGGGTTGCTCTTGATATGGTGGATATTCCCGCTGGTGGCTTTTCTTATTCATAAGAAGATGCCGGGAGGCTCGGCTTTCTTTGTTCAGAAGAGAGTGGGCAAGGGGGGAAAGTTGTTTAAGTGCCATAAGTTCCGCTCGATGGTGGTGAATCATAATGGTTCGTCGGTATCGGTGGCGGGTGATAGCAGAATCACTCCGTTTGGTGCGAAGCTTCGCCATTATAAGATTGATGAGCTGCCTGAGCTTTGGGATGTGCTGATTGGCAATATGAGTTTCGTGGGTCCCCGTCCTGATGTTCCTGGTTATGCAGATAAACTGGAAGGAGATGACAGGGATGTACTGAAGCTTCGTCCGGGTATCACGGGTCCTGCTACGCTGAAGTATCGCCTGGAGGATGAAATGATTTCTGAGTATGTGGCAAAGAAACAGACAGAGGGTGATGCTCGCCCTATGCAGGAGATTGCTACTGAATATAATGACAAGGTGATATACCCTGATAAGGTTCGCCTTAACTGCTATTACTATCGCCATTACTCCTTCTGGAAGGATATCGAAATGATATTCGCAACAGTGCTTGGCAGAAAGGTGAAGTTTGCAGGGGAGGAAGTATAGGTATCTTTTAATTTTATAGTCATGGATATTTACGAATATTTTTCTACGTACAAGGTTTATCCTGTACTTTTTATAGGTACTGGATTATCTTTACGATATTATCAAGATTCATTTACTTGGGAGGCATTATTGGCTAAAATTGTAGCAGAATGTAGTGATAATCGAGAACTTTTCTTAGATATGAAATCTGAATGTATGGATAGTCAAGGGCATGTTGATTATCCTAAACTAGGAACGTTGGTTGAGGAAAGTTTTAATTCCATTGTGAGAAGTGATAGAAATGGGAAGTTTGGATTTATTAATGATGAATACTATCGTAAGATGGAGCAAGGGCAATGTATCAGTCGCTTTAAAATCTATATTTCTCAGTTATTTACCAATCTACATGAACGTCCAGAAAAGCAAGATGAATTAGAAAAGTTATATAGGGCTAGTAAAAATATCAGTTCAGTTATAACGACTAATTATGATAATTTGATTGAAAATGTTTTGTATTTTAAGCCTGTTATAGGTAATAATATCCTTCTGAGTAATCCATATGGATCTGTGTATAAAATACATGGTAGCATAGAAGCTCCCGAAAATATTGTAATCACAGCCGATGATTATAAAAAGTTTGATGATAAGTATAATTTGATACAAGCACAAGTTTTATCTACTTTTATATATCATCCAATTATTTTTTTAGGATATTCTCTTCAAGATCAAAATATAAGAAAGTTATTAAAAATAATATTTTCTAATATACAACCCAATTCTGATTTAGCAGATAAAATACGCAATAATTTCCTCTTGATTAATTATCAAAAGGATAGTGAAAATCTTGAGTTGTCTGATTATGATGCAGCTTTGGATAATAATGGATTAACTGTGCGTATCAAACAGCTAACGACAGATAAATATGGTGAAATATATGATGCTATATCTAACCTGGATTTACCTGTGAGTGCAATGGATATTCGTAAGGTTCATGATGTTATCAGAGATATACATTCGGGAGGTAAAATAAAAGTTAAAATTGTAGATGATATGTCTGATATGCATAATGGAGATCGGGTTATAGCAATAGGTACTAATAATACTGTCTTTGTAAGTACTAAAAAGAAAAAAGATTTAATAAGAGAGTATTTTGAACTTATACACCAAAAGTCAGGTGCTATTCAATCAATAAATGGACAAAGTGTTAATTCTACGGAATATTTTCCAATATATGGTTTTGCCACTGTTTGTACAAAAATTAATGAGGTAGAAACTCTTAAACAAATAGAGCGCAATAGGATTGATGCTATGTTTTCTCAAATGGATTCACCTACGTCTTCTTTAACTTCTATTGCTGCAATTTTATCTGACGATATCATATGTAAAACATATAAAGTTAATGAAATACTTCACGCCGTAAAAGCGAAGCGAATAGCTTTAGAGGATTTGAAATCATATTTGTTGGATATACCTGCTGATCAAAGAAATACTACTGATTACAGAAAGCTGTTATGTTTGTATGACATCATGGAATATGGAAGTTATGGGAAAGAATAAATAAGTAGTTTGAAAATACGATACAAGTTATGACAACAAAAGAAGCTTTAAATGTAATTGAATTGTTCAAAAGCCTGGTTTTTGCTTTTTTGAATGGTAATGGGAATCGTTCAAAGATTAATCAAAATATAGCACAGGTTAAGAAAATTACCTATATTGCAAATACACATAAGGTAGTTACTATAGCTCCTCCTCCCATGATAGGAGGATTGGTGATGAAGAATGTAGATCCATTAGATATGATTTTTAATGCTCCATATGGTATGGATGAAGATGTCTTATATACTATAATTGATATGATGGATGAAACTATTGGGGTTTTAAAATCCAATCCTGCTATCATAGAGAAGTATGAGGAAAATTTAAAGAAAGGGCATCAAATTAAAAAGAAAAATAATCCTCAGCAGGTGGATAAAACCAAAATATTCATAGTTCATGGAAGAGATAACGAACTAAAAGAATCTGTAGCCCGTTATATTGAAAAGTTAGGACTAGAAGCAATAATATTGCATGAACAACCAAATGGTGGCAAAACAATTATTGAAAAATTTGAGAATGCTGCAGATGTTGGATTTGCTATAGTATTATTAACTCCTGATGATGAAGGTGGTTTAGTTGGAGATAAAATGCATCTAAGAGCAAGGCAAAATGTGGTTTTTGAATTAGGATATTTTATAGGAAGACTCAAACGTTCGCATGTTGCAGCCTTGGTAAAAGGTGATGTTGAAGTACCATCTGATATAACCGGCTTTGCTTATATTGGTGTTGATAATGAGGGATACTGGAAGTTGAAGATTGCGCAAGAATTAAAATCTTGTGGTTACGATGTAGATATGAACCGAATTGTTTAATGGATGAGATTTACGAATGGCTGAACCCTCGGATACCTGTGGAGTATGTGCTCATCTCCTTTCTTGTGCTTTCTGTTGCAATCGTGACAGGAATGCTGGTGATGAAGGGGAGTAGGGCAAAGAGGTTCGTGCTTGGGGCATTGCTTGCGGAGTACTATTTCCTGATTCTTTGTTCTACCGTGATCTGTAGAGCTAGCGTCATGGAACGACATGTCGAGTTGATGCCATTTTGGAACTATTCCGATATCTGGAATAAGGTGGATTATCCTGCAGACCTAATAGAGGTACTGCTGAATATGGCACTCTTTGTTCCGATAGGATTCCTGCTCGGAGGAATTGGTTTTAAAACCAAGAAGGTTCTCTTAATGGGAATCTGTTTATCGGGGATCATTGAGGTTTCACAATTCGCCTTTAGTAAAGGTCTTTGTGAAACGGATGATGTAATACATAATACCTTGGGATGTGTTATAGGTTACTTTGGCTTTATTGGATTATTGAAAGCCAGAAGAATCTTTGAGATTAAAAGATATTAAATACAATATACAATGAAAGAAAGAAAGACTATTTATCTTTGTCTGGCTCACATGAGCGAGACTGGTGAGGAACAGAAATACGTGAAGGAGGCTTTTGATACCAACTGGGTGGTGCCTCTGGGTCCTAACGTGAATGGTTTTGAGGATGACCTCAAGGCTTTCGTTTCAAAAAACAGCGATGGCTCTGAGTTGTCTCGTGAGGTGGTGGCGCTGAGCGCTGGTACTGCTGCCGTTCACTTGGGTTTGCTGGCTTGCGGTGTTGGTCCTGGTGATGAGGTTTGTGTGCAGAGTTTTACTTTCTGTGCTTCTTCTCATCCTATTACATATCTCGGTGCTACTCCTGTCTTCATCGATTCGGAGCCTGATTCATGGAATATGGATCCGGAGTTGCTGGAGAAGGCGATTATCGACCGTAAGGAGAAGACGGGTAAATATCCTAAGGCGATTGTTCCTGTTGCACTCTATGGTATGCCTTATGATTGCGATAAGATCATGGCGATTTCAGAAAAGTATGGTATCCCTGTAGTGGAGGATGCTGCTGAGGGCTGCGGTTCTAGATGGAAGGGTCAGGTATTGGGTACATTTGGTAAGTTTGGCGTATTGTCATTCAATGGTAACAAGATGATTACTACTTCTGGTGGTGGTGCCTTGATTTGTCAGGATGCCGAGAGCAAGAACAATGTGATGTGGTATGCTACCCAGGCTCGTGATGCTTATCCTTACTATCAGCATACTGCCATCGGTTACAACTATCGTATGAGTAATGTTTGTGCGGGTATCGGTCGCGGTCAGATGACAGTATTGGAGGAACACATCGCTCATCATAAGCATGTACAGGAGTTGTATAAGGAACTCTTGAAGGATGTTGAGGGTGTTACCTTGCATGAGGCTCCTAATGCTGACTATGATTCAAACTACTGGCTCTGTACTGTGACTCTTGATCCGAAGTTGAAGATTCAAGGTCAGGAGAATGCGTATAAGGAGGTAGTGAAGACTGCTGTTGGTGGAGCTGCTGGTGTGATTCACATGGTGGATACTCCTACAACTGATTGTCAGCCAAATGAGAATGTGGAGGCATTGCGTGTCTTTATGTTGAGCAAGAAGATTGAGGCAAGACCAGTATGGAAGCCTATGCACAAGCAGCCAGTATATCAGGATGCTCCTGCATACGTGAATGGTGTAAGTGAGGCCATCTTCAAGGTAGGTGTCTGCTTGCCAGCTGGTCCGATGGTATCGGACGATGATGTTCGTTACATTGTAGAAAGTATTAAAGAGGCGATTGTATAATCGCCTCTTTTTTGTAGGTAAGCTTAAGAAAGGCTCCACCTTTCTCACCAAGCCGCTCTTCAATGGTCTTTACCCCCCCAGGTTCCCCTTCTAGGGGACTGAAACCTCAGGGATGAGAGGATATAACCGCCCTCCGGCGCTCAGAACCGCTTCGCTCTGAGGTTGGCGGACCATTAAAGGTCTACGCCAGGTTGTGCGGGCTGGGACCGCATGGGGGAAGGTGGTTATAGTTTATATCCAGGTAATTTGCTGATAACTTGCAGATTTCTTGTGATTTTCTTGGGGATTTCGAGAAAAAAGCGTAATTTTGCGGCTGAATGTTGAACTAGAATAAATAGGAGGAAGAATATATGGATACAACAAAGTTAACAAGGGAAGAAGCTCTACGCCGTTGGAATGCTTCTAAGGAAAACAAACGTAAAATGGTGGAGAAACTGGAGAACTTGGTTCGCAAAAGCTGTCTGGAACGTACTGGTAAAGAACCTATAGGGGTAGAAGTATGGTAATAGAAAAAATGTCTCTGGCTGTGATTAATGCCAATTCGCCCTATGAGGTAAAAGTGGCTCTAGCTGATGATACATTGTGTTTCATCACAGATTATGATGCTGAAATTTTCGTAACTTTTGAAAGGGATGATATACTTCATAATGGGTTGGTTTATCAATTTGGTATCTCTAATCCGAAGGGAGTGAAGTCTCCTCGTGATCCTAAGGTGCGAGAGACTATTCTTGCCATAGTGGAGGAATTCTTTGCAAAGAACAATGCGGCATTTCTTTATATCTGTGATACAAGTGGTGGCATGCAGAAGATGCGTAATCGCTTATTCAAATACTGGTTTGGCATCTACGGGGAAAGAAAGGAGTATGTTTTCCTGCCGCAAACGATTACAGACGAGGAGGGTAATGATAACTATGCAGCACTAATCATTCGTAAGGATAATCCTCAATTCGCTGATTTGGTAAGCGAGTTCATGGCTACCGTGAATTTACTAAATACTAAGCCGGAAGATTTTGATGAATAGATTTATATAATAGTGCCGTAAATATTCTTTTACCTTTGCACCATGATTTTAAATTTTTCAAATTATGGTACAAGGCAAGAAACAATTAAACCGCAAGCCAAAGTTCGCCGAGGTTGTAATCGGTGACAATAAGACGAAGGAGATGCGTGAATCTGCAAAGACGGATGAAATCAAGGATAAATTGGCCAAGGGTGAAGCTAAAAGCAAGTCTAAGACCGAGCAGATAGCCTCTCTTGTCAGAATGATATTTACTCAAAAGCGTGAGCGGGTAGTCTTTAGTAAGGAAGAACATGATATCCTTGTTTGGAACAATAAAAATGAATTTAATATTAAGTCAAATTAAGGTATAGCCTCCATTAGCTTGTGCTGATGGAGGGCTAAATTGCGTATTCTTGTCTCAAAATTAGAAAAATGATGCCGCCGTGCAAAGGTACAACATTTTTTTGAGATATTTTTTATTTAGCCATTATGAATGGTTGCGCTCTTTCCTTAGTCGTCTGACTTCTCTGATTTCTTCATTGATTTCATCGAGAGTCATTTACTCATGATTTATAAATGTTAAACTTTTTGGAGGATCACATCGCTCATCATAAGCATGTATAGGAGTTGTATAAGGTGGGCTGGAATCGCCTTGCTAAAGGTATGTAATACAATACATTGGAGACAGAGGAATATTATTATTCTTTGTCTATTCGCTTTAGTTCTGTTTTCATCTTTTTACCATAGGCTTCGCCTCGTGGAGAAAGATATTGAAAGAATATAGTATCGCCAGAAAACTCAATTTCTAGAGTAAATAGCGCTCTATAGTCTCCTAAACGAATTCTATATATATTACGATACCCAACAAGTTTCTTGCAGTCAGAGATATCTTGAATGCCTTTGGCTGCTTTAACTTCTACTATCGTACGTTTTAAAGAATCGAGCATCTTGCCAGAAAGACGTTTGGAAGCTTTGATAAAGGCTTTGGAAAATTCGACTTTCATACGCCTAACCACTTTTCAAAATCTTCTTGTTCTTCTTTGTTGGCACGGATGAGACCCTCTGGCTGCTCTTTTCTTAATTTGGCATAGAGCTTCGCGTCTTCGTAATCCTCGGCTATACCATTAAGTATATCCTCTATATAGTTTTTGAGGTTGGTTCCCTTCTGAATAGCCATAATGGATAGGGTCTTAAAAGTATCATCTTTTAAGTCGATGATCTTTCTTTTAGAAGGTGTTACTGAAACTGTACTCATAATTGTATTTGTTTAAATGGTTCTATTTTGGTGCAAAGATACATAATATATTCCATATATATGGTATATCTCGATATAAAATTAATAAAGATTAATAGTAGAATGAGAATGAAATAACAGCTTTTTTTCGAATTTCTTGGTATTCTAAAAGATTCCCACAGTTTTTTTTGATCTATGCGGTCTTGGGAATAGGGGCACGCAGATGGCGCAGATCTTGACCTGTTCGGTTTGGGATTTCGCAGATTTCGGGTATTTCGCTGATAACTTGCAGAATTTTTGTTTTTTTCTTGGTGGTTTCGAAGAAAATGCGTAATTTTGCATCTATAGTTAAACGTTTAAATTATAGGAGGATAGATTATGGTTGTTTATGTTGCAAACCCACTTTATGATGCAGTGTTTAAATACTTGATGGAGGATAATCGTATCGCTAAGACCATTCTGTCAGCATTGTTGAAGAAGAAAGTTATCGATGTGAAGATTCGCAGGAATGAATATGCAAATCTGACTCGTCGTGAATCTATCTCCATGTTCAGAATCGATTTCGCTGCTACTGTTTTAGATGAAGACAATCAGCCACATTTGATGTTGATTGAGCTTCAAAAGACTTGGCTGCCAACTGAGACTTTGCGTTTCCGCCGGTATCTTGCTCTGCAATATAACAACGAGGAGAATATGCGGAAGGAAGAGCATGGAAAGTATGCTATTCCTATGGTTGCAATCTACCTCCTTGGACATTGTGTCGGTGAGATAGAAGAACCTGTTATATATGTCAACCATCATGCTTATAATTATGATGGTAAAAAAGTAGAGGCGGGAATTCCTGATCCTTTTGTTGAGAGTTTGCAGCATGATAGTATCATAGTGCAGATTCCTTTGTTGCATGGTAGGGTTAACAATCGCTTAGAGAAGGTTCTTTGCTTGTTTGACCAGACGAATGTTGCGGATAATAAAAAGGTGATCAAGGTTGATGATAAGCAATTTGAGGGTGACAATGATATGGAATATATTGTTCGTCGTCTTCAATCGGCTGCAGCTGATCCTGATATGAGGTATCAGATGAATGCTGAGGATGAATTCTTTAAAGAATTGGAAGCCAGGGACTCTCTTATTATGGAGAAGGATGGTCAGTTGAAGGAGAAGGATGAGATGCTTCGTAAGATGATTAAGGGAATGCAGGAAAATGGCATGTCGCTTGATGAAATTGCTAAGATGTTGAATAAGACAGTGGATGAAGTAAAACAGATTCTTTAGGTAGTATCTTGTAATTGACAGTTATGAAGATATAAAGCATAAAGATAGAAAAATTATATGGTAAGTCAGATTATATTAGCTACGCATTCTCCTGGTATCATTATGGATGGATGGGAACAACAGGTTACTAATATTTCTGATTTGATTTCTATTTCTGATTAGATTTTGTATTCGTATATGACAACCTTTTTCGTAAAGGTTTACGAAATATAGATATAGACCTATTCGGTCTTTGAATTTCGCAGATTTTGACCTGCTCGGTTTGGGATTTCGCAGATTTCGGGAGATTTTGCTGATAACTTGCAGATTTCTTTCTTTTTTCTTGGTGGTTTCGAGGAAAAAGCGTATTTTTGTGGCAAAGTTGAACGTTTAAAAGGAGAAGATTATGAATATGGTTGCTTTAAGTAATAGGCTTGCAAGTAAGGTTCCTCATTGGCATGAACTCGAAAAGTTGAGTAAGGAAGATAAGATAGAGGTTATTGCTTTACTTTCCATGTCGATAGCAAATGCAGAGGAAATAAAAACGCCAGCAGATAGAACTAAAGAAATGGTAGAACGTTGCTGTGGTTCATGGGTTGGTGAACAGTCGGCAGAAGATATTATAGCAAATATCAACGAAAGTAAAAAGTCAAAGTCAGAACCTGTCAAGTTTGGGTGATCAAAAGGCTTTTCTCCGTAAAAAAGGTCAGCTTATTGAAGATGCAGACATTATCATTGGCACTACTGCTATTGTAAATAATATGGTTATGGTTACAGAAAACGTTAAGCATATAGGAAGACTTAACGGTATTGTTGTTGAAAACTGGATAAAGTAGTTTGTACGGAGCTTTTGGATAAGTTCTGCCACACTTGGCAATTTTGAATGAGGGTCCCACAGATATCACGGATTCCCACAGATTTTTTTTGTCTATGCGGTTGGATGAAGGTCACGCAGATTTCGCAGATTTCGCAGATCTTGACCTGTCCGGTCTGGGGATTTCGCAGATTTCGGGTATTTCGCTGATAACTTGCAGAATTCTTGCTTTTTTCTTGGTCGTTTCGAAGAAAAAGCGTAATTTTGCAAAAACGACGTAAATAAGTTAAGTATAAAGCAATGAACGGTATACAAAATACAAGTACAAATAGTTTTAGTACCATTATTGGTAACAACAAGAAGTTCATGGTTCCAAAGTTCCAAAGGGATTATTCCTGGACTTCAGAACAATGGGACGATTTATGGCAGGATGTGGAAACTATGATTAACGAAAAGGATGATCACTATATGGGTTATCTCGTCTTGCAGACTGATGACGACAAGAATTATTTGATTATTGATGGTCAACAACGATTTACCACTGTAACCATACTTATTCTTGCTGCTATTAAGTGTATCAAAGGCTTTGTGGAGCGTGGCATTGATGTTGAGGATAATTTGCAAAGAATTGATAGTTTGGTACATAATTATATTGGCAAGAAAGATTCTGTAACTCTGGTCTATGACAATGTTCTTGTGCTCAACCGTAACAATGATGGCTATTTTAGAGATTATATTGTCAAACTTGGAGATTTGCGTGTCCGCAACTTGAAGAATTCTGAGAAATTGATGAAGCGTTGCTTTGATTTTTTTGAACAGAAACTTATCGGTAAGTATGCTTCTGGAAAGGAATACGCACAGTATATTCAGACAGTAGTTGACCATTTGTATTTTACACAAATAGTTGTCAATGACGAGATGAATGCTTTTCGTGTATTTGAAACATTGAATGCAAGAGGCGTGCAGTTGTCTTCTTCTGATTTGCTGAAAAACTATCTTTTTTCATTGGTCGATAATACATCGGCACATTCAAGCAGAATCGATGTGCTGGAAGAAAAATGGGCAAAGCTTACAGATAATATCCGTACGGAAAAGCTGCCTGAGTTCCTGCGATACTATTGGAATGCCGGACATAAGTCTATACGTGCTAATGCTTTGTTCAAGACCATCCGAAAGGAGATTGTTACAGACAAGGATGTTTTCGTTTTGGTTGATGACTTATACCGTTATAGCGATGTATATATGGCTTTGACAGACTCTAATGATGAGTTGTGGCAGAATGATTCAGAAATAAAACAATGTGTAGGACTGTTGAATATTTTCAGACTCAAACAGCCTTTTTCTGTTTTGATGGCAGCAAAATTGAATCTTTCTGATGTTGAATTCAAAAAACTCTTCAAGACCATTGTCAAGATTTGTTTCAGATACAATGTGATTTGTGATCGCAATCCTAATGATCAGGAAGGACCATTCAATTCTCTTGCCATGTTTATAGCTAAAGAAAAGAGGATAAATAGTCAGCTTCTGTCGCCTATAATTGTGGATGACAAGGTCTTTGAGAATTCTTTCTCTGATAAAGCTTTCCCATATAACTCTCGTAATGCAAAAATCGTGAGATATATTCTTGCAACTATTGAGAAGCATAATGGTTCATCGCAGGCGGTAAACTTCAATGATGATGATGCAACAATCGAGCATATTCTGCCGCAGAATGCAGATGAGAGTTGGGAAATGGATGAAGAAAAACAACTTCAGCTGGTCTTTCGTTTAGGTAATACCTGTCTTTTAGAGAAAAAACTTAATATGGGTTTGAAAAATGGCTCTTTTGAGGAAAAGAAAAAGGTTTATGCCTTATCATCTTATATTGATGCACAGATGATAGCTGGTTATGACGAATGGAACGAGAGTAAAATTGTTAATCGCCAAAGTAAGATGGCACATGTGGCGGTGAATATTTGGAAGATATAAAAAAAAGCCCCAATCTTATGCGGGAACATAAGATTGGGGGAGAAAATGAATGTACGAGATGAGTACGGAAATTTATATTTGATGAGAGGAGGAGACTAGATGTGGAAATGGATGTTGTAAAGCCACTTCTTGACATCGAAACATGGACACTCCTTGTGGACACCGGGGAGGTCTCTGTGGCCTAGGATCTCGGCTTCAGGATAGTCGGTACAGAGACTCTTCAGAAGCTCTCTCATCGCTGCCTTCTGCGCTGGCGTGCGGGTGTCGGCAGGACGACCATTGGCATCCAGACCACCCTCGTAGCAGATGCCGATGCTGTGGACGTTGTAATGACGGGCATGAGCGCCAGGCTCCGACTCCGGACGGCACGGATAAATCACTCCGTCCTTCGTGATGTAATAGTGATAACCGATGTCACGGAAACCACGCGCTAAATGACACGCCTCCAATTCGCCTACCGTGAAGTCCTGGGTGACTCGGGTGGCACTGCAGTGGATGACAATTAAATTGATCTTTCTGTTCTTGTTCATAGGCAACTCTTGTTAATGAATACTGAATACTGATTACAGAATACTGATGATGGATTCATTCCTATCCCTTACAGCTCTGCACGCAGACGGCAGAAGCGATGGCGGTAAGTACTGTGATGATAAGATTGATGATCTTCTTGATGGTTTCTTTTCTCATGGTCTGATGATTTACTAAAACTTGATTTTCAAAAACTTGATTTACTAAAACTTGATTCAACTGAAATGTTCATAACTAGGGAGATATCCTAAGAAGGAAGCCCTATCACCCAGACACCCGTTCAGAGCTAGCTTTTGATGATTGTTGCAGATGATTCCTGCCTCTTGATGCTCTCGGAATGCCCCTGACGCCATACGGCTCCCTTCTTTCAGATTTTACTATTCTCGGCTACAGACTTACGTTGTCGTCGCCGCCTCCATCTGTCGTTCCGCTATCCGTGGTTCCACCGCCACCCTGCTGGGTGTTATCGGTGTTGCCACCGCCGCCTTCAGTCTGGCTACCACCACCTGATGGATTATCCTTGCCGGTATCATCCGGATTACCTGGATTCACCGGATTACCTGGATTCTCCGTTACAGGAGCTGCCAGATTGATGAGCTTGATCGTGGTGTCAAGATTCTCGGTCTTGAGCTCGCCAGTGGCTCTGGCTCTCAACTTCAATCCCAGGATGTACTTCGCCACGTTGTAGTTCTCCTTGGTAGGTGCACCGCCTTTCACCTTCAGTCCGAGGGAGAAAATGGCTATGTCGGCAAACTTCACATTCTTGCCCAAAAGGAGCAACTCCTTGGTGCAGGCAGCTGCATCGGTCAGCATACCGAGGATGGCACCCTTGCTGTAAGGGGTGTTGTGGCTAGCCATGTGAGCGGCGAGCTCTTCGAGTCCGATGGTCTCATCGGATACTACTCGTGGAAACCATTTGCCGCAAGCTTCGGCAATCTTCTGGTTCGTGTTCTGGTATAAGACAATTCTGATCATAACGTTTAAATGGTTAAATTATTAAAGTTAATCGGCGCTGCGCATTGCCCGTGGTTCTTTCTGAATCACAATGCAAAGATACAACATTCAGAATCCGCCATTCACGGTTTCTCACGTTTACTCACGGTTTCTCACTGATTTTCACGTCTTTTTCTGAAGATAAGCCCGGAAGAATGATTTTCTTCCTATGGCTCGCCCAGATAGTCGAAGATATGGGCTACCTGTATCGGGCTGAATTCCTTCGACCATTTGGTGTAGCCGCTCTTCACCAGAGCATCGTGGAGAGGCTTGCAGCGGTTAATCCATCTTCTGAGATGGGCACTTGCCACTTCGGGAGTGGCATCAGGGAAATACTCAAGAGCTAACTCTTGCTTGGAATAACATTTCTGTTCCATATTGATTGAAATTTAAAAGTGATTGACTCTTGACTCAAGTTTTGCATATAAACTCCATACGCCCTGAAAGGGCAGAAGCTCCTAGCCCAGGGCATCGCCCTGGGTATATGTGGACGCAAGCCTGTCGCCCTGTAGGGGCAAAAGCTTTCAAGTACCTAGCAATTTACAAAGCTTTTGCCCTTACAGGGCGCCTTGTTGACTGCCATTATACCCAGGGCGATGCCCTGGGCTAAGAGCTTTTGGGCCTTCAGCCCGTTCTTGAACCACATGCGAAACTTAAGTGACTTGTTTACGATGCCTAAGTGACTTACTTACGACCCGTAAGTGACTTGCTCAGGATGCCTGAGTGACTTACTTCGGATGCTGGAGATTTTTTGCTCCGGTATGACACTTATGACACTTATGACAGGCTTTTCTTGAAATCTCTCTCACGTAGGCGGGCGGGAGGCCTTTCTGGAAAATTTTTCCTGCCCGCCCGCGTGAGGAAAGTTTTAGAAAACAAGTGTCATAAGTGTCATAGTGTCATAAACGGAATCAGAACGGAAGGTTGCTGCTGGCATCGATTCCCAGGGAAATCTGATAGTTGCGAATCTCTTCTGCTGTACGGATGATAGCGATGAAACCACGGCATCTTGTATTGCGAAACCTCTTGAATCCCAGGTCGCTGAATGCCTTGCCAATCTTCTGACTGCTCAGCTTCTGAGTGATGTTGCAGCCGATGATCTGCATCGCCCGGGCTACGGACACAAACTCCCCTGTCTCTCCCTCCGAAGGCTTCCGGAAGTAGAGATCCACCAGTTCCTGTTCGAGGCGTGGCGTCTCGAATTTGCTGTTGTGCCGGTTCTGCCGCTCTATCTCTTCATCCGTAAACCAGTAGCGGTAGCCGCTCTTGTAGAGGGCATAAGCCTGGGCATAGATGCCGGGATGATTGAAGGGATGCTGGCGAGGGGAGACGATGCTCTCTACCTCGAAAGGCAGCCAGCGGCGGGTACCCGTAGGATCGTTCAGAAACTCGGGATTGTTGCCCGTACCGCAGAAACTGTTGATATGCTTGCGCTGCTCGGCATAGTGGGCATAGGCGGCTCGCTCGTTGATATACTGCATCGTCACCGCAGCCTTCAGCTGGTTCATCTCCGAGGCAGACATCGTATCCAGCTCCTCGCAGCAGATGAGGGCGTACTGCGAGAGGGCGATGAGATCATCCTTCGTCATTCGCTTGGCATTGGTCTTCGTGTAGAAGTACTGCTTCAGCTCCGGCGGAAGGAGATGGTTGAACCAGGTGGTCTTGTTGGCACCCTGTTTTCCGATATAGACCAGGATGACATTGTTGACCGCCTCTTCGTCCAGCCAACCTGCAATCATTGCCACGAGCCACTTTTTCAGGCATTCCTCGAAGCTCAGCACGGAACTGTCGGTATCCTTCACCTTCACGGTGGCAGCGAGTTCGGCGATGTAGTCCTTGTCGCCCTCCTTCCAGGGCGGGAGATGGGCGAAATAATCCTCGAAGGGATTGAATACGGGCGTATAATCGCTCTCGATGATATTGCGCATATCCAACTTATTTACCTTCACCGTGAGCGACATCTTGGTCCAGAGCGAGTTGACGTGTCGGTCGAGGAGTATCTGCCATTTTGGCGGTTTGTCGGGAGCGGCGGAAGCGGCGGTAGGTGATGCGCCTTCTGGGATTTCCAGAAACTCGTATCGCTGGGTGATGAGATTGTATCGGAGACGGATATGCTCATCGAGAAAAATTCTGATTTCCTCGACCGATGCGAAGCGGTTGTCACTGCCGTCATTTCCACCGCCTCCACCACCTCCTCCTGATGCCTTTCTGCTGGCACCGGGGGTGTTGTCGTAGCACGACTTAATGACCTGTTCCACATCATTATACTCAGGGAACTTCTGGAGAGCCCACTTCAGTACATCGGCATGGGCATAGCGCTTTCTGGCGAGCATATAGCCCGCCCGCATCACATATTTGTTGTGATTGTGCGGCTCGTAAATAATATTGTCGGCTGCGAGTTTCGGTTTGATGATTTGCTCGTAGTAGGTGTTGATGCGGTCCTGTTTCTTCTGTAGCTGATTCTTCTTCGTTGCCTCAGTATGAAATTTTGAAATTTCCTCGGCGGTGAAGGGTTTGGCACAGGATTTGTAGTATGCATCGGGATCGTAGGCGAGTCCGCTGAGCCGATTGACATTCTTGCACTGGAAGTCGGCTTCTTTGCCAATGAGCTGCTGATAGTAGTCATTGCCCTTAGCGAAGGCAGCGGGGTAGTCATCTCCCTCATAGGGATAGATGACTCGGATACCATTGCCGCTCATCGTGATGTAGCAGAGCAGGGTATGCGGATCGTCACAGAGTTTCTGTTTCAGGGCGTTGAGAGCCGTGATATCGGGAGGCACCTGCGGGAAGAGCTCATCGAAATCTACGAGAGATAGGTGGGTGAGTTCCCGGATGTTGTCCTGGCCTTTGCCTCCTTCGAGGTAGCAGGCTGGGGCAAAGAGGGGCGCATCCGCCTTAAAGGTCTTCTTGCCTGTTTGACGGTAAGACTGGGTGAGGAACATGAGTTTCTTATCGGTTTTCATGAATGAAACCAGGCTTTCGAGGTCTCCCTGTATGGGAGTCTTGCTGGTCATGTTTGCGAATTGTGATACTTTTTTCTTCATTTTATCATCTGCTATTGTTGGTAAAGCGGATTGTTCCGTTTACATGATGTTGTGAAAGGAGTTGGGGATAGGCAGTATCTCGCTGGTTTCATATCGCAAAGTTACAAAAAAGGATAGAAATGGCGGTTCCCGTAGTGGGAACTGACAGTTTAAATACATCAATTTTTTAAGTTTTTTTAATTATGATCAAATCAAATTATCACGTTGACATGAGTCAATTTGGCAAAATTTTGGTTGAAGTAATGAGTAAGTATCATATTACTTATTCTGGTTTGTATCACACCACTGGTGTGAACAAGGGGTACATTTCCGCAGTCTGAGGAGGTCAGGCCGATTATCATCACAGCATTTATGTGAGAATTGTTAATGGGCTTGAGGGCTGGATTCCGGAGAAGGATTATCCGGATATTAGAGATAAACTTATCCATGCATCGTTTGGGGATAAGGTATAGGGGCTCACAGATTTTATTTTATTATTCATCGGATCACGCCGAGTTATCGGAACATTCTTGCTCCACGGATTACGCACGGAATTTAAACGGAGTTTGGCCTTACGGCCATTGGGCTAGCGCCGTAGCGTGTCACTGCTTCAGGGAGTATCGCCTCGACCGAACAGGTCGCTTTCCGTGAAAATCCGTGCGTAATCCGGAAAGCAGCAAAGAAATCCGATTCATCCGCGTAATCCGATGAATAATAAAAATCCGATGAAGATTAAAAAATAAAGGCTGGTAGGAAGTTTTCCTGCCAGCCTTTTTTGCTTCTTTATTTGCCTTTTACCTTGCTTTTTGATACTGTATCTTCTGCTTATTCACAGGCTGTCTTTTTCCTCAAGCTATACTTTCCGTGCTTATCGAATACAATCCAATAGAGCACAGGAAGAATGGTGGCGATGAGCACCATCGAGATGAGGGTTCCGAAGAAGATGACGGCTCCCATCGGAGACCACAATGTGTTGTTCTCTATCATCATCGGCAATACACCTACAGAGGCGGCTGCTGAGGTGAGGAAGATAGGACGCATACGGCGCTCACCAGCCTGGAAGGCGGCATCTCTTACCGAAAGACCCTTGTCGCGGCGAAGTTCCTCGGCATAGTCGAGCATGATGATACCGTTTCTTACCAGAATACCCATCAGACTCACGACACCCAGAATGCAGGTGATGCTGACATCGAAGCCGGTAATCAGGAGTCCTATCGCTGCACCGAAGATGCAGAGCGACATGGAGGAGAGATTCACCAGAGCCAGGCTGATGCGCTTGAAATGGAAGAGCAGAATGAAGAAGATGATCAATACCGCTATCAGCACTCCCGATATCACCTGTGGCATGGTTTCACCATCCTTTTCTGCCATACCGCCAATCTCCCAATCCAGATCGGTACCGAGCGGGAGTTTCGATACTTCCTCTTTCAGCTTGTTGGACAACTGGTTGGCATTATAACCTCTCAACGGTTCACCGACGATGGAAATGGTGCGTATGCCATTGCGTCGGACGATGCAGCCATCGTGCCAGTCGGGAGAAATCTTAGCCAGCTGACGGAGCGGCACACTCGATGTTCCGCCCATCACAGGGATGTATTCGTTGGCAAGGTCGCTGTCGTTCTCCGACTTCAGTACCATCTTCACCGGATAATCGCCTTCCCAGAGGGTGGACATCGGAATGCCATCGCCAAAATGAATGGCAAGATCGGCAGAGAGCAGCGTCTTGTTCACACCCAGACGGTTGGCCTCGGTAGCATCCGGCGTAACCCGGATGCCCGGCAACGGCTCCTCGAAATTGGTGCGGATCAGATTGATACCTTCTATCTGATGCATGCAGGTGGCTATCTTTCTGGCGGCTGCCTTCAGATCGCTGATGCTGTCGCCGCTCACTCTTACTTCGATAGGGTAGCTGGCATTGTTGTAATCCATCTGCTTGAAGCGGATGTAGCAATCCGGAAAGTAGTTGGAGTAGCGGTCGGCATATCGGTCGAGTACCTCTTCAGTGGCACCGTTATCTACTGTATTCACGATGAACTGGGCAAAGTTGGGACCGCCAATCTGCGGAGCGTAGGTGGTATGGAAACGGGGTGAACCCTGTCCGATAAATGTGGTTACCGCCGTTACCTGCGAGTCGCGCTGCAGGACGTGAGCCATCGAATCTGCCACCTGTGCAGTTCTATCGGCTGTGGTTCCGTTAGGGAGATAGAACTCCACGGCAAACTGGTTTCTCTCGGCAATAGGCATCATTCGCTGCGGAAGATTCACGAAGATGACGGCACCGATGCTTACCAGTACCACGCCCACGATGAGGGTGATGCGAGGACTGGCGAAACAGTGCTTCAACAGCCAGGTGTAACCCATCTGCAGATAATCGAGCGGCTTCTTCCGGGCGTTGGGGGTAGGCTGACTGCTGATGCCCTGATGAATCACCCTATATTGTAAATAAGGTGTAAGCAGCAGCGAAACCGTGAGCGAGATGCTCAGGATGATGAACATCGCCCAAGGGAACGACTTGACGAAATCGCCCATGTCACCATGCATGGTGAAGAGGAACGGGAAGAAGGTGAGCGAGATGCTGAGCGTGGCGGAGAGTACCGACATGAAGAACTCACGTGGTGCAGCGATGGCTGCGTGCCAGCGCGACATGCCGTGGCCCAGCTTCTCCATATAGTTGTCGATAATGACAACGGAATCATCCACCACCATACCCAGGGTTACGATGAGGGCTGCCAGGGTGACGGTGTTCAGTTCCATACCGAAAAGATAGAAGATGCCCACCGAAGAGAAGATGGTGATCGGGATGCTGAGGGCGGATACCTCTGCCACGCGACGTGGCATAAGCAGGATGACCACGATGATGACGGAGATGACCGAGATGAGCAGTTCGCGAAGGAAGTTGAGCACTGATTCGCTCACCACCTTGCTCTGGTCGGTGATGGTATTGATATGCACATCATCGGGCAGGGTCTGCTCAAACTCATCCATCGCCTGGTGAACGTCTTTTCCCATCTTCACAATATCATTGCCCGGTCGCATCTCTATGGAGAGGAGCACGCATTTGTTGCCGTTGCTTTTGATGTATTTGCTCAATTTGGGATATTCTCTCCTGATCTGGGCAATATCCTTCAGTCGCACGATGTTGCCCTTGGGGTCGGAATAGACAATCTGCTCTGCCACATCGCGCTCGTTGTTGTAGGAGTCGGTGATGTGGATGGGCAGGTTGAGGTTGCCCAGCTCCAGGTTTCCACTCATGGTGGTGAAGCCCTGTAGGGCGAGCTGGTTGAGTACCTTGTAGGAACCGATGCCGTATTTAGCCAGCTTGTTCTGGTCCAGATAGATACTGATCTGTTCGTTCTCCAGTCCGTAGGTGCGGAGGTTGGAGATGGCATCAATGCGGCGCAGGCGGTCCTTCAGCCGGTCGATGTAGGTGTTCAGTTCCCGATAGGTTTTCTGCTTGCTTTCCATCGTGATGAGCAGGGCAGAGGTATCGGCGATGTCGTCCACTGCCTGCAGGGCGAGAACGCCTGATGGGAGTGACGCCTTGAAGGCCTGCAGTCCGTGCTTGAACTTGCTCCAGAAGGCATCCCTGTCTTCTACATCATCGTTGAGTTCCAGGAATACGATCAGCATGCCGTCCTTGCTCTGGGTGTAGGTCTTCTTCTTGTTTACTTCCTTGTATCCGAAGATGAAATTCTCCAGGGGTTTCGCCACCCGTTCTTCCACCTCATCGGATGTGGCACCGGGATATACGGCAACGCAGGCACCCTGGCGAATGGTGAATTGCGGCATTTCCTGCTTAGGCATGATGCAGATGCCCAGAATGCCCACGAAAACGAGCATACCCATGAGGAGCATCACGATATTATGGTTGCACATCGCCGATTCGATGAACGAACGCTTGATGATGCGGTTGGGTTTTCTTGTAATGCGAGCCTTGATATGGTCGTGAAGAGCGGTGTCCTTCTGCGGAATCCTCGGCTTGTTTATCTCTTGATTTGTGTCTTGATTCATATCTTTTCCCTCCACATTTTATCGGTTGTTACTCTTTCCGGTATCCACCTTCATACCTTCTGATACCTTCTGCTGACCATTGATGATGACCTGGTCGCCAGTATGAAGTCCCGAGAGAATGATGATGCCATCTCCCTCGAAATCGCCTATGGTTACAGGTTGCTGGTGCGCCTTGCCGTTTACTACGGTCCAAACGAATCGGGAGTTATCTACATCCAATTCAACGCTTTGCGGCGGAACGATGATATGAGCCGGTGCTGCTGCGCTGCCCTGAATCTGGGCGTTGCAGACCATACCCGGGAGCAGACGACCCTGCGGATTGGTGATACCCACCTTGATGTCGTAGGTATGCGAGATAGGGTTGGCGTCGATGCCTTTTTCTGAGATGGTTCCATAGAAGACGGCTCCTGAAAGAGCGGCAACCGTCAGCTTCACCTTATCGCCTACGTGGAGATGCGAGATTTCTGCTTCGGGTACGGATACCTTGGCGTTGACCTGAGCCACATTGGCGAGTTTCAGCACGGGCTGACCAGGAAGCACATAGGTTCCCATATCCACATTCTTGGCAGCGATGACGCCAGAAAACGGAGCGGTGAGTGTGGAGTGGGAGAGTTGCTGACGGGCGATGCTTTCGGCTGCCTTCGCCTGTTCCAGTTTACTTTCTATCTCCACCCATTTCATATCCGAGATGGTTCCCGACTGATGAAGGGGCAGGAATCTCCTGTAGGCATCTTCTGCCTGCTTCAGGGTGGTGAGGGTAGCCCGGTGAGCCTCCTTCACGGTAGTAGGGTTGATGGTGGCGAGCAACTGACCTTTGCTGACTCTGTCACCCTCATCTACACGGATGGAAGTGATATTTCCGGCAATTTCGAAACTGAGTGTTGACCCCATCTTTTCCTCGATGGTACCCACATAGTCTTTCGTTCCCCCCAGGTTTGTATTTCCTACAGAGATTGTTTCCACCTTGATATTCTTCTTTTCCATCTTCCTGGCTTTTTCCGTACATCCTGTCAACAGCAGGCAGAATCCCGTAATCATCAGACTGCATCCCATGAATATCAGACAGCTGCTACTGCATTTCATGAGCCATCCTATCATACCATCTTTCTTTTTCATATCTTCTTCTTTTTGTTATTTTTTTGCAAAGGTATGAAATAATGGCGAATGTAAGGGGAACAAAGTATTAAATATGTTTAAGAACTAACGTTTTTTTAGAAAAAAGATGTACCTTTGCATATTGGAATAAACCATATAATTTAAATTCAATATGAAGAAAATCTTATCTATTGCTTTTGCTGCCTTATTGGCAACATCTTCTTTTGCCCAGAAAAGCGAAACGCTGCTGGAGCGCAACCAATTAGCAAAAACTCCTCCTATGGGATGGATGACATGGAACCTCTTTAAAGGTGACATCAGTGAACAGCTGATCAAGGAAACTGCCGATGCCATGGTAGAACACGGTTTCCGTGATGCCGGTTACGAATACATCTTTATAGATGACTTGTGGCAGGGAGGTCGTGACCGCCATAATAACATCATTCCAGACCCAAAGAAGTTCCCGAATGGCATCAAGGCGCTTGCCGACTATGTTCACTCCAAGGGATTGAAGTTGGGTATCTATTCTGATGCCGCCCAGCTTACCTGCGGTGGATGGACAGCCAGTTATGGTTTCGAGGAGCAGGATGCCCGCACCTTTGCTTCATGGGGTATCGACTATCTGAAATATGACTACTGCAATGCTCCGGAGGACAGTGCCACAGCCCGTAAACGCTATCATGCGATGGCTCAGGCTTTGAGCAAGTCGGGTAGAAACATCGTTCTAGGTATCTGTGAATGGGGACAGCGCAGCTGCGAAGAATGGTGCGAGCAGGTAGGCGGTTCGCTCTGGAGAACCAGCTATGATGTAAGAGATATGTGGAAAGATATCGTGAAGCAAGGCGGTATGGGTATTCTCGATATCGTGAATATTACAGCACCGCTCGCCAAGGATGTTCGCCACGGACAGTGGCCGGATATGGATATGCTGGTTGTGGGACTGAATGGCAAGGGCGGACCATCCAGTGATCTGGGTGGAGTTGGCTGCAGCTATACTGAGTATCAGACCCAGATGAGTATGTGGTGCATGATGTCATCAGTACTGGCATTGAGCAACGACCTCAGAAAGCTTTCTGCTGAGGATAAGCGCATTCTCCTGAACAAGGAAATCATCGCCATTGATCAGGATCCGTTGGGCAAGGCTGCTGAGCGCAAGGTGAATCAGGCTGATCATCAGATTTATGTTCGTCCTTTGGCAAATGGTTCTCATGCCGTTGCCATTCTTAACTGTGGTGATAAAGATAAGTCTATTCAGGCAGATTTCAAGCAGTTGGGCTTAAACGGCAAGTATCTGGTAAGAGATGTATGGCAGCATCGCGACATTGCCAAGAAGGCAAACAGATGGAAAGGCACCGTAAAAGCTCACGAAACCAAGGTGTTTGTATTGAAATAAGCTATAAGTTGGGCTCTCTTTCTAAGTATGAAGAGAGCCCCTATTATTTTACTTTTAAGGGACATTATGATAAATAGTGATTATGAAAAGCATCGTTTAGGGAAATTCCTCTATCGGTTTAGGGAAAATCCTTACTATACCTCCAGAAATCGCCTTATCTTTGCAGCAGAAATCAGAAAGATGACTGAATTGACGATGATTCGGGAATCTGATGGTTTCCTGGAAAATGGAAGTTTAACATATTAATAAGATAAGATTATGAAGAAGTTTATCATAGCACTAGTAGCAATGTTCATGATGACATTCACTTCTGCATCAGCAATGAGTTATGAACAGGCTCGCCAGCAGGCGCTGTTCCTGACAGACAAGATGGCTTACGAGCTGAATCTGACAGATGATCAGTATGAGGCAGCTTATGAAATCAACCTCGACTATCTGATGGGCGTAGATACTTACGACGATCTCTACGGCATCTATTGGCGTCAGCGTAATCTCGACTTGAGCTATATCCTTCTGGATTGGCAGTATCGCTCATTCTGTGCCGCAAGCTATTTCTACCGTCCTCTTTACTGGGATGGTGGTTACTTCCACTTCGGCATCTATGCACGCTACCCACGCAGAGATTACTTCTTCTTCGGAAGACCTCATTTCTATGCTGTATATCGTGGTGGACACAGCTGGAGAATGAATGGTGGCAGAAGCTGGTATCACGGACGTGAATTCGGCGGTCCTCGCCCTATCGGTGTTCGAGGTCAGGAACCAAGATTCGGTATGCGCGATGGATTCAACCGTGGCGATTATGGTCGTGGCAAGACGTTCGGCAATCTCAATCGTCAGAGCAGTACAAGAACTACGGTTACACGTGATCATTCTTTCGGCAACAGTCGCCAAAATAATGCTACCTTTGGAAGCAGTGTCCGTGGCGGTGGCTCTTTCGGAGGTTATAACCGAAGCGGATTCGGCAGTGGCTCTACCAACAACAGCCGTTCGTTTAACAATGGTTTTACTCCACGTTCCAGCACTCCAAGCAGGGGATCTTTCGGTGGAAACCGTGGCGGCAATTCATTGAATAACAGCCGTTCGTTCAACAGTGGAAGCCGTTCCTTTGGCGGAGGTAGCAATGGTGCCCGCAGTTCCTTTGGAGGTGGTTCTTCCCGTAGCAAGAGCAATAATGGCGGCGGTTCATTCGGTGGTAGAAGATAGTTAGACCAATTTATCAAACCAAATATATACCAAAAGAAGGGACATTCCAAGTGATTGGGATGCCCCTTTGATTTTTTAGTATGATGAATTGATGTACGATCAAAGATCATCAAAAAAGATAATCTGCAGAACTATATAATTGAATGACAAGTATATAGATGATAAAGAGAGGAGCAGACAGGCGAATCCCATCCGCCATTGCCTCTCCCATTGCCTCAATACTGTTCAGTCTTTGGCTGACTACGCCGAAAGACTGTGCCATGACAATGACCATAAAACAGATATAGGGCAAGATGCTTCTGGAAAAACTGCTAGAGGCATATCCTCCCATTACATTGAGCAGGATGGCATGAGGGATGAGCGTGAGCAACAGCATCACACCGATAAACAGGACGAATTCCAGGCAAACCAACCGCAAGGCATTGCGCTGTCGGTAAACCTTATGATCGTATTTTAACAAGCCGCTAGCCCGTAGCGTTCCCCAGGCAATGCTGATCAGCAACAGCCATACCAGCCAAGGTGACTGCAGGTTGGCGGTGAAAGTGCCGAAGAACCATCGGATACCTTCCGGGCTGAGCAATGACCGGGGAAAGACCTCGGGCATAGCGGCAGTGATGAGCCATGAAGCCAGCATCAGTACGATCTGTGCCAGTATCAGCAGGAACATGGCATAGCCACATATCCTGCTGAATGTATGACTATTCTTCATCAGCCTGCAAATTATCAATATCGATGATACGTAACTCGCAGGCACGTACCACGAGTCGGGTCGCATTCACGCTCATTCCGTTATTACCATCAGGGAAGAGCTTCTGTACGAGTTCATTCTGCCGTTTTTCCAGACTCTTCACTCCGAATGGCATACCTCGCAGGTTCGTGATCTGCTCCTTGGTATAACCCAGGGCGAGATGGCGGAGGAATCGCTCGTCGTACTCATCAATCTCGTAATTGATCATCGCCTCCTGATGCATCAGTTGGCTTCCTACGCTCTGCTTGAATCTATCAACGATCTTCTGGAGAATCGGCTGGTTGAAAACCAGCTTCTTTCCACTCATGCAGGAAGCCACGTCACCACGGGTCAGCAATTCTCCGCTCTTGAGGATGATGCCTTCACATCCTGCATCGAGCACATCTACCCATAACTTCTCGTTGAGAATCTCACCGGTAAAGATCAGGACCTTCACATCAGGATACTGTTCCTTTGTACTACGGCAAATTTCTACTCCAACAGTGGTGGAGCCACCCAGGCCAAGATCAAGCAGAACAAGGTCTGGCTTTTGCTGTTTGATGAGTTTCCAATAAGCGATTTCACTATCCGCAGTGCCGATGATTTCAGCTTCGGGTATGTCGTTCTTGAAGATTCCTTCTGTGCCTTTCAATTCCAGAGGCACATCTTCTACTATAATAACCTTAAATTTATTCATATCTTTGTCTTTATTATTTTTTCAGGTAAAACGATTTCTATCATGAGTTTGCCATCAGACGACGACTTGGCAAGAATGCCGCAGCCACGCAGGTTGGTTGCCTCCCCTATTTCTCTCACAATCTGGCGGGCCACCAGATACTTCATATCGCTGGTGAGCGGTGTGAAAAGATGTGGATGCCGGGTTGCGTCAAATGCAATATCGTGAAGGATATACTGGCAGGTGACATAGGCGGATGATGCGGCTGCTTCCTGATAAGTGAAGTTCTTCACTCCGCCAGTGATAAGCTTCCTGAGATATGCCAGCAAGTCTGCGTCGCATTTCACGGTTCCTTCCACCTGCTCCATTGCCTGTGCGCTGAGCATCGTGTATATTGCCTTGTAGTAATCCACCAACTCCTGCAGGGAAGTAACATCCTCCGGTGTACTGTCGATAAGCTGTCTGATTCGCGATGGGTAATACATCGTTTCGTGCTTGAGCGTAGAGAGACAGTTGTCGAGTACGGAATTGGCAATGTGCAACTTTCCGTTTTCATACTCGGCACGATGCAGCTCATCTTCTGCCATTTCTATATTCGTAGCCTCGTTCTGCTGCATATCAATGCTTTGCTTCAGTGCCTGCGAGATACGTTCCACCACCTCATTGAGCTGAGGAAAAAGCTGAGCGTTACGTATGTTATTGCTGCCGGATGGAGTCCAGATTCCGGTAATCTGTTTCAGCTTATCCGTGTTGGAATCACCACTGAGCAACACCTTGTTAATGCCATTGATCTTTTCTACGGCATAGCGATAACGGAGGATGTGGCGATAGTATAGCAGATAATATGCCAGTGGCAATTGTAACAGCAGGATAATCAGCAAGACGATGGCTACAGCCTTCGAGTTTTCTGAAGTCTGCATGGTTCTTACGTAGTTATCGAGCGAATTATCCGCACTCCGTTCACGGAAGAGCTGTGTATATACCTTGTTGTTACTATCGTATAGTTCCCATTTGTGAAGCGCCAGCGCAGCCACGGCACTCTCATTGCGGATATCGAGTATGACCTCGTAGTCGGTTGGCAAACTGTCGTGCAGCCAATGGATTTCGGCAGCGGTTCCTTTCATGGGATGTGCCACCATCAGATATTTCCCATCAGGATTCAATGTCAGATAGTATCGGTTGAGATAGCTGCGAGCCGAATCTGCCATAGCCAGGGTCCGCTCGTAGGTACCATTGATATTACTGAAATAGGCACTGTCGGCATAGGATGCTGCTTTTTGCAGCAATCGCGATGTCTGCTTATTGCCCCAGTGCCTGTCAGTTCTGTGCTTGTCAGTTCTGTGCATAGAGGCATTATTCCGGGTGCTTCCCTGTACGGCAGATGGGATATTACAACCTATCAGCATCAAGGCAAGTATCAGTATCATTTGCATTTTCCGAATACCGCAAGGCAGTCGGAAAGTGAACTTACTACCCTTTCCCGGCTCACTCTCTGCCTGAATATTACAAGGAGAGAAGAGCGAACTGATTTTCTTGTACTTATCGATGATGCCCTTACAATTGAGCAAACCGAATCCATGTCCGCCGGTATAGGTACGGTCGAAGATATGTTCCAATGTTTCTTCATCCATACCTTTTCCCGTATCTTTTACAGATATTTCCACAAATGCCTGATGGCTCTTGGCGCTTACCACGACCTCACCTCCTGCAGGTGTAAACTTCCTGGCGTTGTCGGCGATGGTGTTAATCATGAATAGTGTCAGCGTACGGTCTGCCTTTACCGTGGCATCTGTAGGCTGTACGGTCAGTTTGACCCCACGCATTTGAAAACTCATTTTTCCTTTGGCTACAATATCGAAAAGTGGCTGGAGCGGGAAACTCTCTATGCGGAGATTGATGGCTCCCTGACGCATCTGTATCCAATCGGTGAGAATGGAATTATATTGATTGATTTTATCAGTCAACTCTGAGATATAGGTATATCGCTCCTGTCTTACTTCTTCCGTATCATTGCCCATCATCAGTCTATCTACCTCATGGATCATACGGTCGATAAATGGGGTGATGCTATTGACCAAAGAAAGCTTGGCACGCTGTTCCAGGTTGCGGCGTCTGTTGTCTGATATATGAAGCTGAACCATATTCTTGGCTTCTTCCAATTCTTCATGCTTTTCTGATAACGCATTGATATGCTGCGTATTCTGTTCTTCCCATTCATGTAAAGGTATCAGCAGGGATTCTACAGAACTTTCCTTGGTATTGCGGCGCTTCATTCTGTCGAATACATAGAGCAAGACCACAACCAAGACTATCATAAAGATTACCGCAGCAATCATCGTGTTCAGCTGGACGGCATTGTTGTCCAACTGAGTGGCACGCGCTTCCAACTGCCTATCCTGTCGGCTCTGCTCCTGCAAGTCGAGGTAAATATTGCGGTTGTAATCGCTTTCCGGCTTATCATCGATGGCAGAATAAACCAGGCTGAGTCTTTCTCGGATAGATGCCACCAGGTCGGGCGCCTGCTGGATGGCTCTGTTCTGGTTGAGTGCCCTATTCAGGCAATCACCTGCCGATTTATAATCCTTGATCTGCCAGTAGCATTCTGCCAGTGTGCGGTATGCTCCTGCCGTCTGGTAAACGTCTCCATATTCAGAAAAGATATTGAGTGCACGTTGCGCAAAGTTACCTGCCAGAAGTTCCAAAGGCATCTGTTCAACATTGAGATACTGGAAAGCCGGCAGATTGTTCTTTACCAGGAAATCGCGCTGTTCCGGATCCTGGATATGTTCGCTGATAGATTGCAGTGCGTTTGCCTGCCAGTATGGATAAGGATTGCTGCCACTTGCCAAAAAGTAGAGGCGAATGAGCATATCAAATTCCGCCTGACAGATTTCCTGTGGGGTGCCATGAGTGATGGCGCCACCAGCTCCCATATTATAAAGATAGTTGAGATACTGTGCCGTATCCTGTTCCACTTCATCCGGGTCAAGATCTGCCAGCGCATTGAGCATCGGCTTGTCTAGCTGTACATAATAAAAATAGGTGGCAGCTACGATATCAAACTCACTCTTCGCATAAATGGCGCGATGACGCTCCCGAAGAGGAAGGTTATCTATTTCCTCACCGATTCTTCGCAGTTTACGGATGGCTTTTTCCCTGAAGCTATAAAAATCCTTGTTGCGGGCCTCACGCTGACAGAGTCGCATATTCTGAACGTCGGCAATAAGGAGTTCTATCTGATTGTCACTGCGTTCGTTTACCTTGTCAAGCCATCGCTTGGCAGTATGGTAATCCATCTTGGCAATAGCCACAAAAGCCAGGTTGTTGCAAGCTTCCGCGTATCCGGCAGGATAGTCTTCGGAAAGAGCCAAAGCCTTCTCTGCCAATACTTTAGTAGAATCAAGGTTACGATAGTGAAGCGCATAAGAAAGATAATTCAGCTCATCTACTTCGCCCTTATGCGATGGCGAACAAGCTGAAAAAACAAACATCGCCACCATCATACAGATGATGGCGATGTCATAAATATGATGAAATTTTTTATGCATCCTGATTATGCACGTGCCTTAGCAATGTAGCCCAAAGCTTCCTGGCACTTGGCTGTGATGGCAGCCCAATCTGCAGCAGCAACAGTCTCCTTAGGGAAGAGCTTAGAACCCATACCTACACAGAAAACACCCGCCTTGATCCAAGGAGTAAGGTTCTCCTCTGTTGGTTCTACTGCACCTGTTACCATGATGTTGCTCCAACGCAATGGTGCCATTACATTCTTAACGAATGAAGGACCACCTACATTACCTGCAGGGAATACCTTCGTTACATCGCAACCTGCTGCCTGAGCATTGTTGATCTCTGTTACAGAACCACAACCTGGTGAATAAGGCACCAAGCGACGGTTACATACAGAAGCAATGTCAGGGTTGAAGTTAGGACCAACGATGAAGTTTGCACCCAACTGGAGATACAAGGAAGCAGTACCAGCGTCAACCACTGTACCAGCACCCAAGATCATCTCAGGGCACTCCTTATCAGCCCACTTTACCAACTCTCCGAAAATCTCGTGAGCGAAATCGCCACGGTTGGTGAATTCAAATACGCGAACGCCACCCTCGTAGCATGCCTTGATCACGTTCTTGCAGATTTCGATATCTTTATTGAAGAATACAGGAACCATACCAGTCTCTTTCATAGCTGCCATGACCTGCATTTTGCTAAACTTTGCCATCTTCTTGTTTTAATGTTTAATGTTATCGCTGTACACGACCATTAGCATTACCGCCAGCAAGGCTCTCAACCTCGTCAGCAGAAACCAAGTTGAAGTCGCCAGGGATAGTGTGCTTCAAGGCAGAAGCAGCAACAGCGAACTCAAGAGCCTCGCCCTGAGTCTCCTTAGTCAGGAGACCATGGATCAAACCACCAGAGAAAGAGTCACCACCACCCACGCGGTCGATGATAGGGTTGATGTCGTAGTGCTTGCTCTGATAGAACTCCTTACCATCATAGATAAGAGCCTTCCAGCCATTATGAGAAGCAGAAAGAGACTCACGGAGCGTAGAAACGACATACTTGAAGCCGAACTCTTCCATCATACTCTTGAAGATGCCATAGTAACCCTCAGCATCAGTCTTGCCGCCTTCTACGTCTGCATCTGGCTTGAAGCCCAGGCAAAGCTGAGCATCTTCCTCGTTACCGATGCAAACATCTACATACTGCATCAATGGGCGCATTACAGAGATAGCCTTCTCTGATGTCCAGAGCTTCTTGCGGAAGTTGAGGTCAACAGATACTGTTACGCCATGACGCTTAGCTGCCTCACAAGCCAACTTGGTCAATTCTGCAGCCTTGTCGCTGATAGCAGGAGTAATTCCGCTCCAGTGGAACCACTGAGCACCCTCCATGATCTTGTCAAAGTCGAAATCAGAAGGATCAGCCTCTGCGATAGCGCTGTGAGCACGGTCGTAGATAACCTTAGATGGGCGCATAGAAGCACCTGTCTCTGCATAGTAGAGACCTACTCTATCACCACCGCGGGCGATAAACTCAGTATTGACGCCATAACGACGAAGACCATTTACTGCAATTTGGCCAATCTCGTGCTTTGGCAACTTTGATACGAAATATGCATCGTGACCATAGTTAGCAAGGCTAACAGCAACGTTAGCCTCACCACCACCAGGGATGATGCGAAGTGACTCACTCTGGATGAAACGATCGTTGCCTTCTGGTGACAAACGAAGCATAATCTCGCCTAATGTTACAATCTTTGCCATTGTTTGATAGTTTTAATTTCTTTGTTTTTATTGTTTGTTTACTAATAGACAATTTTGTAGTAGTTGTCCTTAACCGTTGGCAAAAATAGCTATAATTTCTCGAATACCAAAATTTAATCGCAGTTTTTTTCATTTATCGCCCTATTTTTTCGTATTTTTCTCACTTTTTTCCTTTTTTTCTCCTTTTTTTTAGATTTTTGTGCAAAAAAAGAGCTGTGCATTCGCACAATTCAAAAAAATGTTGTATATTTGCGCCCGAATGCTGACGGTGTGACCGCACACAAACCAGCAGTTCAACAAAACATAGTAAAAAGCACAGTTTGTGCGCACAGTTATGATATAATAATGTACGTGCGATGTGCTCAAACCATAAACTTAAAAACAATGGCCGAAAGAATCAGAATCAAGGATATCGCCGAAAGAGCAGGCGTATCTGTAGGAACAGTGGACCGTGTGCTCCACGACCGCCCGAACGTGTCGAAGCCGGCTCGTGAGAAGGTGGAACAAGCGCTCAAGGAAATGAATTATCAACCTAATATGTATGCCAGTGCATTGGCATACAACAAGGCTTATACTTTTTGTCTTCTGATACCGAAGCATGAGTCGGAAGCCTATTGGGAAGAGATAGAAGAAGGTGCAAGAAAGTGCGAAGACCAGCGCCGGGATTTCCATATTGATTTAGAGATTCGATTCTATGAGCGTTCCAACGAGGATTCTTTCAAGGCTGTTTCACAAGAGATTGTTGATGCCAAACCGGAGGGAGTTATCATAGTACCATCATCTTTGGAAGTGACACGTGGTTTTACAGACCAGTTGCATCAAAAGGGTATTCCGTTTATCCTGCTCGACTCATATATGCCAGACTTGCGTCCTCTCTCCTTCTATGGACAGGATTCTTTCTGCTCTGGCTATTTTGCAGCCAAGATGCTGATGATGCTTGCGGGCAATGAGAAAGAGGTGATGCTGATGAGACAGACCAAGGATGGCCATGTGGTCAGCAAGCAGCAGGATAACCGTGAGGTGGGATTCCGTCATTATATGCACGATCATTTCCCACAGATTGTCATCAATGTGCTTGATCTTCCGCTCAATGGAACCCGCAACGAGTACCAGAAGATGATGGCTCAGTACTTTGATGAGCATCCTGCTACCCATCATTGTATAACAATGACATCGAAGGCACATCTCGTGGGAGATTATCTGCTGAAGTCCAATCGCCGTGATGTACAGATCATGGGTTATGATATGGTGGGCAAGAATGCGAAATGTCTGCGCGAAGGCAGTATCTCGTTCCTCATCGCACAGCATGCCTATATGCAGGGCTACTATTGCGTGGATACCCTCTTCCGTGCCATCGTTCTCAAGAAGAAGGTGAATCCGGTGAATTACATGCCTATTGAGCTGCTGATGAAGGAGAATATCGATTTCTACCGCAGAACGCAGATCTAAGCTCGCAACGAGTACAACGGCTATCGTGAGATTTCCATTTTCAAGAATGGAGTAACATTGTAATAACTTTAAAAGAAACATGAGTAATAAGAAAGGATTGTTGGCGTTGTCGCCATTGTTTTTGTTGATTGTCCTCATCGTGGCATTCACCGTCTATTCGGTAGATGCCAGTCATAAGGATACCAATTTGTCGCTCACCGTGGCATTTATGATCTCCAGTATCTATGCCATTGCGATTTCTGGTGGTATGCCCATCAAGAGTCGTGTAGATACCTATAGCAAGGGTGCCGGCGCCAACAATCTGATGCTCATGCTGTGGATATATGTATTGGCAGGTTCCTTCGCAGCTTCGGCTAAGGCGATGGGAGCTGTCGATGCAACAGTTAATCTTGCACTCAGCATTCTTCCCGCCAGCATGATTCTGCCGGGACTGTTTCTGGCAGCCTGCTTTATCTCCGTATCCATCGGAACTAGTGTAGGTACTGTTGTGGCACTTGTTCCGATAGCTGCGGGACTCGCCCACTCCATGGACGTTAATACAGGTATGATGACAGCTATCATCGTTGGTGGAGCTTATTTTGGAGATAATCTCTCCTTTATCTCTGATACCACGGTAGTTGCTACCCAGACTCAGAATTGCAAGATGAGCGATAAGTTCCGTGTCAACTCTCTTATCGTAGTACCTGCTGCCGTTATTGTACTGGCTATCTATGCCGTGATGGGTATCGGTCTGCAGGCACCTACTGATATTCCGGAGGTAGAATATGTCAAGGTGCTCCCTTATCTGGTAGTACTTGTCACAGCTGTGGCGGGTATGAATGTGATGGCGGTTCTTACGATGGGAACATTGCTCTGTGGTGTGATAGGTATAAGCTGTCAGCTTCTGGGTGCTACCGGAGGTTACGATCTATTCGGCTGGTTCTCAGCCATGGGTAATGGAATCATCGGTATGGGCGAACTGGTCATCATCGCAATGATGGCGGGTGGCATGCTCGAAATCATCCGTGAGAATGGCGGTATCAATTATATCATCGACAAGATTACGGCACACGTCAGTAACAAGCGAGGAGCCGAACTGTCTATTGCAGCACTGGTTTCCATGGTCAATGTATGTACTGCCAACAATACGGTTGCCATCCTTACCGTAGGCAATATAGCCAAGAAAATCGGTGATAAGTTTGGAGTAGATAACCGCAAGGCAGCCAGTATCCTCGATACTTTCTCCTGTACGGTTCAGGGCTTGATACCTTACGGAGTACAGATGCTTCTGGCAGCAGGTCTTGCCAATCTGAGTCCGATGGATATCCTTCCATACCTCTATTATCCTCTGGCTATCGGTTTAGCTGCACTGTTTTCGATACTATTTCGTTACCCGAAGCGATATAGCTAGGAAGGAAGTGGCTTATTATCAATTGTTTAACTTTAAAATGAATGCACGATGGATTTTTTACAGAGAAACCTTTTTGTCAAGCTGCGTTCCGACCACTTCCATACGAAGGAGGAGATGGAACCGATGACTACCTTCAAGCAGAAGAAGATAGCCCAGATGATGAAGAACCTCAGCGATGTGCCTGCGGGTGAAGTACGCATGAACAATGGTTTCCTGAACCGACGTTTAGCCAGCATACAGGAAAACGAGCGTCATGCCATCGACACCTCTATTGAGACCATCCACTTACTTCGCATCATCGTATCCAATATCAATGGAATATTAGCCAATGGCGTTAATCTTGGCGGCATCATCGAGATGGGAAACTACCTGCGCACCAAGGGCGACAAGGTAGATTTCGTAAAACTGGAAAAATGGCTGCGCAAGCTCCGCATCCAGCGTATGGCGCAGTTGCAGGGCAGTGTACTTATCCTTTTCTTCGAATTTGAACAGGATGAGATACCTTTCGTGCGCCGTGTAGAACGTGGTGCCTACAAGCTGACCCTCCGTTCGCTTTATTATAACAGTCTCGATCAGCAGGAAATTTTATTCGAGCAGACTCAGGCTGGATTCGTTCGCACCACCGGTGGCACGATGCGCAAGAACCTGCGCCGCAGTATGCGGTATCTGGAATATGCGCCCATAGAAACTATCAGCAATTTCTGCAATAACTTCTACCGCTCGCTCTCAGAAATCGAAGAATAATATAAAATATATAAAAAATAAGCATACTCTGTGACGAATTTCAAGTGATTTTCGTACCTTTGCATCTATGAAACGATTTTGTATAACGATAATATCATCAATTATAGCATTATGCGCAAGTGCGCAGGTGCAATGCGAGGATACCTGCAGTCATGTGCATGGCATAGACCTCAGCCACTATCAGGGCAATGTGTTCTGGGAAACGGTGGGCGATAACTCCAAGATGGCGTATGTCTATCTGAAGGCTACCGAAGGTGGAACCAATGTAGATAGCAAATATAAGCAGAATATTGATCTGGCTCATAGATATGGACTCAAGGTGGGTTCATACCACTTTTACCGTGCCCGTATTCCGCAGAAGACCCAGTTGGAGAATTTCATGGCTCAATGCCGTCCGGGCGACCAGGATCTCTTGCCGATGATCGACGTAGAGACCAAGAGTGGTTTGGAAACAGAAGAATTTTGTGACTCACTCTTTAAGTTCCTGCATCTCGTAGAAAAGGCATACAGGCAGAAGCCGCTCATCTATACGGGTGCCAACTTCTATGACCATTATCTTTTGGGAAAGCTCGACAGTTACAAACTGATGATAGCACAATATACCAAACGAGAACCTGTGCTCAAGGATGGAAGAGACTTTGAGATGTGGCAATATACCGGTAAGGGAAAGCTGAACGGTATCAATGGCTACGTGGATAAGAGTAGATTCATGGGTAGGCATCGATTGAGAGAGATTAGATTCAGACACAGATAAGACATTGTTACTTGGAACTTGGAGCTTTGAACTTTATGATTAGTTTCAAGGTAAAGAGTGAATAGGGTCTGAAAGCATAGAAACAAGAATATATTTTAGTAAAACATAAACTTTAAATAAAACTATGGCAATTATTAAATGTCCAGAATGTGGCCGCCAGATCAGTGACAAGGCTCCAACCTGTCCTAGTTGTGGCGTTGAGATAGCAGGAAAAATCACTAAATGCCCTCATTGCGGTGAGGTTTATTTCAGCAGTCAGGAGATGTGCCCAAACTGCCATGAGATAGCAGTGGGTGTTACGCATCCTGTTGCATCATCTGCAGCAGTAAAAGATCAAACGCCGGTTGCATCTCCGTCTCCGGTATCTTCTCCAGCTTCAGAGATTCCTTCGACTTCTCAAGTAGTATCTTCGACTTCTCAGACTGTCCCTCCAACCCCTCCTGTCCCACCGGTACCTCCTGTACGTCGTCCTGGTGTTACTGCGAGCGGAAATGATGGCGGAGAGGACAATACTCCTCAGGAGCCACAGAAGAAAAAGAACACCCGCTCTATCTTCATCATCTCATTCATCTTTGCTGTCTTGGCGTGTGGCATTATGTATTACTTCTACGACAGTGCCAATCGCAACAAGGAGATGGAAGCTTATGAGTATGCGATGCAAAGCAGCGATCCGATGGTACTGCAGAGTTATCTCGATACCTACAAGGATGCGGATGAAGCACATCGCGATTCCATCATGGCTCATCTAGACCTGTTGAAGCAGAACGACCAGGATTGGACCAATGCGGTAGTGAGCGGATCGAAAGAAGCTTTGGAAGCATATCTCCAGAAGTATCCTAACAGTTTGCACAAGCAGGAAGCGTTGCTTAAAATAGATTCCCTCGACTGGAATGTGGCTAAGGCTGCAGATACAGCTGATGCTTACCAAACATATCTGAATACTCATATAGATGGTGCTCATATCGAAGAGGCAGAGAATGCCCTGAAGAAGGTGAAGAGCCGTGACCTCCAGCCAGAAGAAAAGCAGATGGTGAGCGGATTGTTCCGTCAGTTCTTCCAGAGCATCAATTCCCGTAATGCGGATGGATTGACAGCTACCTGCGAGGATATTCTCTCTTCCCTGCTTGGCAAGAACTCGGCTACCAAGGCAGATGTCGTTACCTTTATGGACAAGCTCTATAAAGATAATGTAGCCAATATGAACTGGCACATCAACAACGACTACCAGATCAAGAAGCGCGAGGTTGGCGATGAGGAATATGAGTATCAGGTACAGTTCTCTGCCCGTCAGGACGTAGATTTGACAGATGGCACCAAGAAGGAACAACTCTTTAAGATTTCTGCAGTTGTTTCACCTGATGGCAAAGTTTCTGCTTTCAATATGAACAAGGTTTCTGAGCCACAGCAATAGAATTTTCTGATTAAAAGATTCGTAAGTTCTAAAACAATATAAAAGAATCATAAGATTCAAAAACAATATAAAAAGAAAGCTCCGATGGATTTGTTGAGTCCATCGGAGCTTTCTTTTTTCCTTTTACTTTGCTTCCTTCATCTGTCGGAGCAATTCCTTCTGTTTTTCATTCAGACCAGTAGGTAACTTCACGTTATAGGTAATCATCAGATCACCGAAGGTTCCATCACCTCTGTCATACCCCTTGCCGCGAACACGTACCTTGGTACCATTCTGGGTTTCCGGTTTGATTTTCAGTTTAATCTTTGAACCATTGCTCAATGTGATGATACCCTCACCACCGAGCAGTGCGGTGTACATGTCGATATTCACATTCATGTTCATCTCGCCCGTATTCGTTCTGGCGCTATGACCACCGCAGCCGCCGTTACATCCGCCTGTACCATATTCAGCACCGGCACCGAAACCAGCACCTGCTCCGCCGAATCCGCCAAAGCCACCGAAACCGGCACCTTGTGAACTGCGGGCACGACCTCCGCCGAAGAGATTTTCGAAGAAGCTGGAGAAACCACCTCCTCCACCACCGAAGCCACTGAAGTCGAAGCCTTCGAATGGATTTCCACCAGCGGCACCTCCGCCGGCAGCTCCATCATAGCCTCCACCGCCGAAGCCTCCTACATTCTTCCACTGTTCGCCGTACTGGTCGTACTTAGCACGCTTGTCCGGATCGGAAATCACCTCATACGCCTCGTTCAGCGCCTGAAACTTAGCCTTTGCCTTTGGGTCGTTAGGGTGCAAATCCGGATGAAACTGTTTGGCACGCTTGCGATATGCAGCGCGCACATCCTTCTGCGGGATGTTCTTATCTACACCGAGAATCTTGTAATAATCTACAAATGCCATAGTATAATACCTCCTATTTTTATGATTTTTATAAGAATCCAACAAAAAGTATGCCGTAATTGCCAACTTTTTTGTAATTTTGCAGTTGAAACAAAAAAATCGAGAAAAAGTATGAAACAGTTATTCGCAGCGCTCCTCTTGGCGCTCACTTTTAATTCGCAGGCAATGGCTCAGCCGCGCACCGTCAAACTCAGAGTGATTCAGACGAGTGATGTCCATGGTTCTTTCTTCCCATACGATTTCATCAATCGCAAACCGAAGGCAGGAACCCTGGCACGCGTGTCCTCTTATGTAAACGATCTGCGCAAGACCTATAAGGACAATGTCATCCTCCTGGAGAATGGCGATATCCTTCAGGGACAACCTACCTGCTATTTCTATAATTATGTCAACACCCAGGCTCGCAATGTGGCAGCTGATGTCGTCAACTATATGAAGTATGATGCCCAGGCTTTCGGTAATCACGATGTAGAGACTGGTCATGCGGTTTACGATAAGTGGATCAAGGAGTTAGACTGCCCGGTGCTGGGTGCCAACATCATTGATACCAAGACCGGTGAGCCTTATGTGAAGCCTTATATCATCCTGAACCGTGAGGGTGTGAAGATTGCCGTTCTCGGTATGCTGACCCCAGCTATTCCTAACTGGTTGACAGAGAATCTCTGGAGCGGTATGAAGTTTGAGAATATGGTGACCTGTGCCCGTAAATGGATGAAGATTATCCAGGAGAAGGAGAAACCGGATGTTGTCATCGGTGTCTTCCACAGCGGTAAGGATGGCGGTATTGTCACTCCCGAATATGAGGAGGATGCCTCCCTGCGGGTAGCAAAGGAGGTGCCAGGCTTCGATATGGTACTCTTCGGACATGACCATACCCGCTGCAATGAGACGATCCTGAATGTGGAGGGTAAGCCTGTGGTGTGTCTCGACCCTGCCAATAATGCACTGAATGTGGCAGATGCCGAGGTGACCATTACCCTGGACAAGAAGAAGGTGAATGGCAAAAAGCAGTATGTTGTGACAGACAAGAAGATAGTTGGCAGTCTGCCAGATGTGACAAAATGTCCTATTGATGAGGATTTCATGAAGGCATTCGAGCCTCAGATTGCAGAAATCAACAAGTTTGTCAGCAAGCAGATCGGAACTTTCAAGAATACCATTCACAGCCGCGAGTCTTTCTTCGGCAGCTGCGCCTTCAATGACTTCATCCTCAACCTGCAGCTTCAGATCACGAATGCCGATATCGCCTTCAATGCGCCCCTCCAGTTTAATTCTACCATCCAGGCGGGACCTATCTACGTTGGTGACATGTTCAATCTCTATAAATATGAGAATCAGCTCTACGTGATGCGCCTTACCGGTGAGGAGATCCGCAAGCATCTGGAGATGAGCTATGATCTTTGGGTGAATACGATGAAGAGTCCTGATGACCATCTTCTCCTGCTCGATACCCAGACCAAGGGCGACCAGCAGCGCCTGGGTTTCAAGAACCTCTCCTTCAATTTTGACAGTGCTGCCGGCATCGATTATGAGGTAGATGTTACCAAGCCAGACGGCGAGAAGGTGAAGATTCTGCGTATGAGCAATGGTCAGCCTTTCGATGAAAAGAAGTGGTATAAGGTGGCAGTGAACAGTTATCGCGGCAATGGCGGCGGAGAGCTCCTCACCCGTGGTGCAGGTATTCCAAAGGATAGTCTGGATAGCAGAATCATCTATCGCAGTGAGCGCGACCAGCGTTACTATCTGATGGAGGCCATCGAAAAGATGGGAACCGTAGAGGCGAAGGCCAACAACAACTGGAAGTTCGTGCCGGAAGCATGGACCAAGCCTGCAGCCCAGCGTGACTATGAGTTGCTTTTCGGAAAGAATAAATAATAGATTATGAAGTATTGGTTTATATTTTGCAAGACAGATATCTTGCTCGAGAAGAGAGAAGATGGAACCTATACGATTCCATGTAGTGAGGAAAGTCCGGTAGCAACCAAGCCTTGGACCCATATCCTCAACATCACACCGATGAATGACGGTACGGAAGTGAAGACTTTCACCATTCCAGAGCCCGTAACCGACAATCCGAAATATGAGATGTGCGGTTTGCGTCCTAGCTTTTACAAGCTCTCCCCAGAGTTGTATCAGAAAGCGGGAAAATGTCAGGAACTGAACTATTGGGATATGAATACCCAGTTTTGCGGTGTATGCGGTTCACCTATGAAGATGTCAACAGATATCAGTAAGAAGTGCACCGAGTGTGGCAAGTCTGTCTGGCCCTCTCTCGCTACAGCCATCATCGTTCTTATCAAGAAGGGCGATCAGGTGCTGCTGGTTCATGCCCGCAACTTCAAGGGTAACTTCGATTCCCTGGTAGCCGGTTTCGTGGAAACAGGTGAGAGTCTGGAGGAAGCTGTTCATCGTGAGGTGATGGAAGAAACCGGTCTGACCATCAAGAATCTCAAGTATTTCGGTTCTCAGCCATGGCCGTACCCAAGTGGCTTGATGGTAGGATATACAGCCGAATATGTAGATGGTGAGATTCATCTTCAGAAAGAAGAGCTTTCCCGCGGCAAATGGTTCAGCAAGGACAATCTCCCTGTTCTGCCGGAGAAATTGTCGATTGCCCGCAAACTCATTGATGCCTGGCTAGAGGATAGAATATAAACTTTCGCAAGCAGACTATACTCGCCCTGGACTAATGATAAGTATAGGGTAGAATCTTAAAATGAAGAAATACAGAAGAGATGAAAGAAAAACTTTGGAATGCGAATTACATCAAGGTGATGACCACCAACTTTCTGCTCTACTTTGCCTTCTATCTCCTCACCCCACTCCTGCCACTCTATCTGAGTGAAACTTTCGGGGCTACGAAGGATGTGATAGGCATTGTTCTGAGCGGATATACGGTGGCGGCACTCATCATCCGTCCGTTTAGCGGATATGTGGTGGATGGATTTTCCCGCAAGAAAGTGCTGATGGTCTGTCTGACGGCTTTTGCCATCTTCTTTGCAGGATACATAGCAGCCAGTACCATCCTGATGTTTGCTATCTGCCGAACCCTGCATGGTGGACCTTTCGGAGCGGTAACTGTTGCCAACAGTACCTGTGCCATCGATGTCTTGCCAGCGAGCAGACGCAATGAGGGTATCGGTCTTTATGGATTGAGCAACAACTTCGCCATGGCGATAGCCCCTTCCATAGGTATCTATCTGCACAATCTGGTGGGTAGCTATATGGTACTTTTCTGGATAGCCTTTGTGGTAGCCATTGCTTCTGTAGTGATAGCTGGAACGGTGAAACTCCCAGAGAAGGAAATCATCAGAAACAAGGAGAAGCTTTCGCTCGACCGCTTCTTCCTGACCCGCGCCTGGCTGTTGGCCATCAACATCTGCATGTTTGGTTTCTGCTGGGGTGTATTGAGCAACTATCTTGCCATTTACAGCAAGGAGGAATTAGGCATTACCGGAGGAACGGGTACCTATTTTGCAATCCTCTCTATGGGATTATTCATGAGCAGATTGCAAGGCAGAAAGGCTTTGAGTCGGGGTAAGCTGACCCAGAATGCTGCCGAAGGAATGCTGATATCGCTCGTTGGTTTTACGATATTCGTAGCCATCAAGCATCCGATAGCCTACTATCTTTCAGCTGCATTGATAGGATTGGGAAATGGTCACCTGTACCCAGCCTTCCTGAATATGTTTATCAATGTAGCCCGCCACGACCAGCGTGGTACGGCTAACAGCAGTATCCTGACCGGTTGGGACCTAGGATTTGGAATCGGTTGTCTTCTGGGTGGTGTTGTAGCCGAGCATTTCGGTTATAGTGGTGCCTTCTGGATGGTAGCGATCGAAAATGCTGCCGCAGTGGTATTGTTCTTTGCAGCCTCCCGGGCATTCTTTGAAAAAAGAAGACGAAACGATTAGCAGAGAGATAGAAAAGTATAAGTTTTTTCCTGGTTAAAGTTTAGCTTCCATCAAGGGCTAAACTTTTACCCTTAAGGCTAGAAATATTTTCCCTTAAGGGAAATTATATTTTTCCTTAAGGATAAATCTTTTTTTCCTTAAGGGTAATGTTTCAGCTGGTTAAACCGGCATAAAAGTCCAATTAAAGAAAAAGAGCATTCGTAAGGATTGTGGAAATAAACCCTTTCGAATGCTCTTTGCAATTTTCTTACATGCTTTCTCTCTTAGAATGGGAGATCGTCTGCGCTGCCACCTGCTGCAGGAGCTGCTGGCTGAGCTGGAGGGAATGGAGCAGTTGCACCCTGAGCAGGAGCTGGAGCTGCCTGAGGAGCCGCACTTACTGGAGGGAATGGAGAACCAACTGGCTGCATGCCACCCTGCATGGCAGCAACAGCATTAGGATCTACACGCTGAACATTCCAAGCGCGGACACTGTTGAACCAACGACCATTATATTCGTGTGCATCCAAATCAAAAGAAACCAAAAGTTCCTCACCACTCTGGATGTTGAACTGAGCAAGACGATCTGCTCCGAAAACATCGAAGCAAAGCTTCTTTGGATACTGCTCGTGAGTTTCGATAACGAACGACTGAGCCTTCCACTCACCTCTTGCAGAAACGCCGCTTCTTTCAGGTAAAACGGCAATTACCTTTCCTTGTAATTCCATATTATTATTTTAAAAATTGTTTCAATCCTTCGCCTGCCGAGCCCCATTTTCATCGAGAATCAAAAGATGTATGAAGAGGCTCAAAAACGAGTGAATCTATCTGTTATTTTTCTTTCTGACTGCGAAATTACTAAAAATAGTTTTAAAACAAAAACATTTCTTCGATTATTTTTGTCTATCCCCAATATTTTTTGTATTTTTGTGCTCATAATTGCGCAAATGCTCCAATTTACCCATCAAGTAAGGAGCATCAGCAATGAAAAATGAGATAAGTAATATAGAAAAATAATAATATAAAATAACGACTCATGAGATTTACAGTTTCAAGTTCAGCATTGAACAGCAAGCTCAATATGCTTGCTAAGGTGATTGGCAGCAAGAATTCTCTGCCTATCCTTGACAATTTCCTGTTTCAAGTTGCCAACGGCGAGATGACCATCACCGCAAGCGACAGTGACAACATCATCAAGAGTACCATCGCTCTCACTGACTGCGATGGCGAAGGCGAGTTCTGCGTTGCCAACCGCGTCATCCTGGATGCATTGAAGGAGTTGCCTGAGCAGCCTCTCAGCTTCGATGTAGATACAGATAGTTATGCCATTAAGATTGTATATCAGAATGGTCTCTATAATTTCACAGGCTTGAATGCTGAAGACTATCCTCCAACACAGGATATGGGTGATGCCTGCACTACCCTCGTCTTGCCAGCACAGGTGCTGATCGACAATATCAACCGTTCTCTCTTTGCAACAGCCAGCGATGAGCTGCGCCCAGTAATGAATGGTATCTATTTCGACCTTACTCCAGAAGCGCTTGCCATCGTAGCAAGTGATGGTCATAAGTTGGTAAGAAGCAAGAACTTCACTGTCAAAAGTGAGACTCCTTCTTCATTTAACCTGCCAAAGAAGCCAGCATCATTGCTGAAGAACATTCTGAGCAAGGATGATGAGGCAACCATCAAGTTTGATGCACGCAGAGCTGAGATTCAGTTTAGCGATGGCGTATTGAAATGCCGCCTCATTGACGGTCGCTATCCTAACTACAACTCTGTGATTCCAGCCAACAACCCATGTGAGATAACCGTAGATCGCAAGGGCTTGCAGAGTGCATTGCGCCGTGTTTTGCCATTTGCCAGCGAGAGCAGCCAGCTGATCCGTTTCCATATCGAGAGCGGCCGTTTCGAGGTTTCTTCAGAAGACATCGACTTCTCTACTTCTGCCAAGGAAGTATTGGCTTGCGAATATAGCGGTTCCAGCATCAGCATCGGATTCAAGGGTAGCAGCTTGATGGAAATCCTGGGTAATCTGAACAGCGATCAGGTTGTCTTCCACTTGGCTGATCCTAGCCGTGCTGGTATCATTGTACCAGCTGAGCAGCCAGAAGACGAGGACATCCTCATGCTCATCATGCCAATGCTCCTTAACGAATAAGGAGCTTGGTTCATCTAAACACCCCTTCCCTATCAGTAATATATAGTAATAAATACTAGAAGTAATGAAATTAAATCTTACTAAGCCTCTGATCGTGTTCGACCTAGAGACTACCGGTCTTGACATGGTAAAAGACAGAATCATCCAGATCTCCTATATCAAGGTGTATCCAGATGGAACAGAGGTTCGTAAAAACCAGTTTGTCAATCCAGAGAAGCCTATCCCTGAAGAGGTGGTTGCTCTTACAGGTATCAGCAATGATGATGTGAAGGATGCACCAACCTTCAAGCAGTTGGCGGCTACCTTCAACCAGGAATTCTCTGGTTGTGATTTCGCTGGCTATAACTCCAATCATTTCGATGTACCTATGCTTGCAGAAGAATTCCTGCGTGCAGGCATCGATTTCGATTTCTCTAAGTGTCGCCTCATTGATGCCCAGAACATCTTTATGAAGATGGAGCGTCGTAACCTGGCTGCTGCCTATAAGTTCTATTGCGGCAGAAAGATGGAGGAAGACTTCGAGGCACACCGTGCCGACCAGGATACCGAGGCTACCTATTGCGTACTGAAAGGTGAGCTGGACCGTTATGCTCCTGGTGTTCAGGAGGAAGCCGACCGTGTACTCAATAATGACATGGACGAGCTTGCTGAATTCTCCAAGCGCAACGATAATGTAGATTTTGCCGGTCGCATCGTTTGGCAGGAGTTGAAGGATGCTGACGGCAATGTGATACTCGACGAAAAGGGCAATCCTCGCAAGCACGAGGTATTCAACTTCGGCAAGTACAAAGGATGGGATGTGGCAGAGATCCTGACTAAGGATCCTGGTTACTTCACCTGGGTATTGGGAAGCGATTTTACCAACAATACCAAGCAGGTACTCACCCGTATCCGTCTGCGCGAGTTCAACAAGAGAATGGGAAAATAATATGTTAAAAGGAAAGAAAATCGTATTGGGCATTACGGGTTCCATTGCAGCCTACAAGTCATGCCTTATCATCCGTGGTCTCATCAAGAAGGGAGCTGAGGTACAGGTGGTCATTACGCCTGCCGGTAAGGAGTTCATTACCCCTATCACCCTCTCTGCGCTGACCCACAAGCCCGTGGTAAGCGAGTTCTTCTCGCAGCGTGATGGTACCTGGAATTCGCACGTGGATCTCGGTCTCTGGGCGGATGCGATGGTCATTGCACCATGTACGGCATCTACCATGGGCAAGATGGCGCATGGCATTGCAGACAACATGCTCATCACCACCTATCTCTCCATGAAGGCACCAGTCTTCATTGCTCCTGCCATGGACCTTGATATGTACAAGCATCCTTCTACCCAGGCTAACATGAAAACCCTTCTCGGCTATGGTAACCATATCATCGAACCGGAAGTGGGATTCCTTGCTTCTGGATTAGAGGGAAAGGGACGCATGGAGGAACCGGATGTCATCGTGAATTACCTGGACAGATACTTCAACATGATGGAGAGTGCCGATGAGGTTGCTGATGTAGAATCAGAGAACCAGAAGAATACGGAGAAAGACCTCTGCGGTAAGAAGGTGATGATTACTGCTGGACCAACCTATGAGAAGATAGACCCAGTGCGCTTCATCGGCAATTATTCTTCAGGAAAGATGGGATTCGCACTTGCCGAAGAATGTCTTCGCCGTGGTGCGGATGTTACTTTGGTGGCAGGTCCTGTTTCATTAGACTGTAGTCCTGCTATCCACCGCATCAATGTGGAGAGCTGTGAAGAGATGTATCAGGCAGCCACAGCAGCCTTTGCTTCATCTGATGCTGCCATTCTCTGTGCAGCCGTAGCAGACTTCCGTCCTGCCAATGTAGCTGATAAGAAAATCAAGCGCGAAAAGGATGACCTGGAGCTGACACTGGTGCCTACCCATGACATCGCAGCAGCCTTGGGACAGATGAAACAAAAGAATCAGCGAATCGTAGCTTTCGCCCTGGAAACCAACGATGAAGAGAGTAATGCACAGAAGAAGAGAGTGAAGAAAAACGCCGACTTCATCGTGCTCAACTCTACCCGTAATCCGGGCACTACTTTCGGCACTGACGACAATCAGATTACCATCATCTCTGAAAAGGGAAAGAAAGAATATGAAAAGAAACCGAAGACTGAGGTGGCTCGCGACATCATTGACGAGCTGGCTCTCCTGTTTTAGTCCGGTATCTTTAGCTGCTGGTCTCCTGTGCTGCAGTCCTTCTGCGATTTCAGCACAGGAGCTGCAAGCTAAGATTACCATCAACCATGCCCAGATTTCGGGCACGGAGAAAGGCGTATTCGACAATCTGCAACAAACCTTGCAGCAATTCGTCAACAATCGCCAATGGACTCATCTTCAGTTTCAGAAGAACGAACGCATCATCTGCAACTTCAATATCACCGTCACCAAGTATGACAGAGACCAGAATCTCTTTACCTGCAAGGCGCTGATACAGGCCAATCGCCCCGTCTTCAATTCGGCATACACCTCCACCTTATATAATAATGTGGACGATAACTTCACGTTTCGTTTTGCTGAATACGACCAGTTGGAGTTCAATGAGCAGCAGATAGACAATCAGCTTACAGCTCTCTTTGCCTATTATGCATATCTTATCATCGGCATCGATCTGGATAGTTTTGCACCCAAAGGTGGTGAAGACATCCTGCAGCGCTGCATGAATCTGACAAACAATGCCCAGAATCTGGATTATCCCGGATGGAAGGCTTTCTCTGATGACCGCAACCGATATGCCATCATCTCAGACTATCTGGATGGAGCACTGGAACCCTTCAGACAGTTGCAGTATGACTATTACCGGAAAGGACTCGACGAGATGGCGAATAATGCGGAACGAGGTCGTACCGAGATAACCGCAGCCCTGGAAACAGAACTGAAGAAGGCGAAGGAAAACCGCCCGCTCAGTTTGTTGCCACAGATATGGACCGACTTCAAGAAGGATGAACTTGCCAACATCTATCGCGGCAAAGGAACCCAAAAGGAAAAGGAGAGCATCTATGAACTCCTCTTCTCCATCAATCCTTCACAGAATAAATATTGGGATCTGGTCAAGGAATGATTTTTCAGGTTGGAATCTTCATGAGATCATCTTCCAGAACGGAAGCTTCTGAAAATCAGAATCAGCTTTCCCTTTATATCTTTATCAAAAAGTAGAATAAATATGCTCAAGCAATTATATATCAAGAACTTCACGCTCATCGACGAGCTGAATATCTCTCTCTATCCTGGCTTCTCCGTCATCACGGGTGAGACAGGAGCAGGAAAGAGTATCATCCTCGGTGCCATCGGACTGCTTCTGGGTAACCGTGCCGACAGCAAGGCGATCAAGGCAGGAAGAGACCGTTGCGTGATAGAGGCTCACTTCGATCTCTCCAGATATGGTATGCAGAAATTCTTCGATGATAACGACATCGACTATGATGCCGATGATACGATCATCCGAAGAGAGTTGACTGCAGCCGGCAAGAGCCGTGCCTTCATCAATGACACCCCGGTGCCTCTCACCCGTATGAGAGAATTGGGAGAGCAACTCGTGGATATCCATTCGCAGCACCAGAATCTTCTTCTGCAGAAAGAAGACTTCCAGTTGAATGTGGTGGATATCATCGCTCAGGATGCTGACCAGCTCAAGGTTTACCAAAAAGAGTATTATGCCTATCGTAAAGCCAAGGAGCTTCTGGAAGAACTGAAAGCCGAGATTGCCAAGAACCGTGAGAACGAGGAGTTTATGCGCTTCCAGCATAAAGAGCTGGATGATGCAAATCTGCAGGAAGGCGAGTTGGAACAGCTGGAACAGGAAGCAGAGACCCTGAGCCATTCGGAGGATATCAAGACCGCTCTCTACGAGGCTGACAGTGCGCTTTCAGGAGAAAACGACAGCATACTTGACAAACTGAAGAACGCCACTCATCAACTGGAAAACATCTGTGATGTCTATCCAAGCATGGCTGATGTGGCTGGCAGAATGCAGAGCAGCTATATCGAACTGAAGGACATCGCACAGGAAATCAGCAGTAGTGTAGATCACGTGGAATTCGATCCTAACCGATTGGATGCCATCAATACCCGTCTGGACAAGCTCTACACCCTGCAGCAGAAGTTCCATGTGGAAACGGTGACTGAACTCATCGCTACCCGTGACCGCATCGCAGAACAGCTTGCACATATCGATAATGGCGATGAAGACATCGAAGAGAAGGAAAAAGAAGTTGCAGCTCTCCTTGCCAAGGCTGAAAAGCAAGCTACCCTACTCACTTCTATCCGTCAGAAATCAGCAAAGGCCATCGAAAAAGAGATGAAGGGCAGACTCATCCCGCTGGGCATTCCGAATGTGAGATTCGAGATTGCCTTTGCAGAAAAGCCACTGTCTGGAAATGGTGCCGATAAGGTCAGCTTCCTCTTCAGTGCCAACAAGAGTACCCAGCTACAGCCTGTCAGTCAGGTTGCTTCGGGTGGTGAGATTGCCCGTGTGATGCTCTCGCTGAAGGCTATGATCAGTGGAGCCGTGAAGTTGCCAACCATCATCTTTGATGAGATTGATACCGGTGTAAGCGGTAAGATAGCTGAAAAGATGGCAGATATCATGGAAGAGATGGGACTCCAGAACCGACAGGTACTCTCTATCACTCACCTGCCACAGATAGCAGCTAAGGGTAGTCATCATTACAAGGTATTGAAGGAGGAAACCGAGAACGGAACCATCTCGCACATGAAAGAGCTCAACAACCAGGAACGCATTGAGGAAATTGCCCAGATGCTCAGTGGCAGTGACATCACGCAGGCAGCTCTTGCCAATGCCAAAGAATTATTGAGAATATGAAAAGAATAAATATGATACTGATGGGACTGATGCTGGGTGCATCATCCCTCTTCGCTCAGCCAGGCTCTGTACAGAAAGCCGCCAAGAGCGTATTTACACTCACCACCTTCAACAAGGATGGTAACATCATTTCTTCTACACAAGGTGTGTTTATTGATAACAAGGGAACGGCTATCGGTACCTTCAAACCGTTTATCGGTGCTGTGAAGGCTACCATCGTGGATGCCAGCGGAAAGTCGATGGACGTGGATGCTATCCTCGGTGCCGATGAACTTTACGATGTGGCTAAGTTCAGAGTATTGGGTAATACCACGGCTGCCAACATTGCTACAGCAGAATCACCTGCGGGCAGCAAGGTTTGGCTCGTTCCTTATTCTATCAAGAAGTCACCTTTCCAGCAGGAGGATATCGCAAGCGTTGAGAAGTTTAAGGAAACTTACAATTACTACATCTTCTCCAACACCGTACCGGACAATGCAGTGGGTTGCCCATTCGTCAACAAAAGCGGTCAGGTGATTGGTATCATGCATAGCAATGGTCAGGTAACTGCCATTGATGCCAACTATGCCAAGGAGTTGAAGGTGACGGGTCTTTCTACACTGGATGCTGCCCTTCGCGAAACAGGCATCCGTACTGCTCTTCCTAATACCGAACAGGAGGCGATTACGATGATGACGCTCAACAAGTCTCAGGTGTCTCGCGACATCTATGACAAGTATGCAGATGAGTTTATGACAAAGTTCCCTGCTTCAGCATTCGGCTATAAGGAAAAAGCAACTCTTCATGTGGATAAGAACGAGTTTGCCGAGGCTTCCAAATGTATGGAAGAAGGAATCAAAAAATCTTCAGCCAAGGATGAAGCCCACTCCAATTATTCTGATGTCATCTATCAGAAACTGATCTATAAGGGTGATTCTGCCTATACAGCCTGGACTTACGACAAGGCGATAGAAGAGGCACAGAAGGCATACGCCATCAATGCCAATCCTGTATATCAGCATCAGGAAGCACGTATCATCTTTACCAAGGGTGATTATCAGAAGGCATACGATATGTTCATCGCCCTGACCAAGACTTCGGTCAAGAACTCGGAAATCTTCCTGGAGGCAGCTCAGGCTAAGATTCAGCTCAAGGCTCCAGCTACAGAGATCAAGGTTTTGCTGGATAGTGCAGTCAATGAGGCTAAGAACTCGGGCACCATGGCTGGTCCTTACTATCTGGCTCGTGGTGATTTCCAGGCAGAACAGGGAGAGTATCGTAGTGCTATAGCCGACTACAATATGTATGATTCGATAGTCCGTCCTGCTAATCCTGCATTTTTCTATGCCAGATACAAGGCTGAGACCAAGTTACGCATGTGGCAGCCAGCGCTGATAGATATTGCCCGTACCTGCTACCTCGCTCCAAACGAGCCTACATATTTTGCAGAATGGGCTAGTCTTGACTTACGTGTGAAGCGATATGCAGAAGGCATCAGTGCAGCCAAGCATTGCATAGAGATTGCTCCAGAATATGCCGATGGCTATCTCCTCCTCGGTTTGCTCCAGATGGAGAACAAGCAGAAGGAAGAGGCTCGCAAGAACCTGGAAAAAGCAAAGGAACTGGGAGATACCCGTGCTGAGGGTTATCTCAAGAAACTGAAATAATAAAATTAAAGGTACATCAAAGAATTGCACTTTCAAACGCCCTGAAAGGGCAGAAGCTCATAGGAGGGTGTGTCAAAAGTCCAAGACACACCCTCTTCTTCGTTTCTTCAAGAACGCAAGCCCGCTAGGTGTCTCGGAGAATTTGAACACCGCCCCCGCTAGGCGTCTCGCCGGATTTGCAATCCGGCGTTAAAAAATGTCCTAACCTATTTAGGCTCTGCGGATTTGCAATCCGCAGCAAAGAAGTATGCTTTTCCTTTTGTTGGGGGATTACAAATCCCCCAGTTCTAATAGGTCGAACCTTTTTTTACGGCGGATTGCAAATCCGCCGGGACGCCTAGCGGGATTCATACATCCCCAGGGTGTTGCCATGGGTTAGGAGCTTTTGGGCCTTCAGCCCGTTCTTGAGCCACAAGCGAAAGTTCTGTGATATAAAACAAAAAGTGGATTAACCTTTCGATTAATCCACTTTTGTGATTCCGTTGGGGTTCGAACCCAAGACCCACAGCTTAGAAGGCTGTTGCTCTAATCCAACTGAGCTACGGAACCAACACTGCTATTTTTCATTAGCGAGTGCAAAGGTAATACTTTTTTGCGAAACTACCAAATTTTCCCGTATCTTTTTTACAATAAAACCGAATATTATGCAACTTTTCACCTTCTATGAATTGAAAAGCACATAATATTCGGTATTCCTCATTCTTTTATGCATCAAAAAGAACGAATATCTTTTATGCATCCAAAAGAATGAATATCATCTTCCACTTATTATTCAGTAATCAGTGTAAACTCTGAACCCGAAGCATAATCCTGACCATTTTGCTCATTCAATGCACGCAGACGGAAGTAGCGAGCCTTGACAGGCTTGTTCAACATCACCTTCTGCAGCTTGGCAGTCTTCTCAAAATGACCCTTCAGGATTGGCTCACCCCAAGTCTTGTTGTCGTTGCTGACGTAGATTTCATAATCCTTGATGCAACCATTCAAAGAACCATCCTGGCGTGCCAGATAAGTAAAGCCCTTGATAACCTTCTGCTTGCCAGCATCGAAGTCAACCCAGTGAGGATACTTAGCCAATGTAATGGAATACATCGTATGCCAGAAGGTAGAAGGATCGCCATCTACCAAGTAGGCAGCATCACCCTCATCAGGCTCCTGGCTGGAAGCAAAGGCAATCTGAAGACCGGATGTCTGCTGATTCTGCTGCATCTTCTTCATAACCTCCTTCACCATTTCACGACCGGTAGCTGAAACCTTCACGATATTTCCAAGCTCTGACTTCACAGCTGGACGGATGATGAATCCGAAGGTAGTAGGAGTACTGCGTACCTGATCTGGTGTCAAAGGACCACCCTGTCCACAGCTGGCACCGCCCAATCCTGTAACCTTTGCATCGAGGTGCAAGTGAGTACCGCTGCTCTTTGGCAACTGATATGGATGTGCTGCCAATGTCAACTCCTGCTGACTCCAAGGCAATGCTGAGGCAGACATTGTACTGTCAGAGATGAATACTACACCCTGCTGGTTGTCGTTAGTAACGGCACACCAACGTACCTCCTCGCGGTTGCCCTGTGCCTGTGGTTTAGGAAGCATGATGCCCTGCTCTGCTACCGGACTGTGGTACCAACCGATAAACTGGCTGGTCTTGCGGTCGTTGTAGTTGTTGACAGGTCCGCGTCCATAATAATCATACTGGTTCAACTCGCTTGGCAATACCATAGAATAGCCGATACGAGGCAAGATGACCTTAGAACGGTTAGCACCAATGGCACTCTGCATCTCGATAGAACCATCCTTATAGATAGTATAGATCTGGCGTGAAGTGAACTTCAGGTCAGCATCTGTCAAGGCACGTTTGTTCTTCTCGAAGTTATAGCAAGACTCTGGGTCACGGTCGCGGTTGCTGTAATTCACATCGCATCCCTCCTTACCCTGACTCTCTACAGTAAAGTCGAGCTGGTAAGTACCATCCTTCTTGGCAGTATAGTTCCAGTTCTTCACTACATGCTGCAGGTCGTACAGACCATTCTTGAACCATGCATTGTGGTATCCGATACCGGCATCGTTGTCAGTAGGAGCACGATATGCATCGAGCTTAGGACCATTGCCATCCTTGATGATATCCTGGCTGCCATACTTCAAGCTATAGATAGCACCGGTATTCAGGTCGAATGCCACCTGGAAGTTGCCGCCATGGATGTTGGCACGCTTAGCCGCCTTATCTACCGAAAGCTTCATCGCCTTACCGTTCTTGGCAACAGCAGCAATAGAAGGAGCAGCCACGTCAGCGCCCTTCACTCTCAACTGTTCTTCCATCTGAGGATAACCCTTGGCTGCCCAAGGCATATCCTTGCCCAGAAGGAACTGAACTGTTACGAAGTACTCGCTCTTAGGATCGAGGCTTGCATAATCGTATGGCAAGGTATAGAAGCCCTTCTCACGAGGACCCACGATATTCTTGGCACCCTGCAATGGCTGATTCTTTGAAATGCAGACACCATCCTTATAGAGAGACCATACAATCTGGTAATTCTTGAGAGGCTCGAAGTAGTTCTTGTTGAAGATTTCAATCTGTCCCTGCTTCATATCTACAGCCTTCACGCCTACATTTTGATAAACCTTCTTTACCTCATAGTACTGAGCCTTAGGTGAGAAGTCTGGGCGAACGATACCATTCATGCAGAACATACCATCGTTTGGCTTGTTGTCCTTACCGAAGTCACCGCCGTATGCCCAGTAGGTCTTTCCGGTTACAGGATCCTGCTTGTTAAGGGCCTGATCTACCCAGTCCCAGATAGCTCCACCCATGAAGAAGTTGGTGCTCTCGATTGCCTCCCAGTAATCTATCAGGTTACCGCAGGCATTACCCATAGAGTGAGCATACTCAGAGATGTGGAACGGATACTTCAGCTTGTACTTGCCCTGCACGGCTCCCTGAACCCAGGCGATGGAAGGATACTGGTTAGAACCCATATCCACGATATCATTGTTGCGCTCATACTGAACAGGGCGGCTGGTATCATAAGCCTTGATGGCATTATAGCAATCTACGAAAGTCTTGCCAGGTCCAGCCTCGTTACCCAAACTCCAGATTACTACAGAAGGATGATTCACGGTAGCGTGTACCATCTCCATGTTTCTGGCGATATGAGCGTTGCGGAACTCAGGTACATGAGAAAGACTCTGCTTGCCATAGTAGTACTCATGGCTTTCGAGGTTAGCTTCATCCTCCAGATAGATACCATACTTATCGCAGAGATAATACCAGTAAGGTGCATCAGGATAGTGGCAGTTGCGCACATGGTTGATATTGCCACGCTTCATCAGGAAGATTTCGTTCTCCATCTGTTCGCGGGTAGCAGTATGACCTAACAGCGTATTGTTCTCATGACGGTTGACACCCTTCAGCTTGATAGGCTGTCCGTTGAGATAGTAGTATCTTCCAGCTAATCCGAACTCATCCTTCTCGGCAGGAGTCTCCTTGATTTCCACCTTTCTGAAGCCAACGATGGTAGAGAAGGTCTGAACCGTTCTGCCCTTGGCATCCTTCAATTCTCCTACCAATGTATAGCGGTAAGGAGCTTCAGCACTCCAGAGCTTCACCTTGTTGGCAGCATCGAGCGTAGTCTCCAGAACTATCTCTCCCTTGGAATTCAGTTTTCCTACGAGAGAAGTAGAAGCTGTAACGCCTTCCATCAGATCATTGTCGTCGGAATAGAGACGGTTGGCATAGAGTGAATACTGCAAGGTATAACCCTTGATTGCCTTCTTGGAAAGGTTCTGCAACTGTGCCGTGATATGCAAGGTGGCATGGCTGTAGGTTTCATCCAAGTCAGGAATAGCCTTGATGTCTCTTACCTGAACCTGTGGTTTGGCAACCAGAGCCACGGTGCGGAAGATACCAGGCAAGCGGAACATATCCTGACTCTCCAGGAAAGAACCGTCTGAATGGCGATAAACCTCTACTGCTACGGTATTCTCCTCACCCTCCTTATTAAGATAAGGTGTAATGTCGAATTCAGCCAGGTTGCGTGAGTTCTTGGAGAATCCCACATACTTACCATTTATATATAGGTAGAAGAATGAATCTACACCATCGAAGTTCAGATAGATCTGCTGTCCCTTCCAATCTGCAGGAACGGAGAAGGTTCTGCGATAAGAACCCACCTCATTGCGGTTGCGATAGGTCATCCAGTTGGTAGGAGGTGTACGCATCACTCCACCCTTCCAGTCGTTCATCGGCTGCCAGGAGTGCTGGAAGATGACACGCTGGTTAGAATAGAGCGGATCTCCATACTTGTTGTTTCCATCTTTCTGCAGTCCAGCCAAATTCCAGTTCATAGGCACCTTGATGTCGTCCCACTGAGAGACATCATAGTCTGTACGGTAGAAATCCTTAGGACGCTCATCAGGATTTGGAGCCCAATGGAACTTCCATAATCCATCGAGAGATTTCCAGTAAGAACTGTTCTCCGGTAAAACCTTTCTCGCCTCTTCGATATTGCGGAACGAGAAGAACCAGGCATGTGGCTGCTGCTTGTTGACAGCTACGGAATCAGGACTTTGCCACTCCCATCCCGTAGGCGCAGCCTGCTGATTGTAGAAGTAGCCTCCTAAAGTACCATCTGCCCATGCCGATGAGCAAATGAGTCCGGTTAAAAGTAATAAATAAGTTTTCTTCATAAGTTGATGTTATTGTTTCTAATTATTTCCTTTGCAAAGTTACGCTTTTATTTTGAAAAGGCAAAATAGTAGAAGGGAAAAAGCGAGAAAATACCCGATTTTTTGAGATAAGCCTTTAAACTTTGCCCTACCCGATGATTTTTTGCACGAAAAACTTGGCAGAATCACAGAAAAGCTGTATCTTTGTCGCATATAAACAATCGTATGACAATATAGATATACTAAATATATTATTAATTAATAAATTCAATCTTAAACAAAGACATTTATGGTAAACAGATTCATTCTTAATGAAGTTTCCTATTTCGGTCCAGGTGCCCGCAAGGAGCTTCCTACAGTAATCGCTAGTCGTGGTTGGAAAAAAGCTTTGGTTGTAACAGACAAGGGCTTGATGAAATTTGGCGTTGCCAAGATGGTACTCGACGTATTGGACGAGGCTAACATCGCTTACGAGGTATTTGATGACGTAAAGCCAAACCCAACAGTTTCCAATGTTACTGCAGGTATTGAGGCTTGCAAGAATGCTGAGGCAGACTTCATCATCGCTATCGGTGGTGGCAGTTCTATGGATACCGCAAAGGGTATCGGCGTGGTTGTTACTAACCCAGAGTTTGCCGACATCGTTTCTCTGGAGGGAGTTGCACCTACCAAGAACAAGTGCTTGCCTATCGTAGCTCTTCCTACTACAGCTGGAACCGCAGCTGAGACAACCATCAACTATGTGATTATCGACGAGCAGCGCCAGCAGAAGATGGTATGTGTGGATCCTAACGATATTCCTGCCGTTGCTATCGTAGATGCAGAGCTGATGTACTCTTTGCCAAAGGGTCTCACCGCTGCTACCGGTATGGATGCGATGACTCACGCCATTGAAGGTTTGATTACCAAGGCAGCTTGGGAGATGAGTGATATGTTCGAGCTCAAGGCTATCGAGATGATTCATAAGTACCTGCCTATCGCTGTGAATGATCCAACCAATCCTGAGGGTCGCAACGGTATGGCCGTAGCTCAGTATATTGCCGGAATGGCATTCTCTAATGTAGGTTTGGGCGTTGACCATGGTATGGCTCACCCAATGAGTGCCCTTCATGATGTTCCTCACGGAGTAGCTTGTGCCATCCTGCTTCCTACCGTGATGCGTTTCAATATGGAGGTAAGTGTACCTAAGTATGTACAGATAGCCAAGGTTGTTGGTGTTTACAAGGATGGTATGAGCGATCAGGAGGCAGCAGAGGCAGCATGCAATGCTATCGAGGAGTTGTCTAAGTTGGTAGGTATTCCACAGCATCTCAGCGAATTGGGCATCACAGAGGCTGACATCCCTGCCCTTGCCGAGCAGGCTTTCACCGATGTATGTACTCCAGGTAACCCTCGCGAGGTTTCTAAGGAGGATATCATCGCCTTGTATCACAAGATCTTGTAATATAGGCCCAAGATACAATCATACTTTAATATTTTAATCGCCCTGAAAGGAACAAGCATAAATAGATGCTTCACCTTTCAGGGCGATTTTTTTATTCATTTAATCTCTCAACTTAGGCGCAAAGACGTTATTGAGAGGTTGCCATAACAGTACTGACAATGCGTAAAGCGGCTTGTAGCGCTTATTGCCTCACTATGGCACAACATTGCCCCTTACCAGGGCAATAAACTGCCATTGCCAGGCACAAAACGATACGTCGGGAGTTGGTAAAACAACCACTCTCTTTTTTACTCTTCACTCTTCACCAAATCGGCTGAAACTCCGATAAACACTGGGGTTGCGAGAGGTGAAGAGTTACGCACCACTCTTCACCACTCTTCACCTCTCTTCACCTTATCACAAAGTCTTGACATCATTGGAGACTGAAGCTGGTCATCATTGATGAACGAAGGATTACTTAACAAAGAGAAAACTCTCCCAAAAATATTGAGGGTGAAAGGTGGTGAAGAGTGGTGAAGAGCGGCGCTAACTCTTCACCCGCACAAACACCTTATATCCAAATACTTATGCCATTTTTGTGAAGAGTGAAGAGTGTTTTTGAAAGTGGCTTACTATTACGGCGGATTTCAAATCCGCCGGGACGCCTGGCGGGGGGCAAATTAGCCATAAATGCGGAGCCGCTTACTTTTAATTTCTTTTCCTTCATATAAATCTGATAAAATTTCTTCTTTAGTCATACAACTCCTTTTTTTAAAATTTGCTTTCAAAATACCGAATATCACTGATGAACTACGAATTCTTTTTCAGAATTTGGTGAAGTATAGCCTCAACATTTTAGAGCGGAGCATCATTTTATCGCCCTTGAGCTTCTCTTTGTAAAAAGCTTCTCGCAGATTGTTGATGCCGTAGCTTCTGATGCTGTCATTCACAACGGTTGCAGGAATATCACCACCATTTTCTCCATGATCCTGATGCCAGTTGTTCTTGTAAGGCGAATGCAGAATCAGACTGTCACCAGTCTGTTCGAATCGGAAATAATAGCCACGGAAGCTGTACATATTCGTGGGGGTAATACTGGCACAAGATATCAGCTTATGCTGCACTCCCCAGAATACACGTTCCTTGGAAAGGTCGAGATAGTTGCCCGTAGCCAACGTATCTACCCGTTCCAGATGCCAGAATCCATCAAAATCTCCATTATCGCTCGTCTCTAGGGTACAGGAACTCAGTACCAGACTGATAGCTGCTGTCAAATATATCATTCTTTTCATAATCTTTTCTCTTTCATAAAGTTAGAACTTGACGATACCTTGTCTTGTCAGGGTAATCTGGAATCCTCTATTGTGTCCCAACATCTCTGTACTGCCGAAATCCATTCCGTAAGCGGCCTTTACTGTATATCTTCTTAAGAAGTGGTAGCTGCCTTCTGCCATGAAGCTTACATTATGATGCTTCTTGGTAAATGGCAGGACATAGGTTCCCCATCCCTTCTGATAGGAGGCGAGTACACGATAGCCGAATTTATCGGAAGGCTGACCATCGAATCCCAGGTGATAGGCGATGAAACGGTTATCCTTCACCTCAATCTTTCCATCTGTATTATAGATTGGCGAACGATAGAGCGGATTACCCATTACCTGCCCCCAATGCTGCCAGCCAGTATAGTTACTGTGATTGTAATAATTGTCCATTCCAGCCAAATGATCAGGAATATTCACAGTATGATCATGGTTATATGGACCACTCTGATATTTAGTATGTATATACTCCAATACAATATTTCGTAACCATCTGCCATATTTGATATTCAGTTCCGCACCCAGCATCATGTCCTTGAGGGAATACATAAAGTAACGATGGCTTTTCTTGCTCTGCCACTCCTTTCCTTCGCCATATCCATTATAATCAAGCATAAACATCTGACTGTCATCCTCGAAGAAATGATCAGCATAAACGCCCAACTTCCAAGTGTCGGCATTATAGTTGATGCGCATGAGCCAAGAGCCCAACTGGTTGCCGGCAATATTGGCATACTGACCTTCACCATCATCATGACCGCCAGGAATAAAAGCATGCCACATTCCCTTTAATCCTCCTTCTGTAGCCTTGCATTTGAGTCCGCCATTTCCATCATAGGTGTATGGCTTGCCACCAAACTGTGCTGCCATTTCCAAGCCCAATTCTACACTCAAAGGGCAGAATGCGGCATCGTTTCCAATTCGCAGATAGCCAGCCTTGCTATGATAGAGCACACCTTCCGAATACTTGGATTTGCGCTGGGTGAAATCGTGCTGCCAGTTTTCATCGGTAAATTTTCCAAAAGCGATATGTCCCTTGAGTTGAACCCAATGATTAAGAATAGGTAGCGTCCAATATTCCGGCAAGGCTAATCTTACCTGCGGTACAGGTCGAGCGTTAATGCCCAGCGTCTGGCTACCACTGGAAAGCGTCTGGTTCTTCAATTCCATCGGATATTCTTTAGCACCCACACTGAGCACACCATGCAGCCATCTTACTTCTGCAAAAGCCTGCTGCACAATAAACCTGCTGGTAAAATGAGTGGGCAATGCCAAATCTACACCATAACCTACTCCCCATCTGCGCTGATTATCTGTGGATAGAGGGCGTATCAGACTACCTCTTAGATAGGCATTCGCCTCTTTCAGAGAACTTAAACCATAACGATTGGCATTGAGCCAAAGGGGTGTTTTGCCCTTTGAAAAAGTAGCCTGCATATCTATTCGGTATTCCAGGGCACTATCGAGTCTTAATTTTGTAGGTTCCGCATCTTCCTGCCAACCATATTGCGCCTTCACTGATTGCGGACACGCTACGGTGAGGAAGCAAAGCGAAACTAAACAGAAAACTTTCTTCATATCAATGTTTTATCTATAAAACTGAATAAACACTCATTTTATTGTAGTTTTTGCAGTTACTTTAACATTCCTTACGAAAAGTCGGTCTATAAACCTGGTTTGGAAAGATAAAATTCGCCAAAATACAATAATTCAACAATACATACGTTACATTATATAACATATAGGAATTAGATTAATAAGTTTTTTGTAAACAAGATAAACAATGGAAAATAAAGAAGAACATCTCAAACAAATAGATGTGGTGGCAATAGCCAAGGAGATGAAGAAGCATAAGAAACAGTATCTGATAGCTCTTCCTGTCACCTTCGTACTTTCTTGCCTGCTCATCCTCTGTGTGCCAAGGTATTATACAAGTACGGCAAAATTGGCTCCGGAAATATCAAGCTTCAGTTCGAGTTCATTAGGTGATATTGCCTCTTCATTCGGCTTCGATATAGGAGGAAACTCTGCAAACGGAGATGCCATCTTCCCGGAACTCTACCCTGAGCTGATAGAATCCAACGACTTTATGGTCGGTATGTTTGATGTCAAGGTGAAATCTAAAGATGGAAGTATCAATACTACCTATTATGATTATCTTGCCACCAAGCGACAGACACCTTGGTGGACAAAAGCGTATAATTCCGTAAAACAGCTGTTTGATACACCTGATTCTACACCCGTAAGTAAAAACAGAAAAGTTAATCCTTTCCAACTTACCCGACGTCAGGATCAGATAGCCCGACTTATGAGCAAAAACATCAAATGTAATATTGATAAGAAGAACTATGTGATTTCCATCTCCGTAGAAGATCAGGATCCGCTGATATGTGCAACCCTTGCTGATACGGTTCAGGCTAAGCTACAGGATTTCATCACCGACTATCGTACCAAGAAAGCGAAGAAAGACTTAGAGTACTACAAGAAGTTGAGCAGTGATGCCAAGTCAAAATATGAGCGCATCAGACAGCAGTATGGCAGTTATTCTGATGCCAACCAGGATGTGGTATTGGAAAGTTACCGTCTGAAAGCCAACGATATGGAAAATGAGATGCAGTTGCTTTACAACACATACACGAGCCTTCAGGCTCAGGTGCAGCAGGCTCAGGCAAAACTTCTGATGCAGACTCCAGCCTTTACTACCCTGCAGAGTGCATCTGTGCCATTGAAACCGGCAGGACCTAAGAGAATGCTGTTTGTTCTCGGAATGACTTTTCTGGCTTTTATCGTCGTGACTGTATATTCAATTAGAAAAATGATTTTTAGAGAGTAGAAATAATAATAATGAGGAATATGAATGAACTGAATCATAGTAACCATTCGAAGCGAATAGCCACCAATACTTTGGTGCTATTTGCCAGAATGCTCATTATTACCATTGTCAATCTCTATACTGTGCGCTGGGTTCTGAAAGGTCTTGGTACTGAGGATTATGGCATATACAATGCTGTGGCAGGTGTGGTTACTACTGGCACCTGTATCAGCAGTGTTCTAGCGATGGCTACGCAGCGATTCTATTCTTACGCAATAGGCTTGGGTGAGAAGGAAAAGCTAACCAGAATATTCTCTGCCAGTGTGAATTTAGTTATTGTGTTTTCGATTATCTCAATCCTAGTTCTTGAGCTTGTAGGAAATTGGTTTGTTTCCACACAGATGACAATTCCTGCTGATAGACTGTCGGCTGCAAGTTGGGTATTCCAGTTTTCTATATTCTCGTTTGTTTTTACCTTGCTTCAGATACCATATATAGGAGCCATCTTTTCTAATGAAGATATGGGAGTATATGCACTCGTATCTTCTGTAGATTGTTTCATAAAATTGATGATTGCGGCTTTGATCTGTATGTTTGGTATCGATCATCTTATTTTATATAGTGGAGCCATGATGATTGAATCTGGATTAGTGATGGTAGTTTATATGCTTGTTGCTTCTCGCAAATACATCGAATGCAGATATACAACAAAAGGAATAGACAAGGAGCTATACAAAGAATTGATATCATTCTCTGGATGGACATTTTATGGTGCTTTGTCTGGAATGGGCATGACTCAGGGAAGTATCATTTTGCTCAATATCTTCTTTGGTCCACTGGTAAATGCTGCATTTTGTATTGGTAACCAATTATACAATGCCATCAACACGTTGAGCAATAGTATAGTTGTTGCATTCCGTCCAACATTAATCAAATCCTATTCGTGCCAGGATATGCCATATATACAGCAACTATATTTTTCTGCCAATAAGGCAATTTTGTATTTGCTGTGTTTGGTTGCAATGCCTTTGATGTTGGAAACGGAATATGTACTGCAATTCTGGTTAGGATACAGCACACCTGAAATCATACTCTTTTGCAGACTCTATATTATATATACGATAGTTTTGACTTTACATAATCCGATTACTATCATTATGCAAGCTACAGGAAAGATCAGAAAGTATAGTTTATATGTAGAAAGTCTTACCATTATGAATATTCCTGTTTGTTGGGGGCTGTTTATACTAGACTGTCCTTCTTATACTATCTTTATCGTAATGATAGTCTTGTGTCTGATAGCTCACAATATAAGATTAGTGATGCAGAGAAAAGCTATTCCTGAACTGAAGCTGAGAAGTTATTATAAACATCTGATACTTCCAGCCTTCTTCATACTGGGTATAACGAGTATGTTGGAACTGTTCTTGCTTCAGTTACCGATAGCAGGTTTTCAAAGATTTGGGCTAATCGTGATTTCTTCAGTCATGGTAATGTCTATATTGATATACGTATGGGGCTTTTCGGAAGCCGAACGAAAATTATTGCATTCACTGATTCATAAGGTAGTGAATAAAAGGCAAACAATATTATAAAGGAAACAATAAATTATGGGATACATTTTACTATCAGTACTTTTGATAACGATTATACTTTGTTATCTGGAAGATTACATCAAGAGATATAGATTTTTTCTATATATCTTGATGGGATTCGTTATGGTTCTCATAGCAGGATTACGCGAAATAGGTCTGGATCCTGATTCTGAAAATTACGAGTATTCTTTCCAGCATTATTATCAGAGTTCTGAGATGGGTATGGTAGAACCATCGTTTACTCTCATATCTGCTATTCTAAATGTATTTACAGATAATGTGCATCTTTTGTTTTTAGTTTATGCATTACTGGGTGTCACTATCAAGCTATATGCATTCAAAAAAAACTTGCAATGCATTTTCGTGCCGTTGATGTTATATATAAGTTTCTACTTTGTATTGCATGAAATGACACAAATCAGAGCTGGAGTTGTGTCTGCTTTATTCTTGTTGGCTGTGTACTACATTGCTAAAAAAGAAAAAAGAAAAGCTTTGCTGCTAATTATAGTTGGTTCATTCTTCCACTATTCCTCCTTAGCTCTGCTACCAACACTTATGTTTGGCAATAAAGATTTCAACCGCAAAGAAAATATAATGATAGCGTTACTCATCCCCCTAAGCTATCTCATATATTTCGGTGGTATCAGTATGCTGCTGAATACTGATATTCCACTTATCGGCAACAAACTAGCCATCTACCAGCAGGCAATGGAAAAAGGAAAAATGACAGTAAACATAAATGTCTTTGATCCTGTACACCTTGTCTCCGTGATGTTGTTTTACTACACATTATATTTTCGAAAGACAATCACTGCCTTCAATGAAAACTATAATGTTGTAATAAAAATAGTGGCACTAGGGCTGTTCTTGCATACAAGTTTGGCTTTTCTCCCAGTTCTAGCTTTGAGAATCAGTCAGTTATACTGTATCGTTAACATTTTCTTATTTTCAGGGATCGTATATACATTCAAACAGAAATGGATGGGAATTACAATCCTGGTGTTATTATCGATATTCCAAATGTATCTCGCTTTACCTCATTATGGATTAGGTGATATCGTGAGATTTTAAATAAAGAAATACAATGAAAGCAAGAGTTATAGCATTTTACCTGCCACAGTTTTACCCCATACCCGAAAACGACAAGGTGTGGGGACCGGGATTCACAGAATGGACGAATGTAGCCAAGGCTCGTCCGGTTTTTCATGGGCACTATCAGCCCAGAATACCGGCAGATTTAGGTTTCTATGATCTTCGTTTGCCAGAGACTCGGGAGCAGCAGGCTCAGTTGGCACGCGAAGCAGGTATAGAAGGTTTCTGCTACTGGCATTACTGGATGGGTAATGGAAAGCGCCTGTTGCAGCGTCCTTTCGATGAGGTACTAAATTCCGGCAAACCAGATTTTCCTTTCTGCCTGGCATGGGCCAATCATGATTGGAAAACCAACACCTGGAAGAACAAAGGTGGCAATCAGATGATCTGCGAACAGAAATATCCTGGAGACGATGATTATATTGCTCACTTTAATTATGTTCTTCAAGCTTTCAAAGACCATCGCTACATTACAGTAGATGGCAAACCACTGTTCTTGATATTCGACCCTTACCACTTTAAGGATGTCCGTCATTTTATACAACTCTGGCGTGACTTAGCCAAAGAAAGCGGATTGAAAGGTATTTACTTCGTTGCTATGTGCTCAGCCACAACCACCGTAAAGCGCAATGAAGATGGCACATTGAGCAGAGTGGTTCCTAATCTGGACAGTGCTTCTGAGGTTTATGAAAGCTTTATCAAACTAGGATTTGATGGCATTAATCCAATGGGAAAAAACCGCGCAGAAATGGTGTATCAAGGAAAATATTGTCGCATCATTCGAAGAGCATTACAAAAGAAGTTTTCCTTTCTGCCTCCGTTGAAATATGATTATCCGAAAGTGATGAAGCATTTCTATATGCCCGAAGACCAATGGAACAATGTATTCCCTACTCTCTTTCCACAATGGGACAGAACTCCAAGAGCAGGCAAGCATGAAGGTATATATATAAACGCTACCCCGCAGAATTTTGAGGAGCATATTAGAGGGGCACTTCAAATCATTAGAAACAAACCGGATGATAAGAAAATTCTGTTCTTACGTTCTTGGAACGAATGGGGGGAAGGAAACTATGTGGAACCAGACTCATTATATGGCCACGGTTTTCTAGATGCCATAAAAAATGAAATAAAAGCGGAATAAAATGGAAATAAAAATAATCCCGACAGGAGGACTTTGCAATCGACTGAGAGCTATCGCAACTACCATTGCGATAGCAAAGCACTATAACTGTTTGCTATCCATCTATTGGAACAATAGTAGAGGGCTCAAGGCAAACTTTGTCGACTTATTCGAACCTATTCATATAGAAAAAGTGCATCTGATAGAGAATACACAATGGTTATATCATATCAACGGAACCAAAGATTATCTCTTGAGAAAATGGTTCCTTCGGTTGGGTAATGAGCAAGTCGTTTTCAATCATAGCATCTATACACAAGGAGACATCTATCAGAAGTTGAAGAGTCATTATAAGGGCAACCTGCTCTTGATTTCTTGTTATCCTATGTGTACGGATTATCAAATTCAAAATATATTCGTTCCGAAAAGAGAACTTCAGCTGCGGATTGATCAAATAACCTCGACTTTCTCGAAAAATATGATTGGTGTTCATATCAGAAGAACAGACAACATAGCTTCTATCAATTCTTCACCAATAGATGTTTTTGTCCATCTTATGCAACTTGAAATAGAAAAAGAAGATACTGTTAAGTTTTATGTGGCTAGTGATGAGGAGGAGGTAAAAACAGAACTGCAAGATAAATTCCCAGGAAGAGTCATTACATTAATGGATGATACCAGTAGAGATTCTCTCGAAGGTATGAAATTCGCAGTAGTGGATTTATTCTGCCTAAGTAAGACTAAAAAAATACTGGGTAGCGTGGCATCCTCCTATTCGCAAATTGCAGCTGAAATTGGAGGTATCAAAATAGAATATGCTAAATGTAATGAGAATTAAATAGTTTATGACACCTGAAATAAGTATCATCATACCAACTTACGCTCCTGGGGAATTACTCAGGATGTGTTTAGATAGCCTGGAGCAGCAAACTCTAGGCAAGGATGCGTATGAGGTTTGCCTCGTTTTGAATGGAGACAAAGAACCTTATTATGCCAATATAAAGGAGTATCTGAAAAATTATAAGATGAAGGTTCATTTGATTTATAGTGAGCACAAAGGTGTTTCGTTTGCTCGAAATCTAGGCATAGATTTTGCAAAAGGTAAATTCCTTACTTTCATCGACGATGATGATCTTGTAAGTCCAAACTATCTGGAACAATTAAGCAAAAACAGTTGCGACAATGGAATCACTGTTGCCAATATGATTGCTTTCAGAGGACAAGTTGAAAATGTGGCAGATCATTATCTCTCTTCGGCTTATCAGCGATATGATGTAGGGAAGAAAAAGAATGTTTTCCGTCATCGCAGCCTGCTGTCTAGTGCTTGCTGCAAGCTTATTCCCCGCCCATTGATTGGTGATATTCGCTTTAGAACGAATTTATCTCATGGCGAAGATTCCTTCTTTATGTTTATGGTATCGGCAGGTATCAAACAAATAAACGTTACACCTCCATCCGCCATTTACTATATTCGCAAGAGAGACGGCTCATCCTCAAGAAGCAAGGAGAATAGGCGCAAAAAGCAGAAAATGGAGATCAAGCTCTTCTATTTCTATACAAAAGAGTATTTCTCACATATAAAAAAATATAATTTGCTATTCTACGTAAGTCGCATTGTTGCAACTGCTTACAAATTGTTTCTAGAAGATTACGTAAGACCTCTGTAAAAGCATCTTGCTTCTTTTACAATATTAAGCTGTTTTGTTCGTTATAATATAAAAGGATAAAAGAGAATGGATAGGAACAGGTTAGTATCAGTTATCATGCCCACTTATAATGCCGGCAAATATCTTGCCGACAGCATCAGTAGTATCCTTGACCAAACCTATCTTGACCTGGAACTGCTGATTACAGATGACGGTTCCACGGATCCGGTAACTCTGGATATTCTGCACAAGATAGAGGAAAGGGATAGCCGGGTGGATGTGCTCTATCTTGACCACAACCATGGAGCAGGATACGCCCGGAACAAGAGCATAGAACGTGCCAGGGGAAGATACATCGCTTTCTGTGATAGTGACGACCGGTGGACACCGGATAAACTGGAAAAACAAATCGCATTCATGAACCAGAAACAGTGTGCTCTATCCTGTGCCTCATACATCATCTTCAATTTGAACGAACAAAAATCTGTAGGCATCAATATCGCACCGCCTAAAATCACCTTCTCTATGATGAAGCGGGATAATAAAATAGGTTGCCTCACTGCTATCTATGATACCCAACTGCTGGGCAGAAAATACTATATGCCCACTTTGCGCAAGCGACAGGACTGGGCCCTTTTCCTGCAAATCCTGAAAGATTGCAAGGTGTGTTATTCCTACCCCAGCCAGCCGCTGGCTGTGTATTGCCGCCGCAAGCATTCCATATCCAGCAGCAAGATATCACTTGCTAAATACAATATAGCTGTTTATCGTAGCATTCTGGGGTATGGATGGTTGAAGGCTTGCTTCTACTTTGCTTTTTTGTTTTTGCCAACATACATTCTGAAGCTAATGAAGCGAAAACAGGATAGTTACTGCTTTGTTAAAAGAAAAGGATAGCTAAATATAATATATCGCACAACTTTACGTTTATATAGTAAATGGAATAACTCTATATGAGAAATAGTATTGTTAAGACAAAAGTCATAGCAGATGGAATGAGTGCTATGGAGCGAAACGTCAAGCGAGCTGGCGACTTTCTGTTAGCAGCAATCAGCTTACTGCTCGTTTCGCCTCTCATGCTTCTAATATATATAATGGTAAGATGTGAAGATGGTGGACCAGCTATTTTCAAGCAGGAACGAATCGGACGGTTTGGGCGCCCCTTCAACATCTATAAATTCAGAAGCATGACGGTGGATGCAGAAAAGAATGGTCCTCAGCTCTGTTCCCATAAAAAAGATAAGCGGCTTACCCATATCGGCAAGTTTCTGAGAAAACATCATCTGGATGAACTTCCTCAACTCTGGAACGTGATTTGTGGCGATATGTCGTTTATTGGTCCTAGACCAGAACGAAAGTTCTACATAGACCAGATTATGGAGCGTGACCCTAGATATAAGAATCTGTATCAGATTCGCCCTGGTGTTACTTCCTACGCAACCCTCTATAACGGATACACAGATACGATGGAGAAGATGTTGCGCCGCCTGGATATGGACCTATACTACCTGGAGCATCGTTCATGGTGGTTTGATGCCAGAATCTTAGGCAAGACTTTCATCAAGATGATCTTCGGAAGAGTGTTCTAAAACAATAAAGTCATACCCCCAATCAAAGGGATATGACTTTTTTTGTTTCTTACAGATGATTCGAAAGCCCCAGCAAAGCCAAGGCAGCCTCATTATATTCATTGATGACATCAGCCTGCTTCATACCCATATCTATCGCTTCCTGCAAGGCATTGGCATACTCCACATAGCTGATTTCGCCACTCTCATACTCGGCAGTACTAAGGCGAACGATTTCTTTTGCCTTGGAAATGTTCTCGCCGTTATAATAAGCCATGCGCTTGGCTGCATTCTGGAAACGGTTGTAGCCTAGGCGATAATCACGTTCCTTTTCTCTCCGCTCCTGCTGCATCTCCAGTTCTGCTACCTCACGATCCTTCTTGGCAGCCTTCACCTTTGCCTTGGCAGCACCATAGAAGAGAGGCACGCCTACTCCAATCTCAAAGCCGAAGAAGTTACCCTCGGTAAAACGCTGACGGTCGATGTGATAAGGATCCCAACTGGAAATGAGTGCCTGGGTGCGAAGCGTAAGCGAAAGAGATGGCGCATAACCTGTCTTGGCGCACTTCACCTCCTTATCGAGTGCCTTCAGACGGTCTTGCTGATACTGCGCATCAGCAGTCTGCTGATAGTTGAAGGTTCCGCTGACAGGAGATTCCAGTGCAATGAGATAAGATTCGGCTGGCAAAACAGGCTGATCGGTATTCAATAAAGCCATCAGTTCCAACTGCTTGTTCTCAGCCTCACTCTTCACATTTACCATCTCTAAATGGTTTTCATTACGCAAGCGCTCGGCTGTAAGGAACTCCAGCTGTCTGGCTTCGCCTGCCTTGTAACGCTTCTCGGCTACATCGCAATAACGGTCGAGGATAGAATCCTGGCGCTGAAGGATGTTCAGACGGTGGGTCTGATAGAGCATTGCATAATAAGCAGAAGCAATCTCAAGTTTAATCTGCTGATTAGTTACACCAAGACGACTTTTCTCAGCCTGAGTTTCTGCCTTAAGCTGACCACGGCGGGCGGTATAAACCGTTGGAAATTCGATGCCCTGTGAAAATGCAAGAGCATTATCGGTATCGCCACTTGAAGCCGGATTCTGTCCGAAAGCAATCTCCGTCTTGTCCACATCCCATGCCGTTCCTTCCATTACCTTGGCACGTTCTATCGATTTTCGTCCAGCCTGCAACGTCAGGTTCTGCTTATCTGCCAACTGGAAACACTGCTCCAAAGTCATCTTCGTGCCGGGAATGGTGGCATCGAAAAGGTGAGCCTTTGCCTCAGAAGGAGCCAGCAGAATCAAAACTGCTGCCAGCCCGAATATAGTTTTCTTTTTTCTATTGTTCATCCTAAATGTTTTATGTTATTTTCTTAATTGCCTATTTCTTGGTGAATGTCTTGTAGATAGCAGGCAACACCAGCAAGGTGAGCAGTGTACTGGTTATCAGACCACCTATCACCACCGTAGCCAGTGGGCGCTGTACCTCTGCTCCATCACCCTGAGAAAGTGCCATCGGCAGGAAGCCCATAGAGGCAACAAGTGCCGTCATCAAGACAGGACGCAAGCGAACCATACAGCTCTCAATGATGCGATGATGAATCAATTCTGTAACTCCAATGGATGCTGACAGTTTGTCAGCAGTCTTTTCTTCACGCTGCATCTGGTTCATCTGTCCGATAAGTACGATTCCATTGAGCACCGCTACACCAAAGAGGGCTATGAATCCGACACCTGCCGAGATGCTGAAAGGCATTCCTCTGAGCCACAAAGCCCAGACGCCTCCGATGGCTGCCAGCGGAATGGCAGAGAAGACGAAGAGCGACTCACGGACATTCTTCACCGTAGCATAGAGCAACAGCAAGATAATGACAAGCGCTATCGGTATTACTACCATCAGACGGTTGGTAGCACTCTGCAGGTTTTCAAATTCACCACCATAATTATAATAGTAGCCATCCGGCAACTTCAGCTTTTCATCGAGAATCTCCTGGATATCCTCCACGGTACTCTGCACATCCCTGCCCTTCACGTTGAATCCAACATAGATGCGGCGGGCACCATCTTCATGAGAAACCTGAGCCGGCGCTGGTGAATAATCAATATCTGCCACCTGGGACAACGGAATATCCGTACCATCCTTGAGAGGTATGCTCAATTGCTCAAGCGTCTCTACGTTGCGCTGCGAAGGATCCATGCGGAGCACAATATCAAACTTCTTGTCTCCTTCGTAGAGAGAACCAGCCACGGCTCCGGCAAAGGTGGTTTCCAATATCTCACTGATATCATCCACACTTACCCCGTAGGCCGCCATCTTCTCATGGTTGTATTTTACCTGGATCTGAGGCAAACCGGCAACTTCCTCAACAAAGATACCGCTCACGCCCGGCACATCTTCTATCATTTTCTTCACTTTGCCTGCCTGCTGAGTGAGCACGTCCAGATCTTCGCCAAATATCTTGATAGCCACATCCTGCTTGATACCTGTCAGCAGCTCATTGTTGCGCATCTGAATGGGTTGAGAAATCTCAGCTTCCAATCCAGGAATGGCACTCAAGGTTTCCTCCATCTTCTCCATCAGTTCTGGAGTAGTCTTGGCAGAGGTCCATTCGGCCTTCGGTTTCAGTGCAATCATGATGTCGGCACGTTCTACAGGCATCGGGTCTGTAGGAATCTCTGCACTACCTATACGGCTTACTACCTGCTTAATCTCAGGATATTCCTTCTTGAGCAGCTTTTCAGCCTTGGTACAACTCTCCACCATCTGCGACAATGAAGTTCCCTGCGACATACTCATCTCCACGGCAAAGTCTCCTTCTTCCAGACTTGGGATGAATTCGCCTCCCAGATATTTGAAGCCCACGACACTGACGCAGAAAAGAGCCACAGCACCTGTGATGACATCCTTGTTACGTGCCAAGACCCAGTCGAGAACCGGTCGGTACCATGCCTGCAACTTTTCTATCACGCGGTCGGAGAATGTTTTTCGGGTATGTACCTTTCTACTTAACATCAGCGAACTTGCCATCGGCACATAGGTAAGCGAGAGAATGAAGGCTCCCAGAATGGCAAAGAATACCGTAAGTGCCATTGGACGGAACATCTTTCCTTCGATTCCTACCAGTGTCATCAGCGGAATATATACAATCATAATGATGATTTCACCGAACGCAGCACTCTGTCGGATTCGGGAAGCAGAGAAATGAACTTCCTCGTCCATCTGTTTCTGGGTCAGGGCAAATGGGGTTACTGCTCCGCCATTCTGACATTGAGCAAGATAAGCAGCACGAACTTCCGGCTGCGAGAAATGCCCGGTATTGATATGTGTCACCACAGCTTCAACAATGATGACCGCAGAATCCACTATCATACCAAAGTCGATGGCTCCCAGCGACATCAGGTTTCCGTCGATGCCAAAGGTCTTCATCATACCGAAGGCAAAGAGCATACTCAGTGGGATGACACTTGCTACAACAAGTCCGGCTCGCCAGTTACCCAGGAAGATAACAAGTACGAAAATTACGATAAGTCCGCCTTCAATCAGGTTGCGGGCGATGGTGCCCTCTACTCGGTCCACCAGGTTGGTTCGATCGATAAACGGTTCGATCACCACTCCTTCCGGAAGTGATTTCTGAATCTGACTGATTCGTTCCTTTACATTCTTGATAACTTCCTGGAAGTTCTCGCCCTTGAGCATGATGGCAATACCAGCCACCACCTCGCCTTCGCCATTGCGGGTAACGGCTCCGAAACGGGTAGCATGGCCCAACTGAACCTTTGCCACATCGCCCACCTTGACTGGTGTTCCATCCACCGTCTTCACCGTGATATTGGCAACATCCTCCAGATTCTTCACCACACCGATGCCTCGGATATAATACTGGTTGGAATTCTGCTCGATGTAGCTGCCACCCGTATTGGCATTGTTGCGCTGCAAGGCATCAAACACCTCGCTTACGGAGACCCCGCTGGCGTTCAGCTGGTCGGTATTGATAGCCACCTCATATTGCTTGACATAGCCACCCCAACCGCTTACTTCGGCAACGCCCGGGGTTCCGGAAAGCTGTTTGCGCACAATCCAGTCCTGCATGGTTCGGAGCTGGGTGAGCGAGTATTTATGCTCGTATCCCTCCTTGGCACGAATGGTATAGTGGTAGATTTCGCCCAATCCGGTGGCGATAGGTCCCATCTCGGTTTCGGTGTTCTTTGGCAGTTCTTTCTCCAACTGTTCCACCACCTGACTTACCTGCGAACGTGCCCAATAGATATCGGCGGCATCGTCGAAGACAAGCGTGATAACCGAGAGTCCGCTTCTTGAAATGCTACGACGTTCCTGGATGCGGGGTATATTTGCAAGCGCCATCTCTACAGGAGTGGTTACGTATTGTTCCACCTCCTGAGCTCCCAGCGAAGGAGCCTGTGTGATGACCTGCACCTGATTATCTGTAATATCTGGGGTGGAATCGAATGGCAGATGCACAAGCGACCAGACACCCCATATCGCCAGGGCTATAGAGAGTACTCCAATCACCAGTTTGTGGCGAATGGAATAAGTAATAAGTTTCTGAAACATAAGCTTTAATCTAAAAATGATTCGTTGAAAACTATTAAAGCTTAATGCGCATGCTCACCATGTTCGCCTGTAAGCGAAGCCAGATAATAAGCGTTCGCAGTTACAATCTTCGTGCCGGCAGCTCCATTCTTACCCTTCAGCAGATGGTTGCAAAGCTTCACCTCTGTATATTTACCATCCGAAGCGCCTGTGGTCACCTCATGACGGGAGAAGCTGTAGTTACCCTTGCTGGGAGCTCCATTGAGAGCGAAGACATACTGCTTTCCATCTGCGCTCACAATTGCATGGGATGGCAAAGCGAGACACTGCTGGCTGCCTGTAGCTATCTTTCCGCTTACATACATACCTGCGAAAAGCTTTCCGCCATGGCTATTGCCTGAAGAAGAATGCAGATAACTCTTCACACTTGCTGCATCCAACTTTACGTGGACAGCAACGGCTTTCGAATTATCGTTAAAGTATTGGTTCATACCATAAACTGTTCCTGAAAGTTTTACGCCAGGCTGATTGGTCAGGTTTATGGTCACCCGATTGCCCACCTTGACCTTCGCCAAATCCTTCTCGAAGACATTGAGGTCGCATTCCACAGCCTGGGTGTTTCTGATCTTCATCAGAGGAGTCTGCATATCAGCATAACTTCCCAGACTGGCAGTCATCTCGCTCACGATGCCGGAGATAGGCGCATGCAAAGGGAACGCTGTGGTAAACTTGCCTTTGGATACAGCGGAAGTAGAAATACCCATCTGGCTGAGTTGCCTGCCAATACCCAAAAGATTGGCATGAGCCACTTGGTAATCTTTCTTGGTCTGCTGTAAGGTACGCTTCACACCTGCTCCCTGCTTACTGAGCAGAAGTTGGCGCTCCAAATCAGCCTTGGCAAGTTCGCACTCCTTGGCAGCAGAGTAATACTCACGCTGAAGACTTACCACATCAGTATTTTCAACGGTAGCAACGACCTGTCCTTTATGAACAAGCTGTCCTTCTTTCACAAAAATAGATTTCACGATACCGCCCATCAAAGAGGCAACCTCCCCCATCGCCTGTGCACGCAGTACGAGCGATCCTTTCGCTTCTATGGTGGCATCCATCTCGCGCTCCACAGCCTCACCCATCTTCAAATCTACGGTGCTTACCTGCTTGGCAGTCAACGGAATATGATCAAAATCTACTTCTTCTTCATGCTCATGCTCCTCGTGTGCATGAGCTTCTGAGCCAGTCTGCTTTCCGAAAAAGGCAAAGCCAGCCCAGGCAATCGCCGTAACGGCGACGATCAAAATTATTCTTTTCATGTTTTTTCTATTTTATAATTCTACACTACAATTTGACACAACGAATCTTATCAAAAATCCGTTGGCAAAAGTACACGAAAAATCTTGCAACTCAGTTGCATTCGAATCATCAAACCGATTTTTGCAACCAAGTGGCAAACTTGTAAAATCATAAAATAGAAGGAGGTCCCCGTCTGCTATAGCCTGCCGCCAACCCCTCAACAAGCGGAGAAGCTGCCACATGCTGCCATCTCACAGAAATGAGTGAGAGACGAGGGAGGGTTAAAAGGGAAGAACAGGACAGAACCATAAGCTGATGGTTCTCATCTACCAGCAACTTGCGGATACCCTTCACCATCTTGGAATTGACTACAAACTGATGCATTTGACGAACGCTACAGTTCTCACGATCGCTATCATTTTCCTGATCATGATGGTCGGTATGCTCATCATTGATGTTGCCATCCTGCTCACATTGCTCCTGAATCATACAGATACGCCCCATGTGGTGATGATGGGTCATCACCGTGGATAGCAATATGCTCAATGTAGCTATCCAGAGACTGAATATGTATAATCTTCTCTTCCTCATTCGCAATTTGGCTACAAAATTACAGTTTTTTTGCAATATTACCAAGACGACGTGATGATTTTATAGCATTTTTTTCTAAAAAAAACTAAAAGACTAGTAACCGTACTTGGTTCATAGCCGTATTTAAAACAAAATTTAGTATCTTTGCAATCAAAATTAGTACATAAATAAAAATGAAAAAGTTTATTGCAGTTTTACAGTTACTCTTAGTAGTAATGTTGGCTCATGCGCAGATGATGAACCCTGTGAAGTTCTCTACCTCGCTCAAGACCAATGGAACCGCTGTAGCGGAAATCGTGTTTAATGGAAAAATCCAACCGGGATGGCATGTCTATTCTACAGGTTTGGGCGCAGACGGACCTATTTCAGCCACTTTTAACGTAAACAAGCTTGACGGTGTAGAACTCGTAGGCAAGTTGCAGGCTCGTGGCCATGAAATTTCAAAGTTCGACCCTCTCTTTGAGATGAAGTTACGCTTCTTCGAGGGTAGCGCTACTTTCGTACAGAAAGTGAAGTTCACCAAGCCTAACTATCTTATCGATGCTTATTTAGAGTATGGCGCTTGCAGCGACCAGAATTGTCTTCCACCTAGCGAGGCAAGCTTCAAGCATAGTGGTAAATCTCCTGCTGTAGATGGTAAGGATGCTGTCAGCCCTGAAGATGCGAAAGCTAACGGAAAGGTAGATGATCCAGCAGCTATCGCTAAGGCGAAAGCAGACTCTTTGGCTCAGCTTGCCGTAGCAGAGAAAGTAGATAGCACAGCTAATATTGATTCTTCATTCTCTGTAGATGGTGATGATGCTAAGGCTTGGTGGAAACCGGTAGTAAAGGAGCTTCAGGCGTTTGGTGGCAACAATGACATTGCCAACCATTCACTCTTCTATATCTTCATTATCGGTTTTGTGGGCGGTTTGCTCGCTCTTGTAATGCCATGTATCTGGCCTATCATTCCGATGACAGTAAGCTTCTTCCTGAAGCGTGCCAAGAATGACAAGAAGAAGGGTATCCGCGATGCAATCACTTATGGTTTGAGTATTGTCATCATCTATCTGGCACTCGGTCTCACCGTAACTGCCATAGCAGGTCCTAGTACCCTCAATGCGCTTAGTACAAGTGCGGTATTCAACATTATCCTCTTCTTGCTTCTGGCAGTTTTCGCATTCTCATTCTTCGGATGGTTTGAAATCAAGTTGCCAGATAGTTGGGGAAATGCTGTAGATAACAAGGCTTCCAGCACAACCGGACTCATCAGCATCTTCCTGATGGCGTTCACACTCGTGCTCGTAAGTTTCTCTTGTACCGCTCCTATCATCGGCCTGCTTCTGGTACAGACAGTTACATCGGGTGACTGGTTGGCGCCAACCATTGGTATGTTTGGTTTTGCCCTGGCTCTCGCCTTGCCATTCACCCTCTTTGCACTCTTCCCATCTTGGTTGAAGTCAGCTCCTAAGTCTGGTTCTTGGATGGAGACCATCAAGATTGTGCTTGGTTTCATTGAGCTTGCTTTCTCTTTGAAGTTCTTGTCTGTAGCAGATTTGGCTTATGGCTGGCACATTATGGATCGCGAGGTATTCCTCTCACTCTGGATTGTCATCTTTGGCCTGCTCGGTCTCTACCTGATTGGCAAGTTGAAGTTCCAGGTAGATGCTATCGGCGGTGACCTCAACAAGCCAATGCCAGTAGCTTGCATTATGCTTGGCCTTTGTTCCTTGGCTTTCTCTGTTTATATGATTCCTGGTCTTTGGGGTGCTCCATGCAAGGCTGTAAGTGCTTTTGCTCCACCTGTAAATACCCAGGATTTCAACCTGAACACCAAAGTGGTAGAACCTGCCTATAAGGACTACGAGGAAGGTATGGCAGCAGCAAAGGCAGCAGGCAAGCCTGTACTGATTGACTTTACCGGATACGGTTGTGTCAACTGCCGTAAGATGGAGGCTTCTGTATGGACAGACCCTAGTGTTACTGACATTTTGACAAAGGACTACGTACTCATCTCTCTCTATGTAGATGACAAGACTCCATTGTCACAGCCTATGGAGGTGACTTTCAATGGCGAAAAGCGTACATTGAGAACCATCGGCGACAAGTGGAGCTACTTGCAGGCAAGCAAGTTTGGTGCTAATGCTCAGCCATTCTACATTCCTGTGGATAATGAGGGAAATCCTCTGAACGCTGCATTCAGCTTCAAGGAGGATGTCAGTGCTTATCTTGACTTCCTGCATAAGGGTCTTGATAACTATCGTAAGTAATAATTAACTTTTCATAAGGCGGGAGTGGCATGTTATTTGCTGCTCCCGTTTTTGTAATTAAAGTATAACACTATAAAAAGAGGAATTTATGAACAATAAAGAAGTTCCAGTCCTGCTTTTGACAGGCTATCTGGGCAGTGGTAAGACTACCCTGCTCAACAAGATTTTGGCTAACAAGAAGGGTATCAAATTTGCCGTTATCGTCAACGATATCGGTGAGGTGAATATTGATGCAGCTCTCATAGAGAAAGGTGGCGTGGTAGGTCAGAAGGATGATTCCCTGGTTTCACTCCAGAATGGATGTATTTGCTGTACCTTGAAGATGGACCTTGTAGAACAGCTCAAGGAAATCGTAGATATGAAGCGTTTCGACTATATTGTAATAGAGGCAAGCGGTATCTGCGAGCCTGCACCTATAGCACAGACCATCTGCTCTATCCCATCCCTGGGTCCTCAGTATATCAAGAACGGTATCTTGCGCCTAGACAGCATCGTTACTGTAGTTGATGCACTTCGTATGAAGGACGAGTTTGCCAATGGTTCTGATTTGATGAAGCCAAACCTTGATGAGGAGGATCTCGCTTCTCTCGTCATCCAGCAGATGGAATTCTGTAACATCATCCTTCTCAATAAGGCCGCAGATGTAGAGCCTAAGGAGTTGGAGCACCTGAAGCAAATTATCCGCGCAATCCAGCCTAAGGCAGAGATTTTCGAATGTAACTATGGTGATGTAGATCTCGATCTGATTGTCAATACTCACAAGTTTGACTGGCAGACTGTTGCATCATCAGCAGGCTGGATTCAGGAAATCGAATCTGAACGAAGCGGAGAAGAGGACCATGAAGAAGAAGAGCATGAGCATCACCACCATGATGAAGACGATGACGAGCACGAGCATCACCATCATGATGAAGAAGAGGACGAACATGAGCATCACCATCACGATCACGAGGATCATGAACATGGTCACCATCACCATCATCATCACGACCATGACCATGATCACGAAGGTGGCGAAGTTGAGGAATATGGTATCGGAACCTTCGTATATTATCGCCGTAAGGCATTCGACCTGGGTCTCTTCGATGAGTTTGTTGCAAGAAAATGGCCTCGTGACATCGTTCGTGCCAAGGGTATCTGCTATTTTGCTGATGAACCAGATATGTGCTATGTTTTCGAGCAGGCTGGTCAGCAGAAGACTGTCAAGCAGGCAGGTCAGTGGCTCGCAACAATGCCAGCCGACCAGCTCGCAGAACTGCGCAAGAACAATCCGCAGCTCGAAAAGGAATGGGATGAGAAACTTGGTGACCGTATGATCAAGATTGTATTCATCGGTCAGCACATCAAGGACCAGAAGGATGCTATTATCGCCGAACTTGATAAGACTTTAGCACTCTAAGGGAAGTCGCCCTGTCAGGCAAAAGCATGAAGAGATTTATGTTTTTTGTCCTCACAGGGCGTTATATTTTACTTGTAAAACTTAAGAGATAATAGCGCATTTTAACTACCGAAAAGATGAAAAAAACAGAAATTAAAGGAAAAATGCGGGTAAAAATGCAGTTTTTTCTTCGTTTGTACTTTTAATTCGTTTTTTTTTGTTAAATTTGCACCCGATTAATAAATAATTAAGTGAATATACAAAGAAATGAAGACCGATTTTCGACCTGCATATATTAAGGACTTTGAGGCGTGTTGGAACATCATTGACCAGGCTCGTCGCTCTATGATTGCATCAGGACGTCATCAGTGGACTAATGACTATCCTGCTGAGCACGATATAAAAGACGACATCAACAATGGTAACGCATACGTACTTACCGTAGATGGCGAGGTGGCTGTCTATGGTGCAGTAGCACTCAATGGTGAACCACAGTACGATTTTATCGATGGCGACTGGCTTACCACAGGCGATTATTATGTAATACATCGCTTTGCAACGTTGCCTAAATATCAGCGTGAGGGTTTCGCACGTATATTTATTAATAAGGTGAATAGTCTCTGTGAGGTAGAAAAGGTTCCTAGCATCAAGGTAGATACCAATTTCGATAATCTTCCGATGATCAACTTGCTCTCTTCCATGGGCTTCTGCATCTGCGGAAGAATCAACTATGGGAACAGAGGTATGCGCTTTGCTTTCGAAAAGCAAACGATACAGCCACAAATACAATAACGATTTACAGACATTATGGAGGATAAATTAAATAGAATGAGAAGCTTGGTCAATCAACTGAACCAAGCTTCTGACGTTTATTATAACGGCAAAGGTGAAATCCTTACCGATTACGAATGGGATGCGCTGTTCGACCAACTCAAGAAGCTGGAAGAGGAAACCGGCGAAATTCTCCCCGACTCCCCTACCAACAAAGTTTCTGAAGATACGATTGTCGGTCAGAAGGAAGAACACGAGTTCGCAGCTCTCTCTCTGGCAAAGACCAAGAAGGTCAGCGACCTCGTCAAGTGGGCAGAAAACCGCCCTATCTGGATTTCCTGGAAGCTGGATGGCCTCACCTTGGTTGTGACATACGACAATGGCAAACTAACCAAGGTGGTGACCCGCGGTAATGGTCATATTGGCACCAACATTACGCATCTGGCACCAGCTATCAGTGGTATTCCGCAGTCTATCACGGAAAAGGGACATCTCGTGATTCGTGGCGAGGCTGTCATCTCCTATGCCGACTTCGAGCAGTTTATCATTGAAAGCGAAGGTGATTACGCCAATCCCCGCAATCTTGCATCCGGATCTCTTTCCTTGAAAGATGTAGAAGAAGTAAAGCAGCGCCATATCCAATGGATTCCTTTCACCCTGGTTTATTGCGAACAGGAAATCACATCATGGGGCAAAAGAATGCAGTGGCTGGAAGAACTGGGTTTTCATCCGGTAGAACGCCAGAAGATAGAGCAGCCAACTTCTGATAACATCCAAAAGGAAATTGATGCTTTTACAGCTAAGGTGACCAATAAGAAGAATCCTTTCCCTGTAGATGGTCTCGTCATCTGCTACGATGATACCTCCTATGCTGCTACTGGTTCCGTAACAGGTCATCATGCAACAAGAGCCGGTTACGCCTTCAAATGGCAAGATGAGCACGCTGATACCGAACTCGACCACATCGAATGGTCGTGTGCTGCCAATACCATCACTCCTGTGGCTGTCTTCAAGCCTGTAGAACTGGAAGGCACAACTGTTCAGCGAGCATCTCTCTGCAATGTAAGCGAATGCGAGCGTTTGGGTATCGGAGGCAAGGGAACCCGATTGCAGGTAATCAAGGCCAACAAGATTATCCCAAAGGTGATCAATGTGACAGAATCACTGGGTGTTTTTGAAATTCCTGAAGTGTGTCCTGTCTGCCATGCTGAAGCTATCGTTAGAGAAAGCGAAAGCGGTACGAAAACACTGCATTGTACCAATCCTCAATGCGCGGCGAAGCAGTTGAAGAAGTTCACGAGATTCGTAAGCAAGGAAGGTTTGAACATAGAAGGTATTTCAGAACAGACCATCTGGAAGCTGGTAAACGAAGGCCTGATCAGTGAATATGCAGACTTTTATCATCTTTCCGATCATGCCTATGTCATCTCTTCCTGGGAAGGATTCGGAAAGAAGAGTGTAGGCAATATGCTGGAAAGCATCCGCAAAAGCCGAAATACAGATGGGCGTCATCTGCTCTATGCACTGAACATCCCGCTGTGTGGAGGTGATGTCGCCAAAAAGCTCATTGAACGCTATCCTGTCAAGGAACTGATAGAAACCGCACGGCTCTGCATGTTTGATGATGAGTTTGCCAGCATCGACGGCATTGGTCCTGAAAAAAGTGCCAAATTCATCGCCTGGTTCAAAGATGACAACAACTTCGCTCACGTACAGCATCTGATGAAGGAACTGACCATTACAGAACAGGCTCCTGTAGAGAAAGGTACGCAGTGTGATGGACTAACCTTCGTTGTAACGGGTGATGTTCATCATTATAAAAACCGCAACGAGCTGAAGGCTTACATCGAGAGTCAAGGTGGCAAGGTGACGGGAAGCGTAAGCAAGAGCACCAACTATCTGATTAATAACGATGCTGCCTCGCAAAGTTCAAAGAACAAGAAGGCTCATGAACTCAACATCCCTATCATCACGGAAGATGAGTTCGTTGAGAAATTCGGATAAAAAGAAATCCCTTAGACTTCCACAAGCCTAAGGGATTTTTATTTGGTTATTCTTAAATTAGTGCGTTCCGCAATATTGTCCCATAAAAAGAATACCGCCACTCTGACTGTCCTGAATCATATACACGAATGGACGGTCAGCGATGAACTCCACATTTCTTGTCTCCTCAGGTGCCATGGCTGTCAGCATCACGGCAGCTGTTACAGCAGCAGCCTTTGTTCCCTGCTCATTCACCTCTATCTTTGCCTTCTGGAGCATCTTGCTTACAAAGAAATTGCCGTCAGCAAAATGGCTGAAGTTCGCTTTGCCTGCCTCAAACATAGAAGGAGCACCCAAATCACTGATGATTGCATTCAGAGGCAGTTCCTGCTCGATGGTAAATTTAGGCAACTTGAGATTCACCATACAGTTTTCCATATTCTGCGAAATCTGATTCAGCTTCTCTTCATCCAAACCTTTCATCATTTCCTGGATATTCTTGCCCTCATTTGGCAGAAGTACCAGCATGCGATAGCTACCATTGCCATAAGGAAGATCTACAGCCTTGAAATCCTTGTTCTCTGCATAGGAGAGCTTCTTTACCTGATGCATCATTTCCACTTTCTGGATATCACGTGTATAGCCACGGAAGTTCTCCAGCTTAGTGTCCTTGGCATTGAACTTGTTCTGCCATGTTCCCTTGAAATAGATGGCATTCATCAAATACGATACCGCATCGGCTGAAACCTGATCAATAATACGTGGAATCATGCCGTTGGTCTTTTCCTTACACCAGCCATTGATGCGGTCAGTTGACTTGGAAGAGGTGAAATCAAGACTTTCGATACCTGCCTGATAGCTATCACTTACCTGCTGGGAGAAATCCTTGTTCAGTTTGAAGTTCTTGTTTACTGCGATATAATTGGCAATATTAAGAGTTGTCTGCTTGTCTCGAAGATTGGCATGAAGAAGCATAGCCTTATAAAGCTCATTCAGATCGTTGACAGAAACTCCTTCGCAACCGATAGCTTTCAATATCTCCTGCTGCGTGATTCCATCCGCACCATTTGCCAGCATTCCCATCAGATAAGATACGCTCATAGGTGAAATCACCTTAGACTCCATATCTGTAACCTTATTGAAGAGGCGAAGCGCAAACGCATTGTTCTTCTTCACAATATCCTGCTGGGTGTCAGAAAGAACAAGATAGCTATTATCCATATCCTCTTCATTCTTACCCATTTCGCTGTCCTTGCTTACACTGGAATCACCGTTTATTTTCTTGCTGCTAGCACAAGAAGTCATAGCCATTGCAGCCATCATCATCAGGGCTGCCATAGTTATCTTACTTTCATTTCTCTTTTTCATAATCTTTTAATTTTGTTGATAATCTGTCTATGAAATGCAGGTTGCTGCGATTCCTTGCATCGGAAGGCTAAAATTTAAGACTCGTTAACTGCCTCCTTACCTGGCAACACACGCAAATGATATCTGTTACCATCGAAGTCAACTCGCATCAGACTCTGAGGTTTGGCTATCTTGGCTAACTCAAGAGCCACATGCCCCATCGTTCTCCGAAGATTCAATTCGATACAAGATACAAGCTCTAACTGGCCATCCTTTGCAGCAATCATCATATCTACTCCAAATGGTCCGTTATAGTTTTCCTTTAACGCAGGTTCAACTATATCTATAATTTTCTGTCTTGCAGAGAGAAGCACATCTTCACTGATGTATTTCTTCATCATTTCAATCTTCTCTTCTTCAGAGCAGAGCAAGTTACCGGTATAGGCATTTTTGACGGTATCGAAGAGCGAGAGTCCCAGATAGTGTACCTTGCCGTCAAGCATCTCGAATTCCATACCGAAATCTTTCACCTTATTATAATATGGCTCTACGGTCACACCACCCTGTCTGAAGATGATGTTGCTTACCCAGCGTTGGAAAGCCGGATATTCACCATTTGTCCGGAACTCATCGGCAGAAACATATTTCACGCCTCTTCCACTGCTGCTCCAAGGAGCCTTGACAACAGCCTTGTCCCACTTCATTACGCATTCCTTAACCAGAGCAAAGTTATCTGCATATACTACGTCCTGCTGCAGATGTTCAGCGGCCCATTGGCGGCTGCTTATCGCGCGTACCTTATCTAATACCTCATCAGTAGGCAGCATGATTTCCGGCAAACCGATACGTTCCAGCTCGCCTTTCAGACTCAAGTCCCATCCCCAAGGATGCACGCAGTCTATAAACTCCGTCTTAAGCAGATGCTCAAGCTGCAGTTTGGTTATAAACTCAACTTTTTCCACCAGGTGCTCACCCAAATGGCGCACCTTGTCGCGTGCATTGTCAATGTCGTCAACAAGCACCAAGTCACCCTGATCTGCCCACAAGGCAGGTATGAATGCAAGGTCGCTTCGCAACTGTCTTCCAGCATGTGGAGCGGTAAACTGTCGCAAATGAGCGGCCAATGCCAAATCGTGTTCTGGATTGAAGATATGTAGTTTCATACTGCAAAGATACAAATTATTGAGATAAAAACGGCAAAAGAAGGTAAGTTTTACTTAGAAAAGTGCTAAATAATGAAAAAAATGTTAGTTTTTGCTATCTAGAGTTTGCAAATTTAAAATATATTATTACCTTTGCATCGTAAAAAACAAATATGAATCAATATTAAACGCATGGAAGAAGCATTCTTCAGAACACATACATATCTAGTTGAGCATATAGATGCTCCAGTCAGACGAACCTTGATGGATGAGATTGACTGGAACGACCGTATGATTGGCATCAAAGGCACTAGAGGCGTAGGTAAATCTACCTTTCTCCTCCAGTATGCCAAGGAACACTTTGGACCATACGATCGCAAGTGCTTGTATGTGAACATGAACAACTTCTATTTCCAGAGCAGAGGTATTGCTGATTTTGCAGGTGACTTTGTGAATCAAGGTGGACGAACACTCCTGATAGACCAGGTGTTCAAACAGCAGGACTGGAGCAAGGAACTCCGCAAATGCTACGACTTGTATCCTGAATTGAAGATTGTGTTTACCGGTTCCAGCGTCATGCGCTTGAAGGAAGAGAATCCAGAACTCAATGGCATCGTGAAGAGTTACAATCTCCGTGGCTTCTCATTCAGAGAATATATCAATCTGAAGACGGGCAACGATTTCCAGCCATACGAGCTCGAAGATATTCTCCGCAATCATGAGCACATCATCAAGCAGATCCTTCCCAAGGTGAGTCCGATGAAATACTTCAATGATTATCTGCATCATGGCTTCTACCCATTCTTCTTGGAACAGCGTAACTTCACAGAGAATCTACTAAAGACAATGAACATGATGACCGAGGTTGACATCCTCCTCATCAAGCAGATAGAACTGAAGTATCTGCCAAAAATAAAACGCCTGTTCTACGAGTTGGCTGTGGAAGGCGCCAAGGCTCCCAACGTGAGCCAGCTGGCCGAAAGCATCAATACAAGTAGGGCAACCGTGATGAACTACATTAAGTATCTGGCTGATTCCAGACTCATCAACATGATCTATCCAGAGGGGCAGGATTTTCCGAAGAAACCATCTAAGGTGATGATGCATAATACTAACTTGATGTACGCTATCTATCCTATACAGATTGACAAGCAGGAAGTGATGGAAACATTCTTCGTCAATTCTCTTTGGAAAGACCACAAAGTTCACCAGGGCGGTAAAGACCACTATTATACAGTGGATGGCAACAGGAAATTCAGAATCTGTGATGCACAAACTCCCAACAAGATGCGTAGTAATCCAGATACCATCTATGCCCGTTACAATACGGAGGTGGGCAAGGACAACAAGATTCCGTTATGGCTCTTGGGATTCCTGTATTAACGAAATTTCGAAAAGAAGAATTAAATACAAAACATTTTTAATATTTTATCTAAAAGTAAAATGGCTAAAGAGAAAAAATTTATCACTTGTGATGGTAACACAGCTGCCGCACACGTAAGCTACATGTTTACTGAGGTTGCTGCTATCTACCCTATTACTCCATCATCACCAATGGCGGAGCATGTAGATGAATGGGCTGCCAAAGGTCGTAAGAACCTTTTCGGTCAGCGAGTTTCTATCCAGGAAATGGAGTCTGAGGCTGGTGCTGCAGGTGCAGTTCATGGTTCTCTCCAGGCTGGTGCCTTGACTTCAACTTACACTGCTTCTCAGGGTTTGTTGTTGATGATTCCTAATATGTACAAGATTGCTGGTGAGTTGCTCCCTTGCGTATTCAACGTATCAGCCCGTACATTGGCTTCTCACTCACTTTGTATCTTCGGTGACCACCAGGACGTAATGGCTTGCCGCCAGACTGGCTTCGCTATGTTCTGCTCTGGTTCTGTTCAGGAGGTGATGGACCTCTCTGCAGTTCCTCACTTGGCTACATTGGAGACAAAGGTTCCTTTCATCAACTTCTTCGACGGTTTCCGTACTTCTCACGAGTACCACAAGATCGAGGAGATGGATATGGAAGACATCCGTCCATTGGTTAAGGAAGAGTTCATCGAGGACTTCCGTAACCGTGCTTTGACTCCTGAGCGTCCTGTTACTCGCGGTACCGCTGAGAACCCAGAGACATTCTTCACACACCGTGAGGCTTGCAACCCTTACTACGATGCAATCCCTGAGGTAGTAGAGAAGTACTGCCAGGAGATGACTAAGATCACTGGTCGTGAGTATCACCTCTTCAACTACTATGGTGCTGAGGATGCTGAGAACATCATCATCTTGATGGGTTCTGCTACAGAGCCAGCTCGTGAGGCTATCGACTACTTGAACAAGCAGGGCAAGAAGGTTGGTATGGTTGCAGTTCACCTGTTCCGTCCATTCTCTGTTGACTTCTTGAAGAAGACTATCCCAGCTACAGTTAAGCGTATCGCTGTTCTCGACCGTACTAAGGAGCCAGGTGCAGAGGGTGAGCCATTGTACCTCGACGTGAAGTCAGCTCTCTACGACGACGAGCGCAAGCCATTGATCGTTGGCGGTCGCTACGGTCTCGGTTCTTCTGATACAACTCCAGCTAAGATTGTTGCTGTATTCAAGAACCTCGAGTTGCCACAGCCAAAGAACCACTTCACAGTAGGTATCGTTGATGACGTTACATTCACTTCTCTCCCAGAAGAGGAGGAAATCCCAATGGGTGGTGACGATTTGTTCGAGGCTAAGTTCTACGGTTTGGGTGCTGACGGTACTGTTGGTGCTAACAAGAACTCAGTTCAGATCATCGGTAACAATACTAACAAGTATTGCCAGGCATACTTCTCTTACGACTCAAAGAAGTCTGGTGGTTTCACCTGCTCTCACTTGCGTTTCGGCGACAGCCCTATCCACAGCGCATACCAGGTAAATACTCCTAACTTCGTAGCTTGCCACGTACAGGCTTACCTCCACATGTACGATGTAACACGTGGTTTGCGTAAGAACGGTTTCTTCCTGCTGAACACTATCTTCGACGGCGAGGAGTTGGTTAACTTCATCCCTAACAAGGTAAAGCGTTACTTCGCTCAGAACAATATCACAGTTTACTATATCAACGCAACTAAGATTGCTCAGGAGATTGGTCTCGGTAACCGTACCAACACCATCCTCCAGTCTGCATTCTTCCGTATCACAAAGGTTATTCCTTTGGATCTCGCTGTAGAGCAGATGAAGGCATTCATCGTTAAGTCTTACTCTAAGAAGGGTCAGGACGTTGTTGACAAGAACTTCGGCGCTGTTGACCGTGGTGGTGAGTACAAGCAGTTGACAGTAGATCCAGCTTGGGCTAACCTCGCTGACGATGAGGCTAAGGAGGATAACGCTCCAGCATTCGTTAAGGAGCTCGTTCGTCCTATCAACGGCCAGGCAGGTGACCTCTTGAAGGTTTCTGACTTCGTTAAGCACAACACAGTTGATGGTACATGGCAGAACGGTACTGCAGCATTCGAGAAGCGTGGTGTTGAGGCATTCGTACCTGTATGGAACGTTGAGAACTGTATCCAGTGTAACAAGTGTTCATTCGTTTGTCCTCACGCAGCTATCCGTCCATTCGTATTGACTGATGAGGAGCTCGCAGGCATCGAAGATCTTGAGACTCAGGATGTTAAGGCACCTAAGGCTTTGGCTGGAATGCACTTCCGCATCGAGACTTCAGTACTCGACTGTCTGGGTTGTGGTAACTGTGCTGACGTCTGCCCAGGTAAGAAGGGTGAGAAGGCGTTGACAATGGTTCCATTCAACGTTGATGCAGAGGATATGGTCAAGGAAGCAGCTAACTGGGAGTACCTCGTACACAACGTAGCTTCTAAGCAGGATCTCGTTGACATCAAGCAGAGCCCTAAGAACTCTCAGTTCGCTCAGCCATTGTTCGAGTTCTCTGGTGCATGCTCTGGTTGTGGTGAGACTCCATACGTTAAGTTGATTTCTCAGCTCTTCGGTGATCGTCAGATGATTGCTAACGCTACTGGTTGTTCTTCTATCTACTCAGCTTCTATCCCATCAACTCCATATACAAAGAACGCTAAGGGTCAAGGTCCTGCATTCGACAACTCATTGTTCGAGGACTTCTGCGAGTTCGGTCTCGGTATGGTAATGGGTAACAAGAAGATGAAGGAGCGCATCGCTCACTTGCTCGAAGAGGCTAAGGCTAGCGAGAAGGTTTCTGCTGAGTTCGTAGCTGCTGCTGACAAGTGGATGGCTAACATGAACGATTCTGAGGGTTCTAAGGAGGCTGCTGCAGAGTTGAAGCCTCTCATCGCTGCCTGCGCTGAGAAGGGTTGCCCTATCTGCAAGGAGCTCAAGACTTTGGATCACTACCTCGTTAAGCGTTCACAGTGGATCATCGGTGGTGACGGTGCTTCTTATGATATCGGTTACGGTGGTCTCGACCACGTATTGGCTTCTGGTGAGGATGTTAACATCCTGGTACTCGATACTGAGGTTTACTCTAACACTGGTGGTCAGTCTTCTAAGTCAACACCTCTTGGTGCTATCGCACAGTTCGCTGCTCAGGGTAAGCGTATCCGTAAGAAGGATCTCGGTTTGATGCAGACTACATACGGTTACATCTACGTAGCTCAGGTAGCTATGGGTGCTGACAATGCTCAGACATTGAAGGCTATCCGTGAGGCTGAGGCTTATCCAGGCCCATCACTCATCATCGCTTACGCACCATGTATCAACCACGGTTTGAAGCGTAAGGGCGGTATGGGTCGTTCACAGCACGAGGAAGAGTTGGCTGTTGAGTGCGGTTACTGGCACTTGTGGCGTTACAACCCACTGTTGGCTGATGAGGGTAAGAACCCATTCACACTCGACTCTAAGGCTCCAAACTGGGAGAACTTCCGCGACTTCTTGCTCGGTGAGGTTCGTTACCTCTCTGTACAGAAGGCATTCCCTAAGGAGGCTGATGAGCTCTTCTCTCAGGCAGAGAAGATGGCTAAGCTCCGTTACCAGACTTACGTTCGTAAGAGCCAGGAGGACTGGAGCGAGCAGATCTAATCAAAGAATATTTTAGATTCTAACATAATGAGCCTTGGTTGCTATTTTGGCAACCAAGGCTTTTTTATTCCGATGCTCACGGCTTTGAAGTTTTATCTTTATTGTTTAGTGATTGTAAAGATACTCATTTTCAGTGAGTTATACATTCTCAGGTTGAGTCCGTCGTAACGAAATAATAGCTTCTTAAAACTGAATAACTGAATACTGAACACCTTTCCGCCTTGCTTTCCGTCAGCTCCGTCGGCATTTTGCTCCCTTCGGAGGATTTTTCTCGATGTAATGGCGGTTCACCAGTTTCTCTGCATCATCGATTAGCCTTGACTATGCCTACGCCAAAGAAAAAAAATAAATTTTTCTTACCATATTAATTTATAATGTTACTCAAGTTTCGCATGTAAGCTCCACACGCCCTGAAAGGGCAGAAGCCCCTAGCCCAGGGCATCGCCCTGGGTTATTATGGACGCAACCCTGTCGCCCTGTAAGGGCAAAAGCTTTAAAGAACCGGGCTATTTATAAGGCTTTTGCCCTTACAGGGCGCCTTGCTGATTGCTTTTATACCCAGGGCGTTGCCCTGGGCTAGGAGCTTTTGGGCCTTCAGCCCGTACTTAAACCACATGCGAAACTTCAGTAATGTTAAAGGGTTGGACTGCGAGATATTCACCAAATTTCTATTTTTAGGAACGGCACCGGATTCCTATAAACAAAAAACGTCCGCAACCAGACTTTACTTGCCTGATTACGGGTGCAAAGGTACGAAAATATTTTTGTATTTACCTAGTACGTACTATGTACGCGTACTAGTACTATCTTCCCCTAATGCTGCCATGATACCTAGCGTGCGAGGTATCTAAGAGGGTGTTCAGTATTCAGTATTCAGTTTTTTTCGCGATAGTTACCCTTTCTATGGTTATAAATTATAAGTAATTATTTTATATTATATATATATAATTATATA
>ERZ791809.46-NODE-46-length-111594-cov-4.655511_pt1 | contig 111594 bp, 99 predicted proteins | sample MGYA00509946_ERZ791809 | MGnify/ENA primary metagenome ERZ791809 (study PRJEB30046, sample SAMN00791993) | human gut metagenome | study: EMG produced TPA metagenomics assembly of the A metagenome-wide association study of gut microbiota in type 2...
CATTTATCTTTACCCCTTTCGGAGTCCAAGAATATGTCCGCACCTCCCTCTCATAAATTCATATCAATATCATTTAATATGTTGTGAATTGTAATCAATCTGATTTGTTGTGTAGATTTGTTATTTAGTATTTCTTTATAAGTTTTCATAATTAAAACCTCCGTTAAAATGTATTTGAATACAAAAAAACATAGAATCAGAATTTTTGAATTCCTCAACTATGTTTATTTGTTAAATACTATTTTATTTTATTTATATAATACCATAATTCTACGGATTTGTCAATGCTTTATTGAATTAATGATGTCAGGAACAAGCTGAATGCTGTTATATATACACATACAACAGCAGAACATAACGAAATACGGGGAGATATAATCTTAAATCTATGGTACAAACATTACATAAAAATAAAAAGTCAGATAATAAAATCTCAATCAATTAATCAAATTAATTTAGCGTTTAAGAATTATATCAGTCCTGTTTTAGGAAACATCTTGATGTGTCAAATAAATACAAATGATATTATCATGCTGATTAATTCGTTAGATATGAAAAATGTCTCTGAATCGTATAAAACGATTATATTAAGACATGCAAAGGCAATGTTTAACTTTGCTACAAACGAAGGAGTTAAATGAGTATGTATATATAAACAGACGCGGAACTCCGTTTGAAACTCAACATATTGATAGTAAATTCAAATATTTAAAACAATGTGTACAGAATGAATATCCTGAAGATGATTTGACAGATGTAACTCCTCATTGCTTACGGCATACGTTTGCAACACAAGGTTTAAAATCCGGTGTTTCTATAAAAGAGATACATATAAAAAATCGCATAGGTAAGCCGTTTTTTAGGGCTGATTTTAGAAATATCAATCCAAGTATAATAAAGCGTCATTTATCTTACTTAGATTGATATTTTGAATTTTACCCCCTACAAACGACTTACCTATGCGGTTTCTGACATTGTGCATTTTGACGAATGTGTTAATTTGACCACTTATTGACCACTTATGGTTTTATTGTTGATATTGCACATATGCTTTTTTAATATATTGCCATTTATGTTTCTTAAATTATTTTACTGTCAATGAGTTAAGTCCCTTCACTGTTACGGTATAAGTTCCGTCATCGGCTATTGATATTGACATTCTGTCTGAATTCTTATATAGCTCCGCATCAAATTTAATATCAACAACATCATCACCTACCACTCGTATTTTTTTTTGTTTGTCTTTTTCGTAGAGTAGCTTGAAATAGATAGAGTATCTTCCCCATCACCGACTATTCCCTTTTTTACTGCATTATCAATGATAACTTGTCTATCCGAAGGTGCTTGAATTGTATTTTCGATTACTTCATTAAGTGTGTATTTCGTATTCTTTTTATTGATATTGTCAATCATAAAATCTTTGTATTTGACCGCCGATTCTATTTGTTGTATAGGTTCGTCCGAATAGGTTTTATTAAGTGCTTTTGTAATATAACTATTTTACTCATATCTTCTCTTGATACCAACATATTCTTGTATGCATATGCAGTATTGTTGGTATTAAGTATTCCTGAATTCAATACAATATTCAAATATGGTTGTGACCAATTGTCCCAACGGTTTGTCCAATAATCACGATTAGGCATATCATCATTAAGATTATCCGATGGAATATCGTTTAACTTATCTTTCATATAAACTGTCTAAGATGACAGATAACATAATTAAATCTATAAAAAAGAACAGACTAAATCCTTTTAGGGTTTGTTAGTCTGTTCTTGAACTTTAATTAAAATTGAAACATGGTATAACCATGTTTCAATAACCTTCATATCTTATATTTTTATTATAACATACATAGAAATGAAGTCAACAACTTTTTTTAAGTATTTTAAAAAATTTTCATATAATTTCTTTATATTGTGTCCCACTGCTTATATTCCTCTAAACGATGAATAAATCCACTGAATTGAGGAACGGTAAAATCTAATTCTCGATATTTTACAGGATAAATAATACCTTTATTAATCAGCTGTGCTCTGGCAGTTGAAATAGAATTAATTGATTTTTTCATTATTTCCGCAATGTTTGCAATAGTACAAGGTAATTCGCCACATTTAACCATCGCAAATATAAATTTCTTTTCGGCAGCCGAACAACGCTCATAACGTAGTTTAAAAAATCCTGTATCCAATTTTTCAAAAAATTCTTCAAGATTATTTTCAACATCAATATCTGAAATCACTTTAGAATCTACATTTTGAAATACAATTTGACATAACTGTTGAATAAAGAACGGATAACCTTCTGTTACTTCTATTATTTTGTTAATAGCTTTATCACAGTATTTTACATTAAATTGTTTAATAGGCATCTCTATTGCTTTAATAGCCTGTTCTCTTTCTAATGAATCAATTTCTTTATAAATAAAAAGTCTTTCCGAATAAGACTTTTCTGATGAAAGCATTGAATAAATTTTAGGTAAGCCTGCTGCTATAATCATAATAGGATAACCTAATTGATTAGTTCGGTGTATTGCTGCAATTAAAGCACCTAAATTTTCAGATTTAATATACTGTATTTCATCTATAAAGAAACAGATAGGTATTTCAGCTTTTGCTGCTGCTTCTCCTAAAGAGGTAAATACATCAGTAAGACTTTGTGTTAGATTATTCGTTTTATATAAATCTTTTTCTTCAAGTGATAAAGAAAATGTATTATCGTTTGGATCAAAAGATACAACCAAAGATTTAATCGCATCTAATGGTTTTTTTATTAAATTTTTAAACTTTTCTTTAACACTTATTTGTCTTAAAAAGGCTTGCGAACAAGTGGCTATTTGCGAAATAAAATCATTTCGTTCCGCTACTTCAATATGTTTACAAAAAATATTCTTTTCTTCTGCGATTTCTTGTAACCTGTTTATAAGAACGGTTTTACCTACCCCTCTTAATCCACTAAAAATAACTGATTGAGTTGGAATATTTAATGTTAATGCTGTAAACATATTTGTTACATTTTCAATATCTTCATCTCTACCGGCTAAGTATTGAGGTCTTACTCCTGCACCCGGTCTATATGGGTTGATTTTAAACATAAGCCATTCCTCCTTTATTTTATATTATACCACATAGAAACGCAACAAACAAGTTTTTACCGTATAAATACGCAAAAATAATACGATAAGTTTAAAACTTACCGTATTATTTGAAATCAAAATTTACTTTGCTTTTTTAAATTTTACAACTCTGACAATATTAAATATTTGTATCTCATCATTTTGAAACAGATTTTTACCACATATTGGACAACGTATATCCTGATTAGCACCTTCACCATCTTGATCATATCCTGTCCAACTTTTATCAGTTTAAAATACAACTGCATTTTTCTCGCATTCTGTTATATCTACACTAATAGAGCAATCCGAACCATATGCATCAGATACACTGATGATAAGTTGTTTAATTTCAGATCCACATTTTTCGCATTTCATTTTCTTACTCTCCTTTTATCCAATTTTTGAACGCAAAACTTGCAGTATTGCATATCCGCTATGATAAATATATATAAATTACAACTAATCTATATAAATCTATACTGTGTCTCATCTCACGATTAAGACTTTCTACTTCAACGTGTCTGATTTTGCCGTAGCTACTTTCATTTGTTACGACACTCCATAGACGTAAATTCCCTAATAGCGATAGGTACATAGTTATATAATTCTTTTAAGTGAATTTATATAACTTCATAATTTGCTAAATTTATACTTGCATTGTAATCTCGGTCAATAACCAGACCACAAACATCACATTTATACATTCTGTCCGAAAGTTTTAAATCTTTCTTGATATTTCCACAACAACTACAAGTTTTACTACTTGGATAAAACTTATCCACTTGAATGAATTCAATTCCATTTAGTTTTGACTTATATTCAATCTGTCTTTTGAATTCATAAAATTTTTGTTGTTGTATTGCTTTTGATAAATGTTTATTTTTCATCATTCCACTTACATTTAAACTTTCCATAACTATTCGAGATGGTTTGGTTTTCACTAATAGACTTTACATCCCAATACCCCATTTTATATTTATGACCGTTTTGTAATATAATTTTTTCTAAATTCTTTGAACCTTTTAAGACATTTATATTAGTAAGTTTGTCCATATCCAAAAAATTTTGAACAATTTTAATATCATTCGGTTTAATATCTTTAAATATCTGTTTCAACTCATTTAAAGAATTAACATCCATAACAGCCATATATTATGATAAAACTATAATTTTTCTCTTTCATATCACAAAACATCTTTTTCATAAAGCTCACCTTTTATTGTTTTTAATACCTCATTCATAATATATCCGCTTTTTCATTGGTTCTGTATTTTTATTTGTTCACCTTGAATTAACGGATAGCATATAAGTTTATCTGAATTCAAATTTTCTTTATTCATATCAACACCTGTAATTTGATGATTTTCATAAGCGGTGTAATAATATATTCCCTTGTCACCGTTGCAACAAGAAGTGTAAATAGTGTATTCGAACTTACCGTCTGTAACTTCACAACAGCCTTTTTGCTGTTCAACCGCACCAAGAATATGAAAAAACTGACTTACACTTTCCGATTCAGTTTCTCCCGACAATGAATTTGTTTTCACGAATGCCGCTCTTACGAATCTTGACTGTGACGATAAATCACCTGGCAAGCCGATTGCTCCCATACCACGACTGTACATATTCAAATTCAAGTTATCCGAAAAATTGTTTTTAGGTGATTTCGGTGACAAATTCATATAGTTGTTAAGATTAAACATCTGCTTGTCAAAAGGCGGATTGTTCGTAAGCACACCGACAGGATTGTCATAAATTTTTATACCGTCTTTAATAGATTCAACAGTTATTGCCTCGTTTTTATCGGCGATTATCCAATGTAACTGTGCCAAAGACATTTTTTCGTTAAAAGGAATGTTCGTTATATTAATTTTTCCAATCAACTCCCTTGCCTCTTTTACACTTGTACATTTACCCAAAATATACGGTATAAATTCAAATTGCGCGATATTATCCTTACCGTCAATCACTTCTTTATAATCCGCATTGCCGACAAAGTTAAGTCCTGCCATACCAAGACCTTTTTCATTAATTGCATCATAATAAAGCGGATAATTTTCGGCAATATGAGCCATCCCTATCATCGCGTAATGAGTTTCCATTATGCCCATATTTTTTAGATTGAATTTATAATTTCGAGGTGTTATCGTAATTTCTTCACCATATGAAAATTCATAATCAAGCGTTCTTCCGAAATAAAAATCTTTTGTTTTATACGTTGCTGCAGTACACATAAAATATTACCTCCGATAAATTATTTACTTATATTATAACACAAGACAACCCAAAAATTTCAGGTTGTCTTGTGAATTTTTTGTTAATTTGCTTTTATGCCGACTTTCATATTGTCAATGTCGGTTGCCCAAGTAAAGTTCTTTTCAACTCTTACCGCCAAGACTTCCATTGCATTAAAATCTGTTGCATTTTCAAAAGGCAAATCTGTTATTTTAGCTGTTTTACTGCCGTCAGAGATAGTGGCGTTGCATACTTTTTTATCAAAGTCAGCCTCAATAACCACGTTATAAACAGTGTCTTTATTAAAGCCTGTACCTACGTCCTTCCAATCTGTTTCAAGAAGTCCGTTTGCTATTCCGCCGTTTGCTGAATATTGCAATTCCGCACCTTTTTGGGTTTTCAATGCAAAGAATGTATTTTTTGATGAATCGGCAAATCTCAATTCACCGTATGACTGTCCGCCTGTACACTCGCCGACTTTCCAATCAAGCTCAATTCTTACCGTACCGTTCATTTTATACGGAAGATTATAAATTGCATTTCTGTTTCCTTTTGTACTGTCCTCAAAATGCATTACTTTGCCGTTTGTTCCTTGTGCTACCGCGATATTTGCCAGTTCACCGGGCTTTTTCGTACCTGCCCATTCAAGTTTATCGCCTATATTATACTTTTCATAATCTTCGTTTATATACATTTTCCACGCTACATTATTAGAATCTGTATATTCCGTATAGTCCGCCGTTGCCAATAGGTCAGGTTCTTCTGTCGGAACCGGTGTTTCAATTATTTCCTGATCTTCCTCTTTACCGTCTTTTAATGCAGCAGCATATTTTGCGGCATTTGCTTTATCATAGAATTGTACAGATCCGATATATATTAATCTGTTGTCTGCGTCCCACTCAACCCTTTTACCGATAGATTCAGCCATAACTCTAAGCGGTATCAATGTTCTGTCTTTTACTACTTGTGCCGGAACGTCCATTTCAAAAGGAATATCATTAATCGTATATTCGCTCTTATCCAAAGTCATATTTACTTTATATCCGTTTCCAGAAAGTGTAACAGTCCTTGTCGAGTCATTATATCCAACGTCCATACCCAAGCTTTCAGCGATAAATCTAACCGGTACTAATGTTCTATCATCAACAATTATCGGTGTAACGTCACTGTTTTCTGTATCAATTTGTACAATATTATTGCCGACATAGGCATTTGCACAGTCAACTGCCAATTTTACACTTAATGCACCTGTTTTTGCGTTAATGTCATAGGTACCGTGCGAACCTGTCAAATCAGGGTTTGTGATTTTTTTGCCGTCTTTTATAACATATCCCTCAAACATAGGTACTTTTGTTGTTTCAGCACCAAGATAATAGCTTAAATTCGGCGGTTGATTGTAGTGGTTATTTTGTACCGCAACAGACGCTCTGTAATATGAATCATGCATTAATGTATTCAATTTATATGATGTAGGAATTGAAGTCGAGTATATTCTTATTTCCTTTTCATCTGCGGTTTTCCATACAATTTCTTCACGCCAGTCACCGAACAAATCCGCACTTATACAAGGTACTGCCTTTGTACCGCTGTTTGACGCGCAACCATCTGCCGTCATAAGCACGTCAACAGACTTGTCCTCCCAGTTATATTTTGATACGGTTGTACCGTCAAGCAATTCGCTAAGTAAATCACCGTCCCAATAAACCTTGAAATTCATCGGAATAGTTACATCGCTGTCAACAGTACCGTCAATTTTTCTGAACTTAAAACCATTCCATGTATCAGCTATATTTTCACCGCTGATATTGGCAGGAATTGTTGCAGTTGAGCCCCATACTTCAAAGCCTTTGTGTATAGGGTCTATATCCGCCGAACGACTTCTACCTGTATCTTTATTTTTGCTGTAACCCCATTGAACTTCACCTGTTCTTGCATCGTGATACTCGATATTTGCCATAAGCTGTGATGTTTCGTGACAAGCCCACGTCATATAGCCGTTAAAATCGGGATCTGTTTTTGCAACATCAAACGCATCTCCATGAGCCAATTTTTGAGCATTGCCGTCATTATCATATACCTTTACGGCATACATTTCACTTCCGTCATGGTCAATAGCCATAGGTCCGGACAATATTTCGTCTTTTCCGTCAAAATCAACGTCTACCGTTACAAGATTATGGTTGCACGCACCCCATATACTGTTTACATCATCTTTGTTTTCGGTATTGTGTACCCAATCTTCTTTAAACTTTCCGTCCTCAATATGCCATGCTGCCGCTCTTACGTTATCCCACGCACCACGCACCATAACAACACTCGGTGTTACACCGTCAAGATATGCCAAGCCGAAAAGATAGTGGCTTGCTCTCTTTGTAAGACGTCCTGTATCACTGTATCTGTATGACCAGTCCGAAAGCGGTTCTTTTGACGGCTTTAGGTCTGTTCTGTCTGTTTCCTCACCTGTTTCGCCGTCATATATCGAAAGAAATTCAGGTGTTGAAACTATGTATTGTCTGTCCTTAAATATTGCCAAATTGCTCTCCGACTTTGAATAATCGGTTATTCCGTCACCGTTCGTATCGCCTGTTGTATTGCCTTTTCCGTCTGTTGTACCCTCGAACGAACGCATTATAACTTCTGCTTTTCCGTCGCCGTCCATATCATATGCAAGGAAGTTTATATCTACTTCATTAATTTCGTTAGGACCTATATCGATTGTCCACATATGTGTACCGTCTGTTTTGTATGCTTCGATAACAGGATATGATGTTCTTGTATTAACGTCCATACTCGGCACTCGTCTTAACAAAATTTCGTATTCTCCGTCACCGTCAAGGTCTGCAACCGCACCGTCATCAATGTTGTATCCTTCACGTTCCGTTACTTTAAAGCCAATATAATTTTTATCCCATGCCGTAGTCGTATACTCTACTCCTGTTTCTTCACCGTTCTCTACTTCTTTTAAAGTATACTCTGCATTTGTACTCGCTCCGGTATGGAAAAAGTTTGTCGTAGTTATCGGCTTGTCATTCAGCTTTTCACCGCTACAATAAAGATTGTATGTCAAGCTGTTTGAATCCGTACCTAAAAAACGCCAGCTTACAAGCGTTCCGTTTTCTCCCGGTACTGCCACCAAACCTCTTGAAAGATTTTCAAACTGTCTTTCATTTTTTGGTCTTTGCTCATACAATTTTTCTGTATCGGCACGTTGTTCTTGATTTACTTCCGCCTCATAATGACCGAGTGTAAAACCGTCGGAATCATTATATGCGTCAAATTTTGCAAACGCACTTGCACTGCTTGCAAGCATTATCGCAGAAACCACCGCTGAAATCACACGAATTTTGTTCTTCTTCATCTTCATAACACTTCCTTCATAATTTATTTATATTTAGAATTATATCACAAATATTTCGTGTTGTACAGACTTTTTTTGTGCAAATTCATTATTATTAAAGTGATTATAAGTGTTATAGGAAAAACAGTGGCGGCCAAAATGCCCATTTTCAAATTGTCGCCAAGCATACCTGCTATTTTACCTGCAAATGTAGGACCTCCTGCACAACCTACATCTCCGGCTAGCGCAAGGAATGCGAACATAGCCGTACCTCCGCCTTTTATAGAGGTTGACGCATCGCTGTATGTTCCGGGCCAAAGTATGCCTACCGAAAACCCTGATACCGCAATCCCGATTAAGCCGACAATCGCCGATGATGAAAACGATACCGTTAAATATGAAAGCACACATAAACAACCGCTGAAAACCATCATTTTATACAGATTGATTTTTTCTCCGAATTTACCGTAAATCGCTCTTGAAATACCCATAAGTACAGAAAATACCGTAGGTCCTACCAAGTCACCTATTGATTTTGATATTCCGAGTGCCTTTTCAACAAATGCCGACGCCCACTGGCTTACAGACTGTTCACTTGCTCCGGCACAGCACATAATAAGTAAAAATCCCCAAAATGCCTTTTGCTTTATAAGTTCTTTTAAAGAAAGTCCGTTTTCTTCTTCGTTAATAAGCGGTGCAATAGGCACTTTTAGAAATGTCAATCCGTTTATAACAGGTACTGCCGCCCAAACAAGTGCAAGTATCTTCCAATTATCAATACCAAATACATTAAAGAATATTGTTGATATTACTACTACTCCCGCCGTACCCCAACAGTAAAATGAATGTAGCATACTCATAGTTTTGTCTTTATGTTCATTCGGACAAGCCTCAACTATCGGACTTACAACAACTTCAAGTAATCCTCCGCCGACTGCATAAAGCAACACCGAAATAAATATTCCCATAAAAGAATCATTCATCATATCGGGCAATATTGCTATCGAAATCAATCCCAATGCCGCGAATAAGTGTGCTATAAGTACAGATAGCCTGTATCCGATTTTATCGATAAAAAATGTCGACGCAAAATCTATTATAAGCTGTAAACCAAAGTTGATTGTAATTAATAATGTTATCTTCGACAGCGGTATACTGTATTGCGATTGAAACGTAATAAACAACAGCGGTACAAAATTGTTTACTATCGCTTGAACTATGTACCCGATAAAGCACGACCGTATTGTACTGTTATAATTAACTTTCATACTTTCACCTCTTAATTTTTTATAATTATAACATAAATTATCATGGACTTTATATGTCACCGTGACAGTTTGCGGTTCGACTTTCATATTATCAAAGCCCGATATTTCATATCCGCAGACTTCTTTTTCAGTGTTATCTTCATATAGCATCTTTACAGACAAACTGTTTTTATCAAATTCTTCACCGATTTTATAATTCGTCTTTTCTGTTGTCGTATATACTCTAAGTGCATTTCCGTCAGTTATCGGATATACTACTTCCTCACGCCAATCACCGAACAAATCAGCTTGAAGTGAAGGATTTGCCTTTGAACTGTTTATGCTGACACAACCGTCTGCTTTAAATATACTTGCCTTTTTGAACCGCATACGGTTTTTCGCCGTCCAAATACGGTTCTATCATAAATTCACTGCCGTATATTTTATCGGCAACAAGTTTATTTATGACTTTATCCAACTGTTCTTTGTTTTCGATAACAGATACGCCTTGACTGCCTCTGCCGCGTATCGGCTTTATAACACACGGAAAATCGCCGTTGTATTCGTCTGCCGATTTTACCGATACATCATTTACAATGTCAAGTCCGTGTTCAAGCAAAATATGGTTAGTATAGTATTTATCATCGTAAGTCTGCACATCACTGCATTTTTGACCTATTACTTTAACTTTGCCTATGTATTTTTCAATAGGGTGTCCGTCATACAAAACGGTGTTCAGCCACAATACATCAGCCCCCATATTTATCGCTTTTGTTATTCCCTCCTCATCATCACCGAATACCCAATAAATGTTGTTCTTTTCGTCGGGGTTCTCCACAGGTGTTATCAAATTATATCCGTTTTTCTTTAATTCATACGCAAGGTCTGAACCGCTGTCACTGTATCCGCCCTCTTTCATAGGCTTTCTGATATTACCCACCTGTGGCGGCTCTTTTACTTGATATAAAATTGCTATATTCATAATATTCATCCCTTTATCGTTTGATAATTTTATTATAATCTTCTTACAATACACTGTCAACACAAAAAAACTGCCGATTTTATGTCGGCAGTTTTTCTGTTTTAACCCAATATATTTTTTAAATCTTCTTCAGGTGTTGTAATTTTTGCAATATTGTAGTTTTCTACCAAGTATCCCAATACATTCGGTGATATAAATGCTGGGAGTGTAGGACCAAGACGGATATTTTTAATACCGAGATGAAGAAGTGTAAGCAGAATACATACAGCTTTCTGTTCGTACCATGAAAGTATCATTGAAAGCGGAAGTTCATTTACTTCACATTCAAATGCCTCCGCAAGTGCAATGGCTACTTTAATCGCACCGTATGCGTCATTACACTGTCCCATGTCCATAATTCTCGGCAAACCGCCTATTGTACCTAAATCAAGGTCGTTAAAACGATATTTACCGCAAGCAAGCGTTAATATAATGGTATCGTCAGGCGTTTGCTTTACGAAATCGGTATAATAGTTTCTTCCTGCACGTGCTCCGTCACAGCCACCTACCAAGAAGAAATGCTTTATAGCGCCGCTCTTAACTGCGTCAATAACTTTATCCGCAACGCTCAATATTGTTCCGTGTCCAAAACCTGTTGTAACGCTTGTTCCGCCGTTTATACCTGTAAATTGCTTATCCTCGTCATATCCGCCAAGTTCAAGTGCCTTTTCGATAATAGGCGTAAAATCTTTATCATCACCGATATGTGTGATTTTAGGATATGATACAACTTCTGTTGTAAACACTCTGTCCGAATAGCTGTCCTTTGGTGGCATTAAACAGTTTGTTGTAAACAATATCGGTGCAGGTACATTTGCAAATTCTTTTTGTTGGTTTTGCCATGCCGTACCGAAGTTGCCCTTTAAATGCCTATACTTCTTTAATTCCGGATAGCCGTGTGCCGGTAACATTTCTCCGTGAGTATATATATTAATATTCTTATCCTTTGTCTGCTCCAAAAGCAATTTTAAATCAAGCAAATCATGTCCCGAAATTATAATAAACGGACCTTTTTCAACTTTTAAATCAATAGTTGTCGGTGTCGGTGTTCCGTAAGTTTCCGTATTCGCTTTATCAAGCATTTCCATACATACAAGATTAACTTTTCCCAATTCCATAACTATCGGTAAAAGCTTATCCATTTCCCAATCTTCGCCAAGCGCAAACAATGCTTTCACAAAGAAATGGCTAACTTCATCATTTGTATAGCCGAGTACCATAGCGTGATAAGCATAAGCCGCCATACCTCTGATGCCGAAAAGTATAAGCGATTTCAAACTGCGAATATCTTCATTATCTGTCCAAATATGCGACAAATCATATTCGTTATTTGTTCCGCACGGTGATGCACAAGCAAAACATTGCGGAACAAGCCTTTCTCTTTCTGTGCGAACTTTTTCAATCAATTCATTAAGTGTCTGTTCGTTAAAGCTGACATTTGTAAGAGTTGTAAAAAGTCCTTCTATTATAAGTTTTAAAACGTTTCCTGTCGGTACAACATCACCTGTTGCACGAACAAGTCCGATAAGTTCACCTGTTAATTTATCCTGCAGAGCGGCAACATCTGCGTTTTTACCGCATACGCCTACCTTACCTGTACAACCGGAACATCCTGCTGTCTGTTCACATTGAAAGCAAAACATTTTATTTCCCATATATAAATCCTCCTTGTTAATACTTCATGTATTGACTTTGTGAATTAAGTATAATATAATCTTATAAAAAAATATGTTGTTGCAACAACAAAATACGAGGAATTTATGAATTATTTATTTTTAACAAAAACAGCATTTTTTAACGGACTTTCCGAGAATGAAATTAAGACGATATTAAATTGTTTTGGCGCATATCAAAAAAGTTTTAAAAAATCGGAAATTATTTATTACAGCGGTGATACTGTCAGTGATATGGGACTTGTTTTGTCGGGGAGTGTAAATATTGTCGTCAACTATTATTGGGGTAGCAGTAATATATTCAACCACATAAGTCAGGGTGAAATTTTCGCCGAAACTTATGCGACCATTCCGAATAAAGAAATGCTCTGTGATGTGGTTGCGGCAGAGAAAACGGAAGTTCTGTTTATTAATGTAGAGAAAGTTCTTTCCGTATGTGAAAATCAATGTTCTTTTCATAACCGACTTTTACGAAATCTTCTTAAAAATTCGGCACAGAAAAATATATCCCTCGCCACAAGAATGATGCACACTGCGTCAAAGTTCATTCGTGACAGATTATTGTCGTTTTCAGAACAGGCGATTTTAAACGGCGGTAATACATTTACTGTCCCATTTTCACGTCAACAGCTTGCCGACTACCTCGGAGTTGACCGCAGTGCAATGTCAAACGAGCTTTCAAAAATGAAACATGACGGATTAATTGACTACCAAAAAAATGATTTTATACTTATAAATAATGATTTTTAATTTTTGTGTTGACACCTATGGTAAAATATTATAAAATATTAGATATGTAGTAAAATAAGGAGTTTTAATTATGTTTGATAAATTAGAGGCGCTTGAAGAGCGCTTTCAGCTTGTATCAGAGAAGATAAGTGACCCTGATATTATCGCCGACCAAGAGTCATGGCGTAAATACTGTAAGGAACATTCGGACCTTACACCGATTATTGATAAGTACAGAGAATTGAAGTCAGCAAAGCAGACTGTTGCAGATGATAAGGAAATGCTTGAAGCAGGACAAGACAAAGAATTTGAAGAAATGATACGTCTTGAAATGGCAGAGGCAGAAGAAACAATCGAAAGAGCAAGTGAAGAATTAAAAATTCTTCTTCTTCCGAAAGACCCTAACGACGAAAAGAACGTTATTATGGAAATCCGCGGCGGTACAGGCGGTGATGAAGCCGCACTTTTTGCCGCAGACCTTATGAGAATGTATTCAATGTATGCCGAGTCAAAGAATTGGAAAATCGATATTCTAAGCTCCAACCCTACCGACATCGGCGGTTACAAAGAAGTCAGCTTTTCAATCGAAGGACAAGGTGCATACAGCAGACTTAAATTTGAAAGCGGTGTACACCGTGTTCAGAGAGTTCCGGAAACAGAATCAAGCGGAAGAATTCATACTTCTGCCGTTACGGTAGCTGTTTTACCGGAAGTTGAAGAAGTTGAAGTCGAAATTAATCAGAATGATCTTAGAATTGACGTATTCCGTGCAGGCGGACCGGGCGGACAGTGTGTAAACACAACTGACTCCGCGGTAAGAATTACACATATTCCAACAGGAATTGTTGTTTCGTGTCAAGACGAAAAATCACAGCACAAGAATAAAGATAAGGCTATGAAAATTCTTCGTTCGAGAATTTATGATGTTATGGAAGAACAACGTCACAAAGAAATTGCAGACGAAAGAAAATCGCAAGTCGGCAGCGGTGACAGAAGTGAACGTATCAGAACATACAACTTTCCTCAAAGCCGAGTTACCGACCACAGAATTAATCTTACATTATATAAACTTGAACAAATACTTGACGGTAATCTTGATGAAATTATTGATGCACTTGTTACGGCTGACCAAGCCGCAAAACTTGCAGGTCAGAATGATTAAGGAGATATAAAAATGGATTTACACGAAAATTTAAAAGGTAAAACAGTTGTTATAACAGGCGGCAGCGGTATTTTATGCCGTGAATTTGCTTACGCTTATGCTAAACAAGGTATGAATGTCGCTGTTTTGGGACGTACACTTTCAAAACTTGAAGAAGTTCGTGATAAGATAAACGAACTTGGCGGTAACGGTCTTGCCGTTGTATGTGACGTTGTTGATAAGGACAGCGTTATCAATGCAAAGAAAATTGTAAACGATACTTTCGGAAAAGTTGATATACTTGTAAACGGTGCAGGTGGCAATCACCCAAAAGGTACTACAACAAAAGAATATTTTGAAAAAGGCGATATTGAAAATCCCAATGTTGTTTCATTCTTTGACTTGTCAAAGGAAAACTTCAATTATGTATTTGACCTAAATATCGTAGGTACTCTTATTCCTACACAAGTATTTATAGTTGATATGCTTGACAATCCTGGTGCTAACGTGCTTAATATCGCGTCAATGAGTTCGTACCACGCAATTACAAAAGTAAGCGCATATTGTGCCGCAAAAGCCGCTATTTCCAACTTTACCGAATGGCTTGCCGTACATTTTGCAAAAAGCGGTATCAGAGTCAACGCTCTTGCACCGGGCTGGTTTGAAACAGTACAGAATAAAACACTTTTGAGAAATCCGGACGGCTCACTTTCGGAACGTTCAAAGAAAGTTCTTGCTCATACTCCTATGGGACGTTTCGGTGTTCCGGAGGATTTGACAGGCACATTGCTATGGCTTACCGACAGTGCTCAATCAGGTTTTGTTACAGGTGCTACAATCCCTGTTGACGGCGGTTTCCAAGCATATTTCGGAGTTTAATATTTACAAAATAATCTTGCAGTATATTGACAATCATATAAAATTATGATAGAATACTGCAAGTATGGAGGGGTGGCCGAGTGGTTGAAGGCGCAGCATTGGAAATGCTGTAACGGTTCACGCCGTTCGTGGGTTCGAATCCCATCCCTTCCTCCATAAAAAAAGCAATCGCATTTGCGATTGCTTTTTCTTTTAAAACATCATTTAATATACCATCAGTTTTCTTCAATATATTTATTAAAACTATTTAATGTACCTATTGATTTATATTTTTTTACTTCCCCATTTTCTTTATTTACTGTATAAAATTTCTCACCATCAATTATTGTATTACTTTGATCATATTGAATATTGATAATCCATATATTTCTTTCTTTATTTTCATATACATCATACCATCCGCCTTCAAGTACATTTGTAAAAGATGAACTTTTGTGTTCTTCTTGATTTGAGATTTCGCCTAATTTATTCAACACATCTTCAATATTATCAGTATCCGTTATCTTATTTTCAAATACTTTTACATACTCATATCCATATTTTTCTTTTAAGACATTCTCATCAAAATTAATTTGCTTTTTATAATAATGATATTTTATATTTGATGATGTTTCTCCTTCATCATATTGATTTTGGGTATATACAAACACGTAACCACCCTTAGTCCAATTCACTTCAGAACCTAAACTTTCAAAAGCATCTCTGATAGGTACATATGTAACTCCATTTATGTTGACGATTGGATTATCGCTTTTTAGTAAGTGATTATCTATATATACAGGTGTTTCTGTTTTGGTCGCAATCAATTCTTTTATATCACTTGCACTTGCAATTACAAACGCAACCTGTATAAGAATAATCATTACGCATATTATTTTTTTCATAATTTTCATATAAATATCCCCTATGCTTTTCTATTACAATTAATCATACCATAATCTGAAAATACTGTCAAACAAATATTTACCCAAGTGCCACATCAAGAATCATCATAAGTGTAAAACCTACTGCAAACATTACAGTACCGATATTTGAGTGATTGCCGTGTGACATTTCGGGAATTAATTCTTCTATTACAACGTACATCATCGCCCCTGCAGCAAAGCTGAGGAAATATGGCAATACGGGTATTATAAAACCGGACGCAACAACTGTAAGTACCGCTCCAATCGGTTCAACAACACCCGAAAGCACGCCGTATAAAAATGCTTTTCCTTTACTCATTCCCTCGGCTTTAAGTGGCATTGATATAATTGCCCCCTCCGGGAAATTCTGAATTGCAATACCGATTGCCAAAGCCAAAGCGCCCATAGCCGATATTTGCATATTTCCTGCAAGATAACCTGCATACACAACACCCACAGCCATTCCCTCTGGAATATTGTGAAGTGTAACAGCAAATACAAGCATTGTTGTCTTTTTAAATTTACTTTTCGGGCCTTCAGCTTTATCGGTATCCATATGCAAATGCGGTATTATATGGTCCATTGCCAGCAAAAACAATATACCTATCCAAAATCCCACAACCGCCGGTACAAATGCAAACTTCCCCATTTCCGCCGCATAATCCATTGACGGTATAAGCAAGCTCCACACAGACGCGGAAACCATAATCCCTGCCGCAAATCCTGTTAAGGCACGCTGTACCATCTTATTCATCATTTTCTTCATAAACAGTACACAAGACGCACCAAGTGTCGTACCCAAAAACGGTATCAATATTCCTCTTATAACTTCGCCCATATATTCCTCCATAATAAAATTACATAGGTTAGCTTTGACTAACCTTATTATCAGTTTATCATAATTCACCCTATCTGTCAATACAAAAAGAACAGTTCATAACGAACTGTTCTCTCTGCAAATAAGGGGGTTATTTACCGACTGACTATCGGTTTTAATGTATTTTGTGAGGTCATTAAATATTATCGCCCTTATTTTCTAATTTATACACATTTTATCAATCCAAATGGAATACAAGGTGTAAATCTTCTGAAACAGGACTGTTATCAGGATTTGTTTCCATAATGTCAGCCATAAAGTCCCACCATTTTCTATTAATGGCGGTATCGGCACCCTTTGCCCAAAGTTCTTCATCTTCGATTTCGATATAACCGTAAAGAACCATTGTTTCTTTGTCAAGGAATATTGAATAATTCTTACCGCCGTGTTCGTGAATCATATCCTTCATTTCCGGCCATAACTCATTATGTCTTTTTTCGTACTCCTCAGCCATGCCGTCGTAAAGTTTCATTTTAAAACCCTTGTGTATCATTTCTTTTTCCTCCTTAAATTAACTTAATTTTTTATGTGCCTCGATTGCTATTGAACATTCAAGACGCTTTTTTTCAAATTCACAAGCAAGCTCATAAGGCTTGTTTATATCACCGTTAAAGTTATACGCATTTGCACTGCAACCACCGCTGCAATAGAATTTCGCAAAACAATTCTTACATTTTTCTTTAGTATACACATTTGAGCGTTCAAACATCTTCTCGATATTTTCATCAATTTTATTTTCATTGACATTACCCATAAGAAAATCCTTGTTACCGACAAATTGGTGACACGGATAAATGTCTCCGTTCGGTGCAACCGCAAGATATTCGTGTCCTGCACCACAACCTGAAAGACGCTTTATCGCACACGGACCTTGGTCAAGGTCAACCATAAAGTGGAAGAAGTTAAAACCTCTGCCCTCGTCATATCTCTTTACATATTCTTCAGTAAGCTTATCATATTCGGCACAGACCTTTTCGATATGCTCACTTGTAAGTGCGTAGTCCTCTGTTTCAGGTGCAACAACCGGTTCAACGCTTGTCTGCTTAAAGCCTAAATCCGCAAGGTGAATTACGTCCTTTGCAAAATCCACGTTATACGCCGTAAACGTACCGCGAACGTAGTAATTATTTTGATTTCTGCTTTCAGCCAAGTCTTGGAACTTAGGAACGATTGTATCGTAAGAACCACTGCCATCTACACGATAACGCATTCTGTCGTTAGTTTCCTTTGTACCGTCAATACTCAAAACAACGTTTGACATATTTTCATTAATATATTGTTTAATATCGTCATTTAACAATACACCGTTTGTTGTTACAGTAAATCTGAAATTCTTACCGTGCTTTTTCGCCTCTTCTTTTGCGTATTCTGTAATTTCCTTAACAACACCGAAATTCATAAGTGGTTCACCGCCGAAGTAGTCGATTTCTATATTTTTTCTGTTACCGCTGTTATTGATAACAAAATCAATAGCTTTCTTACCTACTTCCGCACTCATAAGACTTCTGCCACCGTGAAATTCACCTGTATCGGCAAAACAATACTTACATCTCAAATTACAGTCATGTGCAACGTGAATACAAAGAGCCTTTACAACAGATTGCTTATTCCAATTCTTCGCGATTTCGTCGTAGCAATCATCTGTAAACAACTGACCTGCATTTACAAGTGCACATATTTCAGCATAGCTTTCTTCCAATTCTTCTTCACTATACTTATCTTTCAAACCTTCTTTAATATAATCGGGACATTTTGCCTCTGCCATAAACGGCTCAAGAGTATAATCAAGCATATCGTACATTACATCATCAACAACGTGTACCGCACCTGAATATACATCCATTACAATATTAAGTCCCAACTGCTTATACTTATGTATCACTTCAAAAACTCCCTATATAAAATCAGAAAATCATCGACCTTAAAAAGCCGATGATTCATCTTTAATGTTCATTTATTCGGCAAAACAATTAGTTTGCTTGTTCACATTTTTGGTTTGCAACTGTGCAAGATGTCTTACAAGCTGATTGACATGATGTTTGACATTCTCCGCAACCACCGTGCTTTGCTGAATCCTTTAAATTAGCCTTGTTTAAAGTCTGTACGTGTTTCATATTAAAAACCTCCTTATATTAATTCACTATGAATATATTATAACATACTTTCAAGTGATTGAAAAGGCTTTTTTACAAATATTTTGTATTTTTTCTCACAAAACTTATTTTTCGGCTATTTTCCTATGATGCACCCCAATATTCCCGATGCAAATATACCGCCTATTACAGCAAGAAAATGCGTGTTAAACATTATTCCGTTGTTTACAATCAACGATATTCCGATAAGTACGATCAAATACAGCGCACATACAAGCATTGCGTGAACAAATGCTCTGCTGTGTGCCGCTTTTGATACCGCAATCGTTCCGAGTATCACGCCGATAATAACCGAGGCATACACTCCGGTTGTGATAATAGTTTCGTCTATGCCTGTAAAATACGCAAGCAGTGCCAATATCAGAATTATAACAAAAGTAACAAGAATTGCAAATATCGTCCCTTTTATCACACCCTTAAAATTAATACCCATAAAAAAACCTCCCTATATATTTACTATAAATATATTAGAGAGGTTTAAATTTTATAACCAATTAGTTTTTAGCTGTTTCAACAGTTCTGATAGCGTCTCTTTCCATCTTTACAACAGACTTTTGATCCGGTGTACCGATGTTACCTGTTTCAATAAAAACATATTCGTCTTTAATTTTAGCAACCTTACCGCAGATACCGCCGATTGTTACAACCTTATCGCCGACTTTCATTGCGTTAATCATTGCCTTTGTTTCTTTTTCTTTCTTTCTTTGCGGTCTTATCATCATAAAGTATAACAATACGATAATAAGAACAAGCGGAAGAATACTTACTATTGTACTCATTACAGGATTAACCTGTTGTGTAGCATTAGGGTCTGCCGCTGTTTGAGTACCTGTCGCCTGTTGTGTATTTGCTGTTTCGCCGTCTGCGAAAACGACTGTTTCTAAAATGTTTGCCATAATAGTTCTCCTTTGATAATTTTTTCTACCTATCTATTATACTATCTATATGTGAACTTTGCAATAGATTTAACAAAATATTAACAAATAAAATCTCTCTTACATCAATCGTTTGACATTTTCAGCCATTTCAACAAGTTTTTGACCTTTTGCGACAAGAAGAGCATGTTCTTTTATGTACTCATTCTGCAACGGGTATATCGACATTCTTTTCGTAAACTCTCTTATTACATTAATGCCTCTCATATTCTCATTATCGTTTCTTATGAGAATACAATATGTTTTATTCAGCTTAAAAAGGCTTGCTTTTGAAAGAATACTTTTATCTATTTCGCTTATAGCGCCGCACATATCATTAAAAGTTTCAAAATAAAATACACATTCCGTACCCGGTTCTTTCTTTTTAGGCTTGACCGAAACAACTTTTTTAAACTGCTCCTCGGTAATTTTTTTTATACCCTTGTTTAAACGTTTAACCAAAATACTTATACCGTCCTGTGACGGAGTAGCCTCAACGACCACTTGGCCGTTATACGGATTAAAACCTGTTTCTTCCCTTATCGTTTCCATAATATGAAATAAAAATGTATGTAATTCTTTTGAATCGGGCGAAAGCCTTTTCACATCTATATCAAGATTAATTAATTCCGCAGTTGTAAGCGTTACCTTTATTTTGTCTTTGTTTAGCTTTTCAATTCTCACAACCTACCACCTACTTTCTATTTCTATTATACTATATATTTTTCGTTTTGGGAATACCGATTTTAATATTTATTCTTTTAAATTTATTCCATATGATAAAAAAAGCGGCAGTTTTTATACTGCCGCTCAACCGTCAAATAAATTAATACGATTAATTCTTGTCCTTCAATAATGGACGCATACTGTTCGCACTTATAAGCATAGTTGACGAATTATGCAAAAGTGATGATGCAGACGGAGTTATAGTACCTTTCAATCCCAGCAAAATAAGCAATGAATTAAATGCCATAATAAACGTATAATTACGTTTAATTCGTCTGAACAGTCTGCTGCTTAACTTGCGAAGAAGCGCTAAATCTCTCAAATCGCCCGAAAGCAATGTGACATCAGCCACTTCTCTTGCCAAATCGGCAGAATCTTTCATAGCAATTGAAACGTCGCTAAGTGCCAATGCAGGAGAGTCATTGATACCGTCACCGACCATTATAACCGTTCTTCCCTCGTTCTTCAATTCTTCAATAATTGTCGCCTTATCCTCAGGTAATACCTGTGCACGGAAATTGTCTATACCGAGCATATCGGCAGTGCGTTTTGCAGCACCTTCATGGTCACCTGTAAGCATAATAATATTATCAATACCGCTTTCACGAAGTAACTGAATTGCCTCATGAGCCTCACTTCTCGGCGGGTCGCTTATACAAATAACTCCCGACAATACGCCTCCGATTGCAAGGTATATAACAGAAAAGCCCTCACATTCGTTTTCAATAACAGACTTCTGTTCATCAGTTATCGGAATATTTTCGTCCTCAAGCACAAAATGCTCACTGCCTATAATTGCACGCTTGCCATGCAACATTGTAGCTATGCCATGTGCAACTACATATTCAACTTCAGCATGTTCTTCTTCGTGGTCAAGCTGTTTTGCTTTAGCTGCTTTAACGATTGCCTTTGCCACACTGTGAGGGAAATGTTCTTCAAGGCACGCAGATATTTTAAGTATTTCATCTGATGTGTATTCACCGAATGAAAGCACTTTTTCTACTGTCGGGCATGAATTTGTAAGTGTACCTGTCTTGTCAAATACAATAGTATCGGCATGAGATACACTTTCAAGATAACGTCCGCCTTTTACAACAAATCCTCTTGAGGATGCCTCACGCATAGCACTTATAATACTTATCGGCGTTGACAATTTAATTGCACAAGAATAGTCCACCATAAGAACAGACATTGCCTTTACAACATTTCTTGTTGTAAGATAAACAAGCAACGCCAATCCCAAGCTGTACGGTACAAAACCGTCTGCAATTTTCTCTGCACGGCTCTGCACTCCGGCTTTCATACTTTCACCGTTTTCAATCATTTCAATAATATTTGAAATACGTGTATTATCAGCCGCAGCACTAACCTTAATTACTATATTTCCCGCCTCTACAACTGTACCGGCGTAAACAGTACTGTCCTTATCCTTTACAGCCGCAACCGATTCGCCTGTCATAGACGCTTCGTTTACACTTGCCTGTCCGGATACGACCACACCGTCAAAAGTGATCATTGCACCGTCACGGAATACGACAAAGTCACCCTCTTTAACGGTTGAAATTGGAACTTGTTCCTCGTTTTCGCCGTTCTTCTTCCATACAGTGTCAATCTTCATTGCAAGACTGTCCGCAAGTGCATTTTTTGTACGTTTTCTTGTATATTCTTCAAGAAGTTCCGAAACTCCAAGCAAGAATGTAATTGAATTAACTTCCGAATACATTCCTCTCGAAAGTGCCGTTCCGAGTGCAACACCGTCCAAAAGTGCCACATCGGCCCTTAAATTAAGTACACTGCCCACAGCTTTCTTCACATATGGGAATGCCTTAAAGTAAGCCATTGCAACTCGTACAGGATACGGCAATATTCTTCTAAGAACAAAACGCTTTATAAGCATTTTTATAATCTCATTCTTGAAATCAGCCTGTATATCCTCAGACTCATCTTCAACAGCCGCTAATTGATTTCGCTTGATTCCTTTTATGTAGTTCAAAAGCTCCTGTCTGTAATCGGATTGATAGGTAATTAAAATACCGCCGTTGACGCTTTTAGCCTTTACAGACTCGACATACTGTTCCGATAAAATTGTTTTCTCAAGAGATTTTTCTTGATTTTTATCAAAATAATATCCACCACAACGCAATCTGATACGACCCGGAGTATCATGTACGATTTTAAATTTCATTATTATTCTTCCTCGTCGTTTAGCTGTGACTTAGCCTCATAACACATATCTTCAGCCTCTTCACGCATATTTTGTAGTGTTTCTTTAGCCTCTTGCTGGAACTTCATACCCTTTGCAAGACCTGAAACGCACATACTTCTAACCTTATCGCTTGTAGCAATCTTCTTACCTACTACTGCAGTAGCTATACCCGCCGCAAAGCACCAACATTTCTTATCCTTTAAAAAATCAAATTTCATAATCAATCTTCCTCTCTGTGTATATTTCAGTGATTTATTTAATCAAATCTATTTTAGCACGCAATATATTTTTTGTCAATAAATGCCGAAAATTTTTTTTACTTTTTTGCATGAAAAATATCGACTTTTTAATATTGTGGTGTTAATACAACAATGCCATAATGGAAAACATACAAGCAGAAAAAAGAATGCCACAGACGAAGATGTTATCACTGTCGCAAAGTTGGCGAAATTCGATAAATTTGTGCATAATTGCTTATCAAAAAAAGTTGCGGTGAACAATCACCGCAACTTTTTTATAAAAACAATTTATTAAACGATAATTTTTTAACCATTGGTACAGACATACAACCGACAGCATTACCAAGTACAGCACATAAGAAATATACTGCCGCCTGTGACGCATTAGCACATTTACTTATAAAGAAGTAACAAGTATCTGCGATACAGTGATTAAATCCGCAAAGTATGAACACCATAACAGGTAAAACCACTATAAACAGTGACATCACAAAGTCCCCTTTTTCAGCCGCTCTTTTATTTCCGTCAACCGCCGTAAACATCAGTATACCGCAGAACACCGCCAATACAAATATACTAAGCGGTGAATCGGCGAACTTTGTTGCCGTGATAGCAGCTGCCTTTTCCGATAAAGTCGCTCCCAAACGTGTAAGGTTAAGCAAGAAACCGCCTATCGCCGCACCTGTTGCATTACCGATAAAGGTAAGTACAACTTCCAGCACATACGACAACGGTTTTACCGCCATATATCCGGCTTTACCCGTAAACAAACCGAATTTAAACACAATAATTGCACACAAACCTAAGCTGAACAAGAACGCTCCCAGCGGTTTTGATTCGACCGACATACTCACGCAACAGCCTACGCACAAAAATATTCCCGACAAAATGCCGTCAGACAAAAATGATATAATCTTTTTCCCCATATCTTCTATTCCCTTTTCTTTTATCCTAAGCAGACAAAATTAGCTAATGCTAACTAATTCCACAAAATTAATCCACTTTCTAATTTGCACATAAAAACCACGATAAACTTATCGTCTACCGTGGTTTAATATACGGTTTAGTTAAATTACTTTACCATTGATGCAACTTCTGCTGCGAAATCGTCTTCACGCTTTTCAAGACCTTCGCCTGTTTCAAAACGTACGAATTGCTTAATAGTAATGTCGCCAACGCTCTTAACGTACTTAGCAACGTTTTCCTTATTTTCAGCCTTAACGTATTCTTGCTCAAGTAGGCAAACTTCCTTGAATTCCTTAGCAAGACGACCTGTGATCATCTTTTCGATGATGTTTTCAGGCTTAGATGCATTCTTAGGATCATTCTTAAGTTGCTCAATAAGAATCTTCTTTTCGTGTTCCTTATATTCTTCAGGAATATCATCGCTTGAAAGATACTTAGGGCTAAGTGCTGCAACTTGCATTGCAACGTTTCTTAGACACTCTTTTGTAGCGTCATTGTTTTCAGCCTCAGCCTCAACCAATACACCGATTTTACCTGCAGCGTGGATATAATCTACAACTGCACCTGTTGTTTCAATTCTTGCGAAACGTCTGATGTTCATGTTTTCGCCGATCTTAGCAATCTTTTCTGTAAGCATTTCGCCGATTGTGCTGTCTCCGCACTTTAATTCTTTAAGTGCTTCAACGTCAGCAGGATTTTGTTCAGCGATTGTCTTGGCAACGTCTGAAACAAACTGTTGGAATTCATCATTCTTAGCAACGAAGTCTGTTTCTGAGTTTACTTCTACAAGTACGCCTACGTTACCGTCAACATAAGCCTTAACGATACCTTCAGCAGCAATTCTGCCTGACTTCTTAGCAGCTGTTGCAAGACCTTTTTCTCTCAAATATTCAACAGCCTTATCCTTGTCACCGTCTGTTTCTGTAAGAGCTTTCTTACAGTCCATCATACCGCAACCTGTCATTTCTCTTAATTCTTTTACGTCTTTAGCTGTAAATGCCATGTTACTTTTCCTCCTATATTAATTATATGAAAATTATTCTTCTACTGTATCTTCTTCAGCTGTTTCAGCATCTGCAAGAGCATCTTCGCCCTGTCTGCCTTCGATAATAGCGTTAGCCATTGTTGATGCGATTAGCTTTACGGCTCTGATAGCGTCGTCGTTACCAGGGATAACGTAGTCTACTTCATCAGGGTCACAGTTTGTATCAACGATAGCTACTACAGGAATGTTAAGTTTCTTAGCTTCTGCGATAGCAATCTTTTCTTTTCTTGGGTCAACGATGAACATTGCGCCAGGAAGTTTCTTCATATCTTTAATACCGCCAAGATACTTTTCAAGCTTATCTCTTTGAGCCTTTAGCTTAATAACTTCCTTCTTTGGTAGCATATCGAAAGTACCGTCTTCTTCCATTTGGTTGATTTGAGCAAGTCTTTCAATTCTCTTTTGGATTGTCTTGAAGTTTGTAAGCATACCGCCAAGCCATCTTGCGTTTACATAGTACATACCAACTCTTTCAGCCTCTTCTTTGATTGAGTCCTGAGCTTGTTTCTTTGTACCTACGAATAGAATATCTTCACCGCTTGCAGCAATATCTCTTACGAAATAATAAGCTTCTTCAACCTTTTTAACTGTCTTTTGAAGGTCGATGATGTAGATACCGTTTCTTTCTGTGAAGATGTATTCAGCCATTTTAGGGTTCCATCTTCTTGTTTGGTGTCCAAAGTGAACACCTGCTTCTAAAAGCTGTTTCATTGAAATTACGTTTGCCATTTTTATTTCCTCCTCGTTTTTTGATTATTCCTCCATTTGTTTCACCTTATGTGAAGACCCAGGCAAAACAGGCAACTTTCACACAATCCACAAATGTGCGTATTTTTCATACTAAAATAGTTTACCACATAAACCCTTATAAAGTCAACCCTTTTTTCATATTTTTTTGCTTTTATTTGATTTACATAACATAATATATGTTTTAATCGCATATTAACGTAAATTTTGTGTGGTTTTCAACTGTTTTTTTATTGATGAGTTTTCTATTTATTATGAAAGAATTCTTTAAAATTAAAACCGGGAACTTTAGATTTAAAGTCATTTCCGACACACATACAGTCAGAAGTGATTACAACCCGAAATTGCACGTTCCCCATAAAATAATGCAGACAAAACCGCTGCGGTTTTGTGTGAAATATTGTTTTAACGTGATTTTGTGTCAAAAAAATGGCATTTGAGTTAGATTATATTGACATTTATAATAATCATAATATATACTTTTATTATATATAATTATTTCTCTGTTTTAAAAGAGAAAGTCTTTTACACTACCAATATTTCTAATATGAAAGGAAGGATTAAAATGAAAAAATTACTATCATTGCTTTTGTCGCTGTCAATGCTTGCCTCTATGGCAGTTATTCCTGCAAAAGCAGAAGAAACGGTCATGCCGTTAAACGCATCACGAATTGATTCGGAAAAACTTCCAAGCGGCAATTTAATTTACCTTGGTACTGCGTCAGCAAACGTCAAGGAAGAAGATGCTTTTTATTCATTCCCTATTTATCGTGAGGGCGATTTATCAGAAGAAGCAAGCGTCACAATCCACTCGCTTGACTTAACTGCGATATACGGCGAGGACTATATAATTCTTGACGATAACGCAGAGAAAACCGGTGATGGGGTTTCAATACTTGAACGTTATGCCACGGCAGAAGCTGACACTGATGAAACATCGGATAACATTTCGGAAGAGAATACAGATATTGAAAATTATTCGGAATTTGATTCAGAAATGGCACAGCAATTTGCAGACGAAGTAGTGCCGGATGCAATGGCAGAAATTGAATACTCAAGCAGTACAACCGTTACTTTCGCACCGGGCGAAAACGAAAAAACGGTTAAATTCAAAATATTGGACGACAAAAAAAAGCGAAGGCACAGAAGGTTTTTCTTTACTTTTGGTAAATCCCGATAATGCCGAACTTTATAAAGTAACATCACTTTCTGTAAATATCGAAGACGACGAACCGAAAGAAAAAAGCGTTGTTTCTTTCAGCAGAAACAGTTACACGTCAAAAGACGGAAATGCCACTGTTACAATAAAGCGAAAAAATGCAGAATATTCTCTTTGCGATTTCACTTTGCTGTCATCGAGCATTACCGCAGTAGCAGGAGAAAATTATGAAGAACAAATCAAAACAGTTACATTCATTCCTTATGAAACGGAAAAGACAATCGAAATTCCCGTATCCGGCGAGGGTGAATTTAAACTGCTGATGAGTGATATGACGGGCTGTGAAAGCGGCAAATATGCCGAAACCGTTGTCAAAATCAAAAACAACGCCGATGATGAGAGTGATATTTCTCTTATGGGCAATGAAAATCAGACAAATGACATCACCATAAACGGTCTTAAATACAACGTTAAATATACAATGCCGTCAGATAATTCAAAAGATCCTGCCGAAGGTAAAATATACGCAACAGGTGACGGAACTCACAATTATGACATTCCTCCCGAAGTCGGTACATACTACTTTGCAACAGAAACAAACCGCGACGGTCTGTTTTATTATGACGGATATTGGGGTGATAAGCCATGGGGTTGCGGTCATTGGGACAACAAATATGAAATAGATACACGTGAAAGAAATATGGGTAGCTCTCACTACGGAAAACTTGAATATTACCATACAAGTATGTGGGATAAAGGCGGAGTATGGACACATTCCAAAACTGTACCGTCGGTATATTATCAATATGACTCCCGATATGGAATCAACATCAAGCGCCTTTGGCGGGCAACTTGCAAGATTTAAAATTGCAAATAATGACAGTATTGTTGTCAACAAATCAAAAAGCGGAAAATTCGGCAGAACTCTTGATGCAATGCCCACAACTCTCTTGAATAACAACCAACCTTTAAACGGAAATATAAGCATGGAAATACATTCGGCTGATGAAGACAAATCAAAGACTCCAAAAAGTTATGTACGCTTTTACGGTGTTGCGGCTATGTATAAAAAGGTTAATGTAGAACTTAACCAACCCCCAGCACAAGAATACTGTATCGGTAATGAAAAGATAAATGCCTTACCTATGCAGGTTGAACTTAACAGCGGTGCTCAAATCGCCGGAAGTAAAACACGTGATTTCTGGACCAATCCGAATGAGGATGACTGCAATATTGTATTTACAATAAATGATACAGACATTAACGGTCACAAAGGTAAATACGGATATATTTCAGGCTATAAAATCATCATAGATCCGGGTACAAATGATGATAAAATAACTGTAAATTATCCCGAAGAATTCATTTCATACCTTAACTCAAAAAAAGGAACAAAACTTTCTGACGAAGTAAATTTCACATCGGATAACATAAATAATGAGCTGAAGAAAACAGAAAAGCAAAATCTTTATTACATTCCATATGATAAATATTTCATATCATGGATTGAATCAGTTCAAAAAAATGTTGCACACGATACATACGGTTATCATCAAAATCTGAAGATAACACCTAAAGTATCATATGCCGATGTTACAGTCGAAGTATTACCGTCAGCCGGTGAAGGAAACGGCAGCTTTATATCAAGCGAGCTTGCCGCAGGTAAAACAGTTACTCACCATGCAGGTGATACACTTGATTTAAGCGCAACAACTCAGGATGACGGATATCATGTTGTAGGTTATCAAGTTTCAACAAACAACACAAGTTTCAACACAATAACAGATACAACAAAATTATTCCTTGAGCCTAATACGAGTTACAGAATACGTCCTCTTATAGCGAAAAATTCAAACAAAATCGAAATTAAATTTGAAAACGGTGCTGAAAAGTATTTAACGGTACAGGGTCTTATCAATGAAAATGATCTTAATTCAAGTTCCGATGAACAACTGAAAAAGGAACTAAGCGGCAAATATGTTATTAACGCAAATCCGTCAGAATCAAATCTTTCAGATAAAATAACACCGATTACAGGTAAGATATATACATTAAATTTTGCCTCCGTTGAAGATAAAGAATACATATACCGTCCCGTTATCAAGCAAGGCAACGACACGTTTACAACCAATTCTTATCACACCGTTGCGCAAGCACAAACAACAGACAATGTTGTAACAGTAAATTACAAAAAAGTTAAAAAGAGCGATTTAAAATCATTTAATATATCAGGTACTGTTGTTTCTAAAAATGCGTCTATCCGCGATAACGGCTTAGAACCGGAATCTCTTCCGCTTGTAGGATATTCCGTATCAGCCGGAAAAGGTTCACAGTCGCTAAACTCCGCAAACTCAAGCTATATGCCTGACAGCGCGACCGGTACAACTTCCGATACCGGTACTTATATATTGACAAACGTATTGGGTGACACAAACGACCTTATTACAATGTACATCTCAAACGGTGTTACGACAGGCTATGTAGCAAAAGTAAAGCTCACAGACGCACTTGGTCAAGCAGACGGTGCTTATACCGTAAATGCAGGTAACACAAATATCACCTACCCTTACGGTGCTCCTAATGTTGCGTCAATTATGTACACATATGACAAGAACACAGCCGACTTAAACTAAAATCAAATAAGAATACTCGACGACAATCTTACAGTTACAGCCGTTATAGACAGCTATGGAAGAAGTGTCAGTGAGGCAGTATTCACCGTTCGTACATCAACCGGTCAGACAACCGAATACAAAGGTTATCCTCGTGAGGATGGCAGCAGTATTATAGAATGTACAATTCCTAAGATGACAGAAAATCTACATTCCGGTGACAGTCTTTCTGTACGCCTTGTAGATTCAGAAAAATTATCATCAGGTGATACTGAAATTGAAATTGTGTATCCCGATGTTGCAACAGGTCTTTCATTCTATACGGAATTTGCACTTACAACACCTCAAACTTTCGATGCGGATAACAGCGGTACAATCGATATTCCGTTAGTCGGCTCAGCAATAGGCAAATGCCAATCCGGATTGATTACATTCGGCAAAACAAACTGGCCTGACAACACCGGTTATACTATTCAGGCAAATATTGACACAATACTCAATAGTATGGGTAAGAAAACCGTTTACGAGAAAAAAGCGTCTTATGACAAATTCCGCGGTGCAGTTCAAGAAAATCAAAATCACAGAAGTAATGCTATGAAAATAATGGCTGCGACATTCAACGGTGTTGCTCCGTCTCGTGACGATTATAAAACCGATGCCGAATATCAAGAAGCTTATGCAGATTATACCGATTTACTTAAAGATACAAAAGCTCCTTTTGCCGGTTTTAATAACCAAAGATACAGTGTCGAAGTAGCTGTTATTTTAGCTTTTGACTTTGTTAAAACACCGGACAACGACTATATGTTTGCTTGCGGTTCGGTTTCTATCGGCGGAGCATATACATTCAATAAGACTATGTACACTACAATTTACGGTGTACCTGTATTTTTAAATATCATTGCCGGTATTCAGGTAGATTTACTGACAAGCTATGCTACAGATAATGGTAAAAATGCAATATCCGCAGATGAATTTAACAACTATCAAGGCAATATAGCAAACAGATTAAGCAGCACCGATGTAACACTAAGCGTTGTCCTTTCAGGAAAATTACAAGTAGGTGTAGGTTTTTGCGATGTACTTTCAGCAAGAGGTTATGTTGCTACAACATTCCAATTTAATTTAAGTTTTGCAAACGGTCAGCCCGGTACACTGATAACGGCAGCCGGAGGTGTGGGATTTGACTTATTGTTGTTCTCCGTTAATGTTGATATAGCCAAATATACACAAGGTTGGGGCACTCTCGAAAATGCCGCAGAAGGTGATTTCTTCAATGGACTTATAACCACAAACGACGATGATATTAAATTAACTCCATACAGTAACGGCACATCTGATTTATCTACTTTCGGAAAAAATGATGATATTCAGCTTACCGCAACAGAAGAAGTTGTAAGCTGTACACAATTAATAAATAATGCCGCAGACAGAACGAGACCTCATATTATCCCTCTTGATGACGGTAAGAAGATGCTTACATTTATAGACGATTCGAGAGATCATGCCGAATACAACGGAGCAACTCTGTATTATTCGATATTTGACGGTACTTATTGGTCTATTCCTAAAGCAGTAGCAGACGACGGTACACCTGATTCAATACACACACTTAAAAAGATAGGTGACAAAGTTATTATCGCATGGACCGATGTTATAAATGCATTTGGAGGTGAGGAAACTTCGAGAGAAAAGCTTTCATCAATCGGTATTTCTTGTGCAATATACGATACACAAACCAACACAATGGGTGAAGAAATCAGTATTGTACACGACAGATACCTTACTTTAAATCCACAAATTGATGTTGACGGAGATATGCTTTATATAAGCTATGTCAAGCTTGATGTGTCAAAATTAGGTAACAGTAACAGTGACCTATTACAGCTTGAAAAATCATTCTCTAATATAGCCTATGTAAAATACGATATGAACACAGGAAAATCTTATGATGAAACCATAATTCCGATACCTCATAAAACAATCAGCTCTCCTATTGCATTGGATTATAATTCAGCAACAATAAATATAAATAACGAAAGTTATTTAATTTCAAGTTACACTATTGATGAAGACGAAGATTTACAAACAGGTGACGACAGAGAGCTTTATCTGCAAATTCAAAACCTAACAACCGGGCAAGCATATTTCCCGATACAAATTACAAATGACAGTATATCTAATTCATTACCTAAACTTACCAACATTAACGGTGAATTATACCTGACATGGTTGGATAACGGATATATGTTTAAAATTATGAATCTTTCAGATATGTTATCTTCAATGTTTAACGCAGATTCAAACGGAGATATGACAGACTTGATTAATGCCGATACGGTAAACAGTGCATACAAAAACGGCGAAATGACCGATGATAACAAAAATGCCGATTGGTATAAAAAGACTGCAGCTGAACTCGGTATGTCAGACGACGTATATGAAAACAGCATTTACGAAGCCTTGTACAACGGTACATTTAATGTCACAAGTGCAAACTTCCAAGGTAATGACGACCTTTGCACAAGTATAGGAAACTATATTGTAACATCCAACGGTGAAGATATTTATATTTATTACACAGAATTAAGTCAAGACAGTACAAAGAACGGTACTGAAATATACGGTGTACGTTATCAGCGCGGCACAGATAACGGTTATTGGAAGTTCGGCAATTCGGTACAAATTACCGATTTCGGTATGGTTATTGACGAACTTGACCTATATATGACTGATGATAATAAAATATCAGCTGTTTCAAACTACTACAAGCAATGGATTGATGAAAGCGATGCCGATTCACCTATGAAATACAGTGCAAACACCCTTGTAACCATTGACTTTGAACCAGTAAGTTCTCTTGAAATTAAAGGCAGCAATATTATTCTTCCGTCAAAGATTTATCCGAATTATTCGGAAGATATAACATTTACTATTGCGAACACAGGTTTGCTTGACGCAAAGGGTTATGATTTAAAAGTAACGGATAAAAAAGGAAATACTCTTTACGAGGACAGTTCTGACAACATAATCGAATCCGGTAATTCGATAAATGTCAGTGTACCATGGACAGTCCCGAGCAATTTGGAAAATGCAGAAGTTACAGTTACGGTAACTGAACGCGGAATTGAAAATGCAAAGCCTGTATCTGCCACCAAAGCCATTCCGTATGATACAAGACTTGATGTATCAAGCTTTGAAATCAAGCACGATGATAACGGTTATTATGCGTCTGCAACGGTTACAAACAATGGTTCTAAACCGTCTGACGAAATAAACGTAACGCTAAATAATACTGCTGACAAAACTTTCGGCACTACTTCCCTACCTCAACTTGCAAGCGGTGAAAGTAAAGATATTACAGTTCCGCTTGAGATAGATAAAGCCGATTTCAACGATTTAGGATATATAGACTTTAAACTTTCAGCAGTAAGCGGCGAAAACACATCCACCGCATATACTATGTTTATCTCTAATAAACCACTTATTGCAGAAATCAACGATGGTGCCGAAAACGTTTCATTAAACGGAAAAAATGATACAACAACACTTCAAACAAAAGCTTTCCCTTGGAATGATTATGCGGGTGAAGTCAAGTATTATTCAACAGATAACAGCATAGCTGTTGTTACCGATGACGGTGAAGTTATTCCGCTAAGCAATGGTAATGCAAAGATATACGCATACTATCCAAAATGCAGAATTGATGACAGTATTGATGTTCAAGTAACAGGTATAGAATCAGATGAACCTACTCCTACACCAATTCCTACTTCAAAACCAAGCAGCAGTGGCGGCGGAAGTTCTGCAAAATACGGTATTTCTTCTGCAAACAAGACATACGACAACGGAAGTATGAATATATCAAAGAAAAGTGCCGCATTGGGTGAAAACGTAACGGTTAATACAAAACCGAATGACGGTTATGAGGTTGATACTGTAACAGTTACTGATTCAAAGGGAAATGTAATTGAAGTTACAAAGACAGCCGACAACGAATTTTCATTCGTAATGCCAGGAATCCAAGTAAGCGTTGACGTAACATTCAAAGAAATAAACGACTCTCCGCAAAAAACGCCTACACCGTTCAGCAAAGACGATTGGTGGTTTGATGATGTTGCAGAAAACGAATGGTATTATACCCCAATAAAATCCGCATATGACAACGGATTAATGAGTGGTGTAAGCGATACGGAATTTGCTCCTGATACAGATATTACGAGAGGAATGTTTATAACTGTTCTTCACAGAATTGACGGCGAAACAAAATCTGATGTTGATTATAACTTCACTGATGTAAATGAAAATGATTATTTCTCAAATGCTGTCGCTTGGGGCAGTGAGAATAATATTATTTCAGGTTACAGCGACACGGAATTTGCCCCAAATGATAATATAACTCGTGAGCAGATGGTATCGATTTTAAAGAGATTTGCAGAATATAAACAAATCGACACTTCTATAATTGATACACTCGACAGTTATTCAGATACGGAAGACATTTCCGATTATGCTGTTTCTGCTTTCCAATGGGCTTGCGGAAATGAAATTATAAGTGGTTTCACGGATAATACCCTTCGCCCTAAAGCGAATACCACTCGTGCCCAAGCCGCAGCTGTATTTAATAAAATATACAGTATAAAATAATATCACTATAAAAATGAACCGACCACCAAATCTAACAATTTGGTGGTCGGTTTTTGAATTTTCCGAGTCGGGGGTGCAGACATATTCTTGAACTGTTTTATGTCGATAATCTGGGACTGTGTCTGCACTCTACCGGACTCATACGGCTATCTTAAGACAGTCCGACTTTCTCTTTATTTAATTGAATTCTTTGATTATCAATCATTTCAAATAATTTTTCAATCCGACTTTTTTCTTTCCACCTCCGAGTCATTGCTGAATCATGGCAATTTATATAGTATATCACATCGTAAAAATTGTTTGAAACAAGTTTTTGTTTATGATAACCGTCAATGCACTTTTTATGAGCATTTAACGGTTCACCGCGTCTTGATCTGTAATTTTCATGATGAAGTTCTTTTACTTCATCACCTTTCAAATATACAATCCATCTGCCAAACGGTGTTTTTATAAACACTGCGTCATTCGTAACGCTGTATTCTAAATTAAACATATCGCATATTCTATTCATATTTTCAATAGTAAGCGGTAAATCTCTAATATCTTTTATATTATACTTTCTCTTTATTTTAATATTTGTTTTCCAATGAAACCTATTCCAATCATTTTCACAATCGCATACCTTACACACTTTATTTCCTTGAAAAATCACGTCCTTACTCGATTTAATCAAAGCACTGTCGGCATATCGACAATTTCCGTTATGTACCTTATGAGTTCTTGGATTTAAGTAACACGTTTCTTGTTCTGTTAATTTTCGATATTCACCATAACACTTACAAAACAATAAGTATAAGTAGTTTACATCGTGTTTTGAATAATGCAAATAATTCTTTTGATATTTAATTCCCGCTTGTTTTAACGACTTTTCAAAACCAATAACTTTTTTGCCGTCACCGGCAATTTGCATAAGAAGTTGTTGCAGTATAATCACTCTGTGTCTTGGCATTGATATTCCGTATTTATCCGTTCTTCTCTTTAATAATTCATAAGTCTCGTTTGTCCACACAACAATATACTTATAGTTTGGAAAAGATATGCTCATATTTTTTAATACTGTTTCCTCACTTTTTGACTTCATAATAGCGTCAAGCGGGTAATGAGATACAGTAAAAGTGTTCGGATTAAAACATTCACTACAACTTAATCTAATTGATTTAGAAAATGTTCTTTTTATATTCAAATTTGCGTCTGCTGCAACTATTCCTATTTGAACAGGTTCTCTTTCCTCTATATCTGTTGTTTTAGGTGCTTGATTCCACTCAATATCCAAAAACAGATATTCAAATTTTACATTCGCCATAATCATCAACTCTTATCAAAATCGTAATTATCGTTTCCATTACTCCTCATAATGATTATATCCGCCCAAGAAACTTTTTTCGCTGTGGCGTTTTTTATGACCATTATTGTCGTATGTATTAACACCTCCAAATAGACCTGGACTGCTGTATCCGGTTTTATGTCCGTTGTTGTCATAGTGATTCATACCGCCAAAAAATCCGGGACTGCTATGCCCTACCTTATGTCCGTTTGCATCATAATTATTCATTCCCCCAAAAAATCCCGGTCGGCTTTCTCCTACCTTTTTTCCACTTGCGTCATAATGGTTTATTGTACCGAAAAATCCCGGTCTGCTGTAGCCATCTTTTTTCATAATTAATCACTCCTTTTATTATTCACATGGTTTCTGTGTTTTCTGTAATTAGCTTAAATGACAAAGTGAAATAAGGGTAAATATATACTATCTTCTTCACAAAGCCAAATAAGAGTAAAATAACGGCTTTACAGAGTGTATATCTTTCCGAAAAGCCGGATTTTAATATATTTCACTGCCGTTTTTGCATAGCAAAACAGACAGATTGAAATCGCGTTTTGTCAAAGTGAACGCAACCTGCCTTGGTAAAAAATATGTTACGGTCACTATCTGCTATTGTTTTACGTTATCTTTTCAACAGATCCGATGTTAAGCGGATCTCATCTGCCGGTATAAGGTGCAACCCCATTAATTCCATTAACCGAAGTATGCTTTTGTCGGCAGTTGCTTCATAGGGCGATTTGTTGCCTAACGATTCCCGGCGAATACTGTTTATGTTATTCATCAATACGATAATATCCTCTTGCGTATATGGATTTAATGTTTTGCCTTTCGGCAGCACATAGCGAATAAATTCATGATTTTTCTCAATTTGTGGCTTTTGCCAAGACGCCTGAGGATCGCAGTAAAAAACTTTGGTTCTCTTTTTACCGTCATCGGTGGTCTCTAGTTCTCTTGTATGCTTGAATTTACTTCCATTATCAGTAAGAATAACCGGAAATATCTTATGGAATTCTTCAAGTCCTAAAAGCCCTGTCAGCATATCAAACTGCTCTACCACCGTATCTGCCTTGCCATCACGCATCAGAAACATCAACATCATATTGGTATTGCAGAAATGAAGAGTTAAAAGACGCTTTCCTTGTTCCCGGCAACCCTTGACCGTATCCATTTGGATAACAGGCATATCAGGATTCTTTTCCATATATTTCAGATAATCATCATAGCCTCTGTTTTTACGAAATTCCTGATTCAAAAAGCCTTCGGATATTTCTTTTTTCTTTCGTCTCGGTTTGTAGGCAACCTTTCGTCTAAGGTCAATGTTTCCCACGCTTAAAACACCTTGATCAATGTAACGATAAAGAGTTCTCTGTGAAATACCAAGTTCTTCACCATGCTCTGACCATATATGTGTCAGTGGTTGTCCTTTCAAAATCAGCGGTGAAACCAATTTATCAAGTTTTTCGAGTTCTTTACCTCTTGTTTGTATTTTGCTTCTGGAATCTGAATATCTACGTTTTGCCATTGCATCGGCTTGCTGTGCGATATAGTATGCCCGATCTGCTTTGCACTTTCTTCGGCGAACACAGGTATTACAAACATACGGCGGTTTTAAGAGAATTGAGCATGGGGTATTGTTGTATCTTGAACAAAGATCTCTGCAATCGTATTCACGACAAGCTACACAACGTTTGGAACATTCCTTTACCCCACACAAACTTTTTGTTTTACATTCTCCTGCAAAACAGCAGTCTTTTCCGCACGGATGCTCTCCCAAAGCAAACGTCCTGTTGAGTCGGATTTCTCTCGAAACACTTCCCGGCGTTTTTCCGATTTTCTTTGCAATTTGACTTAGTTTTAACTTTTGGTAAATTCCACATTCAATAACTATCCTTTCAGCTAATGTTAAACGATTCATATTTTCCTGCTTTCCGCAGACAGTAACCGTTCATATTGTATCATATCTGTCGCAAAACTTGACCAAACGCTGATGAAAATGCTCTTTTTTTCACCAAAGGCAATGAAAACTCAAAAATATCTATATATACCACACTATTTTGTCAAGGTGAGCTTAGGGTATTTTTCGATTTTTACCCCAAAAACCCAAACTTCACTTTGACAATTTAGCCTTTCTGTAATTAGATTATAATATATACATAGTCCAATAATACGGACTTTTCTCTATTCACAATCAATAAGTTATTGTACAGTCTTGAAAAAGCAGTAATTTTAAGATATAATTTAGACTGAACAAATTTGCAAAAAGGAGCGTAGAATTATGAATAAATGCAAAACGTACATAGCAATAGACTTAAAATCATTCTACGCGTCCGTTGAATGCAGAGAAAGAAGCCGTGACCCGCTAACCACAAATCTTGTTGTAGCCGATCCGAGTCGGACAGAGAAAACAATCTGTCTTGCCGTATCTCCGTCGCTCAAAAAATACGGATTATCGGGACGAGCAAGATTATTTGAAGTTATACAAAAAGTTAATGCCGCAAATAATATACGAAAACTTAAAGCACCGAACCACGTTTTTAGCGGTTCTTCTGATGACAGTACTGAACTTCAGAAAAATCCGTCACTCAAGATAGATTACATAATTGCTCCACCGCGTATGGCACGCTATATGGAATACAGTACAAAGATTTATAATATCTATCTTAAATACATCGCACCCGAAGATATTCACATTTATTCGATTGATGAGGTATTTATTGATGTAACCCATTATCTTTCGACATACAATATGACTGCTCGTGAACTTGCAATGACAATGATACAAGATATTTTAGATACAACAGGAATAACCGCAACAGCCGGAATCGGAACAAATATGTATCTTTGCAAAATAGCAATGGATATAGTTGCAAAACACATTGAACCCGATAAAAACGGTGTACGAATTGCCGAACTTGACGAAATGTCATACCGCAGATTATTATGGAATCACAAACCTCTTACCGATTTTTGGCGTGTCGGTCGTGGTTATTCAAAGAAATTAGAAAAAATCGGACTGTACACTATGGGTGACATAGCCAGATGTTCTATCGGTAAATCGACTGATTACTATAATGAAGAACTGTTATACAAGCTTTTCGGTATAAACGCCGAACTGCTTATCGACCATGCCTGGGGTTACGAACCTTGCACAATGGAAGATGTCAAAGCATACAAACCCGAAACAAACAGCATATCCTCAGGACAAGTATTACATTGTCCATATGAATTTGACAAAGCAAGATTAGTTGTAAAAGAAATGATTGACCTTATGGCACTTGACTTGGTGGATAAAGGACTTGTGACAAATCAAATCGTGCTTACAATCGGCTATGACATTGAAAATATGACAGATAAAAACAGAAGTCAGAGTTATAAAGGCACAGTTACAACGAACTATTACGGTAAAAAAGTTCCGAAGCCTGCTCACGGAACAACAAATCTTCCAAAGCAGACATCGTCTACTACACTTATCACAAATGCAGTTATGGAATTGTACGATAAAATTGTAAACAAGAAATTGCTTATCAGAAGAATTAATATTGTGGCTAACAAGCTTGTCGATGAACACAGTGTAAAAAACGCAAACAAATATGAACAGCTTGACCTTTTTACCGATTATGAGATTTTAAAGAAACAACGCGAAAAAGAAAATGCCGAATCAGAGCGAGAAAAACGTATGCAGAATACAATACTTGATATAAAAAAGAAATTCGGCAAAAATGCCATTCTTAAAGGAATGAATCTTCAAGAAGGTGCAACTGCCAAAGATCGCAACAATCAAATAGGCGGTCACAAGGCATAATTTTTAAGGAGAATTACCATATGGAAAACATCAGTCATAAATATGATGACATAATCAATCTGCCCCACCATGTTTCAAAAAAGCACCCACAAATGTCGCTTCATGACCGTGCGGCACAATTTTCACCGTTTGCAGCTCTTACGGGACACAAAGCGGCAATTAATGAAACCGCCCGTTTGACTGATGAAAAGCAGATATTAAGCGAAGATGTCATTGCCAAACTCAATGAACAGTTAAATTTAATTAAAGAGAATATCGGTACAAATCCAATCGTGACAATAACATACTTCGTTCCCGACGATAAAAAATCAGGCGGTGCATACATATCCTATACCGGTGTTGTAAAGAAAATAGACGAATACAATCGCACTGTTGTTTTGACTGATAAAACAGTTATTCCAATCGAGCAAATAAGCGAAATGCAAAGCGATATTTTCAGCGAAATATATTAATGATTTTGCAATTTATGCGATGAAGAGTAAATCGGCAGTGATACAAAAATTAACAATGCCGTTGTTGACAAGTTGATAGGATATGCCGACATAATATCATTGAAATTTCTGTGCATAAAAAATACCGTGTATATCCATAAAATTCTTACACCACACACCTATAACGCTAAAGTACAGACATAGCCTCGGATTATCAGCATAAAATAGTCCAAGAATATGTCCACACCTCCGCCCCGTCTAACTTTTTGGGGTCACCTCAGCAAACTACTTTAATATGATTTCAAATCATTATAAGTATCCACCATTTCTCAACATTCTTAATTTTTTAATGTATCATACAAAAGTCTATAATGTCAAGTATTTTCTTAAACCAACATTTGTATCTACTCCAAACTTCGTTACTGTAAAAATTTCTTTACGTCAGTTAATTTAAGTGGTGTAACGTCATAACACATTGTATCACTTAGAGCGAACCCTAAGTTAATACCTGCTTAAAAAATTTTGGAAATTTATTATTCATAATTTATAACATTATTCAACAGATTATAGTTGTTTTTTCTTTTTTTGTATGATATAATTATAGAAAAGGAGTTGTTTTATATGAAATCACACAATAAAAAATGTATTATTTATTTTATAACAGGTGCAATGATTTTTGGAACTGTTGGTGCTTTTGCAGGTCAATATATTGCTACAGAAAATACTTTTCCTGTTCAATTAAACGGCAAAGATGTTGCTGTTGACGGATATAATATTGATGGCAGTACATATTTTAAACTTCGTGATATTGCAAATGTCATCGGCGGTTTTGATGTTGATTTTTCCAATAATACCATACAACTATCCAAAGATGGATATGAGTATACTAAATCAAACTATTCATATATAGATAAAGATTATAACTTTAGTCTTGAAATACCTCATGAAATACAAAATAAATACGTTATTACAACTGATACTAACTCAAACGACTACCTAAAAGTAATCAGATTTTACGAAAAGAACAATTATGAATATCCAATAGATGGCGAATACCATGTAGGAACTGTCTTTAATATTTACATTTGCGACAAAAATAATATGTCAAGTGATATGGAAACATATGGTGATTTCCTGCGAGATATTTCGACAAAAGATAATTTGTATGTATTTTGTTCAGGCCCATTTGACGTACAGAGCAAAGAAGAATTTGTAAATGATTATGTAGAGTTAAATAATTATAGAGATACTATCTTAGATTCATTCAAATGGTTAAATTAATTGATAAATTTATAAAAAACAAGAGTAGACAAAATCATAAAGATTTTGTCTACTCTTTAATATTATCTCCAAACTTCTTCTGCGATTTCTTTTACAAGTTGCAATTTTGCCCACTGTTCTTTTTCTGTAAGTTTATTACCTATTTCGCATGACGCAAAACCGCATTGCGGACTTAGGCACAATCTGTCAAGAGAAATATATTTTTGTGCCTCTTTTATTCTTGCTATTACGTCAGCTTTATTTTCAAGTTTCGGTGACTTTGTTGTTATAAGTCCCAACACGACTTTCTTATCGCCGTTGACGTGTGCCAAAGGCTCAAAGCCTCCCGAACGCTCGTCATCAAACTCAAGATAATATGCGTCTACATTTTCCTTTTCAAACAATACCTCTGCAACCGAATCATATGCACCTGCACTTGCGTATGTTGAATGGAAGTTACCTCTGCAAACGTGAGTAGTAATTGTCATATCGCTCGGTTTGTCCTCTATTGCAAGGTTATTTATCTCTACTAAAAGTTTTTGAATATCCTTCAATCCTTTTTTATCCGTACCGAACAATTCTTCTGCTCTCGGATCTACAAGCATTCCCCATGAGCAGTCGTCAAGCTGTAAATTGCGACAGCCTGCGTCATACAAATCCGCGATTACCTTTTTATATCCGTTTGCAATATCCTCTGCCAACTTATGAGTGCTGTCATAATACTTTGAAGTGTTTTCCAACGCAAACGGCATTATCATTTGTTCAATAAACTGTGCCGGTGCGGGAATTGTCTGCTTTGCAACAGTATTTTCATCTTCAAATTGCTTTACAAATTTAAAATGCTCCACGAAAGGATGTACTTTTGAAAGTCCTACTTTTCCGCAAAGGTATGTATCATCAATCATTGCGTCTTCGCCGTGAAACGGTAAACCCGTTTTTGTTTTCTCATGTGCAACACCGTCAAATCCCCACATAAAATCCAAGTGCCACGTCGCACGTCTGAATTCTCCGTCCGTAATGACGTGATAGCCTAATTCTTTCTGCTTGTTAATAAGTCTTTCGATTTCCTTATCTTCAACTGCTTTTAATTCGTCAGCCGAAATTTTTCCGTTTTCAAAACCCTCCCTTGCCACTTTTAAATTTGCAGGTCTTAAAAAGCTACCTACAAAGTCATATCTGAATGGTATTTGTTTGCTCATTTCTTCTACCTCCTGTGTTTTAATTTACATTAAGTATAACAGAAAATACGGAAATAGAAAAATATATATTATCATCATTTATCCATAGCTTTAATCTATTGATAAATGATTTTTCAATACATTCAAATATGAAACTCCGTATCGGCTAAGAACAGAATTTTTTCGTGTTAAAATTCCGATACGCATACTGCAATCTGATTTTAACGGCTTTGAAATAATGTTTTCACCGTTTAATTCCGTATCTATAATACCCGAACAAACCGTAAAACCGTTAAGGCCGATAAGCAGATTAAATAATGTTGCTCTGTCACGCACCATAATATTTTTAGGAAATTCAAGCGAGCTCAAAAATTCCTCCGAAAAGTAAAATGAATTGTGTTTTCCCTGTTCAAACACCAAATACGGATACGGCATTAAGTCTTGAATTGTTATTTCATCTTTGTCTGCAAGAGGGTGATTGTTTGATATAAAAACATGCGGTTTTGCAACATATAATTCTTCAAAATTTAAGTCATTTTTATTAATAAGTTTGCTCAAAACTGCCTCATTATGCTCACTCAAATACAATATTCCTATTTCACTTCGTCCGACTGCCACATCGTCTATAATTTCATACGTCTGTGTTTCACGCAAAATAAAGCTGTATGCGTCCGCATCATATTCCCTTATAACGTCCACAAACGCATTAACCGCAAATGAATAGTGCTGACATGAAACAGAAAATCTCGGTTTCTGATTTCTCTCACCTTTAAAATGCTCTGTCATAACGTCCGTCTGCTCCAAAATCTGACGTGCATATGAAAGCAACGTTTCTCCGTCCCTTGTAAGCTCTACACCCTTATTGGAACGAATGAATGCCGTTATTCCCATTTCTTCTTCAATATTGTGAATTGCAGAGGTAAGGCTCGGCTGTGCTATAAATAACTTTTCAGCCGCCTCCGTTATATTGCCACACTCCGCTACCGTTACTATGTATTTTAATTGTTGCAGTGTCATTGTATATCCCTCATTCTATACTGAATATGTTTATTATATCATATTCACGTAAAAATACAATAAGAGTCTATCATAAAGATAAACTCTTATTAAAACCATTATTTATATAATCTCATAAATACCGACGCGGCTTGTGCTCTTGTTGTACCGGCTTTAGGATTAAATTTTCCGTTTTCGTCACCGGTCATTATTCCTGCACAATATGCCCACTTAACAGAATCAATCGCATAATCCGCAATATCTTTTACATCAGAATATGTAATTTCATCACTGTCTGAATTATATCCCTTAGTTTTTGCATAGCGATATAATACAGCCGCCATTTGTTCACGAGTTATATCACTGTTAGGATCAAATTCCGTTTCTGTTTTACCGCTTATAATATCATTGTTATAAGCCCATAAAACAGCTTTAGCATACCAAGCATCATCAGCTACATCACTGAAATTCAATTCACCGTCTACTGTCGGTTCATTTTCTATACGATACAATGCCGAAACGAACATTGCACGGGTTAATGTAATGTCAGGAGCGAATTCACTGTCGCTTACACCTGTCATAAAGCCTTTGTCATACGCATACTTGACAGCTTGATAGAACCACATATTTTCCGTTACATCAGTAAACCACACTGTTTGAGTAGTATCTTTTTCAAGTGCAGTCGTAGGTATAACAGTAGGTGTTGTAGTCGGTTTAGCTGTTGATGTACTGCCACCCGAACCGGAACCACCGCTTTGAGGCTGTTTTGTGGCAGTCGGAGTGGCTGACGGAGTCGGTTTAGGCGTTGAATCTGTATCTTTTGCGTCTAACCATCTATTATAAAGTGAACCGTCACCTGTTTTATCCGATTCACTCCAATCGGCAACTTCTTGACGGTAATCGTCAACGTAATGCCATATGATTTCTTCATCACCAGTCAATTTATACTCATTTAATCCCAATGAAGGGTGACTGCCGTTTACAGTATACATCCAACCGGAATATTTACCGTTTGTAAATTCACCAAGCCAATATCCTTCCGGTGATTGGATTGTACTGATATATCCGTTTTCCCAACCACGATATTTTAAGCCGTTATCGTCAAGTGCTTGTTTGAATACATCTCCCACTGTACTTCCTAATTTCACTTCATACTCTTTTTCAGGAATCCATGTTTGGTATGTATTCTTCGTATCTTTTGTCAAGACAAAGTCACTTCCGAGATTTTCTTCACCGATAAGTCTGAAACTTACATTTATCTTTTCAACATCATCAGGATTTTCTTCTACATTCATCAATACAGCCGCATATGTATACGGACTTGATTTTGCATACAGATATGCCTGACCTATTCCATGTCCGACTGCAACACCGTTTTCTATTGAAACAACGTTTTCGTCACTGCTCTTTACTTCTGAATTTGACGAAACATTTGCAGTACCGTTTACAATTATATCGCTGTTATCTACTTGCAAATCAACGGTTTCGGCAGAATATTCGTCTAATTCTGCTTTTGTGATTGCAGTGATACCGTCAATATCACCTTTACAGCTGTCGTTTGCATTATTTTTATCGTCACTCAACCAATAATTTTCGCAAACAACGCTGTTTATATCATAGTTAGAATTAACATCACCTAAAATACCGTATTCGCTCTTTCCGCCATTGTAATTATATCTTGTATAACACTTACCGCTTTCGTCTTGATAATAGCCGCAGATACCTGCTGACGTTTTAGCTGTTACTGTTCCATAGTTATTTGAGAAATCAACAGCCGATTCGCCTAACACTGTCGAACTGTAATTACGTCCGACAATACCGCCGGCATAGTTTTCACCGTTTACATCACCTGTATTTTCGCAGAAATATACCAAGCCGTTTATAAGTTCACCGACTATACCACCGCCGTATGAACCTTGTGCTGTGATATTACCGCTGTTTTGACAATTTTTGATACCGCTTTTTTTATAACAACCTGACGCACGTCCTGCGATACCGCCTGTCATACTTCCCGACACTTCTGCTGTATTACTACAATTTTCTATTTTACCGCCACTATAATTTTCAGCTACAATTCCTCCAACGTCATATTTACCGCTTATTGCACCGTTATTGACACATTCGGAAATTTCTCCGTTTACGGATAAATCCGCATAGTCGTCAATAAACAATAGTGCCTGACCTTTGCCGTTTCTGTTTTCTATCGTAATACCGCCGACATTACCGCTGTTCGATAAGTTACCGTTATTCTCAGATTTTCTTACAGTACCGTAATTTTCGCCGACTATTCCCGCTTTACTGTATCCGGCAGACGTCATATTGCTGTTATTCACACAACCTGTCACAAGCCCGTAGTTTTCGCCGGCTATTCCTGCAAGATATGTTACGTTTGAGGCGGTAAATCCGAAATCAGCACTGTTTGTACAATTTTCTATTGTACCGAGATTTATTCCGGCTAAAGCTGCAATTTTTCTTACGTTATTATGAGCTGTCAATCTGTTAGTGGAATCTATATTAAGATTTTTAACAACACCATTCTTACCTATATATGAGAACAATCCGAAATAATTGTTTTCGGCATACAGAATCGCGTTCTTTACAGAAAAACCGTTTCCGTCAAACACGCCTTCAAATGCACGATTCTTCTCGGACTCCCACCATTCTCCGTTATCGTTTGACTTTAATCCATCCCAATAACCGATTGAACTAAATTCCTTGTTATCGCTTAAATCAATATCGCTTGAAAGTTTAAAATATACACCTTTATATGAATTTCCGTCCGCAACACTTTCCGAAAGACTGTTCATATCTTCCAACGATTTTATAATATACGGTTCTTCTTCCGTACCTTTACCGCTCCATTTAGGTTCTGAAACTTTTACGGAAACAGTGCTTGATATTCCGCCAATTTCACATTTAACAGTTATATCCTTTTGATTTTCAAGCTTAGTTGAATCTATAATTACACTTGCATTTAGTATCCCTACACCGTTTGTAATTGTAATATCGCCGTTTTGCTCAACTGTAACGGCACTGTTGTCACTGCTCCATTTTGCAGTTATATTTTTGTTTAAATTCTTACCGTATATCTTTGCTGTAAATGTATGAGAAGTATCTGTTTCAAGACTTTCGCCCGATGATACAAGATTCACCGAAATAATTTTGCTTTCCTTGTATTCGTTATTAAGTACAGGATATTTACTTCCAACATAAAATATCGGTGCTACTTCTACTGTTTTGCCGTCAACTTCTTGTTCTTTAACATACCACAAATCATACGCAAATGCGTCGCTTTGCATATATTCGTCTGTTTTGCCTGTGGCAATATTCGTATTTGTTGATGCGTTTTCGCCATACGGCATTTTATCGCCGATAATTCTGTAATATAAATTTTCTGCCGATACACCGTTTGTAAATGCTCCGAATAATGTACCTGCTTTTTGTGCTTTTACTGTCCCCGTTGCGTAACAATTTATTACTTTACTGCCGCTCAAAATCTGTCCGACAAGTCCGCCGACATATTTATCTGCCACAACAGCAGCATTTGAATAGCAATTTTCTATTTTAGTGTCCCTCGCTATACCGACAATACCGCCGCCAATATCTTCACCGCTTACCAGTCCGTCTACTCCAAGCAATGTAATTTCTGCATTTGCGGTATATCCGAATAATCCGCTTACTTTTTGATTTTCGGTATTTAGTTTTACTTCATAGCCGTTACCGTTAAAATGACCCGAAAATGCTTTATCTTCCGCATTGCCTGTTGAAGTCCAATACTTTTCTGTTAAATCAATATTATTATTTAATTCAAAGTATACGTCTTTATATGATTCACCTTCATTTACATTTTTCGCAAGTAATGCAAGTTCGGACGCTGTTTTTATAACATACGGATTTTCTTTACTTCCGTTTCCGCTGTCAAATGTTTCAGCCACATTGTCTGACCATTTTCCTTGTGATGAATATGACGGTATTTTCTCTTCAATTTTAGGTGTTGAAGCAGGTGTTACTGACGGTGTAGGTTTTGTCGGTGTATCTATATCATCGGCACCGTTTACCTCCCATGCCAAAACAGGAAATTTATCCGATTTCACAAACGCACTGCCTAAAGTTTCAGCCATATCTGCAAGCTGATTTTCCGTTTTCACTTCAAGTCCTGTACCCGAATTTTCCGCATACGGCATAGGTGCGGTATCTTTAAGAAAATAGCAGTTTTTAACCGAATATCCGCTTACTGTATATCCCAGTATTCCGCCGTTGGTGTTGTTTTGCGATGAAATTTTACCGCTGTTATATGAATTTGAAATATCACAGTTGTATGATTTACCAGAAATACCACCCGAATATGCTGACGCACTTACTTCACCGCTGTTATAACAACTGTCAAGAAGTATACTGCCCTCGTAATTGTAACCGACAATACCGCCGGCATATCCGCTGGTTGCAGTTACAGAGGCTTTATTTGTACATTCTTTTACAGTTCCCGAACTGTAAGCGGAAATACCGCCAACTTCATCCTTACCTGTAATAGTTCCCTTATTCTCACACTGAGTTATAACACAGCTTGTAACCGTTTTATTAACCGCACCGTTATAACCTACTATACCGCCGACTTTGTTTTCTCCTTTTATTTCGGCATAGTTGATACAATGAGATATTAAACCGTAGTTCACGGCACATATACCTGCCGCAATTCCATATGTATCATTCGTGTTTTCTATATTTCCGTATACAGAAATATTTTTAATTACCGCATTTTCTTCCGTAACTCCGAACAGTGCCGAAAGATAGCTGTCCGAAGATATATTTATGCCCTTTATACTGTAATCTTGACCGTCAAAATTACCGTTAAAAGCATTGCCTTGGTATTTATTTGATATGTATTTATCAGATACGCCTATCGGCGTCCAATCCTTGCCTGATAGGTCTATATCATTTTTCAATACAAAATATTTGTCTGACATATCATTGCCCTTTTCTACTTCATACGAAAGCAAAGCAAGTTCTTCTGTGTTTGCAATGATATACGGATTATCTTTATCGCCGTTACCGCCGTCAAATTCTTCGGCACGATAGTCTATCCAGTAATTTGACGTATCCGTTACAATCTGCTTTTCAATTCCGTTTACCGAAATTTTAAGCGTCTTTTCGGCATTTACTTTGTCAAATGTGATGTCTATAGCTGTTTTTTCGTCTGATATGTATTGAGATAACTGAACATTTTTAAGTTCAACTGCTTTCTCGTCAACAAATGATTTTATTTCAAAATCATTTAACGTAAGATTTGTTCCTACAAGTTTTTTGTTTAACAATACAGTTATCTTACCGTTTTCGATATTAATGCTTTCAATATCAAATGTTTCGTCTTCCCCTGTCGGCGCATTGCTCCAATCAATAACAGGAAGATTATCACTGTCTGTAAATGCGTCTGACAAATCACTTGCCGAAACAGTGTCAACGGCATATACCGTTCTTATATCACCGCCGTTTTCAAGTGCCACAAGTTTAGTGCTGTCACCTATGTTATACAAGTTATTTACTGTCGTATTTTTCATTGAACCGATTAGTTGATATTCCGTATGAGTATTCACTTCACCGCTGTTGTACGCATTTTCTATCGTACCGCCAAGCTTGTAGCCCACTAATCCGCTACTGTAATTGTAACCGATTACCTTACCGGTATTATATACGTTAGTTATGTCACACGCATAGTTGCAACCGATAATACCGCCGAAATAATTACCGTCTTCAGTACCTATTTGACCGTCATTATATGCTCTGTCAATCTTTCCGCATTCGCTTACACTTATATCCTTGCCAACAATTCCACCTACCGCAACTCCTCTTAAATAACTGTACATATCGTCATCTTTAAAAGGTGCAGATACATTTCCGTGGTTTGCGGCATATGTAATGTCGCCGTATGCAAGCTGACCGACAATTCCGCCTGCCTCTGCAAAGCTCTTGGAAGTAGCTGTAACCGTTCCGTTATTTGTAACATTTATAAGATTTCCGCTTACTCTGTTACTTCCCTTAAATTGAGCTCCAAGCTGACCTGTTATACCGCCCACATAAGCAAGACCTGTTATATCGGCGTTGTTTGTACAATTTATAATCAATCCGGCATTTATACCGGCGATTCCGCCGATATATTTTGCCGCATTAATGTATTCATTACCCTCAGCCTGTGCGTTTATTTGTCCGTTTACCGTAACATTTCTGACAGTTCCTTCTTTTCCTATAATTCCGAAAAGACCTTGACAATAAGTTTCGTAATGATTGTCGCCTTGCTTATTGTACTTTTTGGTTTCTATGAAAAGTCCGGAAATGCTGTGACCTTTTCCGTCAAATATACCGTTATATGCGGTGTCGTCATCTATACCGTAACCGTTATTATTGATATAATTATATCCGTTACCGATTGGTGTCCAATTTTGGTTTTCCAAGTCAATATCACTGTTTAATACTGCATTTGCTGTTCTGTCACCACCGTTTACTTTTTCGGCAAACCAAACCAAATCTTCCGCACTTTCAATCTGATAAGCACCGTTTATAAGTTTCGGTTCATCAATTGCAAATGCAGTGAAATTTACAGGTACAAAACTCGCAAGCATACATAAAGACAACAATATACTTGTAAATTTATTTTTTACGCTCATTTTTTTCTCCAATCTTTATACTATTTTATACTTAAATCAAGAGTATTTGAAATAGGTGCCAATGATGATATATTTCCGTTCCATGTTAAAATCTTGATTGTATATTCATCAGCTGAATCGGCAGATATTTCTTTAAATTCAACTTGATTTTCATTACCGGGCTTTAAAGAAATTTCTTTAGGTTTTATTCCTATCAATTTGCCGTTTGAATCATATACGGCAGCCATAACACTTACTTTCTGTTCTTCTGTAAGATTACTGTTAAGTTTTACCGTTAATGTACCTGTTAGTTTTCCGTTTTCAACTTTTAATGTGTTTTGTTCTGTTGCAGATTGTACAGGTAAAGGTGTTGAAGTTACTGTTGGTGTCACTGTTGGCTCTGCTGTTGCCATTGGTGTTGCTGTCGGTGTCGCTGTTGGTGTCGCTGTTGGTGTTGCCATTGGTGTTGCTGTCGGTGTCGCTGTTGGTGTCGCTGTTGGTGCCGCTGTTGGTGTTGCCGTCGGTGTCGCTGTTGGTGTTGCTGTTGGTGTCGCTGTTGGTGTTGCTGTTGGTGTTGCCGTCGGTGTCGCTGTTGGTGTTGTTTTCGGTTCTTCGCTCGGTACCAATGCGTTAATCAGATTATCTTCAAGTTCTGTTTGCATATTTTCATCAAAGAAATTCTCTAAAGCCGCTTGATATGCCGATTCTGCTTTTTTAGCGGTCTTTGGATCAGTTGCCAATGTTTCATAATAATCTGCTACCGCACCTACAAGCACGTCCTCAGCCGGTGATGTTAGATCTGAATTCCATCCGCCTTCATTAAAAACTAATCTTAAAACATCTCCTCTTACGAGGCTAGCCGACTCATAGGTGTATGAACTCAATCCGTTACCCATAGCATCATTATATAATGCTGACGGATAATCAAACGAAACTTCTTTGACGGAATTATCTATTTTAAAATCACTGAAAAATCCACTGCTGTTTGTATACTCCAATAGTGTAGTTGTAGGAGTCCAATCACTCATACACTCACCGTTATTCATATAATAATCAAGTACATATCCTATTGCGTCTGCTGCACTCTTAAATTCACTTCCAAAAGTTTTAAATTCTCCGCTGTAATCATAAAATCCGTTTGTATAAATCTTAATCGGGGTCATATATATCTCTTTTGTAGTGTCTTCAGCAAAGTGTTCAATATCAAAATAGAAATAATCTCCCGCTCCGTCTGTATCAGCCTGTACAACAAACGTTACAACACTGAATAACATCGCTACTGCTACAATTAAACTTAAAAATTTTTTCTTCATTAGTCTTTCACCTCATGTTTTATTTTTGACTTATTCTATAAGTCCGTATTTTATTTTAATTCTCTCAAGCTTTTCGAGCATAGGCTCTGCGGCAAAAAAGAGAAAGAACACTGTTGATACTGCGTGAATAAAATCAAACGGCATTCCCATTACGTATGATGACAGCACCATATTTATATTTATATTCGACTGCCACATTATAACAGACGCAGGATTCATTATTCCTCCGTATATAACAAATGTTGCTACAAAACCAAACACGCACATATCTGTTTTTGTCTTGCGTAAAATGCCTTTTTGAAACATTATTCCCGCTAAGAAACCTATAATTCCGAATGAAAACATTTGCCATGGTGTCCACGGTCCTTGCCCGAAAAAGAAATTCGATACAAATGCCGTAATTGCTCCGACAAGAAATCCTGTTTCACCGCCGAATGCCACACCCGAAATTATCACTATTGCCGCAATAGGCTTGAACTGCGGCAGCATAAAAAACGCAGTACGTCCCGCTACGCCTATTGCACACAATGCACTTATTATAACCAATTCCCTTGCTTTAGGTTTGCGGTTTTCAAACGCAAATCCCAAAGGAATCATCGTTTCCAATATAATAAGCAAGCTTATAAAATAATATTTTTTATCGCCGAGATAATATATCCCGATAAAAATTGTAAGCGGAATAAGAAATAATATTAACAATGTTGCTATTTTTGTTCTTTTTGATATTTTTCTTTTGTTCTTTTCGTTCTGTATTAATTCTTTTCCGAGTTTTGTTCGCGGTATTAAATTAAACATTGCTACAGCAATAAATAATATACTTATCGTTTGTGCAACATAGTTCTTCCAATTATCGTAACGTCCGCAAAACAGGCATTGTGTCATCACAAATAAAATTACAAATACTATCCCTAATACAACATTGTGTACATTAAGTTTTTTATACTCTTTTTTGCCCTGCTTTATAACCGTTTTCTTTGGCAGTATATAATTCAGCTCATCATTCGTTTCAGTTAAATCTTCTGCTTCACCCCCCAATGCTCTTATTATGTCTTTGTCTAATACAGCATTTTCGATTATACCGTCAGCCATACGTTTTGCCGAAGTGGTATAAAAATTATTTTCCGCAAAGAACTTTCTCGGAGGAGCTTCACTGACAATCTTACCGTCAAAAAACATCGCACATATATCAGCATATTCAGCACAAAATTCTATGTCATGTGTTACCATTAACACAGTCATACCGTTCTTTTGCAAACTTTTGAGTATCGTTGCAAGTTTTCGTTTAAAGCAAGCGTCAAGTCCCTTTGTCGGTTCATCAAGCACCAACAAATCAGGTTTTCTCAAAAGCATTTTTGCAAGTGCCACTCTCTGCTGTTCACCACCTGACAAATCGTAAGGGTGATTTTCAAGTAAATTATCAAGTTCACAAAGTTTTATTACATACTCAATCTCATTTTTCCTTTTTTCTTTTTCCACATCAAATACCGCGTCATATAACTCCTCAAGTACACTTTTTTTCAAAAATAAGCTCTGTGGATTTTGCGGCATCACCGCCACTTTGGTATCATCATTTATAAACACCTTACCTCTATACGGCTTATTAATCTTTGAAATAACAGACAACGCAGTACTCTTTCCGACACCGTTACCGCCTACTATCGCATAAAATTCATTTTCGTGAACTTTAAATGACAAGCCTTTTAAAATATCATCCGAATTTTTCTCATATCTAAACCATACATCTTTTAATTCTAAAATCGGTTCGGTATTAATTCTGTTTTTTTCCGACTTGAATTCAAAATGCTCGTTAATCTGTTGTTTTTCCAACCATTTATGACCGTCACGAATTGTTATAGGGCAATTACCCGAATTATTTCCCAAGGAATAATATATTTTTATCGGTGTGGGTAATGCCGCAAACATACTTTTTTGCTTTAATTCCTCACCTATTTTATACGGTGTATTTTCGGCTGTAATCTTGCCGTCTTCCATAACCACAACCTTATCGGATAAAGGAAATACTTCGCTCAAATTGTGTTCACTCAATATTATCGTCACGCCAAGTTCTGTATTAATCCTCTCAAGCATTGTAAAAAAGTCATGTGCCGATATTGGGTCTAATTGACTTGACGGCTCGTCAAGCAACAACAATGTCGGATTCATTACCATAACCGACGCTAAATTGAGAATTTGTTTTTGTCCGCCCGACAGATTGGTTACATTTTCGTAAAACCAATTTTGTATTCCGAAAAATGACGCCATCTCCGCGACTTTCGATCGAATTTCAGCCGAATTAATGCCCAAACTTTCCAATCCGAATACAAGTTCGTGCCAAACCTTATCCGTAACAATTTGATTATCAGGATTTTGCATTACAAATCCGATATTTTCGGCTTGCTCTCTGTCCGACAAATCATATATACTTTTTCCGTCAAAGTATATTTCCCCACTTGTTTTACCGTGCGGTGTTAAAATCGGTTTTAAATGTCGTAGAAGTGTCGATTTTCCACATCCGGATTTACCGCAAATCGTCACAAATTCACCTTGATTTATCGTTAAATTTATATCGTTCAATGCCGTTTTTTCGCTATTGGGATATGAAAATATTAAATTTTTGATTTTAATTTTCTCCACTTTAATTCCTCCCATATCTCAATAATTATCGGCATTATACAAATCATAATATACGATATAAAAATGCTTGTGCTGTAAAACGACATATCCGTACCACGCATAGACGGAAAATATCTGTAATTAATTTTCCCAAGCAAAGCACCTATCAAAAAATATGTAATCATAACCGCCAAATAAATTAAAGCAGTTACATCTCTTTTGTCAAATACAGAATTTGAGTAAGCCGTTCTGCCTGTCAAACCGTAACCGCGACTTTTCATACTGTCGGAAGTATCTATTGCATTTTCCAAACTCCATGTTATAACCGCCGACAAAATTCTTATACTGTTTTTAACTCTTGCAAATACAGACCCCTCTGACGTATCTCTCCCCATACTTTTCTGTGCATTTGAAACTTCTTGTAACTGTTCTTTAAATTTCGGAACAAATCTGAATGTCATAGACAATATCAGCGAAAGTGACGGAATTATTCGTCCAAAAAGATAGATAAACTTATCACTTGTCATAATTTTATTAAAACAAGAAAACCAACAAATGACCGTTGCAACCATACTTGCCGCGACAATTCCGTATAGTATGGATTCCAACGTCAACGGATTTCCGCTCGGTAAATATGCAATTACAGTTACACCCTCGTGATTGAACGCAGGATTTATCAGTGCTGAAATCAACATAAGCGGTAATAACATCGCAATAAATTTCAACGCTTTTTTACCGTTTAAAATTATCGAATACATCACACTGCACAAAAGCGATGTCACAAGGCATATAGGATGTACGAATATCATTGAAAACACAATTACAGCTGTAAAATATATAAAATTAATCAACGGATGATATTTTGCAAATTCATTCATTATCTGTCTTATCTCCTATTCTCCGCCTGTTGCGGAATATCCGCCGACATCTATTCCTAGGTTGCAAGTATATACCCATTCGACTTTATCGCCTTGTTTCAGCTGGTAACGCGAACAGCCGTAATTTGGGAACCAGTCATTTACTTTATACATCCACCCCGATAATTCACCGCAGTCAAACTCATACAAATTGCCTATTCCCTCGATATATGCACTGTTATACATAGGAGTATTTTCAAATTCCATATGTATTTTGCTGTTTTTCATTTCGCGTTGCAATAGGTCAAATACACTTTCGCCGTCATAAAATTCAACTGTCTGTTCTTTAAATATAACTCCGTCCGACGGCACTAATTCCCACTTTTCTTTATCAAGCCACGACATATTGTCGAGTATCGTATCACATCGTACCGCCAACGTGCACGTCAGTTCTTTGCTCTCTATTACTGCATCTTGCGGTTCGACAGGTACAGGTTTTCCCTCAGGTACAGGTTCTGTTTTATATTCGTCTGTCCCTGTTGTTTCGTCAATATTCATTCCGTTGTTTTCGGAATATTCCAAATCGGGAGTATATATTTCTTCGTATGGTTCCCCTGCAATCTCTTCGGCTAATTCTATTTTTTTCTCTGCCGTCATTGGTTTGTCGGCTGTAGGCTTGTTTTGAATTTTTTCTGAGTTTTCGGCTGTCGGAGATGATGAGGGTGAAATTGTTGGCTCTACAGACGGTGTAGGACTTTCATCATTGTCATATACCTCATCAATTATAACCCTTTCCGTTACTTTCGGCGTCGGCTCAACATTCCAACCGCGCAGTGACGGTGCATCTCCGCCCCACCAAAACGCAAATACCAATACAGCAATAATTATACTTCCTATAATTATGTGCTTTTTATATTTTTTCATTCAATATCTCCTGAAAATTATTACTTTCTAAGCAAAATCAAATTCATCATTACAAACTGTAAACTGTTTTTTATCACATTAATTTTATTTTGTGATATATTTCTGACATCACTCATATCATAAAGCGAATTATCGCCGTTCATAAATCGTTTTAGCGACACCAAACTGTAAAAACATTGTTCTGTTGCCATTTGATTTGAACCGCCACCGTCATATGTGTGTTTAAAACCGTTGCCTATTGTATAGAACGACATTAAATTATCTGCTAAATTCTTGCCATTCTTTTCAAAGCGTTCATCAAAAGGTGATATTCCGAGTTCACAAAGTGCAACAATTACTTGTGCACAGCTTTCAGAATTTTCCGTACCCCAACTTGAATATCCTCCGTTTTCATTTTGACTTACCGATAAAAATGAAATTGCCTTGTCCACACAATTTGATACTTCGGAATTATCCGTGTAATTTGAAAGTGCTTGCAGAGCCATTGCCGTGACATCAATATCACTCTCTCCACTGCCCAAAAGCGACCAACCTCCGTCATCAAGCTGACTGTTTATAATCTTTTCAACATACATTTCTCTTGTTGCATGAATTTGTGCGTCGGCATTGTACGGTATATCATACTGTCCGCAATCAAGTGCGATTAATGCCCATATTGCACCGTTTATACCTTGCCAAGTAGTTTTTTCAAAATCGCCTAAAGGAAGTAATAAATTATATCCACCGACATTTTGAGGGTCTTTTCCGATTGATGTGAGTGCAATTATAACTCTTGAATATTCGGTATATTTTTTGTTATGCAATACACCGCCACATTCTTTTACATAATTGACAACATTGTTGTAATACTCTTCATAATAGCTGTCCTGTATATCACCGCTATTTCTGCTCAGTCCTGTTATCAGCCATTCACCTCCTATTGATGATACGGTAGGAGTTTGCGAATTATCATATAAATATTTTTCCGTATCACTTATGACGCTGTTTATATCGTCAATACTTACCGCAAAAGCATTTGCAGATGAAATCAAAACAAACGATAAAATTAAAGATAGTATTTTTTTCATTAATAAGCTCCGTTTCCGTAAAATTCAATAAAAAAAGCTGTGATAATTTTTTTCAAATTATCACAGCAGAGTTTTCCTGTGTATATCACATATCGGCACGCAAACAACACGCTTAATACATTTATATAAGCGTACGATACTACTGCTCCTATATCGACAATATCAATAAGTACGGAGCAGTATCAAAGCAGGTCTTCTGACTCGTATTATATAAAGCAATCTTAACATTTTTATATTTGCCTTCTCAGTTTCCCAATGACTGACTTTCATCAAAAAATATAAAAACTTCAATACATACAGCGACTGTTATCGTTCGGGATTCTCACCCGATTCCCTTTTCACCGACTATACCCATACAATACAGCCGACACTTTGTGTGATTATTCATTTTTTAGTATTATATCATCAAAAATATGTACCGTCAATGTGCTATATTACTAAAGTTATACTTGACATTCACATATTTTATACCTTATAACACAAAAAATGCGACACCTAAAAGCATCGCATTTTTGAATTACATTATGAATTTTGTTTTGTATAGTTAAGAAGTCCGCCTGCGTAAAGCATTTCTTTTTGACGGTCTGACAAATCTGCATTAACCTCAAAATCAAAGCCTTTTGTTACGTTTGTCACCTTAATAACTTTACCGTTGGCAATTTGCTTACCGATATTTTCAATCTTCAATTCGTCCATTTGGTCAATCTTATCGTAATCCGATTCATTTGCAAATGTTAGAGGCACGATACCGGCATTAATAAGATTAGCCATATGAATTCTCGCGAATGACTTAACGATAACTGCCTTAACCCCCAAATACAACGGTGCAAGTGCAGCGTGTTCTCTTGAAGAACCCTGTCCGTAGTTTGAACCGCCGACAATTATACTCTTACCAAGTTCAAGTGCTCTGTCGTGGAACTTTTCGTCACATACAGCGAAACAGAATTCCGAAATCTTAGGAATATTTGAACGCAACGGCAAAATCTTTGCACCGGCAGGCATAATATGGTCTGTTGTGATATTATCGCCGACCTTTAGCGAGCATTTTGCATCTATTGTTTCAGCTAACGGCTCTGATACAGGGAAAGGCTTAATATTAGGACCTCTAAGCACTTCAATACTGTCCATATCCTTTTCATCTGCCGGAGGAACTATCATATTATCGTTTATTGTGAACTTTTCAGGCAATGTTATATCAGCCGCTTCACCAAGTGTTCTCGGATCTGTAAATACACCTGTGAGAGCTGAAATAGCAGCTGTTTCAGGTGATACAAGATAAATCTGACCGTCTTTTGTACCGCTTCTGCCTTCAAAGTTTCTGTTAAACGTTCTTAGTGAAATACCCTTTGAATTAGGTGACTGTCCCATACCTATACAAGGACCGCAAGCACTTTCCAGTATTCTTGCGCCTGCGTCAATCATAATAGCCAAAGCACCGTTATTTGCAAGCATATTCAAAACCTGCTTTGAACCCGGAGCGATTGCAAGAGAAACATCAGGATTAACAGTCTTACCTTTTAGAATATGTGCAACTTTCATCATATCAAGAAGTGATGAATTTGTACATGAACCGATACAAACTTGGTCAATCTTCATACCGCTAAGTTCGCTTACCGACTTAACATTATCAGGTGAATGAGGGCAAGCTGCAAGCGGTTCAAGTTTGCTAAGGTCTATATTAACTTCTTCGTCGTATACAGCGTCTGCGTCTGCACATAGAGGTGTGTATGCCTCTTCTCTGCCTTGTGCTTTCAAGAATTCATGTGTTATTTCGTCTGATGGGAATATTGATGTTGTTGCACCAAGTTCCGCACCCATATTTGTAATAGTTGCTCTTTCGGGAACTGACAAAGTTTTAACACCTTCACCGCAGTATTCGATAACTTTGCCTACACCGCCCTTAACAGAAAGACGCTTTAGAACTTCCAAAATTACATCTTTTGCGGCAACCCACGGTTGAAGTTTGCCTGTAAGATTTACCTTAACGACTTTCGGGCAAGTAATGTAATATGTACCTCCGCCCATTGCAACAGCAACGTCCATACCGCCTGCGCCTATGGCAATCATTCCTATACCGCCGCCTGTCGGTGTATGGCTGTCCGAACCGATAAGTGTTTTACCCGGAATACCGAAACGCTCAAGATGTACTTGGTGACAAATACCGTTACCCGGTCTTGAGAAGTAAATTCCGTGTTTTTTACAGACACTGCCGATAAATCTATGGTCATCAGCATTTTCAAAACCATTCTGCAATGTATTATGGTCAATATATGCAACAGAACGCTCTGTTTTTACTCTTGGCACACCCATAGCCTCAAACTCAAGATATGCCATTGTACCTGTTGCGTCCTGTGTAAGGGTCTGGTCAATTCTAATTCCGATTTCACTGCCTTTTACCATCTCACCTTCAACAAGATGTGCAGACAGTATTTTTTCTGTTAATGTTTGTCCCATAACAACTTCCTCCGTAAACTCATTTTTCTATACTATTTTAATACAAATCCTATGTATTTGTCAAGTCATACACACCTTTTATTTAAAACCGCATATTATAAAGCGGAGGTGTTTTAGATATGACGGATATATGTTTTATTGCATTGTTTACCGTGTTTTGTACTATGGGAATATACTTCTTTGTAAAAGAAATTACATCGGCACTGTTGAAAAACCGTATTAAAACGAAAATTCTTCTTGAAGTACATAATTCCGATATTGATATTGAAGGTCAGATACGTTCGATTATTTCGGCAAATCCCGAAAGCGATATATTTATAAGCGATAAAAGTGATAATGACGAAATAGGTATGATTCTTCATAAAATGTCCGCTGGTAATTCATGTATAATTTTAGACAACGTTAAAAGCTCCCAAAAATAAATTTTGGGAGCTTTTTAAATTATTTATCTTCGTTTTTTGCTATTTCTTTTATTGATGTTACAAGTCCTGCAAGTCCTTGTATTTCCGACGGTATAATTATCTTTGTAGCCTTGCCGTCAGCGGCTTTTTCAAAACTTTCAAGTGCCTTTATTGCAATATACGGTTCACTCGGCTTTGAGTCGTTAATTCTTCTGATACCTTCGGCAACGGCTGTCTGTACTGCGATAATCGCTTCAGCTTCACCTTCCGCCTCTTTAATAGCGGCTTGTTTTTTAGCCTCTGCACGAAGTATTGCAGACTCTTTTTCACCCTCTGCCAAAAGAATTGCAGACTTCTTTTCACCCTCTGCACGAAGTATTGATTCACGTCTTTCTCTTTCGGCTTTCATCTGACGTTCCATTGCGTCTTGAATTTCAGCAGGAGGCATAATGTTTTTAAGTTCAACTCTGTTAATCTTAATACCCCATGGGTCAGTTGCCTCGTCAAGAATTGCACGCATTTTTGTATTTACAGTATCACGAGATGTCAATGTTTCATCAAGTTCAAGGTCACCGATAATGTTTCTTAGAGTTGTTGCAGTAAGATTTTCAATAGCCATCATAGGTCTTTCAACGCCGTATGCAAACAATTTCGGGTCGGTTATTTGATAATAAACAACCGTATCAATCTGCATTGTTACGTTATCCTTTGTTATAACAGGTTGCGGCGGAAAGTCAACAACGTGTTCCTTTAAATTAACTTTCTTCGCAATTCTGTCTATAAACGGCACTTTAAAATGAAGTCCGACACCCCATGTTGCGTAGTAACCGCCAAGACGTTCAATAATGTATGAATGTGCCTGTGGAACTATTTTGATATTTGCTACAATAATCACCAATATAATTATTAATAAAAGTATAATTGCTAATGGCATTTTAATCATCCTTTCTCTTTACAATAAGTTTTACACCCTCAATTTTTTCGATAACAGCCGTTTCGCCTTTGAGTACATGAGAGTTGTCTATACTTCTTACAGTCCAGACTTTTCCGTCAACTTTGCCCTCTCCCAAGCCTCTGATATTATCGACATCGCTTGTTATCAAAACTTCTTTACCAACCAAACTTTGAGCATTTGTTTCAACATTTCTCGGTTTGAAGAACTTCATCGACAACGGTCTTAAACACAGTATACAAATAAATGATACCACGATAAACACAGCCATTTGAACATAGAAATTCGTACCCAAAAATGCCGCAATCATTCCGCCTAACGCACCGATTGCAAACCAAATGCTGACAAGCTGATAAGTAACTGCCTCAAGAATAATAAACGCTATTATTCCCAAAATCCATATTACAGCCTGTTCCATAACTATAACCTCCCTCTATTGCATTATATATTAAAAGTTATAAACTTACAATAGTTTTTTAAAAATATTTTTCACATATGTTTTTCTTTTACATATTATATATTAAAAGATTACAGAGGTGGGATATATGCTTAATTGTTGTATGAGAGGTTGTTCAAAGGCAGTTGGGCTGGCGGCTTTGTCATTTTGTGCGGGTGTGATAGCGGGAGCATTTCTTCCTATGGCTATTATTGCGGTAATCGAAATGATTTTTCTTCTGCTTTTTGGGTATTTGTGTTTGTTTAAATGGTAGAAAGGAGTAGGTAAAAATGAAAATCGTTGTCGTTAAAATGCCAAAATGTCTTAGAGGTATCGTTAAAACAATTTTTAAAATGTAGTACATAGAAAAAGGAAAGCACCTTAATGCTTTCCTTTTTCTGTATTATAAATTGTTTACCCAATTTTCAATTTCTTTTTCCGATATACCGTTTGCCATTTTACCTGTTTGCCATTTTGCATTCGGGCTTAGTTTACTCAAAACATCAACTGTCTTACCCATACCGCTGCCACCTGAAGTTGCAAACGGAACGATTGTTTTACCTGACAAGTCATAGCTTTCAACAAATGTATCTATAATTGTAGGTGCAACGTACCACCAAATCGGGAAACCGATTAAACTATATCGTAATCTGCCATATTATCAAGCTTGTTTGCTATTTTCGGACGTGAGTCGGGATTGCTCATTTCAACTGAACTGCGACTTGTTTTATCTCTCCAGTCAAGGTCTGCATTTGTATAAGGCATTGTAGGTTTAATTTCAAATAAATCCGCATTAGCCACTTTTGCAATTCTTTCCGCTACGCTCTTTGTAACACCGCTTGCGGAAAAATATGCTACCAATTTTTTACTCATTTTAAATTCCTCCTAATTACTTATTGAATCCGCTGTTTGTAAGCCATTTCTGTATTGTCTGTCGCTTGTGTTGTTTCGCCTGCAGCACAACCTGTTATACCGCAAAATACAAGTGAGCTGTAAATTCATGTTATTATTGATATTATTCTTTTTATTGTGTTTCTCTCCTTTTAATTTTCTTTTGGATAATGTTCATCATCAACAGGTTCAAGCCATTCATTTGATGTATTTTCACCCGGACACTCAACTGCCAAATGGCTGAACCAACTATTTGCCTTTGCACCGTGCCAATGCTTGACACCTGCAGGAATAGCGACTATATCGCCCGCTTTCAGGCTTTGCGGTTCTTTGCCTTCTTCTTGATACCAGCCTTCACCGTCTACACATAAAAGAAGTTGACCGCCACCGCTTGTTGCGTGGTGAACGTGCCAATTATTACGGCAACCAGGCTCAAAAGTTACATTTGCCACAAATACCGTTTCATTCGGATTTGTAAGCGGTTTTAAATAACTGTTTCCGATAAAATACTTCGCATATGCCGTATTTGCCTCACCAATACCGAACATTCCTCCGTGATTTTCAACAGTAGTATCATCGGCATACACTTCTTTTACAACGCGAAATGCCGACCACGCGTTCGGCCAACCCACATAAAAAGCAAGATGTGTTAAAATCTCTGCCATTTCTGTTTTTGTAACGCCGTTTTTCTTTGCGGTCATTGCGTGGTACTGAAAAGCACTGTCGATTAGACCTTTGCTAACCAATGCGGTTACTGTAAGTATTGATCTCATTTTTAAAGACAATTTATCTTCTCGCGACCATACTTCTCCGAATAATACATCATCATTCAGTTCTGCGAATTTCGGAGCAAAATCGCCTAAACTGTCCCTACCTGCTGTTTGTTTTACCATTTTAAATTCCTCCTAATTATTATTTTTTATTTCATTCTTTAAATAATCTAAATTAGATATTTGTTTTTCTAATATATGAATTTTGTCAAGCGCTTTTTTTCGTTTTTGACTTAGAATTTTAAGACATTCCTCGTCATTTTCGCCTGACAGTATAAGCTGCATATATTCATCAATATCTTCTTTTGAAAAATCTGTTTCATACAATGTCATTATCATACTTAATCTTTTTATATCTTCATCATCATAATGCCATTCGCCCATAACTCTTTTTACGGTTTTGCAAAGTTCCATACTTTCATATTCTTTTAAAATTTTTATGGGAATACAGTATTTTTCGCTTGCCTCTTCTATTGTCATAATTTCCTCCATAAAAAATATAGATGTCTTTTATTTGACATCTATATTCTATCACTAACAAGTACATATGTAAAATACTTATATTGTATTTCAAACTATACATTCAAGGCATTTCTTAATGTGTTTTATAAAAGAATTGACAGACGGTGAAACAGTACGATTTTTTCGCCAGACTATTACAGTTCCTGTTTCAAGCATCGGTGAAAGCGGCTTAAAGCATAAATCGTCGTAATACATATCACTGTCAATACACAGTGCCAAACCTACTCCGCCTTTTACAAGCGATTCGGTATTATATATAAGGTCACAGCTTGCCACTATTTTGATATTGTCGTAGCAATCACCGAACCAATTTTCTATTTCATTTCGTACGCTTTCACGTTTTGCGAATATCAAAGGCTGACCTGCTAAATCTTTGGGAGTAATATATTCTTTTTCCGCAAGCGAACAATCTTTTCGCATTATAACTCCCCATTTTTCTTTTTGCCCCAAACGCACAAATTCATATTTACTTATATCGACAGGCTCTTTCAAAAGACCAATATCAACAGTACCGTTTTCAATTTTATCTTTAATATCGTCAGCAATTCCACTGCAAACCTCAAACATTACTTTCGGATTTTCTTTTCTGAATGATGCCGCCAACTTTGCAACTCCACTCAATACACAAGTTTCTCCGCTTCCAATGGTTATCGTTCCCATAAGCATATCGTCACTGTGTGACAAATCTTCTCTTATCTTTTCTTCTATATTTATAATTTCCTGTGCACGTTGTTTTAACAGTATTCCGTCCTCCGTAAGTGATATACTGTGTTTTCTGCGTTTAAACAACTTCACTCCGAGTTCTTCTTCCATCTGCATAAGCTGTCTTGATAAAGTAGGTTGCGTTACATTCAGTCTTTGTGCCGCTCTTGTTATATTTTCCTCTCGTGCAATCATCAAAAAATATTTTAATACTCTAAGTTCCATCGTAACCTCCGAATATTTGTTCTTTATTTTAGTTTATCACAACTATTAAACAAAGGCAATCCGAAAATTCCGAATTGCCTTTAACTTGATATTTTGTTTTACCAAATATGCACTCTGTCCTCAGGAGCAACATACATACCGTCATTTTCCTTTATGCCGAATGTATCATAAAATTCCTGGTCATTTACAATAGTACGGTTTGTACGCAATTTATCAAGGCAATGAACATTTGTTTGAGAAATATATTGCATATATTCACGGCTTGAGCTTGACGCCCATGTTCTTGCTATTGATTTATATAATGCCTCGTAATTCGGATTATCAAGGTGAGAAACTATTTCCGTTATACAAGATACCGCACCCAAATCGGCTATATTTTCGCTCAAGGTCAGCTCGCCGTTCACAGCAATTCCCGGTGCCGCCTCTTCTCCGTCATAAAAAGCTTCAACATCCTTGCAAAGTTTTGAAAATGCACTGTAATCTTCTTCTGTCCACCAGTCAGTCGCATTACCGTTCTCGTCAAATTTAGCACCGTTATTGTCAAATGCGTGTGTAATTTCATGTGCAATAATATATCCGATACCACCTAAATTTTCTTCATATGACGCGTTTACATCATATATAGGTGCTTGCAATATTCCAGCCGGAAATGTTATACTGTTTGCCAATGAGTCATACATTGCATTAACCGTATAAACAGCCATGCCCCAATCATTTTTATCTATCGGTTCGTCTTGATGTTCAATCAAATTTTTCACCTGTTCTTTGGAAATTGCGAGCATATTTTCAAAATAACTTCCGCCGTCTACAGCTGATTTAATTTCAACATCGTCCATATATGACTGAACATCTTCCGGATAACCTACATTAATTTGCATTGTATCAAGTTTTTTCAATGCCTTTTCCTTTGTGGTATCGCTCATCCATGTAAGCTTTTCAATCCTTGTTCTGTATACATCTATTACGTCACTTATCATTTTCTCAACATTTTGTTTTGCCTCTTTGCTGAAATAATTTTGAGCATATAATTCGCCAAGATAGTCATACATAATGTTTTCTATTGTTATAGTTGCTTTTTCCTCCGCGGTATAACTTCCCTCTGTTCCGTAAAACGCATTTTGGAAATCGGTTGACACTTGTGTAAATTCTTCATTTAACGTTTCGCCCCAACCCAACAATACTATAAGTTTGGCTCTTGTCTTTAAAACATCAATATTGTCTTTATTATAAAGTTCTCCGTTTTTCTCCAACAAACCAACGTCCGAAACAAGGATTTTACCGTTATACTTCAATTCCGAATCCTTTAATATTTTTGAAATATCCATATTCGGTACTGCTTTCTGCAATTCTTCCAATGTATACAGATTGTATATTTTGTCAACATCAGCATTATCCTGTGTATCAAGCATACTCTCGGCAAGCTGTTTTTCAAAATCAAAATATGCCTCTGAATGTTTTTGAGCGCTTTCTTTAGTTTCTCCGCTCAATACTAAATTTTCAGTCAAATAATCTTTGTATGCTTTTATCTGCTCCGCATTGTCCGACATATATATGTCTTTCGGCAATATCGGTGCTATCATATAAAAATCCGGTATATTTTTTGTGTTGTCCTTAAAATCAGCCGTTACCGAAAAATCACCCAATGCCGATATACAAAGCTCCTTAATCAATTCACTGTTTATTTCGTTTAAATCCTTAATTGTCTTTGCTTCATCAATTTTATCAAGATACGGTTTTATTGGAGTAATACCTGCTTTATTTCTTGATTCTGTATCTGTTATATTGTTGTATAAGTCAGCTATTTTCTGTTCTTTTGTACCTTTTGCGTGTGATTGGTTTATGATATTTGCCAGCAAATCATTTATTCGCTCTGTATTTGTATCATCTAAGCTGTATGCATTACCTGCAATCAATCTGCCGGGTTTTATTTCAAAATTGTTTAGTGCTTCTTTATTAACCGTTGCATAAAAATCGTCTTTTAAATTGCTGCCGAAAACCGCATATGTTCTTTTTATAAACAAATCCATTTGAGTGTCGGTTACATTTTCATCAGGTGAAAATACTCCCTCAGAAGTTCCTGCCACAATACCTGCGTCAAATACGTCCGCAAGTTCGGTTTCTGCCCACTTCGGTATGTCCGTAAAATCTTCTTTAGGTATTGCTATACGTTTTGTGTACTCGTTCAGTTCAGGCATTTTTCCAAAAGCACGCTTTAACATAACAAGTGCCTCTGCTCTTGTTACATTCCAATCTTCGTGAAGTTCGCCGTCCTCATATCCTTGTATAATATCCTCTTTCTTCACATTCGGATTATAATCGTCTGCTGCAATCAATAACATATCCGCAACCTGACCTCTTGTTACATATTGGTCTTTAGCCGATACGACATACATACTGCCAACAGCTATTGACAATGCCAAAAGTCCCGAAACTACCTTTTTAATTTTCATCCTTTACCACTCCGTTTTATAATTTTTAATCCAATATTCATCATCAACATTTGTCATTTTTCTTTTTAAATGCAATTTTGAAAACATCGTATATAACATTTTAACTTTTAATGACATAGTGACCTTTTCGGAAGTCTTATTTATTTTTCTTGATGTTTTATCAAGTTTTTTCAAAAGCGAATTTTTAAATTTATCGGGCATATTGTCCCAAAAATATCCCCAAACACCTTGACAGACAGAATAAGTTCTTGCGACTCCCCAATAATCCATACTGTCCTTTATATCTTTAACCGTTGCTTTTAATCCTCCGCCGCCTGCACTTGCAATTATAACGGCTTGTTTCTTAAGCATTTTAAAATCGGGACGATGAACCAACCACCTGTATCCAAAATGGTCAAGAAAACTTTTAATTTGACCGGGAATATGACCTACATAAACAGGCGAACAGAATATAATAAGACTTGAATCATCGAATGCGTCTAATATAGGTTTCAAATATTTATATCCACCGCACTTTTCCTCGTCGCCTTTTATACACGCATAACATCCGCAACATATATGCGGCATATCCTCCGGCAAAGTAAATTCATAAACTTTATCAACATTTTCCAGCTTAGATATAAGATATTCAGCCGAATTATATGTAGTGCTGTTTTTTCGTTTATTGGAACGAATAAGTGTTATATTCATATTTTCCTCCGCAAAATTATTATATTATTTTATTCGGATAATCGGGAATAACAAGTGCGGCAATGATGTATGCCAAAATTCCTGTTCCAAAGAAAACTACAAGCACAACCCAAATTAATCTCACTATCGTTGAATCAATCCCAAAATATTCCGCTATTCCTCCGCAAACACCGCAGAGTTTTCTGTCAACATCAGATTTGTATAACTTTTTCATAATAATCACCCTCCGTTAATTATATTTTCCCCAAAACAAATAATTTGTTGATTGTAAAATCTTTACTTCATTATATATGTTTATTTTTTTAATGTAAATAGATTATAAAAAAAATTTATAATTATTTTTGAATTTTAATGTTTTTTTAAGGTTTCTGTCTTATACTTCAATTATGGAAACGAAATAAAGGAGGAATTCAAAATGTTAAAGAAAAAAACTACAACTCTATTAATTACAGTGGCTTTGCTTACTTCGGTAATGCCTGCGGCATTTGCCGATACTACGGAACAGCCACCGCAAATGCCGACACAGTCACAGGGCAAACAGCCACCTGCAAAACCTGACGGAGCTCAATCCGACGGTGAGCAACCACCGCAAATGCCTAACGGCGAACAACCGCAAGGTGATATGAATGTATCAATTCCGTTCACCGATGTTGCAAGCGATGCTTGGTATTATAATGTAGTATCCCAAGCATACGGAAAAGGACTTATTTCCGGTATGAGTGATACAGAATTTTCACCTGATAGCTCCGTTACGGGTGCTCAGCTTATTATGATGCTTTACAGAGCAGACGATAATACAGTCAGCGAACAGACAAGCGGTAATTGGTATGACGAAGCAGTAGATTGGGCTAAAGAAAAATCAATCATCTCCGACAACAACGGTTGGACTTTTGACGCAAATGCCGATTTAACACGTGAACAAATGATGGTATTGTTATACAATTATTTGCAATACAAAGGTAACGTTTTATCGGCTTTAGACGATTTATCTTCATATGCTGACAGTTCTGAAATTTCAGCTTATGCCGAAAATGCAGTAAAAGCACTTGTAGGTAAAGGAATTATCAAGGGTGACGGCGAAACATTAAGACCACTTTCATCACTTACCCGTGCGGAAACAGCCGTAATTTTAATTAACGCAGTTGATTCCGTCAATCCGAGTGCTAATCAAGGTGGTATGCAACCACCGAGCAGTAATATGCCGGGCGGATTTGGCGGTTCGGATACAGTAACACAAGGCACATCTGCTACAACAATCACTGAGGGCGGAACATATTCATCAACATCATATTCTTCAACAGGTGATGACGAAAACGCACTTCGTATTGACGGTGCAACAGTTACACTTGATTCTGTAACAGTCGACAAGTCGGCAGGTTCTTCGTCAAATACAGAGGACGGCGATTTCTACGGTCAAAATGTCGCATTGCTTGCAACAAACGGTGCTAATGTTACAATTAAGAATGCAACAGTAAACTCATCTGCACAAAACGGTAACGGTATCTTCAGTTACGGCACAGGCACAACTGTAAACGTATCCGATTCAACTATTACAACAACTGCCGATAATTCCGGAGGTATTCAGACAACAGGCGGCGGTACAACAAATGCTGCAAACCTAACTGTAAACACAAGCGGCAACTCTGCCGCAGCAATTCGTTCGGACAGAGGCGGCGGTACAGTGGTTGTTGACAAGGGTACTTATACTTCAAACGGTTACAACTCCCCTGCCGTATATTCAACAGCCGACGTAACTGTTTCAAATGCCACTCTTACCGCAAACAATTCTGAGTCACTTGTAATTGAGGGTAAAAACTCAATCAAGCTTAATAATTGTGACGTATCGGGCAATATGAGTTCTACGGAAGGCAGCAGTTCTGACGAAAACGTACACAACGTTATGATTTATCAATCAATGTCAGGTGACGCAGAAGTCGGAACATCTGAATTTGATATGACAGGCGGTTCTCTGACAGGTAATAACGGAGATATGTTCTATATTACAAATACTCACTCAATCATCAATTTGTCAAACGTTGATATTACCAACAAAGACGCTGACGCTTATTTAATGCGTGTTACAGGTAACAGCGCTGCAAGAGGTTGGGGCAAAGCAGGTGCAAACGGCGCACAAGTTGAATTTACTGCGTCAAATCAAACGCTTAACGGCGATATTGCAGTAGATACCGTTTCCACTCTTAATATGACTCTTACAGATTCATCTGATTTTACAGGTACAATAAACATCATTGACAACGCACAAAACGGCACTGCTGTTGATAATAATGCAGTTGTTACAATCGACTCCGACAGTACTTGGACTTTGACAGGCGACTGTACTGTAACAAGTCTTGAAAACAACGGTACAATAAACTTCAACGGTCACACAATAACCCTTGCAGACGGTACTGTTTTAAGTAAATAAACACATACAAAAAAATAAGCCTTGAAAGTACAGACATAGCCTTGAATTATCAGCATAAAATTGTCCAAGAATATGTTTTCGAACCCCCGGCTAAAAAATGATGTTTTTGTGGGTTTACAGCCACTTTGGAATGGCAATTCCGAAGTTAAAATCTATGCTGTTGCATAAATTTTGCATGATAAAACTCCGATGTAAATACATCGGAGTTTTGTTTATTATTCTTCATTAATTAATTTTGTTCCACATTCAGTGCAAAATTTCTGACCCTCTTTACAAATACTGCCGCAATTATGGCAATGTTTTTCTTGTTTCGATGCTTCACCACATTTAGGACAAAATTTAAAATTATTTTGAGCTGTATAACCACAATTTGAGCATTTATAAATTTTATCAGCGTTATTAGGAACTGTATCATAATTAGTCATTACTTCATTTTTCTTTGAGTCAACAGAACATTCTTTTACCGCTTTAGGTATCATTTCAAGCCATTTTTCTTTATCTCGTCCTACTACCACAAATTCATATTTTTCACCTAAACGAGTTTCAACTTTTATCATATTAGGTGAAGGAACAAGTGGATTAAACCCTTTGTCAACATTTGCTATATTTTCCAATGGTATTTTATCTAACTTGCTTCCCAAATTAAATGCGTGTGCTTGAAATACAAGATTTTTATTGGTTAATATCAAACACCCGCCTTTATTATGCGGTAGATTTATTCCTTTAACATTATATTGCATATTGGCTTTACCTTCATAAATAATGCTTTCCCCTTGCGATAACCAATCATTTGTTTGCATAATTCATATACCTCCTTTAAAGTCACATAGCAACTTTCTCTGCTTGTTCAAATTCTGTTTTATTATTTAATACAAAATTTCGTATCGATATCTCATATAAACTACCTACTATACCGATTATACCGCCAAAAATCAAATTGTATATTAATGCTACCACTATCGGCGTAGCACTTTCATATCTGGATATAATAGCAACAGGCTTCTTCAAAAGATCTTTACTGTACGTAAAATCTTTATATCCCGAATATACATTCAATATTCCAACCACTAAAGTCCATATTCCTGTTGCAAATCCATAGTATGTAATTGTACACATAGCAATTATAATTTGTACCACACCCAATGCACCCCATATAATTGCATTTGTCTGATTTTTTTGAGAAAGTTGTGTTATCAACTTTCTCACTTTTTCTTTTTCTGACGAATTGATAACATTATTGACATTGCTTGATGATTGATTAGATACATCGGCTCCGCACGAAGAACAAAACTTATTTCCTTCCACCAATTCACTCCCGCAGTTCTCACAAAATTTACTCATCGTTATATCTCCTTTTTAATATAAATTACTCTTCACTTTTATATGCTTTGCACAAAGGTTTTACAGTACCATGTTGCCAGCAAAACATACTTACTGTTTCACTATCTGTTATTTTATAATTTATTGATTTTTCAAATTCATTTTTTGTTCCAATATCCTCTGTTTCCAAAAATACTTTTGAAACCATTTTATTTTCATCATATATAACAATATACAAATCTACTGATTTTGTTGATGTAGTATTATTCTTAACACTAAAACTTATTTGTTTATTTTTGCTTAATAATCTGAATGTTGTACCGTTGAATATTATCATATCACCATCACCGGTAAACATCGGTTGTCCTTTCATTGTTCCCAATCCATCATATATAGCTATATCTTCGGCATCTATTCCTTTTCTTTCGGCACCTGTATAATTATATTTTTTTACACCGCCATAGTCGATTGAATATACGAAATTATTATAAAATGCGATTCTACCCAGAGAATCTCCGCCATTTCCGCATATACGCTTATATTGACCTGATTGGTCTATTTTAAATACCTCATATCCATATTCCGTTTCATGTGCAACATATAAATTTCCGTCATCTTCTGAATATACTCCATGTACATTACCTGATTTAACAATACTTTCAGATATTTTTATTCCGGTTTCATCATAAATTCCATTTTCACCATATATACAGTCAGGTGCTGATACTGAAAGCCACTCTGAAAAATAATTCCTTGTGAGATTTTTAATTTCTTCAATCTGCAATGTATCAAAATTTATAGAATAAAAATGATGTTCCCGAGGTTTTTCTAAATAAATCTCCAATATCATTCTATTTCTATATGTGTCATTGAATAATTGCTTAATTTTACCGCCTTGCAAATAAATATCATCTTCAGAGCTATATGGATTATTTTCTATCTCATCTGACATTTCTTTAATCCATTTATTAATATCTAAAATACTTTCTTCCGTTTTTGTGTCTATATCTATTGTTTTTAATATACTATTTTGATCTATATAATATATATTTCTATTATGAACAGTATAAAACGGTCTTCGGTTGTAATCACACGCATTTTCAGTTCCAAACATATTTACTGATTTAATTTTACTTAATGCATACTCTTTCCTATTTAATACAATATCATTTGCATTATTATCAATAGCATATACCCCAATCGTCAACATATTAAACATCATAACTATTAATAGAAACAAATGCAATAATTTTTTCATATTATTTTTCCTTTCTTTATATCTTTTGTATTATTATATCACATAATGTCTATTTCTGCATTCATATAATACAAACGGTGCTGACACGTTATATACAGTTCCACATTTTGGACATATTCCGGTATCCAACATCGTACCGCATTTACCGCAAAATTTAGCCATTGTTCTTTCCTTTTATAAACAAACAATATGAATTTAATAACCTATTCCATAATTTCTGATGATTTTATTTAAACTTCACAGTCACATAGTAATCAGACACTTCTCTGCAACCACCTTGAAATTGACTTGCACACATAAAAGAACCCCCAATATTCTTTTCATCTCCGGGTTTATGTTTGCTTATTTCTGACTGAATATCTTGTGTACTCAACGAATTGCTACTATATCCGCAATAAGGACAAGTAATCGAATAACTTTTTCCAGATGAGGAAACATCAACGCTTGATGATCCGCCTATAATTTCAAAATCTGTTGCCACATTGCTACTTGATGTAGATTTACTTTTTGTTGTCGATTTACTTGTATTTGAAGACTTACTCTTGGATGATTGATTTATTCCTGACTCACTTATTGTATCATCTATCGCCATATCTTCTATCGCCATATCTTCTGTTTCTGCCAACATTGAAATTTCTATCGACATTCCCGTCTTATCTACGACATAATTAATCCCGTTTTTATGATAGTAATTCTTATAATTATCTTCGCTTAATGCCTCATCAAACATATCTTTTATTTTATCTTTATCTATTTCGTTATCTATTATAGAAAAAGCATTTATCGCATTATCTAAAAATCCCCTGCCATTGTTGCCGATATCTTTTGTTGAAGCAAAAAATCTTATTTCTTTGATTTTATTGGTTTCACTGTCCTCGGATATAAACAAGTTATTATTTTTTAATTTCCACGAATATGAATTTATTAAACCGAGCTCGCTTATATCCGCATCATTTACAGAAATCGTGCTATTTGTTTTTTTATTATATTTTTCAATATATTCTTTAACCGTATATTTAAATTGCAAACCCGTTCCGCATTTTTCTACCGGGCTACTGCTTTGAGCACTGTCCGATGTCGAATCCTTTTGAGCAAGATATGCTGATGTATCTACGTCCTCCATAATCGGATTCAATATAAGACACGCAACAATTGATAACGCCAACACAATCACTGCCGTTTTTATATTATTTTTCGGTTTAGGTAAATTCGGATTGATTGTATTATATCTAATTAATTCTTTATTGATTGAATTATATTTTATAAATGCTATAATACAAACAGGCAAAGCAACCACCTTTGACGCTATCGATAATGCAGACATACCGTCAAGCAACGTCTTTACAATACCCGGTTTAAACCAATATCCTTTATCATAAAACGGAAGCAAGATAATTGTGACAGCTACACATATAAGAATTATATTAATATATAATTTACGACTTTTTTCCGCTTTGACATAATCGGCATTATTTTTAATGTCGCACCCAAAAATCTTTTTTAGTTTCCCGTTTGGTGTGTAATTAAAATTTTGCTGTTGATTTTCTTGAGGTTCAGGTTTTACTTCGTAATTCTCCTGCGTTTCAATTTTAGTTCCGCAATTCGTACAGAATTTAATACCATCACTTAATTCTTTTCCGCATTTTATGCAAAATTTGCTCATCGTTATACCCCCTAATTTTAATATTTCTATAAGTATTATATCATATTGTGTCTATTTGTCAAGGTTTACGTCTTGTATATTGTGTCAATGAACAACAAATTATATTAAAATAATATCAAGGAGGCGATTCAGTGAACAATATCAATTACGTCAATCTCGGCGAAAAAATTAAATCTACTCGCAAAGAACGCGGATACACCCAAGAAAAATTGGCAGAAATATGCGACATTTCCACAGGTTTTCTCGGGCATATCGAACGTGGTACAAGAAAGCTTTCTTTAGATACATTATTTTGTATCGCAACGGTTTTAAATGTCAGTATAGATTATCTTTTAATAGACTCGGCAAACAAATCAGACAATTTTCTTGAACAAATGGATTCGGTTGCTCGTTCTTTAAATCCGTCAGCCTACAACTCTTTTCGCAAAACCGTTAAAATTCTTGCGGAACATATTGATGAAATGTAACAAAAAAGACTTTCTATATCTACCGTTTTAATTATATCGGTACCCATATAGAAAGTCTTGTACTTTTTGTCCAATTTTAATTTATTTCCAACATTCCGTTGTAATACACATCAACCGTTGAGGACGCTCCTGTCAAAAACATATAATATTTGCCTTTATGATTATAATGCGGCATTCCGTCCGTACTCAACAAATTATCATACTTCGTCTTTGCCATATCGTATGCCTGCTCGCTTGTGAAAGCCTGTATTGACAAGATGTCATTAATTGATTTACACTCTCCGCTTGTATCTGCCTTAACGTTCACAGTTCTTTTTGCCTTATCATATTCAACTTCCGCACCGAATTGCTCGGCAAATATTTTCAAAGGAATATATATTGTGTCGTTTATCTCGGCAGGCTGACAAGAAGATATTGTTATTTGCTCATACTCGTACGGATACGATGTTTTTATATTTTCATCATGCGTCACATACAAATTCCAATCCATATCATCAAATGACGAAAAGAATATTATTGTCTTGTCATTCATTATTGTAATTCGCTTTTCGCTGTCACCTGCCCAAGTTCCGCTGTCATAATATGCGTCAAGTTTTATCTCACGCGGGAATGTATCATACGGAACATATATTTCATCGTCAATCATAAGCACAGGATTATTTTCAAGTATCACTCTGTTTCCGTTTACATTAATCTGAATGTCTTTTTCCAAAATCTCATCCGCATTTATCGAACTTGACGATTTCGTGTCGGACGTCGTTTTGACGGTTATTTCATTACCGTTTAATTTTAGCGTTCCGTCAGTGTTGTCTGTATGAAAATCAACCGTATTATTATTTATCTCAGCCGTAACATTATTTATACTGTATATACCGCCGTTATTCTGCTGTTGCTTTAAATTAAACGTCATTATGTTATTGTCCACACTCAAAACCTCAAGCGAAACATTGCTGTCATTATGCCACGTTCCGATATAATCGTCATATTTGTTTTCGATATGTGTCTTTAAATTCATCACACACATACAGCACACAACCGCTATGCACAAAATTAAAACGGTTAAACCGATTGTCACACCGTTAATAAATTGCATCGACATAGCTCGTTTAAGCTGTTTGATACTTTGGTATCTTTGCATCGGATCAAGACGTTTGCATTTTTGAGCAATCCCTAAAAGTCTGCCTTTCGCGCCCGAATATTTCATAAGCTGTTCTATTGTTGCACCGAATGCGTATATATCGGTTTTATAATCGGTAGGCATCATACCGAATTGCTCGACAGGTGCATATCCGACCGTTCCCAAAACTGTTGTATCTTTTCTGACTTCGTTGTTTACAATTCTTGCAATGTCATAATCTATCAGCCAAATATGTCCTTCAGAGTTCATAATTATGTTGTCGGGCTTTATATCTCTGTGTATAATACTGTACTTATGCAAAGCCTCCATTGCAGATACAAGCTGTTTGGCTATCGAATTTATTTGACCTTTTGCAAATTCAAAGTGATTTTCCATAAATTCATTTAATGTTATACCTTGAACAAACTCCTCAATCACAACGGTTTTATCCGTCAATTCCACATCATATATCTTCGGAATATGATTGTTATTGATTTTTTGAAGCATTTTATAGATATATCTAATATCATCATTTACAGAACGCTTTATAAATCGTTGATTTGTTTTCGGATTGTAAATCACCTCGATTTTCTGCCTGTCATCATTCTTTAATACTTTTTCTAAAACAAAATCCTCCAAATTCGTCTGCTCCCCTCTTGCAAATAATGTCGATTTATACTATACTGTAAGTATAATACAATGTTAGGAGGATTGTCAATGAAAACCATAACTCAAGAATTACTCGACGGCTTGAAAAATGCCGATTATATAAAGGCTTTTCTTGATTTGCATGAACAAGATTTTTTATCACAATCGCTTATTGACTATTTAAACGAATTGATGAACGAAAAAAATATAACCGTTGCACAAGTCGCTAAAAATTCAGGTATCGGTGAATATGTTTATAAAATTTTCAACGGTGAAAGAAATGCAAAACGTGATACACTCGTTGCGATTTCATTCGGTATGCACTTGACTTTTGAAGAAACACAGTTGCTTTTGCGTATTGCAAAATTTGCTATTCTTGATTCACGCGACCGCCGCGACGGAATTATGATTTATGCTTTGATGCACGGTTTAAGTATATTTGAATGTGACGATTTACTTAACAATGATAATCTCATAACCTTGGTATAAAAAAATCTCCGATATTTATTCATCGGAGATTTTTACTGTATAAATTTTAATATTATCAAATTGTGCTTTTGAATAAGCTTTTCCGGCTTTAAAGTTCAGTCCTACAGGCGTTATATCTGTTGTGGCGATTGAATATTTTTATAAGGGACAGTCATTTGAATGACGGTATGTTTCCTGTGCCAATGTTGCCATAACCGTGTCATAAAAACGTTTATCCTCAAACAATTTTGAAAACGCCTTCATCTGTTCTATATAACAATCCTGTGCAACCTGCTTAAACACCTCAGGAAATATTGACTTTGTATAAACTTCCTCATCATTTTTCTGTGCCTGACGGTTTAGTTTCTTGTTTTCCTTTACCCTGTTGTAAAGTGTTTCAACGATAACTCTGTCGCCCTCCGAAAAAATACCGTCAAACCGTTCATTTATTTTGCTGATTATTTCTTCAAGCAAAGCATCTTCTTCGGGCATAAATCCTGACATTTTTAATACTTCGGATTTTTGAGCGTTTTTGCTGTTTCCGCCGGTGCTAAACCAATATCTCCGTGAAAATCCTCTTGGTCTTTCACCTCATCTTCCGCAAGTCCTTCAAGCTCGGCATATTCCCTTACAGTATATTTGATTTTTTCTAAATGTTCTCAGTGGTTTGTTGTATACGCTTTTAAACACTCACGTACACTGTATTGATAAAGAAAAGCCTGTACATTCCGTAATTTCTTCTATCGGCATATAGTATTTATGAGCATACTGTGTACTTTTGTAAGTCTTAAATCACCACGTTCCAACGTGTAACAGGTGTTGTCGTAAAACAAGTACCTTTTGCCCGATAACTGCAAATATATTTCGTAAGTATCATGCTAATGCTGAACAGACATATTGTGCTTGTTTTCACTTTTCAAATATTGAACATATAACTCATTATGTGAAGAAAATGCCGTTCTTTTCATATTCTTTTACCTCTTTGTGTATATGATACATTAATTTTATCACATTTTCTTGTCGTTGGCAATTATGAGTTCACAATCGCTGTTCTGCTATCGGCATCCCAATCTACGTCATATCCCATATTTTCCGAGAGGAAGCGCAGCGGTACCATTGTTTTGCCGTTTACAAGTCTTGCTGGCACGTCCATTTTAGCGGGTTTATTATTTATTCTCGCATTGACGTTATCTATTGAGAATGTCAATGCCTTATTATCAAGCGTTGCTGTTGCTGTCTGAGTTTCACTATCCCATTCAACATCTGCTCCCATTTGCTCGAACAAAAATCTCATAGGTACAAGCGTACTGCCGTCCTCGATAATCGGCGGTACGTCAAAGCCGAGAATATCATCGTTAAACTTCACATAAACAGGATTATTAGGCAATTTTTCACGCAGTTGTGAAAATACGTCTTCCTTATTGCAAGCATAATAATTTCTATAATCTTTTTGTATCAATATTTCATCGCCTAATTCTGATACTCCTTGTATATTTGCCTTATCTACAATCATATATGCCCAATATATGCCGTCATTCGAGAATGCTAACACTGTATTATTATCAGTTTTATACTCATTTCTATAGTCAATTTCACAAAGATATTGACCTACTTTGTATTTAGGATAACCTGAATATGTTTCATATAAAATTTTAATCACATCGTCATTAAAACATAAATTATTACCAACAAACAGTTGATTTCTAGACTCAATTAAATCATACCCTTCAAAATCAAGTTTTCTCCATTCAAAATAGTCTGTACTATAATAAATACCATAATCATCGGAACTAATGCCAATAACTCGATCTCCATCTTTTTTGGGATATACATTTTTTGTTGATATATAAATCTTGTCATCTATAAAAGCCATTTGAGTTATCCAATTCGGAATTTCGTATATATTTAATATTTGTTGAAAATCAGCTGAAAGTCTGTACAAATACTTTTGCATATTATATTTCCTATAATCAGGATTGCTTTGATATACCAAATAATCGTTTCCCGTCCACACATAATTATAACAATAATTCTTTAGTTCTTCCTTGACGTCTTCATTTTCTTCTACACTCATAAATTCAGTAGCATCTTGCGATATTTTCGGTGGATACGTATCTGTAATCCATTCTCTGCCACTCCACATTACGTCATTATTCATATACTTTTCAGTAAATTCAACACTGTTTAAGTATTCTGCAGCATATGATACTTCACCGAAAATAGCTATTATTAAAAATAGTGTTATTGCCTTAATTATTTTTTTCATATATTTCACCTCATTTTATCATTGCAGTAGCACTTCTTACTATTATAATAACATATGTTGCATAAATTGTAAACCAAAATAATACATTTACATACAAAAAAGCAGTCCATATTATATGAACTGCTTTCTTTCGTCAATGTATTATTGTTTAGCTGACAATGAAATTGTGCTTGAACCCGAATATGTTCCGTCTGTAACCAAGCCGTAGTTTCCGTTTGTGAACGTCCCGCCTGTTACCGAACCGTCATAGTTTAGAGTATATGTGCCGCTTGACATTTCAGGTGTTGACACAAGTACCCATGAGTATTGCTTTGACGGTACATAAGTTACTATCTCATTACCGCTTGAATCTGTAAGCTTAAACGCCTTGCCTGCCGACTGTGTCGAAAATCCCGAACTTGACGAACTGCTGCCAGGTCCGCCGAATCCGCCACCGCCGCCTGACGCTGATGAACCTGATGCAACAACATAATACTGCGAATTAGTCGCTTTAGTAGGTGTAACAGCCATATCAGATGTACCTGCACCGATTACAATACCGCCAGTTATCGTCAAAGTATTGTTATTATCTCCTACATCAAATACGCCGTTACCGCCGCTTGTAGGACCGTTTACAAGTACAATACCGCCAGTGATTACACCGTCACCGTTTGAGTCAAATCCATCACCCTCGGCTTCAATATAAAGCAGACCTCCTGAAACTTCAAGATAACCGTAGCTTGAACTGTCCTCACCGCCCCAGTTAGGTCCTTGGTTTCCGCCGCCGCCAAAACCGCCCGGTCCTGCAAATTCGGCTATATCATCACTGCTTAGAGTAATTGCATTCTCTGTCGGCTCATCACCTGCCGCATTTGCACCGTCATCGGTTGACACGATATACGTTTTACCGCCTTGTACATATATTTTTGCAGGCACAAAATATGAACTTATACCGCCGCACACAACAATAAAGCTTGTCGCAGCCGCAAGGATTTGCCCTTTATACTGCGGTATTTTCACTTTGTCGCCGACAGAATAATTTTTGTTTTTTACCTTTATAAAATCGCTGTTTTTTGTAAGCAAAACCGCATATCTGCCCTTCACGGACACAATAACTCCGCTCATATTTCACACCTCCCTCATATTGAAATATTCGGCAATGGCAGGATAATCCTGAGTTATAGCAATAACCGCCGTTATTATGTATTTCCTGTGACGTTCGATAGCTTTTCTGTTCAGCTTTATATTATCGGTAATCTCTTTTATCGGCAATATGTGCTTATTCATAATTATATCGACAAGTTCACTGTTGTTTATAATATAGTTCACCGCATCAAAACAAAGCCGTTTCGTTTTACGACTTTTCGGACTGACCTCCGCAAGTTCAAAAAATGATATTTCAAAATTGCTGAGTTCCTCCGTAAGTGATTCGATTTCCCACATCAAATCGCTTTTATCAACGGTATGTATTTAAAATTCAATTATTTCACCGTCTGAATTTTCTTTTTCCAACGCAGAAAACGGCACTGAATTATGTTTTGCCTCACGCCTTATACTGTCAATAATTCTGTTTCGTATAACAGTCTTTGCAAAGCCGAGAAAATTACCTTTATTTTCATTATAGCCGTCAATCGCGTCGCCGAAAGCCATCATAGCAATGATATACTCATCATCACTTGTCGTAACACTTCTTTTAAGCGTCTTGCTTACAGCTGCCAAGATGAAATTTTGGTATTCACCGATTAAATCATTTTTCAGTTTTTTATCATTTGTGGCTTCTGCCACTCTTTCTTCTAACTTCATCTTTCAATATATTATTCGTATTCTCTTTCATAAAAAATAGGGTAGTTTTAAATCTTGCATTTACTTTTTATTTTATATTTGTATCGTATTACAAATATAATTGCTCTGACAAACCAATCAATCGTCATTGCAATCCATACACCGAGTACACCAAGTCCGAGCCATTTGGCTATTACCACGCTTGCACCTATTCTGAATATCCACATCGACAAAATTGCAACTATCATTGTAAACATTACGTCATTTGCGGCACGAAGTGAATTAGGCAATGCAAACGAAAGCGGCCATATCGTACAAGTACAGATTGCGTGATACCATATAATTTGTTTTGCGATCTCGGTTGTTTCACTTGATAAGTTGTACGCTTTTAATATAAGCGGAAGTATCGCAACCACAACTACATTTATTGCAACGACAAACACATATATCGTTTTCATAAGTCGCTTTATGTAAAAATCAAGCTGTTTATAGTCGTTTGCACCGACACACTGACTTGATACGGTTAGTATAGCCTGACATATCGCCATACCCGGCAGTATCTGAAACATTGCTATAGTGTTTGATACCGCATTTGCGGTTATAGCTCTTGTACCGAATGCCGTTACTATTGTGAGCACCAATATTTTACCAAGCTGAAACATTGAGTTTTCAAGCGAATTCGGTATTCCTATTCTAAGTATCTTTTTAATCATTCGCCAATCAAATTTCAGCTTAAACGGTCGGTCAATATGTATCTGTAAATCTTGATTTCCAAGTCTTACAACAATCACAACCGCCGCAACTATTCTTGATATAAGCGTTGGTATTGCCGCACCGGCAATTTCCATATGAAAACCGTAAATAAGTATCGCATTACCGACTATGTTTACAAGATTCATAATAAGCGATGTGTTCATTGAAACCTTTGAATTTCCCATTGCACGGAATATAGCCGCACCCGCGTTATACATTCCGATAAACGGAATTGACGCCGACACTATGAGCAAATATGTATTTGCATAATTTGCAACATCATCTTCAATCTGTCCGAAAACGGTATGAAGTATAAAATTTTTCAGCACATACACGATAATCATTACAAACAGTGCAATAAGCGTTGTAAATATAAGCGTTTGGTTCGCTGCTTTGCATGAATTATGCTCCTGTTTCATTCCTATATACTGCCCTGCAACGACAGCTCCGCCTGTTGCAAGTGCCGTAAATATGTTTATAATAAGTATGTTTACAGTATCAACAAGCGATATTGCCGATACCGCCGATTCTCCGACACTCGCAACCATCATTGAATCTATAAGACCAACAGCAATAGTCAAAAATTGTTCTATTACAAGCGGTACAATAAGTTTTTTTAAATCAATTTTACTAAACAAATAATTTTGAGGAATTTGCCTCAAGATGACCACTTCTTCCTAATAATTTCATACGAAAATACACTATTCTTACGAATAGTGTATTTCGTGATTTAACCACGCAAAAAGCCTTCGATAATCTTTGCCTCCGCCTCTTCCGAAGTAAGACCGAGCGTCTGCAATTTTATAAGCTGTTCTCCTGCGATTTTTCCGATTGCCGCCTCATGTATAAGTGACGCGTCAATATCGCCTGCAAATAAAGCCGGTGCGGCGTTAACCTTACCGTTTCCTACAAGTATTGCGTCACATTCGGAATGTCCCGTACAACGGCAGTTACCCTTTATTGTCGAATGATATTCCTGATACGAATTGCCTTTTGCAACCGAACGTGACACCAAATCAACACCAGAATCTTCACCGTTAAGTTCAACCTCAAATTCAGTTTTAGCCTTTTCGTCACCGTCTGTCATAATTCTTTCGTGTATGATAAGCTTTGCTCTTGCACCGAGTTTACCCGATGTTTTTCTTACAGTTGAATCAACACCGCTAAGCTGAATTGTATCCATTTCAAGTACGGCATCGTCTTCAAGATATGCATCTGTTACAGGATCAATCGTTCTTTTTCCGACACCCTTACCTGTTCCGATATGCTTTTCTTTATACAAAACGTGTGCACCTTTACCGATAAAGAAACGGTGTATTCCGTTATGTCGTGCATCGTGACCGTCTGATGTATGCACACCGCAACCGGCAACAATAATAACGTCTGCACCTGCCTCAACATAAAAATCATTATATACAAGGTCGTCTACATCACCATGTGTAACGCAAGCCGGTATATAAACTGTTTCCTTTTGTGCATTTTTGCTTATGTGTATAACAAGACCCGGTCCGTCCTCTTTTGAATCAATCTTTATATTCGGAGTAGATTGTCTGCCAGCACACTGACTGTCCTCACGAATGTTAAATGCCGCCTTTTCAAGTTCGTTGCCTTGAATGTCGGAAACGATTTTCAAAAATTCTCTTGTTGTTTCATTCATCAGTTGTTCTCTCCTTTCTTATCCTTACCGAGAGGACACTTTGACTTTTTTTCTTCTTTCAAAAGTTGAGGAAGAACATCTTTACCCTCACCAAATGCACGAACATTACCGTCCGCAATCACAACTATATAATCCGCAATTTCAAGTATACGTTCTTGGTGCGATATTACAAGCAAGGATTTTCCGCTTTCGTTTTTAAGTTTTTGGAACGCGTCAATAAGACTTGTAAAGCTCCAAAGGTCAATACCTGCCTCAGGCTCGTCAAATACAAGTATCTTCGCATTTTCACGCGATAAAACGGTAGCAATCTCAATTCTTTTGCTTTCACCACCCGAAAGACTTGCGTCAACATCTCTTTCAATATAATCTCTTGCACAAAGACCGACTTCACCGAGTACAGAGCATATCTCTCTTTCGGACAATGTTCTCTCTGCCGCAAGATTAAGCAAATCTCTTACTGTAACGCCCTTAAAACGCACAGGCTGTTGAAATGCGTATGCAATGCCGTTTTTAGCACGTTTTGTAATATCCCAATCGGTTATATTCTCACCGTCAAGCAAAATTTCACCCGAATTAGGCACTTCGAGTCCTGCGATAATCTTTGCAAGAGAAGTTTTACCGCCACCGTTCGGACCTGTTATAACGGTCATTTTGCCGTCAGGTATTTCTAAATCTATACCATTTAAAATTTTATCTCCATCGGGAATTTCCCAACTTATATTTTTAAGTTCAAGCACTTTTCAATGCTCCTTTCGACTGTTTATCATTAGTTATGATAACATAATATTCATTGAATTATAATTTTATCATAAAACAATACCGTTGTCAATTTTATCTAACAAAAAATGAGCGTTCCGTAAACGCTCATTTAATCATTAATTAATTACTTTGTTTCAAGAATTTTATCAAGGCTTACAAGTTTTACGCAAGTAACGAAAATTTCACATGCCTGCTTTAATTCTTCTGTTGACGGGAATGTCGGTGCAATACGGATATTTGAATCGTGAGGATCTTTTCCATACGGATATGTTGCACCTGCCGGAGTCATAACAACACCTGCTTCTTTACACATAGCGACAACTTTTTTAGCACAGCCGTCCATAGTATCGAAACCGATAAAGTAACCGCCGTTTGGCTTTGTCCATTTTGCTATGCCTAAATCTCCAAGTTCCTTGTCAAGCATCTCAAGCACAGCTTCAAACTTAGGTCTTATAATATCTGCGTGCTTTTTCATATGCTCAAGCATACCGTTGAAGTCACCGAAAAATCTTGCATGACGAAGTTGGTTAAGTTTATCATGACCGATAGTCTGTACCGACATCTGCTTTTTAATAAAGTCAAGGTTAGCCTTTGACGCTGAAATAGCGGCTATACCCGAACCCGGAAATGTAACCTTTGATGTTGAACAGAACTTAAATACCATATCAGGATTACCTGCTTTTTCACATTCTTCAAGAATTTCAAGAATGTGGTCTTGGTGATCCTCATATAGATGATGTATGCAGTATGCGTTATCCCAATAAATTCTGAAATCCTCAGCCGCCGGCTTTAGATTTGCAAAACGTCTTACTGTTTCATCAGAATATGTTATACCCATAGGATTTGAATACTTCGGTACACACCAAATACCCTTGATTGCCTCATCCTTTGAAACAAGGTCCTCAACCATATCCATATCAGGTCCGTCCTCAGTCATAGGAATATTAATCATTTCAATACCGAAAAATTCTGTAATTGCAAAATGTCTGTCATATCCAGGTACAGGACACAAGAACTTAACTTTATCAAGCTTTGCCCATGGAGTTGAGCCCATAACACCGTGCGTCATTGAACGGGCAACTGTGTCATACATAACATTAAGACTTGAATTACCGTAAATTATAATATTGTCTACGGGACATTCAATCATTGCACTTAGAAGTCTTTTAGCCTCAATTATACCGTCAAGCACACCGTAGTTACGACAGTCAACGCCTTGTTCACCTACAAGATTGTAGTCGGTAAGTGTATCAATCATTCCCATAGAAATATCAAGCTGTTCGGTATTCGGCTTACCTCTTGACATATCAAGTTTTAAACCCTTAGCCTTTAGCTCATCATAGTTTGCCGCAACTTCTTTGCGGATTTCCTGTAATTCTTCTTTAGTCATTTCTTTGTATGACATCAAAACCCCTCCTTAAAACATTCCACTTTATTTTATTATACCACACACTGTATAATCAGTCAATTAAAAATGTTACAAATAACGCAAAAAGCCTACTTTAATATCTGTTACTTTACAATAAATTTGTACTCTGATGTAAAATTATATTCATCGCCGACCTTTAAAATAGGAGCAATAAAGTGACTGTTCTTCATACCGTTTGGGAAATACTGTGTTTCAAGACAAAATGCCTGATGTGTACTGTATTTTGCACCTTCTTTATATATTCCCTCCGAAAGTCCGTTTGATGTATATAACTGAACACCCGGTTTATCTGTATACACTTCCATTGTTATGCCGTTTTCAAGGCACTTTGCAATGGCACAAAGTCTGTAACCTCTGCCCGAAATCGCAAAGTTGTGGTCATAACCGCCGAACATTTCTATTTGCTCAAAATCTGCGGTTATATCCTGTCCTATCGGCTTTGGTGCTCTGAAATCAAACGGCGTACCCATAACAGAAAGTACTTCGCCTGTCGGCATACATTCACTGTCGTTCGGTGTATAAAATTCCGAATTGATTTGAAGTATCTGATTATCGATTGTACCGCTTGCGTGTCCCGCAAGATTGAAATAAGAATGATTTGTAAGATTCACCACTGTATCCTTGTCTGTCACCGCGCTGTAATTAATTTTCAGTGCATTTCCCTTTGTTAGAGTATATGTAACAGTTACTTTAAGTGTTCCAGGAAAACCTTCCTCACCGTCCTCTGACACGATTGAAAGTTTCAATGACGGTTCTTCCCCGTCAACTTCTTCCGCACTCCAAACCTTTTTATCAAAGCCGTTTATTCCGCCGTGCAAGCTGTTCTTGCCCTCATTAAGTCCTACATTATATTTTGTACCGTTAAGCTCAAATTCGCCGCCTGCAATTCTGTTTGCGTGTCTGCCGATAAGTGCGCCGAGAAAACCGTCGTTATTTAGATAATCTTCCATTGTTTCACGTCCAAGCACAACGTCGGTTTTAACACCGTTCTTGTCCTCTACATAAAGATTTCTGACAATACCGCCGTAATTTAAAATTCTCGCACTTACTCCGTTTCCGTTATCAAGTAAATATGCGGTTATATCCTGTCCGTTTGGCAATGTTCCGAACAATTCTTTTGTTATAGCCATTATTTTCATCCTCTCAATAAAAAATTCCTTGTGAAAATTTTATCATCATCACAAGGAATTGTCAATCTAATTATTTAAGAGAAATGTACATATGTATCTCCATATTATCCATATCGTCACCTGCTTGGTATTCTTCAAAGTCACACACAAACGAACGGTCAAGGTTCATATTCCAAACCTTTTGCCAAAATTCCTGCACCGCCGTAACAACGTTGCCTTTTACAATAAATTTAGCATATTTTCCGCTTGGTATTGTAATCACTTCGTAATTCTGATTTGCGTCGTTCACCTCCGCACATATTGAAACGGTATAGTCACCGTTTGGCTGATACTTATGATACATACCGATTGATTTGTTATTCGCTTTGTCGTTAATCTCACCGTAGACCTTTTTATAAAATTCGTCCCACAAACCACCGATAATCTTCGGCATTTCAGGTGATTTGTTGTTGGTTACGGCTGATATGCCCACCGCTTTCTTTTCTTCGAGATTTACAATTTCATATTCCATTTTGTTATCCTCCTTTAACTTGATACAAGAAGTATAACACACCTAATATGACATCGTTATGTCATATTATAAATAATTGTTTATCATTTTCTCTATTTTCGTTTTAATTATATCTCTTATGTATGTTGGTTCAAGCACTTCCGCATACTCCCCAAACGACATTATATAGCCGTAAAGCCATTCATTTTCAGGATATGACATATTCACAATAAAATCACCGTCCGCTGTTTTTTCTGCGTCTTGAAATTCGTCATAAACACGGTATTCGGCATTTTTGCTTATTTTCAATTTTACATTAACACAAATATTTTCATCGTCATTATCATATTTATATTCACACATTTCACGTTCAAAATGTTCGTTTGTCACTTCAACATCCCTTATTCGTGACAACCTAAACATTCTGTAATCATCGGCTTTTCTGCAATATGCGATAAGATACCACGATTTACTTTTAAAATACAGTTTAAGCGGCTCTGCAATACGCTCGGAAATTTCGCCTTTACTGTTTATATACTTCAGTTTCACTGCAAATCGTTCAATTATCGAATCTCTTATTTTGTCGAAAAAATTCTTTTGTTTCACATTCCAATCCGAAAATTCCACGTCAATCCACGAACTGTCGTTAGATTTAAAAAGTAATGACATTTTATCCGCAATGCCTGTTTTTTCAACATTCGGCAACACTGACATAGCAGTAAGTGCCGTTATTATCGCACTTTGTTCTTCCTTTGATATAACCGACTTGTCAAGTATAAAATTATCAAGAATAGATATTCCGCCACCTTTGCCCTTGGTGGTGTAAATCGGTATTCCGGCACCCGACAGGATTTCAACGTCACGATAAATCGTACGGCTTGATACTTCAAATTTCTTTGCCAATTCATTAGCCGTTACGGTCTTTTTGTCAAGCAATATGTATATAATTTCAAATAATCTGTTTATTTGCATAGTTTCCCCTTTGTGTACAAAAAAAGGAGCTACAAAATTGTAACTCCTTTAAATGACTTTTACGCAAGTTTTGCAAGTTTAAGAGCAAGCTGTGACTTCTTTCTTGCAGCATTGTTCTTGTGAAGAATACCGCGGTTTACACTTTGGTCAAGCTTCTTTGCAGCTTCGTTGAAAAGCTGTTGAGCCTCTTCCTTGTTACCTGCCTTTGCAGCAGCTTCAAACTTTTTGATAGCTGTCTTTAGAGCAGTCTTGTGAGCCATGTTGATAAGAGTCTTCTTTTCTGTAACTCTTACTCTCTTTTTAGCTGATTTAATGTTTGGCACTTTTTTACACCTCCACGAAATTTAATCTATAATACCGTAATATTATACATCATCGCAGAGAGAATTGCAAGCTTTTTTTATTATTTTTTAACGTTTTATCTATTTTAACCAAAAAACATTGTTTTTTCAATAAATATATAAATACTTTTATGTAAACTAACCAATTACATAGTGAGCATTGTTTTATAATAATCCAAACTTGAAAACTTTTGGTCAAGCTGAAGTTCAACATACTGTTCGGCAATTTTGCAAAGCAACTTCATCAATCCGTCACTTGCATTAAAACTGAGCATTTTTTTATCATCTGAATATATTATGTAATCCAATGCTCTGTAAAGATTTTTGTCCAACTTAACAATATATTTGCCGCCACACGCTCTGCACACACTCCCGCCCTTTAGCAAGTCAAACGCATACACCTCATTACTTCCGCATGACACACACGCATTAAGCTGTGGTGAATATCCGCCTATACTCATCATTTTGAGTTCATACACCGCTTTAACCTTGTCCATCGGCTCATCACGGTACGCAAGTGCATACACGCTGTTCAAAAACAAATGCAACATTCTCGAATCGGGGTTATTCATACCAAGAATACAATAAGTTATATCTGCAAGATAAACGCACAGGGATAATTTTTTTATATCTTCCGAAACAGGATAAAAGCCGTCAAGAGTGTCAATATTATTAATTGTCATTATATCTTTTCCGACACCTTTGTAAAAATCAAAATCACCGTAACACAAAAATTGACTTGATGCGGCAGCTTTGCTCTTTGATTTTTTTACACCGTAGCTGACGGCCTTAACTATCCCGTATTCTTCCGTAAATACAGTCAGCATTCTATGCCCTTCACCGTAATCGGACTGCTTTATGATAATGCCTCTTGCTCTAATTTCTGCCATGTATCATCCTTATCCTCTTGCTCCGTTATACCGCTTACCGTTTTATACAGCAAATAAGCGTCTATATCGCCCGTTCTCGTAAAAGTTTCCCACGAAAGTCTGTTAAGCTCCATAACCTATCCCTCCGAAAAAATAACTTATTATCTTTATGTTTTTCATTTTTTCAGCGGTTATACTAACACTATTTACTATTCATTTGTGAAACCGAAATTCTTGATTAAAAAGTCACTGTTTCTCCAATCCGATTTTACTTTTACCCAAAGTTCAAGGTAGACTTTTTTATCAAGCATTTTCTCGATGTCGCCTCTTGCCATCGTACCTATTTTCTTAAGCATTTCTCCGTGCTTACCGATTATAATTCCCTTATGTGACGCTTTTTCGCAGTATATTGTCGCGTAAATATTTGTAATTTTTTCTTTTTCCTGCATTTTGGTGATTTCAATAGCAATACCGTGCGGAACTTCCTTATCAAGCAGCCACAAAAGTTTTTCGCGGATAATTTCAGCCGCAATCTGTTTTTCGGGCTGATCCGTTACCATATCCGAATCATAAAATTCCGGTCCTTCTTCAAGATAGTCCTCAATATCGTGCAATAAAATATCGACTCCGTCATTATTCTTTGCACTTACAGGCACTATCGACGCAAAATCGTGCATACTCGAATAATCTGCAATTATCGGAAGTAAATCCTCTTTTTTCATAAGGTCTACTTTATTCAAAACCAATATGCACGGAAGTCCTGTTTTTGAAATATTTTTTGCTATTTCACGTTCTGTTTCCTGTATTTTTTTACTTGCGTCCACAACAAATATAAGTACATCCGTATCGTCCATACTTTCATTTGCAACGTGTACCATATATTCCCCAAGCTTGTTATGCGGTTTGTGTATTCCGGGTGTATCGGTAAATATAATCTGTTCTTCATCTGTTGAGTAAATTGCAAGTATTTTATTTCTTGTTGTCTGAGGTTTATCTGATATTATTGCAATCTTTTGTCCTACTATCGTATTAAGTAATGTTGACTTTCCCACATTCGGCATACCTATTATTGCCGCAAATCCCGATTTAAAACTTTTCTTATTCTTCATAATTTTTTCTCCTAATCACGAGTTATTCCGAGCGAAGTTAAAACTCTTTCCTGTTTTTCGCACATTATTTCTTCACCCTCTTTATCATCAACATGGTCATATCCAAGCAAGTGGAGCATTGAATGTGCCGTCAAAAAAGCCACTTCTCTCAAAAAACTGTGTCCGAATTCATTCGCCTGTTCTCTTGCACGTTCCATTGATATAACAATATCACCAAGCATCACAAGCTCACCGTCCATATCGTACTCATCGTCCGATATTCCGTCCTCATCAAATTCCAGCATTGGGAATGACAAAACATCCGTCGCTCTGTCAATATCTCTCTGTTCCTTGTTTATAGAACGAATTGTATCATTATCCACAAGCGTAACGCTGATTTCAGCGTCGAAGTCACATTCTTCTTCCTCCATAACGGCAATGCAAACGTCCTTTATTGCCTTTTCAATTTCCGGAGTTAACTCTTCCTTATCCTGTTCATTTTCAAGTATTAGTTCAACCATTTGATTTCCTCTTGTTTCTTCTCTTTTCCTGTTCCTCGTCATACTTTGCGTATGCTTTTATAATTTGTTGTACAAGCGGATGACGTACAACGTCTTTTTCGGTAAATGTACAAAAAGATATATCTTCAATATTTTTTAGAATTTTAGCCGCCTCTTTTAATCCCGAGCGCTTATCTCCCGGCAAGTCGATTTGAGTTATATCACCCGTTACAATCGCTTTAGAACCGTAACCTATTCTTGTCAAAAACATTTTCATCTGTTCAGGTGTTGTATTCTGTGCCTCGTCAAGAATTATAAACGCATTGTCAAGAGTACGACCGCGCATATATGCAAGCGGTGCAACTTCAATTACGCCCTTTTCCTGATATTTCAAGAAGCCCTCACCGCCGAGCATTTCATACATACCGTCATAAAGCGGTCTTAAATACGGGTCAACCTTATTCTGCAAGTCACCCGGAAGAAAACCGAGTTTTTCGCCTGCCTCAACAGCAGGTCTTGTAAGAATAATTCTGCTTACCTCTTTACTTCTAAGTGCCGTTACAGCCTTTGCAACCGCAAGATATGTTTTACCCGTACCGGCAGGACCTATACCGAACACAATAGTATTTTTGTCTATCGCGTCAACGTACTTTTTCTGTCCGAGCGTTTTTGTCTTAATCGGGTGACCTTTTGCACTGATTGCAATACAGTCATCACCCATCATTTTAATGTCAATCCCGCCGTTTTCCTGTACCATTGTTATCGCATACAATACTTTCTGCTGGTCGATAATCTCGCCTCTTGCGATAATCTGCATAAGCATATTAATAACTTGGCTTGCCTTTTCAACATTTTCTTCTTCACCTGTCACTCTCAAAGCGTTGTCGCGTGACGCGATATTTACCGAAAGTGCTTTGTCAAGCATTTTGACATTTTCATCAAAATTCCCGAAAAGAGATGCCAAATCGACCTCCTGCGGTACTTCAATCTGTCTGTTTATCAAGTATTTCCTCTCCTTCTGTATCAGCCGAAATAGGCTGACTGGTAGCTATATTTTGTATGAAATCCATTTCAAGTTTTACATTTATTGTTTCATTATCAATCTTTTCATATTCAACATTCTCGTCTGTCAAAATTGAGCCGTACAGCAATTCATTTGATATTTTTTCTTCTAAGTCATTTTTTGCAAATTCTACGGCTGTTTCTATACTTATCGGCTCTTTGTTTACATTTACTTCGGTATATTTGACCGTATCGAACGCAATTCCCGTATATCCGAAAAACGGTATACATATCTCATGCCTTGTTTCATTTACATCATATTCTTCAAAATTCATTCTTCCCAAAGGCAATGAAAACATTTTTCCGAAAACCTCAAGCGAAACCATATATCTATTTTTGCCGGTCGGCACTCTCGATTCATAATACAGCTTATAGTCGCCGTTTTTTGAATGAGTTGTATAAGCCATTATATCCGCCATTGAGTGAACATATATGTATTCTTCGGGATAACCCTCTTTATAAGTTGCAACCTTTCCCGATACAATCACATCGCCTGTTTTAACCGCGTCACCGTCATTCAAAATTTCTTCGCCGTTTTTGACAACCATATGATTTATAATTCCGTCACACGCCGCAACAATGTCACAAGGTGTATCTTTGTCAAGAATATTCGGTGGAATAATCTGTTCGTATATCTCTACACGTGCCTTTGCACCCTCAATATAAACCCATGCCCAAGCTATATGGTCATTGTTATTTATAATCGCCGCCTTGCTTTCCATACCGTCAGGCAGTTTTGCTTTCAGTGCACCGCTCTTTATACCGATACTGTCAAGCGTAGATATTATACCGTTTATATCGCTGTTTTCCACACCGTTAATTTCAACAACCCATATAAACTGAGCCGACACGGCAAAAAATATGATACACAATGCAAATCCAATCAAAAACAAATATCGTTTTCTGTACAGATGCATTAAATGCTTTATTCCGCGTCTTTGTGATATTTTGATTTTTACATTACTCTTTTTTCTGACTTGACGTATATGAAAAAAATCCTTTATGTAAATACACATTTCAATACCGTCATCAAACGGTTTTATGTTCCATACATCAATATTACGTCTTAAACAAATATTTATAAATCTTTCTGCACCTTTGCCATATACTTTTATTATAACATATCCGTAAAGAAATTTAAAGAACTTCTTAAACATTTTTTACTCCCTTTTTCAGATTTCGTATTCAATTTGCTTAAATTGACCCGATATTAATATATCTTCAAGACGTATTCTGTCAATCGAAAGTCCATTTCCGAACACTCTGACTATCCCCATAGGCGTTGACACCCGAATTTCCGTATCCGTATAACTGAGTATTCCTTTATGATTTTCTATATATATTTCGCTCGCACCCTCGATTGTAAGTTTGGGAATATTCATTATAACTTCTTTCGGCACTCCCCAAGCATCCGCTATACTTTCTGATATACGTTTTTTCATTTTTACCAACTCCTATAATAAATTATGATAAACAAGCGGTTTTAAGTACAAAAAAGTTATCATATAATTTAATAAAAATTAAAATCGGAGATGATAATGTGAAAATAAAGAAAATACTGATTTACTTGTTTGCTGTCGGTGCGGTTGTTCTGCTTATAAAAAATGCGTCAAGTGCGATAAGATACGCCTCAGACGCAATAGATTTATGTCTTGAAATGATTGTACCGACTCTTTTTCCGTTTTTTATATGTTCGGGAATTTTGATATATTCCGGCTTTTGTGAACTTTTGGCAAAGGCATTTCAATTTTGTATGTATCCGCTTTTTCGGATAAGCCCTGTCGGGAGCAGTGCCTTTATACTCGGTATTGTAAGCGGTTATCCTTTAGGTGCTGTTACCGCCGGTGAATTATACGCAAACAATTACATTTCAAAAACAGAGGCTGAACGCTTGCTTGCTTTCTGCAACAATTCAGGTCCTTTGTTTATATTGGGTTCTGTCGGTATTGCGATATATTCAAATATAAAATACGGTATCGCTCTTTACATCTCACACATTCTTGCGGCTTTAACGGTCGGTATTCTGTTTAGATTTTACGGCAGAAACAAACACACCGCACCTCCGACAAGAATGACAACACCTGAAAGAAGTATGGGTGAAATATTCGATATCGCACTTCAAAACAGCATCAGAAATATATTGACCGTTTGCGGAGCGGTACTTTTTTTCAGTGTAATAAGCAGACTTTTTCTTAACATTTTACCTGTCGGCGGAGTTACGTCCGCACTTGTTTCGGGGCTTTTGGAATTTGTTACGGGGACAGTAAAAATATCGGGATTAACTATTCCGATTATGGATAAATTGGTGTTTACATCTGTTGTTGTCGGCTTTGCGGGACTCAGTGTACATGCACAGGTTATGGCTGTAATTGCAAGATTTCATCTGTCGCTTGCACCGTATATAATCGGTAAAGCCATGCACGGAATTATAGCGGGACTGTATATGTACATATACTTTAGATTTAACCCTATAACAACGGCAGTATTTGAGCCGTCTATGAGCCGTTCGTTTGCAATTTCATCGACTATCGAAACCGTTACCGCAATCATTGTTGTTATAGCCTGTATATTTTGTGCATTCGGTCTTTATTTAAAACAAAATAGCGAATATAAAAGGGACACTAAATTTTAGTGTCCCCTAAACTCTGATATATATTTTTTTAGAATACAAATTCAAATTCCAAATCACCGATTTGAACAATTTCTCCCTCTTTTATTCCCATATTGATTAAGTCCTCAATAACACCGCGTTTAAGCAATGCACGTTGGAAATACTGTAATGACTCTTGGTCGGAGAAGTTTACACTGCCGCCAACAGCCTCAATCCATGAACCCGATATAACGTATTTTTCGTTTTCACGTTTAATTTCATAGCCTTTTTCATCATCCGTAATGTATTCTTCTTCGTTAATATCCATTTCAGGCTCGAATATAGCTATCGGAGGTAATTTTGAAAGTTCCTCGTAAGTTTTATTCATAAGTTCCGCAACACCTTTATTTGTAGCGGCAGAAATTTCAAATACTTCTATACCTCTGTTTTTCATTTCTTCAAGAAATGCGTTGTATGCGTCCATATCTTGAATTATGTCTGTTTTATTTGCCGCAACAATCTGCGGTCTTGATTCCAATTCCAAATCGTATTTTGAAAGTTCCGAATTGATAATATCAAAATCTTCTATCGGATTTCTTCCCTCAATTCCCGACACATCAACAACGTGAATTAATATTCTTGTACGCTCAATATGTCTTAAAAATGCGTGTCCAAGACCTACACCCTCGCTTGCACCCTCGATAATTCCCGGAATATCGGCAAGTACAAAACTTCTGTGGTCGCCAAGATCGACTACACCCAAATTCGGCTCAAGCGTTGTAAAGTGATAATTTGCAATTTTCGGATCTGCTTTTGTCGTCATTGAAAGCAATGTTGACTTACCGACATTAGGAAAACCTACAAGTCCGACGTCAGCCAAAAGCTTCAATTCAAGTACAATTTCACGTTCATCGCCTGTTTGTCCGTTTTTCGCAAAGTTCGGAGTTTGTCTTATCGCCGTAGCAAAATGAGCATTACCCCAACCGCCGTTACCGCCTCTTGCAAGAACAACCTCTTTATCGGGATCGGATAAATCGGCAATCAAGCGATTACTTTCCGCGTCACGAACGATTGTACCTTGCGGTACTTTGATTATTATATCTTCACCCTTTTTACCTTTTTGACGTTTACCCGAACCGTCCATACCGTTTTGAGCGACATACTTTCTCTTATATCTGAAATCCATAAGAGTAGTCATACCAAGCTCAACCTTAAATATAACATTACCGCCTTTGCCGCCGTCACCGCCGTCAGGACCGCCTGCCGCAACATACTTTTCACGATGAAAAGATATTGCACCGTTACCGCCCTTACCGGCCTTTATAAAAATTTTAGCCTTATCTATAAACATATTTATTCTCCGTTTCGATTATTAACAATTATATATTTTTTCCAACTTATAATATATCATTACACCGCCGTTTGTGTCAATAGTTATTTTATATAATGAATTATTAATTATTCAAAAAAAAAATACCCTACGAGTGTAAGGCATATTTTTTCTTATGCACGCGGATGTGCTTTTGCATATACGTCTTTAATTTTACTGTTCATCATTCTTGAATAAACTTGTGTCGATGAAATATCGGCATGTCCCATCATTTCTTGAATTGAATGTAAATCAGCACCGTTTTCGAGAAGATGTGCCGCAAACGAATGACGTAAAGTATGCGGTGTTATATCAGTTTCAATACCTGCAATATGCTGATAGTATTTTATAAGTTTCCAGAACCCCTGTCTTGAAAGACGCGCACCGCTGCAATTTACGAACAACGCTGTTTCGTTTTCATCTTTAACCATATATTTTCTGACATTGTTTATGTAATTTTCAAGTGCGTCTTTTGCCTGATGTCCCATAGGAATAATACGTTCTTTCTTTCCGCCCTTACAACGAACAAAACTCATAGGAACATTAACATCACTTACGTCAAGATTGATAAGTTCACTCACTCTTATACCTGTTGCGTACAAAAGTTCAAGCATAGCCTTGTCGCGTATACCCTTATTATCACAGTTTTTAGGCTGTTCCAAAAGAAGTTCAACTTCTTCGCCTGATAAAATCTTCGGAATTTTCTTTTCCACATGAGGTGCCTCAAGATTAGAAGTCGGATTTGACTTTACAACACCGTTTTGCATCATAAACAAATAATACGAACGAAGTGACGCAAGTGTCCTTGAAACAGTCGAGCTTGCTCTGCCCTCCTTTTGAAGATAAAGCAAATATGACAATACCGTGGTCTTTGTTGTAGACGATATATCCGTTACGCCTGTTCCGTCAAGATAAGAAATATATTGTGTAACATCACGCTTATATGATTCAACTGTGTTTAGCGATTTATGGCGTATATCTGTCATAAAACTTGTGTATTCCTTAACGTAGGTATTCATTTTGTTCATTCCTCCGAGTTTACTGTTTCTTTACGTATATTTCAAAAATATTTCATTTATATTTCAATGTGATTATAATTATACCACATTTTTTTAATTTGTAAACCCCTATTTTTCTTGTTTTTATGCCATTTTCAGCGTTTTAGCTTAATTTCGGCGAAACCCAGCTCATAAATGTTGTGGTCAAGTATCCCTCCGACAATGACGCAACACAAAATATAGAAATTATTATTATCATAAAAAATATATACGAAAAAATTATTTTTTTTGATTTTCTTTCGGAATTAAGTGAATATTTAATGCTTACAGCCGAAAAAAGCAGTAATGTCGGTATTGTTATAAGTATTGTCGGCATTGTTGAAAGCATAACAAGCATACCTTTTGCTCCATAGAATTTAATAAATGACGCGGTTGTAAAACCTATTATAAACCCTTTCCTTACAATAATCGCTCCCGTTACAATAAAACCGAATCGCAAAAATCCCATTAAAAATACAATTCCGACACTGATAAGATTAGCTTGTAACGAATTTTTAAAAACAGTCATACTGTTCTTATTTTCGCTTACAGCCGTACAAAAACTGCCTATATAATTTTTTATTCCCTCTGCCATATCGCCGCTGTTTTTCGCCAAATACACACTCCCTACCATCACACCAACAACAAGCAAAAAAATAAGCAATCCCAAAAGTCCATTACCGTGTTTTTCGTCGGCTACAATGTCATTTAATTTCACACGTCCCACCTCCAATTCAATATTATTCAAAAAATCAGTGTTTTATCACTAATTTATTGTGCTTATATTCTTATATTATTTACACTGCCAATTTTTTTTGGTATAATAATATAGTTAAAAAACATACGTAAGGAGAGAGATACAATGAACAAAACACTGAAAAAAGTCTTAAGCGGTATTATTTCAGCATCTATGTTGTGTTCGGCACTTGCCATACCTCACACCGCATTGGCTGATGACGCACTGCCTACGGACGGTCTGCTTATGGACATCACGTTTGATGAAACAGGCACTTCTTCCGGCTCATTCAATGCAACGGTCGGCGGTACCGTTACGGAACACGGCAGTGTAAGCTATGTTGACAACTATGACGGTTCAAGCAAAGCATTAAGCATTTCAACAGATGCAGCAGGCAATTATCTTGAACTTCCGAAAGGTCTTTTAAACGGCAAAGATGCCGCAACATTTTCTTTTTGGATTAAACCGTCAAGCAGATGGGCGTTTATGACAACACCTATAAGCGGTTCACAAGATTATCTTAACGAAAAATATTTAGGTATGCTTGCCTCATCTTCAGGCTATACCGTTGAGCGTTACAACAACAGCGGAACACGTCTGAGCAGCGTTAATGCAAACGCAAGCGGTGACTGGCAATACGTCACAGCAGTATTTACCGCTGACGGTACAAAGGTATATGTAAACGGTAAACTATTAGCCTCAGACACTGCGGCAGTTGACATCAAGTCACTGTTTACTGCTGACGCGTCTACATGGATCGGTCACGCAAACTGGGGTAGCGGAGAAGGTTTTTCGGGTATGATTGATGATTTCAAAGTATACGGCAGAGCATTGAACGAAACCGAAATTAACCAACTTGCCGCAAAAGCTATACAAAGAGAGCAAGAGGAAACTGTAAAAGAAAAAAATTGTCTTGATATTAACACTCAATTCTATACAAATTACAGTGTTACAGAGAGTGGCAATAATGTTACCGTTTCAGTTCCGTCACCTTCAGAGGACAAATATGAAATAATTGCAGCTTCATACTCAAACGGTGTTCTTACAAATGCAGCAAAAAAGAGTAAATCAGATGTAACATCAGACAAAACAGTTACTTTTGAAAATATAAAGAAAAACGAAAATGACACTGTAAAAGTGTTCGTATGGAACTCAATAGACGGCTTACAACCGTTAAGTGACAACAAAGCATTCCAAATCCGTACAGGCGATAAAGTAAAAGTGAAAACAAGCGTTACAAACTACACTCCGTCGGAGCAGTCTGTTTCATTACAAATTGTTCCTTTTGACAAAGACGGAAAGCAGTCCGATGCTGTACAGACGCTTGATTCTGTAACACTCGGTATTATGGACAGTTACGACTTTACAGATTACATAACAGGTGACAGTAATGTTTCGTATTATAAAGTTCTTGTATCAAGCACAGTTGACGACAAGACTGCAACCTACGAAGCAGGTTACTTGCCTACCGCAAGCGTTGAATTTCCTGACGCAACACCTGCCGACAGTGCAGATACAACGGAAGGTGTTCACGACCCGACAATATTCAAAGACCCTGTTACAAAACATTATTTTGCATACTCATCACACAATCTTGTATTTGAATCAGAAGATTTAATTAATTGGAAAAAACACGATTATACAAAAAAAGTAACAGTGCCTAAAAAAGCTAAGGAATTTATCGATAAAAATTATTCGGGCACAACCGCCAACACAACTTATTGGGCACCTGATTTGTACTATAAAGAGGGTGACGAATATCCGTATTGGTTCTATCTTTCAACATCATGCGGACTTGGCGGCAGAAACTCGGTTATCAGTCTTATTAAAGCCAAGTCACCCGGACTTTGGGACGGCGAATATGCAGACGCAGGTGTTGTAATCGCAAGTAAGGAAAACAACAATTACAACACTAACTGTATTGACGCAAACATCTTTACAGATACAGACGGCAAGACCTACTTTATTTGGGGTTCTTTCTGGAAAGGTATCTATATGGCAGAACTTGATACAGATACAGGTCTTGTAAAGGGCATTGACTATACTTCTGACGCTACAATTCTTTCAAGCGGTCAAAAATTCGGTACGAGATTATTCTCAACTCCGAGTGGTGTGTTAGGTCCCGAAGGTCCTTATACTGTATATAATAAAGATACAGATTACAGATATATGTTCACTTCATACGGTTGGCTTGGTACTAACTACAATTTAAGAGTTGCAAGAACAAATAAGACTTTCAGTGAAATTCTTTCAGGTTCAAACCCACACAAGCAACTTCTTGACCAGAAAGACAGACCTGTCGGTGCAACATATTCAGATCAAGTAAAAGAAGGCGGTTCACTTAATGAAGTTTGGGGTTACAAGATGTCAGGTTCATTCCAGCTTGGTGACGGTATTGAATATGTCGGCAGCGGTCACAACAGTGTATTTCAAGACGATGACGATCAATGGTATCTTGTTCAGCACTGCCGTAAGGTAGCTGACTCAATAGCTTATCTTCAAGTCAAGAAAATTCTTTGGACTGAGGACGGCTGGCCGGTAATCTCACCTCTTGTATACGCAGGTGAAAAAGAGCAAAAGATTCCTAAGGGAATGATTTACGGTACTTGGGATTTATCAAGCGTAGGTCAAACAATTATGAGAGATGATGTTACCGATGTGAGCAAGAGTGCCGCATATAAGGGTGCTGACTTACCTGTTCATTCAAGCCAAATCATTCTCCAACCGGACGGTACAATCGGTAACGGTATCGGTACTTGGGATTACGACAACGACCATACTGTAACACTAAGCTTTGACGCAGACGGCAACAATGACAATTACGAATTCTATCAGTCAGGCGATACAATGAAGTTATTTGTTATGACAGGTTACGATAAGGATAAGAGAGAATCTGCAATTATAATGACAGGTACTGACCAAAACAGCGTTGCAAGCTTTGCAAAAAAGAGCAATGCGGTTTCACAGTCAACAAAAACAGTAAACAGAATTGAAACGACTCCAACCACAATTACAAAAAGTACAAACGGCAATCCGATACTTGGATTTGACGCAGACGGCAAAACTCTATACGCAGGCGACCCTGCCGCATATGTTGAGGACGATACAGTTTATCTGTATGCAGGACACGACACATCAACAGGTGACAGCTATGTAATGCCTGAATGGGTGTGTTACACTTCAAAGGATATGGAAAACTGGGAATATAAAGGCTCGGTTATGAGTGCTAAAGATATTTCTTGGAGATCAAACGATACATCAGCTTGGGCAAGTCAAGTTATCAAGCACAACGGCAAGTATTATTTGTACTTCTGTACTTGGGATAAAACTTCAAGCGGTAAGCAGTCAATCGGCGTTGCAGTATCAGACTACCCTACAGGTCCGTTTACAGACATAGGAAAACCGCTTATTCAAGGTACATTAACAGAGCCGCAAGCTCATGACCATGATGACATCGACCCTACCGTTTGGGTAGAAACCGTTGATGGTGTTGAACATCGTTATCTTGCTTGGGGTAATACTAACTTCTATGTATGCGAACTTAATGATGATATGATTTCCGTAAAGGATTTAGATGAGGACGGTTCTATCCAAATGGGCAAAGACATACTTCAACAAAAATTTGATGGGCTTCCGGATGGTCTTGGATTTACAGAAGCTCCTTGGATTTATCGTCAGCAAGATGCAGACGGAAATTACACAGGTAAATATTATTTGTTCGGTGCATTCGGTTGGCGTGAGCAAATGGGTTACGCAACATCAGATTCAATGTACGGACCTTGGACATGGGGCGGCATTATAATGGAGCCGACGGCTACTTCAAACACAAACCACCCATCTGTTATAGATTTCAAAGGTAAAACATACTTTATCTATCACAACGGCTCTCTTGTTTGGGGCAGCGGTTTCAGAAGAAGTGTGTGCGTTAGTGAAATGACATTTAACGAGGACGGTACTGTTCCGTATATTGATGAAACTTCAACAGGTTTGACAGGTACTGCCTCATTTATAACAACCGCTGACAACAAATATCTTGGTTACACAGCATTCAGCAACCCGTCAGACGATGCAAGTTATCCGCTTAAAAAGCAGCTTACAGTTACTGCCAACGGTGCTGATTTAAAGACAACTCAATGGGAAATAGAAAAAGGAAAATCAGACAGCACAAACGAAAATTACGTTTCAATCCAAGCTGTTTATAAACCGGGATTGTATCTATGTGTTGACGGCACAAATGTAGTTTTAACACAACAAGATACGACAAGCACTGCTTTAGCAAAGAAAATGACATTTAAAACAGTTGAGGCTATCGACGGTACAGTCGGTAAAGTTTCATTTGAAAGCGTTTCAATGCCGGGATATTTCATCACCGTATCAGGTGATAATATCACACTTACAGACGGTTCAAATACCGCAAATTGCTCATTTTCAGTTACAAATAAATAATTAAAAACACAAAATACCGTTGCTTTTTGGCAACGGTATTTTTTTTATTTTGTACAACAAAAACCATTCTGAAATGTTTAATTTTTAACAACTAAAAGCCTTATATTTTATATGCCAGAAAATCATTTTTAAATTTTTAATTTCGTACAACAAAAAAAGTCGTTCCGAAATGTGTAACCATTTCGAAACGACCCGGTTATTCAAAAATTAGTCAGCATAAACACTGCACTGTGTCTTATCTCTGCCTTTTCTTTCAAACTTAACCTTACCGTCGATTAGTGCGAACAATGTATCATCGCTACCGATACCAACATTGTTACCAGGATGAATCTTTGTTCCTCTTTGTCTAACAAGAATGTTGCCTGCAAGAACGAACTGACCGTCTGCTCTCTTTGCACCTAGTCTTTTAGACTCACTGTCACGACCGTTTTTTGTACTACCCATACCTTTCTTATGAGCCATTTAAAACACCTCGCTATCTTAATGTCTTATCATGCGTAATTAGGCATTAATCTTTGTGATTTCTACCTTTGTGAAAGGTTGTCTGTGACCCTTCTTCTTACGCTCGTTCTTCTTTCTCTTCATCTTGAAAACGTAAATCTTCTTAGCTTTACCGTTCTTTACGATATTAGCTTCAACTGTTGCACCTGCTACTGTAGGAGCACCAACCTTTACATCTTCACCTTCACCGACCATAAGTACCTGATCAAATGTTACTGCTGAACCTTCTTCAGCTTCGATTTTTTCAACGAAAAGTGTATCACCTTCGCTAACCTTGTACTGTTTGCCGCCTGTTACGATTACTGCATACATCCAAAACACCTCCTCTTAAATTTATGAGGACACGCTATCATAGGTACTGCGAGCAGATTTAAAACCCATTCTATGCGGTCACTATTACATAATACCATATTATTCATAGCTTGTCAAGCATTTTTTAATCTTCTTTTAAATTTATTATTACACCGACCGACGGTTTCGGGAATACGCTGATTGTAACCTCCGGCAATCTCTCACCCATTGCAGTTATGTTTCTTATCTGTTCGACTCTTACAGGGTTCATTATGAACATTATATCGTACTTTCCGTCTTGAATATCTCTGTAGCACGATTCATAACTTCTTGTCGAATGTACATAATCCTCATACTTTTCTTCATCAATATGAAACACATCATCAATTATCAGCTTATTCAGTGCCACTATATCAAGATTGCAATATTCCTTTGACATATCGGGATAAACGTCATTTTTAATGTAATCCTTATCCAAAAGCACCATTCTGTAAAAATAATCACCACCGCAATATGCCGCAATTCTTGTTTCGGCTTTTACAGTACTTATCTGCTTAACCATTGTACGAACAAGCGTTTCGTCATTTGAATCGACAATAATTTTTTCAACTCTGAAATGATCTTGTGCACCTGCAATAAAATGTGATTCGCTGAAATTCTTTATCGTTTTCACTTCTCTGTGTACAGGAAGTACAACAAGACCGTCTGAATGTGCATTTGAAAGCGACATCATCATATAATTATACGGCTCTTTTCCCGTATGATTCGGATTATGCTCTTTCATATAATCTCTGTACTGCAAACAAGTTTCGTATCTTGTCTGACCGTCAGTGATGTACAACGACAAATCCTTAAAATGTTCAATAATAAAGTCGATTGTCGGCTTATATGAAATTTTCCAAATTTTTTGCTGTACATTATCGTCAGATGAAAATTCAAGATCAGGCTTTTCTTCTCTAAGCTCATTCATCAAATTGAAAAGTTCTTTTTCAGGCTCTACATAAAGGCAACTTATCATACTCATATCGGCATTTGTTGATTTCAAAAGCTCATATCTGTCAAGCATAGAAACTTCGTGTGGTTTTTCGCAAGGCATAATCGCTCCCTTGCCTATTTCCTCAAGTTCAACAAGTGCAACAAAGCTTGTATTTGAATAATGAGTATCGTACATTTCTATCGTCTGTTCGTACATATATATGACAGGTTCTTCATCTCTGACAAGAATACCGTCCTCAATCCATTTATCAAGATAGTTTTTCGCTCTTGTAAATGTATTTTCTTGTCTTGTATCACTTTCAAGCTTTTTACCTGAAAACAGACGCACCGAATTGTATTCGCTCTTGTCATAAAGTGCATCCTTATCTTCTTTTGTCATATTATAATAAGGAGGCGAAATGACTGAGCCGAGATTGTCAATTTTATCCGTATTATATCTGTATCCTCTGAACGCTTTTATATTAGCCATAAAAGTATCACCAATCCTTTCTTTCATTAATTCGCCCCACGGCGAAAACTGTTCCGTCTGTTAAAAATATAAAATTTATATTGAAAATCCATTTATTTTCTGTTTTATTATGTTTGTTTCGTCAAATAATAATACCATACCGATTAAATAAGGAGGTTAAAACATATGCACAAAATGTCCTGTTTTATAAAAGGTACTCTGGTAGGTTTTGCTGTCGGTGCGGCAGTCGGTGTAATGACTGATCCTCTATCCGACAGAGAACGTCGCAAAATTTCAAAAAAGACTGAGGGTATTTTTAGGAATATCGGTTCTGTTATGGATAATATAATAGATATTTTCCATTAAGCACAAAACGAGGCTACGCAAAATTGTAAGCCTCGTTTTTAGTATTATTCTTCTGAAATATCTTTTCCGAGATACTTAGCAACTGAATATACATCTTTATCCCCTCGTCCTGAAAGACACACGACAAGTATTTCATCTTTTTTCATTGTAGGTGCAATTTTTCTTGCAAGAGCGATTGCGTGTGATGATTCGATTGCAGGAATAATTCCTTCCATTCTTGACAAATACACAAAAGAATCCACTGCCTCTTTATCTGTTATCGGATAATATTCCGCTCTGCCCGTTTTCGCCATGTAGGCATGTTCCGGACCTATTCCAGGATAATCAAGTCCTGCTGAAATTGAATATACAGGCATAATATTACCGCCGTTGTCTTGTAAGAACAGCGACTTCATACCATGAAGTACACCGACCGTCCCCTTAGTTATAGACGCCGCATGACGTTCTGTATCAACGCCGTCGCCCGCTGCCTCTGCACCGTAAAGCTTTACAGAAGGCTCGTCAATAAAATCGGCGAACATACCGATTGCGTTTGAGCCGCCGCCCACACAAGCCATAACTGCGTCAGGAAGTTTACCTTCCATTTCAAGAAGTTGTTTTCTTGTTTCTTTGCTTATTACACTCTGAAAATGCTTTACAATAAGCGGATAAGGGTGTGGACCTACCGCTGAACCCAATACATAAAATGTATCTTCGGCATTTGCTGTCCAAGCACGCATAGCTTCATTTGTAGCATCTTTTAGTGTTCCTGTTCCCGATGTAATAGGATGAACCGTAGCACCAAGCAAATTCATACGAAATACATTAAGTGCCTGTCTTTTTGTATCTTCCTCACCCATATATACATCACATTCAAGTCCCAAAACAGCCGCAAATGTCGCAGTTGCAACACCGTGCTGTCCCGCACCTGTTTCGGCAATGACTTTTTTCTTGCCCATCCTCTTCGCGAGCAAGCATTGACCTATTACGTTATTAATTTTATGTGCACCTGTATGGTTTAAATCTTCACGTTTCAAATAAATCTTTGCACCGCCAAGATCCTTTGTCATTTTTTCGGCATAATACAAAATTGACGGTCTGCCCGTATATTGCTTGTGATAATAATTAAGCTCACGGTTAAAATCCTCGTCATCTTTGTACTTGTTAAATTCCTCCTCCAAATTAATAAGTGCATTCATAAGAGTTTCAGCGGCATACTGTCCGCCGAATTCTCCGTATCTACCTTCCTTTTCCACTATTCTATTCTCCTCTCGTCAATCTATGTATAACACATTATAACAAATTTTTTGCATTTGCACAAGAGTTTTTATAATATTTTTTCATAATATTTCATTCGTCCACGGTTTATTGACTAAAAATATTGCGTATGCTATAATAAATATTAGAAGAATTTAATCAAAGGAGATTTTTACAAATGAATAAAATTACAACAAGAAAATTAGCAATAGCAGGCGTACTTATAGCTGTAGGAGTTGTATGCTCGCCGTTAAACTTTCCTGTCGGCGCGTCAAAATGTTTTCCGGTGCAACATCTTATAAACATAATTGCGTCAGTATTTTTAGGGCCGTTTTACGGAGTGATTATGGCATTTATCACATCACTTCTTCGTCTTGCAACGGGTATGGGTACACTTCTTGCATTTCCGGGAAGTATGTGCGGTGCGCTTATCGGTGGATTGTGCTATAAATTTTCAAAGAAATTGCCGCTTGCTTATATCGGTGAATTGTTCGGAACGGGTATAATCGGTGCACTTGCCGCTTATCCTATCGCCGTTTACGTTATGGGTAAAGAGGCTGCACTTTTCGCATATGTACTTCCGTTTATAATAAGTTCGGCAGGCGGTACTGTTATAGCAATTTTCCTTGTTACCGCATTAAAGCAAACACACGCACTTGATAAATTTTTCGGAGATGAACAATGATAAAAGACATTATACAAAATGTTTATTCAAAACATCCGCTTGTTCATAACATAACCAACTACGTTGCCGCAACGGATTGTGCAAATATAACATTGACAATCGGTGCGTCACCGATTATGGCTGATGAGCCTAAGGAAGTCGGTGAAGTAACGCAAATTTCCGACGGACTTGTTTTAAACTGCGGAACAATTTCCGAAAGTCGATTAAATTCTATGCTTATATCCGGTAAAACAGCAAAGTCAAGAGAAATACCTATCGTTCTTGATCCTGTCGGAGTCGGCATTTCCAAATTCAGAACAAGTGCCGTTCATAAAATAATTACGGAAGTAAAACCCGATATTATAAGACTTAATGCGTCGGAACTTAAAAGTATTTGCCTTAACATCAAAAATATGTCAGGGGTGGACGCCGTTAATATCGACAGTTTGGACGATACTGTTGAGCTTGCAAAAAAGCTTTCGCTTAAGACCAACGCAATTATAGGTGTAAGCGGTATATCGGATATTGTTACGGACGGCAAAAATACCGCCGTTATTTCAGGCGGGCACGCAATGATGAAAAAAATTACAGGCTCCGGCTGTATGCTTTCATCTGTTATCGGTGCATTTGCCGCCGCAAATCCGAATAATCTTTTTTATGCGGTATCTGTTGCATTCGGTTTATATGCAAGTTGTGGAAAAAAAGCATACAAAGAAAATATAGGTATCGCAACATACAAAAACAACTTTTTTGATGAAATGACAAATCCTGATTTGGAGGGGATTGAAATTGAATATAGATAAAAAAACACTAAGACTTTATGCCATTACGGACAGAACGTGGCTCGACGGCAGAACGCTTTATTATGACGTTGAAAAAGCCTTAAAAGGCGGTGTTACACTGCTTCAGCTACGTGAAAAAAATATGTCAACCGACGATTTTATAAATTCTGCAAAAGAAATAAAATTATTGTGCGAAAAATATAATGTACCGCTTATTATAAACGACAATGTGGACGTGGCAAAAGCGGTTAATGCAGACGGTGTGCATATCGGGCAAAATGATATGCCCGCTCACGAGGCAAGAAAAATCTTGGGTAAAAACAAAATAATCGGTGTTACCGCAAAAACTGTCGAGCAAGCACAAAAAGCCGAAAAAGACGGTGCTGACTATCTTGGCAGCGGTGCAATATTCGGTACAACAACAAAAGGTGACGCAAAGAAAATGGATATACAGACTTTGAAAAGCATAACAAGCTCTGTTAATATACCCGTTGTCGCAATCGGCGGAATTGACGGTGATAATGTACTTCAATTAAAGGGTACAGGCATAGTCGGTGCGGCGGTTGTTTCGGGTATTTTTGCACAAGATGATATTGAAACGGCGACAAAAGATTTATATAACAAGATTGGAGAAATAATATGAAAACAGCTTTAACTATTGCAGGCTCTGATTCAAGCGGCGGTGCGGGAATACAAGCGGATTTAAAATCATTTGCCGCTAACGGTGTTTTCGGAATGAGCGTTATAAATTCCGTAACTTCACAAAACACAACAGGTGTTTTCGGTGTATACGATATTCCTTGTGACGTTGTCGCTTCACAAATTGACGCAGTATTTGAAGATATTTTCCCCGACGCAGTAAAAATCGGTATGGTATCTTCGGCAGAAATTATAAACACTATTGCGGACAGATTAAAGTATTACAACGCAAAAAACATTGTACTTGATACGATTATGGTTTCAACAAGCGGTTGTAAATTGCTTCGTGACGATGCAATCGACGCACTTACTTCCGTATTGTTCCCCATTGCCGATATTATCACGCCTAATCTTCATGAGGCACAAATTTTATGCGGTTTTGATATAAGAAGCGAAAGCGATATGGTGCGTGCGGCAGACGTGATTTATAATAAGTATAACGTAACAGTTCTGCTTAAAGGCGGTCATCTTGCAAATACAAGCAACGACTTGTTGTATGACAGAAACGAAACTTGGTTTGAGGCTGTCAGAATTGATAATCCAAACACTCACGGCACAGGCTGTACTCTGTCATCAGCCATTGCCGCTAATCTCGCTAAGGGCATGGATATGAAAACCGCCGTAAAATCGGCAAAGGATTATATCACAGGTGCTCTGTCCGATATGCTCGACTTAGGCAACGGCAGCGGTCCTTTAAATCATATGTATAAATTTTATCCGAATAAAAAGTAACATAAAAAGCGGTTCAGAGGAACCGCTTTTTTATATATTATCATGAACCGTGATAAAGCGCTTTAAAATACCTAAAATTATATATGTTAGCTTCAGTATCAAAGTTAATTCCAAATGAATTTTCAATCTGAGAATCGGTATTATAATCGTATATCGGAAGCATGGGCTCACCATAGAGCTTTCGAATAGGATAATCAAGTCGAATTAAATTTGGAATATATGCTCCTCCCGACGATTGACTAAAACGCTTTTCAACATAAGCATTAATACCCGGAAAAACATTGTATACGATACCCCAATCGCCCATAAACAAATAATGATTATTAAAAATACAAGTAAAATCTCCTCCTATGCTAATTACAATACCATTTTCTTTGGATACATTCAGCTTCAAAGCATCAGCAGTGATATTGTCCACATAATGTTCACGATATGTTTTATTAAAAATTGAATATATCGGAACATATAAAATACCATTAACTATTTGTGCAGGTGAAGTTAGAGTATGAAGCATATAAAAATCTTTTTTAAAACCAACTCGATTACTGTTTATTGTAAAACTGATTTCTTTATCTGTTATACCTTCTTCCATATATTTTAACATTGAAGTTATTAGTTCATTTTCACTGTCTTTTGTTAAAAAATCATTTGGTTTTATATAATTATTGTCATCAAAAGCCAATATATTTATATCCAATAAATATGCAAAATACGGTTTTGACCATTCTTGAATCTTGTATGCGTCATAAGAGGGAATGTCATAGTGAACATAATCCGGTATTGTTTCTTTGTATGATTCAAAAATTTGCTCTATATGATTATAGTGACCGTATTTACTTATATAGTAATCAAAAGCCTCCGCATAGTCATACGAACATCCCAAAATTCTTGAAATGAAAAATGCTGCGTCGGTACGAGTGACACCTCTGTATGGATGTAATTTACTTCCGTTTTCATAACTATACTCGTCTATAAGATCTGCCTTAACAAGCAAATTTATGTACTTTTCTAACTTTGTATCTTTTATATCGCTGAATTTTTCAAGATAAGCAATATTTGTGTTTTCTTCATCATCAGTTTTTACATAGTGGTTATAAAAATTACTGTCAAAATCCATATGAGCTGCTTTGATGAGATCTATCATAAAGTCCTGATATGAAACTCTGTCATCAGAGATATCCAGCGACAGTGTTTTGTCAGGTTCACACCATACATAATTCAGAAAGAAATCCGAAATTTCATTATCCTTATTTGCTTCCGTATATATTTCACAGGTACGTTCAATCGGTATAGCCATTGAACCGTCAATATTAAATGCCGGGACTTCTATTCCGTTTATTTTAACCTTAATATCCGTATACAGAACATTTATGTCGGATTTTGTCGGTTCTGAAATAGGTGTTTTTTCTTTTTGCCAATCATAATCCGCATAGGCAATGCCGTCTTCAAATTTTACATCAAAACCGTAGTTCGACAAAGCTGATACTAATACTGCTGTTTCGCCGCCTATATTGTACGCAGGTATTTCATATCCACATATATCCGTTATTATATCTGTCGGATACACTGCGCCTATAACATCACCGACATTTTCTGCGGTGGCAGTAATACCGAATAACATAAATAAAGCGACTAATATAAATATTTTTCGTTTCATTATTATCTCCTTTTTTATCTTAAATATTGTCCTATGATTTATCCCATTATATCATATTGATTGTAAGTATAATATGTATAAAAATCATATGAAAATGTTGAAATAAGTTCTCCGTCTGACAGCGAATATACTTCTACTTCCTTATTCGCTTTATTTACTTTAGTGTAACAAACTTTATTATCACGTTTGATAAGATACACTTTTCTATCAGATTCTAAAAATACCTCACCGTCAGGATTGTATATATAGTATTTCGAACTTTCTTTTTCGTATTTGTACACCGGCGTATATCCGCTAAAGCCCTCAGTATCCAGAAAATCAATAAATTCCTTTGGATATACAGATGTATATAACAGCATATTAAATCCATCGACCGTATAATTCCCCTTAGGAGATACGCACTCGCTGTCTATATTTTCTGCCAATAAATCCTCAATATAGTCATCAGCGGATTTATATTGCTGATTTTCATCCCAATTCAATGAATCAATATGTTCTCTTGTCTGTATATCATATACCTCAATACTATATTCATCGGTTTCACCGAAACAAATTTTATTTTTATATGGCATTACAAATAATTTTTTATCACTTTTATAAATTATTTCTCCGTTGGGATTGTAAATTATGTATTCATCGTTATATTTGACCGGTGTATATCCTTTCAGCGTATCGGTATAAAAATATGTGAAATCCTTACTATATGTTGGACTGTAATACGGAGGTGACTTAATCAAATTCTCACCCTGTACAAAATACTCACCCAACGGCGATTTCGCCTTATCCAAATCAACTCTTATTTGTTGGTTATTACAAGGATATTCATTCTTATCAAGGTAATCACCACCCAAGTATGAATCATTGTGAGATGAGGCAAGCATTTCACCATCATAACTGTAAAGTTTCATATTTGTTATAAAAGAAGCAGGTTCGGATCCAGCTGAACCGAATGTTGTTACCATATAATAATTATCTGCAAACTCAATACGATCAGTTGCTCTTTGACATGTATCTAACGTATCAACCATCAGTTTATAGTCCATATTTCCTGTTTCGGCATTGTATATACCGGTGCATTTATTATTCTTGCTGTAATTTTCACTTTTGTTGTTATGAATATAAAAATACC